>SMVB01032286.1_pt1 | contig 12741 bp, 12 predicted proteins | sample 2456461 | NCBI WGS metagenome assembly SMVB01 (sample SAMN11095934, study PRJNA526329) | marine sediment metagenome | biome: Marine sediment; feature: Surficial sediment; material: Deep marine sediment; isolation source: Hadal surficial sediment | place: Pacific Ocean | collected 2014-05 | depth...
CACATCAGCAACATACGTCGCTAATGGTCCGATGGATTTTCCTGTCGGCACGATATTCAGCAAAACATTTCACTACCAAAAAGCAGAAGGCTTCAGTAATACCGAATATCGCGTCGTTAAATTGGACCGCGAGTCAACGCTCGACGGCGCAGGCAAACTGGATCTCGACCACTATGTGCTCGTCGAGACTCGACTGTTGGTACATTACGAAAATGGCTGGAAAGCACTGCCGTACGTCTGGAATGCGAGTCAGGATGAAGCGTTCCTCGAAATCGCCGGGGACATCCGAACAATCGAACATGTCGACTCTGCTGGCAGCAATGAATTCATCTACGTCGTTCCCGATTCAAATCAATGTGCCGGATGCCATGTGACCAACCACACAACGAAGAAAATGGAGCCTATCGGACCCAAGGCCTGGCAATTGAATCGTGATTACGACTACGGAGAAATAACCGCAAACCAACTTGAACACTGGCAGGACATTGGATTGCTGACCGGGCTCAAAGAAAGTCATCCCGCGGCCGTGAGTTGGTCCAAACCGGGCGATGCGTCACTCGACCAGCGCGCAAGAGCCTATCTCGACGTTAACTGCGCACATTGTCACAACGCCTCCGGTGCCGCCGACACTTCCGCCCTGGATTTGCAGCTAAACGCCAGCACCAGTCGTGAATTTGGCATTTGCAAACCGCCGGTTGCCGTCGGTCGCGGCAGCGGCGACCGGCCCTACGACATTTTCCCGGGCCGCCCGGACGACTCGATATTGCTGTATCGAATGCAGCGAACGGAACCCGATATCGCCATGCCTGAACTCGGTCGCAGCACGGTTCATGTGGAGGCAGTGGCATTAATCCGCGAGTGGATAGTCGCCATGGAGGGTGACTGCTAGTTTGGAGTCAAATTGGCTCTATTTGGCAGCACTGGCCCAGCGTTCGATAAGCACGTCGTAGTCGATCGTCTCACCCTGCGGTTTCTCATTGCTTAGCTTTTTCTTAGGCGAGCCGGGTTGATTCAGCCAATACGATGCATCGCGTTCTTTCGCCATCTTCGGCCCGCAATTTTCCTGTGCTCCGGCACGTTCCAGCCTCGCCATCAACTTATCCTGCGATTTGGCGAGACTGTCCAGCGCCTGTTGTGGCGTTTTTTCGCCGGACGTGGCATCGGCTACGTTTTGCCACCACAGTTGTGCCAGTTTCGGATAGTCCGGCACATTGGTACCGGTTGGCGTCCACTGCACCCGTGCCGGGGAGCGATAAAACTCAATCAGGCCGCCTAAGCTTGGCGCGCGTACTGTAAGCGACTCGTGCCAGATGTCCGACTCGCGTATTGGCGTCAGGCCAACGTGAGTCTTCTTCAGCGATACCGTTTTTGAGACAACAAACTGGGCGTAGAGCCATGCGGCCTGTCGCCGTTTGAGCGGTGTCGATTTCATCAGCGTCCATGACCCCGCGTCCTGGTAACCGAGTTTCATGCCCTCTTCCCAATACGGCCCATGAGGCGATGGCGCCATGCGCCACTTCGGCGTGCCGTCATCATTCATCACAGCAATGCCCGGCCGTGTCATGTCGGCCGTGAATGCCGTATACCAGAAAATCTGCTGGGCAATATTGCCTTGCGCTGGCACAGGACCCGCTTCAGAAAACGTCATGCCGGCGGCTTCGGGCGGTGCAAACTTTTTCAGCCAATCGACGTATTTCGTGAGTGCGAAAACGGCGGCTGGCGCATTGACGGCACCACCGCGAGTGACACTTGAACCAACCGGCCTGCAATCCTCGACCCGAATGCCCCACTCGTCCACCGGAATGCCATTCGGCAATCCCTTGTCACCTGTGCCGGCCATCGATAACCAGGCGTCGGTGAAACGCCAACCCAGTGACGGGTCTTTTTTGCCGTAGTCCATGTGTCCGTAGATTCGCTTGCCGTCTATTTCACCCACGCTATTGCTGAAGAAATCGGCAATGTCCTCATACGCCGACCAATTTACGGGTACGCCCAGTTCGTAGCCATAGATGTCGCGAAACTGCTGCTTGAATTCCGGATTTTGAAACCAGTCGTAGCGAAACCAGTACAGGTTGGCAAATTGCTGGTCGGGCAACTGATATAGCTTGCCATCGGGTCCGGTTGTAAACGATATGCCAATAAAGTCGTCAAGATCCAGTCGCGGATTGGTTACCGACTTGCCCTCGCCCTGCATAAAGTCGGAAAGCGGTACGACCAGCTGATAGCGAAAATGCGTTCCAATGAGATCGGAGTCATTGATATAGGCGTCGTAAATATTGTTACCGGTCTGCATTTGCGTTTGCAGTTTCTCGATAACATCGCCTTCGCTGATCAGATCGTGAATGACTTTAATGCCGGTGATGTCGTAAAACGCTTTCGTCAGCACCTTCGATTCGTATTCATGCGTCGTAATCGTTTCAGAAACAACATTGATCGTCATGCCCTTGTAAGGCGCAGCCGCACTCCTGAACCACTGCATCTCTTCAAGCTGTTCACTGCTATCGAGCGTGGACGGCTGAAACTCATCTCGCACCCAGTCCTCAGCAGACTTGCCGCCTGATTGAGCAAAAGCCGCCAGCGGCACAAGCAACATGGACCCTAAAAGCCACAGCATTCTTCTCATAAAATTACTCTTTATCGACGGATTCTAGTACCAACGAAATACGGCCCAACTATATAACAGACAGACCACCGCGGAAGCCACGAAAAACTCGCCGACAAATCCTATCCAGGCCAGCTCGATAAGTGCAAACCCCAGCAACGACACAAAGAAGCGGTCGCCGCGCGTCGTCATTATGCCAAAGGAATGCGCCCGTTCTTTCGACGGCGACACGAATTGCCAAATCGTCATCACCGCGACGCCGCATGCAATGCACAGGAAAAATACTGCAGTCGGCCAGGTCCACGCCATCCACGATAAGTCCATGACCTACACCCTCCCCATCGCAAAGCCGCGAGCGATGTGGTTTCTCACGAAATAAATAACCAGCAAACCCGGAATAATCGTCAGGGTTCCGGCCGCAGCCAGCACGCCCCAATCCAGTCCGGATGCCGATACGGTTCGGGTCATGACCGCGGCGATTGGCTTGGCGGACACCGAGGTCAGGGTTCTTGCCAGCAGCAACTCCACCCAGGAAAACATGAAACAGAAAAATGCTGTCACACCGATAGCGGACGCGATCATCGGCGAGAATATTTTCGTGAAGAAACGAAAAAACGAGTAGCCGTCGATTTGTGCCGTTTCATCGATCTCCGTTGGCACGGACGACATAAAGCCCTCCAGAATCCAGACGGCCAACGGTATGTTGAACAAGGTATGCGCCAGCGCCACTGCCAGGTGAGTATCGAACAGGCCCACAGACGAATACAGCTGAAAAAACGGTAATGCGAAAATGGCCGGGGGCGCCATTCTGTTTGAGAACAACCAGAAGAAAAGATGCTTGTCGCCGAGGAACCGATAACGCGAAAACGCGTAGGCCGCAGGCAAGGCAATGCTCACCGATATAACCGTATTCAGCGTTGAGTAGATAATGGAATTGATATAGCCGGAATACCAACTGGGGTCAGTGAGAATGGTGGCGTAGTTCGCCAGCGTGAAGTCGTTCGGCCAAAGTGAAAGAACCGACAAGATTTCATCATTGGTCTTAAATGACATGTTGACCAGCCAATAGATCGGCAACAACAGGAACAGGACGAAGAGTCGAGGCAACATTTTCCGTGTCATGCAGCGCGCCTCATCCCGTGTCCTGCCGATCGTCGCCCGCCGTCATAACCGTATTGAACAACCAGCACACGATCAGCACGATGAGAAAATAGATCAACGACATTGCCGCAGCCTGGCCGAGGTCGAACTGGCCGATCGCCAGTTTGACAAGGTCAATGGACAGGAAGGTCGTCGCATTTCCGGGCCCACCGCCTGTGACGACGAACGGCTCCGTATAAATCATGAAACTGTCCATGAATCGCAACAAGAAGGCGATAATCAACACTTGCTTTAGCCGCGGCAATTGCACGTAGCGAAAAGTCGCCCAGCGTGAGGCGCCGTCGATCGCAGCCGCATGATAATGCGCGTCCGGAACAGACTTGAGGCCGGCGAGACATAGCAGCGCCACCAGCGATGTCCAGTGCCAGACATCCATTGCAACGACCGTTATCCAGGCATCAAACGGATCCTGCGTGTAGTTGTAGTCAATGCCGATGGCGTTTACCGCAAACCCCAGCAGGCCAATGTCGATGCGACCAAACACCTGCCAGATCGTGCCAACCACATTCCACGGGATGAGCAACGGCAGCGCCAGCAACATCAGGTATGCAGACGACTGCCAGCCCCGGGTCGGCAGGCAAAGCGCTATCAGCAGACCAAGCGGGATCTCGATCAGCAATACCAGCGTCGTAAAAATGATCTGGCGCTTCAAGGCGGCGCCAAATCGCTCCGAGTGCAGAACCTCTTCAAACCACTCCAGACCCACCCAGATAAACTGGTTGTTGCCAAACGTATCCTGGACCGAATAATTGACCACGGTCATTAACGGAATCACGGCATTGAACGCGACGACCAGCACCACCGGCAACACCAGGAACCATGCTTTCGGATAATAGCGTTTGCCGGTGCTCACGCGTTCGCCTCAAGCAGCTCGCCCGACGCATATAAAAAGGCGCGTGTGGGATCGATGCATATACGATGATTGTCGATGGGGATTTCTGCATCAACTGGCAGGCTGGCACATAGCTTGGTGCCGGCAGCAATCAAATGCACGATGTTGCGCCGGCCCGTGCTCTCGACGCGTATCAGCTGTGCCGGTATGCCGCTATCGTCTGTCGAAAACCGCACGAACTCGGGCCGGACTCCCAATTCGAGCGTCGCGTTATGATCCGGCGATGAATAAGACTTGCCCAGTGAGATCTTGTGCTCACCGAGTAGCGCCACGTTGTCGTCAACCTTGCACGGTATGAAATTCATTCCAGGCGAGCCGATAAACTGACCAACGAATTTGTGTGTCGGTCTTTCAAACAGATCCTGCGGCGAGCCGGACTGCAATATCTTGCCGTCGTTCATAACCATAACGGTGTCGGCGAACGTTAATGCCTCCGTTTGATCATGCGTAACGTAGATCGTGGTTCGTTGAATCTCGCTGTGAAGTTCGCGAAGCTTTATTCGCAAGCGCCATTTTTGCTGTGGATCGATTACCGTCAGTGGTTCATCAAACAAAATCGCACTGACGTCCTTTCTGACCAGCCCTCTGCCAAGAGAGACCAGCTGCTTTTGCTCGGTCGCCAGTCTGGACGCCTTTTTGGAAAGATGCGGACTTAAGCCAAGAAGCATGGCGACCTCCACGACGCGTGTTTTCACTTCCGCTTCGCTCACTCCACGATTTCGTAACGGAAAAGCCAGGTTGTCGAACACACTCAAGGTCTCGTAAATTACGGGGAACTGGAACACCTTGGCAATATGCCGCTGCCGGGCCGACCAGTCAGTCACATCCTGGTCGTCGAAGAATATTCGCCCCTTCGTCGGGCGAATGAGTCCGGACAAAATATTGAGCAGGGTGGACTTGCCACAGCCGGAAGGTCCTAACAATGCATACGCGCCACCATCGCGCCAGTCCAGATCGAGTTCTTTCAACACGAAGTCCTGGCTGTGCTCCGCCGCAGGCAGATACGAGTGCGACAACCCTTGAATGCGTATGGACGCCACTACGCGCGAGGCCGCCCGGAAGCTGAAGCATCAGGAATCGCAGCGGTCGTGCCGTCGCTGTTGAAGGCAAACATCTGAGCCACGTCAAAGTACATCGTCGTGTGTTGAGTCACGTCAAATGAACGCGACCCGGCGACGATTGCGACACAAGGCTGACCCGCAAACTCGAAATGCACGATTGTTTCCGAGCCGGTTATCTCAGCGACGGACACCCGGACGTCCTGCGGAACTGCCGTCGGGCCGCTTGAATGCAAATGCACATGCTCTGCACGAAAACCCAGCGTATAAAGCCCGTCTGACAATCCTCGCATGTGATCTGGCAAGGCGAAGCTCAAAGCCTGATCAAAATTGCAATGACCACCTTCAACCCTGACCGCAACCTGGTTCAACGGAACGTCTGACATGATCTTCGCCGCTGCAAGATTGTTTGGCCCTGCAAATATCTCCGCCGCACTGCCGACTTGCTGCACAGATCCTTCGTCCAGCAACGTCAACTTGCCGCCAAGCAAAAACGCTTCGGCCGGATCCGTAGTCGCATACAAGACAATCTTGCCGCGCCCTGCAACGATTCGAGGTAATTCCCGGCGAAGGTCCTCGCGAAGTTTGTAATCCAGGTTCGCGAGAGGTTCATCCAGCAAGATCACATCGGCATCTTTCGTCAGCGCACGACCAATAGCCACGCGCTGTTGCTGCCCGCCGGATAACTCTGCCGGGAGTCGATCGAGCAGGTCTTGCAGACCCAATAGCTCGGCAACCTCCTTCACTCGCAACTCGATTGCCTTCTTGCTTTCGCGTCGAACCGTGAGCGGCGACGCTATGTTGTCGAATACGCTCAACGTGGGGTAGTTGACGAACTCCTGGTACACAAAAGCGGTATTGCGAAGCTGGACGCCACGCGATGTGATGTCCTCGCCATGCAGCAGGATCGATCCACTGCTTGCTTTGTCCAGCCCGGCGATCAGTCGCAGCAAGCTGGTCTTCCCCGCAAGTGCCGGTCCCAAAATGACATTGAATGAGTCTTCGGCAAAATCCACTGAAATATCGCGCAAGTGGCAAGTCTGCGCGACGTTCTTCGACAAGTGTTTGAGCTCTAGTGACATTGGCTACTGCGGATAGAGGCGTAATCCCTAATCTAACAACAATACCGCGTTTTTAAAATATGACACGCCCGTGATATTTGCGTGACATTCGCCGCGCACTCTCTGCCGAGATTCAATTCTTCAATGCAATGGGAGCAAAGAAAATGAAAAAGGTAACAAGCGCCGCGATCTCCGCTGCTGCTTTACTCTTGACAAGCAGTGCAATGGCGACCGATTTTAACGTGCGAATAGTCAATCTGACCAACGGTATCTTCTACACGCCGTTTCTGGTTGCAGCACACTCAGACGCCGATAGTTTGTTCACCGTTGGTGCCCCGGCATCAGCAAGCCTGCAGATGATGGCAGAAGGCGGCGATATTAGTGGTCTGGAAGCAGACTTGATGGCCGTTGGCGCAACCATGGTGTCGAATCCGGCTGGCGGCTTGCTTGCCCCGGGCATGGAAACCAATACCGACCTGAATACCGACGGCACGTCGAACACAAACCTGTCCATTGTCGCGATGTTGTTGCCGACGAATGACGGCTTTGCGGGCCTGAATTCGATCACCATTCCAACCGATCCAGGCATCTACATCTATAACGTATCGGCATACGACGCGGGCACAGAGGCCAACGATGAAATCGTCAATGGCGGTGGTGCCCCGGGAACACCCGGCATTCCGGCCGATCCAGGCGCCGGCAATGGCATGAACGGTACCGGTGCAGCGGGTGCTGACAACAATCCAAACGTCCACATTCACCGTGGCTCGCTCGGCGACACAGACGCCACCGGTGGCAACAGTGATCTGGACAGCCGCGTACACCGCTGGTTGAACCCGGTCGTACGTGTGATCGTTACTGTCCGCTAGGGGTAATTCATGAAGACATTAAAATCAGGATATTTACTCATGGCGACTGCATTGCTCGCGCTTGCAGGAATTTCAGCCTGCAGCGATGGTGATTCGGTTTCGCCTCTGGCACCGCCTCCACCGCCACCACCAACGACGACGTTTGAAGTGACGGTCACCAATCTGACCAACGCGCAACCCTTGTCGCCTGTTGGAGTCGTGGTTCACATGGACGGTTACACACCGTTCGCCATCGGCGTGGCAGCCTCAGCGGGTCTCGAGTTACTTGCCGAAGGCGGTGATAACAGCGACTTTCTGACAGAGGCAGGCGCGGATGCAGCAAACATGCTGACCGTATCCGGTGCTGCACCCATAGGCCCCGGCGGCAGCGAGACCATTAGCTTCACTATCGACGAAGCGGATCTGCCAGGAACGCAACTGTCCCTGATGACCATGCTGGTTAACACCAACGATGCCATCTCGGGAATCGTAGCTGCCAGCATTGAAAACATGGCCGTCGGCGACACGGTTATGTGGCGCACCATTGCCTATGATGCTGGCACCGAGGCGAACACCGAAACCGCTGGAACGATTCCGGGTCCTGCAGGCGGTGGCGAAGGATTCAATGCCGCTCGTGACGATCGCGAAGATCTCGTGAAAATGCACAGTGGAGTGGTCTCTCAAGCTGACGGCTTCATGACCTCGGATCTTGGCGAAGCTCACCGGTTCGACAACCCCGTAGCGCAGGTGACCCTGACTCGTACCCAGTAACTGCGGATCAGGGTTCGTCAGGAGCCCCCGCCAGCAATGGTGGGGGCGCTTTTTTAAGCTCCATATATAGTCTGTGATAATTCTGTGACAAGTACGGTCTATAAATATAAGGTAATCAGAGAGCTATCCGGGGGCAGTGCTATGGCACGACGCAGTATTCTTGTCGTAGAGGACGAGCGCGACATCGCCGAACTCATTCGACTGCACCTGTCTGATCTCGATTTCGATGTCACGCTGGCCGCCGATGGCCATGTGGGCCTGCGACTGGCCACGATGCAAAGCTGGGACCTGATCATTCTCGATCTCAGGCTCCCGGGACCCGACGGCCTGGAGATCTGCAGGAAGGTCCGCAGCAACTCAAACTACGTCCCCATACTCATGTTGACCTCAAAGTCCTCGGAACTCGATCGCGTGCTTGGGCTGGAGCTCGGCGCGGACGACTACGTGACCAAGCCGTTCAGCGTCATGGAACTGATGGCGCGAGTGAAAGCGATTTTTCGTCGTAGCGAAACGTTGGCAACGCAGGCCACCGATGCCGATGCCGTACTGAACATTGGCAATATTCGAATCGAGCCCGCGACCCGAACCGCGAGCATCGACAATACGACAGTCGATCTCACCGCCAAGGAATTTGACCTGCTGTTGCACTTTGCCAGGAACCCCGGTCGCGTTTATCGTCGTGCCGAGCTGCTGGACTGCGTATGGGGATATGGACACGACGGTTATGAACACACCGTAAACTCGCACATCAATCGATTACGATCCAAGATTGAGCCCGATTCCGCGAATCCGGAATATATCGTGACTGTCTGGGGCGTTGGCTACAAGCTGTGCTCGCCGGAACTTGAGGCCACTAGCACATGAAACTACTTTACCGAAAACTTTCTGTCGCCATGCTGGCTATCGTGCTGCTTCTCGGCGGCGCGTTTTACATTCTCGAGCGAATCAGCGTCAAGCTGTACTACGAGGAATTGAGTCAACGCCTGAACGGATCGCTTGCGATGTACGTCGTCAATGCGAAACCGCTGATCACCGATGGTGTCACCGACACCGAAGCGCTTGCCGAGCTTGCCAATCGCGCGATGATTATCAATCCGACCGCTGAAATCTATTTGCTCGATATTGACGGAAATATTCTCGGGCACGAATTGCCGGCGGAGTCGGTAACGGCATCACAGGTAAGTCTGGGACCCATTCAGGAATTGCTGGAAGGCAAAAAACAGTTGCCAATCAAGGGAGATGATCCGTCGAATCCCGGCAAGTCAAAAGTATTTTCGGTATTCCCCGTGATGGACGGCAGCGATGCCAGTTCGCAGGCCGGTTATTTATACGTCGTGCTTGGCGGCGCACAATACGAAGCAGTAGCCAGCCAGGTTTCAGGCAGCTACGTGCAACGCATGGTCCCTGCGGCTATTGCCGTGCTCGTGCTTACTGCCTTTTTGGCCGGTGCACTCGTTTTCTCGCAATTGACGAAGCGCCTGCGCAGCCTGACGAATGACGTCACCGAATATGCCGGCAATCAGTTTGCACCGGAATATGCAATAAACGCTGCGTCAACGTCCAAAGATGAAATCGATGACCTTCGCAATGCCTGCAGCACGATGTCGGACACCATTCAGTCACAGTTCGAGGGCCTGAAGGAAAACGACCGCCTGCGCCGGGAACTGATTACCAACGTGTCGCATGACCTGCGAACGCCGCTGGCATCGATGCAGGGCTATATCGAGACTTTGTTGATCAAGAACGACGAACTGGACTCGTCTGCCCGCCTTGGTTACCTGAAAACAGCCCGTAAGCACGCGGTGCGACTTGGCTCATTGATTCAGGACTTGTTTGAACTTGCCAAGCTGGACTCCAGTCGCCAGACAACCGAGTTTGAATCCTTCCCAATAACCGAGTTAATCCAGGACGTAATGCAGGAGTTTGAGCTCGAAGCCCGTGAAAACAATGTTGAATTGCATCTCGAACTGCCGAGTGCACCGGTTGCGGTTTATGCCGACATCGGACTCATACAGCGCGTTCTGGAAAACCTGGTATCCAATGCGCTCAAATTCACGCCGTCCGGGGGCAGCATTACCATTGCCACGAAACAATCGACCGATCGAATTGATGTATCCGTTGAGGACACGGGTCAGGGCATTCGCGAAGAAGATATCCCGCGAATATTCGATCGTTTCTTCCGCGCAGAACAAGGCGAGGAAGCCAGTGCAACGTCAACCGGTCTTGGGCTTGCCATCGCCAAGCGCATACTGGAACTGCATGGCAGCGAGATCACCGTGACCAGCCGCCTGACCGAAGGCACGCGATTCGAATTCGACCTTCCGGAAACCCGACTCGCCGCATAACCTGGTTTCTACGCAGCCGACGACTCTGTCAGCTTGTGCTGTATTGCGCGTTTGATGGGTGGGAACCTGTTTGCGAACCCGAGGGCGACCGATCTTGCAATCCTTGCTGGCATGCGATCGTCGGTGAAGAACTTCACTATTTCATTGGTGCCGTGAAACATCGGCCTCGTCGTTAGCATGTGTTTGCGGTTATACCTTTGCAGTATCGAACTTGAACCGATATCGCGCTTCGCCGCCGCGGCATCGTTTACTTCATTGATTCGCGATCCTGCATTGGGGCTGTAACAACGATGAGGCGTGACTTCATTTCCTGCCCATCTGACAAAACGATTGGGGCACTGTCTGCATTCGTTGCTACGGCCGTCACCGCAAGATCCGGAAAAATATCAACATTCTGAAGTGTCTGTACTTCATCATAGAGCGCCTTTCGAATGACATGGTTGGACACCAGGTAGCCCAGCGCCTCGACACCGTCCGTCCTGGCATCGAAACTCAAGGCGTAAGGAGATGTCCCGTTAAGCACCCTGGCCTCTTTGATCCCGGGCCGCTCACAAGCCTTGAGCCGCGCGCCGATGATCGTGATGTCGTAGGCCATCATATCTCGATAACTCCTGTGTGCGTTTTGCAGAAAGCAGCCAGCGGATTTTCGCCGCCCTCGCAACACCGGGGTATCCTTAGATATCACTACCTGGTTCTAACTATCAGCGCGGGCTGCTACGCTTGGACTGGTTCGAATACCCGGTGTCCCATAATGGCTGGTGGTTTTGCGAAAGACGGTGCAGTTCAGGAACAGATCGACGCGACGGTCGAGGATGCGGTCAAACATGCCCGCAGTCAGCTTCCGCAAGGCGATAGCCTGGAGTTCTGCGAGGAGTGTGACAAATCCATTCCGGAAGCGCGTCGCGAAGCGGTCCCGGGTGTGCGTCTGTGTGTTGCCTGCCAAACGGAGCGAGACAAGAAAACGGTCAGGCGCAGTGGCTACAACCGTCGCGGCAGCAAGGACAGCCAACTTCGCTAATCGGGTGTCACCAATCTAAAAAACTTTGCCGGGATTAAGAATGTTCTTCGGATCCAGCGTGGCTTTGAGTGTTTTCATCAAGGCGATTTCCTCGGCGTTGCGCGTAATGGACAAATAGTTTTTCTTTTCCATGCCGATACCGTGTTCAGCCGATACGGCGCCCTGGTATGGGCGCAGACTTTCGTAAATATGCTGTTCCACGCGTTCTACGGCATCCGCCTCGTCGCTTTTCGCCATGACGGAAACGTGTAGATTGTTATCGCCAAGATGGCCGAACGCCGCAATTAGCGCATCCGGAAAATCCGCGCGAATCTTTTTCTCAATATCCGAGACATAGAGCGCCACGTCACCCGCTCTCAGGCTGACATCAAAGTTTTGTGCCAGGTTTATCAACCACTCGACCGAATCACGTATGGCCCAGAGGTCGCTGATTTCCTTTTTCGACTTGGCCACGACCGCATCAACGATAAGCGATTCTTCCAGTAACGATTCCAGTGCGTTGACGAAAATTTCGTCGTCAGACGACGGTGAGTTTCCCATGGATTCGATGATGCCGTAAATCGGATAGGTTTCATCAAAGGGTGAAGCCAATTCACCTGCAGGTCGCGTCGCCAACGAATAGAAACTGTCCCACATCACTTCGAATCCGCATAGCGAACTGCCGAGCAATTCGCGGCTGCGTTGCAACACCTGCAACATTTTCCCGTAATCGGCGCAAGCGACCATGGCAACGTTGTGGGTTGCCGGCTTTACGCTGAGGCGAAAGATCACTTTCGTAATAACGCCCAACAATCCCTCTGCGCCGATAAACATCTGTTTCAGGTCGAATCCGGAATTGCTTTTGATGTATCGATTGAGCGACGAGATAACCGTGCCGTCCGCCAGCACGACTTCAAGCCCAAGCACCGAGTCACGTGTCATCCCGTATCGAATCACCTTGGTACCGCCGGCATTGGTCGAGACAAAGCCCCCTGTTTCGCAAGTG
>SMVB01097738.1_pt1 | contig 12740 bp, 6 predicted proteins | sample 2456461 | NCBI WGS metagenome assembly SMVB01 (sample SAMN11095934, study PRJNA526329) | marine sediment metagenome | biome: Marine sediment; feature: Surficial sediment; material: Deep marine sediment; isolation source: Hadal surficial sediment | place: Pacific Ocean | collected 2014-05 | depth 0-1...
TACGGCGCAGCGAAGAGCTCGGTTCTCATCGCCTCGCTCTCGATGTCGACCTTTCGAGGTTGCGCCGCCAGATTGCCGACCGAGCTGCTCGACGCGACGAAATCCTGAAGACCGACGTTCACGATCGGATCGGTGAGCTCGAATCGGTGCTCGGGGCGCGAAAAGAGCGTCGCCGGACACTGGAGCGGCGGGCCGCGGCTGTGCGGCTGCTTCGCGAAATGACCGCTGCCTACAGGGAGAGCACTGAGGAAGAGCTCTCGCGACCGGTCGAGCACTGGATGAGCCGCTGGTGGAGCAATCTGAGCGGTGGCAGCTACGACTCCGTATCGCTCGACGCGACTCTGATGCCGAAGAGCTCGCGCAGCTCGCGCTACGACGCGCCGATGCCGTTCAGCAGCCTGAGCTATGGCTCTTGGGAGCAGATCGTCGTGCTTCTCCGCCTGGCGATCGGGGTCTCTCTCAGTGCTACAGAGCGCCATCTCGTCGTTCTCGACGACCGACTCGTCAACTCCGACCCGGTGCGAATGGAAAGGTTCTGTCGGATTCTCGAAGAGGCAGGAGAGCACTGTCAGGTGCTGGTGGCGACTTGCAACGAGAGTCTCTACTCCAGCCTCGATGCCCGGCGGATCGTCATTCCCGACGACGGTCGAAGAGTTGCAGCGGAGATCGGGGTCCAGGCGCCCGGGATCCATGCCGGCTAGCCGAATTTTTCTCGGCAGGGACGGCTCGCTGACGGCTCGCGCGGCACGGTACCTGGTGTCCCAGCGCCAGGATCTCGGCTCGGCGACCGTCGTAGTGTCCGGGCGGCGCGCCGGCAGGCTGCTCCTGGAACACCTCGCATCATGCGTCTCTGCCGGTCCGTCTCGCGCCTTCATGGCTCCCCGGATCCTCACGCCGGGATCTCTCCCCGAGCTCCTCTATCACCCCCGCCTACCGGTAGCCACAGCGCTCGAAAGGATGCTGGTCTGGTCGGCAGCGCTGCGCGAAGAGAGCCCGGCGGCGCTACGCACGCTATTTGCGATGCCGATGGCAGGCCGGGAGACGTTGGGTTTCTGGCGGCTGGCGGAGGATCTCGAACTGCTCAGGGACGAACTGGGTGCCGAGGGGCTGAAGATCGCCGATGTGGAGGGCAGAGCGGCGGCTGGGGTCGAGTCGTTCCCGACCGATCGCTGGCGGCTGCTAGCGCGGTTGGAGGCGAGCTACGAGGAACGGTTGGAAGGCCGGGGGAAGATCGATCTCAATCGGGCGCGGCGGGACGCCTTGGAGCAGGGCTTGTGGCGGGGCGACGGCCCCATCCTTCTACTTTCGCTGTTCGACCTCTGTGGCCTCACCGAGCGCCTGCTGGAGCGTAGCGGTCGACCTACGACCGTGCTCGTGCCGGCTCCCGAGAGCGAGAGCGAGATGTTCGACTCGTGGGGCCGCCCCCGCGTCAATAGCTGGATGGATCATCGCCTATCGCTCGCCAAGGCCCGGGTTCGGATCGTGGATCGTCCCGCGGACCAGGTGAGCGAGGTGATTGCGCAGTTGCGCGCCGCTTTGGCTGCCGAGGACGGCCGTCCCGAGCCCCGCGTTACCGTTGGCGTAGGTGATGATGGCTTGCGACCACGGATCGAGCGTGAGCTCGACATCGCCAGCCTCGAATGGCACTCCTCCTCAGGACGATCTCTCTTCGACACGGCTCCGGTTCGCATGCTGGATTCTCTCGGTCGATTCCTGAGGAGCCGCCGTTTCATCGATTTTGCCCTCCTGCTGCGACATCCCGAGATAGAGGAGCTTCTCGGAGACGGGCTTCGCGGTGTCGAGCTCGATCCTGAGAGTAGCCGCAATCGGCGTATGCGAAGAGCGGTGGAGCTCCGGGATTGGCTTACCGTGCTCGATTTGTACACCACACAGACGCTTCAGCGACGGCTCTCCGAACCGCTGCCGGGGGATGCGCTTGCCGCTCAGGTACTGGCGGTTCTTCAGCGCCAGCTGGACACGATGTTGGGGGAGCCTTCCCGGACAGGCAGTGACACCCTGGCCGAGGGCTGCGAGCGGATTCGGGGCTTCCTCCACCGGGTCTACGAGCGAAGGCTCTTCGATCGTGGTCGCTCCGGCGACGCTGAGACGGTCAGTGCTCTAGAGGCCCTCGGCGCCGTCTTGTCGGAGCCGGAGAATCTCGATCCGGGCGATCCTGTGGCGCCGCGTGTGACACCGTCGGAGGTCATCGAGCTGACTCTACGGCGTTTGTCGGGACGGGCCCTGGCGGCCGGCAGCGACAGCTCGCGAGTCGAGATTCTGGGCTGGCTCGAGCTCCTCGCCGATGACGCACCGGATCTGATCATCACCGGCATGAACGAAGGCTCGATTCCGCCAGGGCTGGAGAACGACGGTTTCCTCACCGACACTCTGCGCGGAATTCTCGGCCTGGCCAGCAGCGACAGGCGCTTCGTTCGCGACAAGGTCGTTCTCGAAGGACTCTTGGAGAGCCGACGCCTGACCCTGATCTCGGGCCGGCGCTCGACGCAAGACGAGCCGCTCGTGCCGAGCCGCCTGTTGCTCGCGTGCGCGCCGGAACAGCTGGCGCGAACCGTCCTCGAGTTCAGCGGTGGCGATGATCGCACTCAGCGGTCGACTGAGCGACCGCGGGTGGGGGAGCCCTCTCGATTCGGACTGGTGCGCCCGGCGCCGCTGAACAAGGTGATTGCGTCTCTGTCGGTGACAGGCTTTCGAGACTACCTGGCGTGCCCCTATCGTTTCTATCTGAAGCACGTTCTCGGTCTCGATACGATCGGCGATCTGCCGGCGGAGATGAGCCCGGCTGAATTCGGGGCCCTGGCGCACGAGATTTTGCGGCGTTTCGCTCTTCTCGAGGAAGCTACGGTCGGCGATCCAGAGGAGATCCTGACGGCCCTGAACGAGCTCCTCGAGCGCGTTTTCCGAGAGCGCCAGGGCGACGAGCCTCTGGTTGCGGCTCGCATCCAGGTCGAGCAGCTGCGGCGGCGTCTCGAACGATTCGCCCACTGGCAGGCCGATCAAGTCAGGCAGGGCTGGGTTTTGCAGGGTGAGTACGTCGAGCGAACGCTGACGGCGCCCTTGGTTGCAGGCGGCGCCGAGATCTCTCTGCGAGGTCGGATCGATCGAGTCGATCGACACGCGGAGCTGGGTTGGCGAGTGCTCGACTACAAGACGGGAGAGAGGGCGGGCACCCCGGATCAGGTTCACTTCAGGGGCCGTACCGAGCCACGACAGTGGAGAGACCTTCAGCTGCCACTCTACGAATACTTGTTGCGTGCCTCCGGCCTCGAAGGGGAACTGCAACTCGGCTTCGCGAACCTGACCCAGGAGACCGGTGCCGAGGTCCTGTCGGTGGCAGAGTGGTCTGCTGAAGTTGTCGACGAGGCTTTGGAGGCCGCACGGTCCGTGGTCCGCGACGTAGTCGCAGAGCGGTTCTGGCCTCCTGGAGAGCCACCCGGCTTCGAGGACGGCTTCGGGGGATTGGCCGGAGATCGCTTCTTCGAGCGCGAGTCGATGATCGGTAGCGCTAGGTGACGCGGGTGTCGAGCACGAGACCCCCAGCAGCCGACTCCGTGGCGGAGGATGGATGAGGGCAGAGCTGCCGCATCGGATCGTGAGGGCGTCTGCTGGGACCGGCAAGACCCACCGCCTGGCCAGCCGCTATGTGAGTCTGCTGATCGCCGGCGCGGCCCCTGAGACCATCCTCGCCGCCACGTTCACTCGCAAGGCGGCCGGAGAGATTCTCGGGCGCGTCTTGCTGCGCTTGGCGAGGGCCGCGTGTGATAGCCGGGAGGCGAAGACGCTGGGATCGGAGATCGGTCGCCCGGGTTTGCGCAGCGCGACCTGTCTCGATCTGCTGGTAGAGCTTTGCGCGTCGCTGCACCGAGTCTCGATCTCTACTCTCGATGCCTTCTTCTATCGTCTCGTCTGCATGCTGCGCTTCGATCTCGGAATCGTCGCGAAGCCTCGTATGACCACGGTGGGCGATCCGATGGAGAGAGGTCGTCGCCAGGAGGCTCTGGAGGTGACCCTGGAGGGGCTGGCTCGCGAGGGCTGGTCGGAGCTTCTCGCCCTGGTCAATCGCCTCCACCGCGACACGGCGCGTCGTTCGGTGGCGCAGTCGATCGACTCCCTGTTGGTCGAGCTGTACGAAGTCTGGGGACAGGCCCCGGAGCGGGAGATCTGGACCCGGTTGGAACTGCCTGCCGATGTCGGCCACGAAGAGCTGCAGGCGGCCGTCTCGGAGCTGCGACGCGTGGCACGAGGCTCTGGCCCTGGTGCCATACGCGACGCCCTCTTAGCGAATCTCGATCAGGCCGCTCGCAGTGCCTGGTCGGAGCTTCTCGAGCGAGGCCTGACAGCCAAGCTCGCACAGACGCCTCCCGAGGAGACCTACGCTCGGCGCCCGATTCCGGATGGCTGGCTCGAGCCGCTGGCGGTGTTGGTTGCTCGAGCCCGTCGTGGAGTGCTCGAGAGCCTTCACCGCCAGACCGAAGCCACCTTCGAGCTCCTGCGCGCCTTCGATTCCACCTACAGGGCGGCGCGTCGCGAGGCGGGTGTGCTGCTGTTCACCGATCTGCCGATCGAGCTGCGCCGCCGGCTGTCGGTCGACAACCCCGAGATTCTTGCCGACCTCTACTACCGCCTCGACGGCAAGGTCTCGCACCTACTGCTGGACGAATTTCAGGACACCAGCCTCGAGCAGTGGTCGATCCTGCGACCGATGGCAGAAGAGATTCTCGCCTGGGGTGACGGCTCGCACACTTTCTTCTGCGTCGGCGATCCGAAGCAGGCGATCTACGGTTGGCGCGGTGGTTGTTCCGATCTCTTCGATCAGCTCGAGGCCGATCTTTCGCTCGAGAGCTCCGCCGAGGAGCAACTGGACCACTGCTATCGCTGTTCGCAGGTCGTTCTCGACGTCGTCAATCGAGTCTTTTCGACGCTCGCCGACGCACCGAGCCTCGAGGATCATCGCGCCGCCGCGACCCGCTGGACCGATGGCTTTGAAGAGCACACTGCGGCGCGCGCTCACAGCGGCTACGTGGAGCTGAGGAATAGCGATGATCGGGACGCGCACGAGGAGTGGGTGGCGCGCGAGCTGGCTCTTCTTCAAGGCCGCGTTCCTCATCACTCGATCGCCGTGCTGGTGCAGACCAACGATCAGGTCGGTCAAACCCTCGAGGCGCTACGCAAGGCAGGGCTTCGGGCGAGCGGTGAGGGGGGCAATCGCGTGGACGACGACGCTGTGATTGCGGCAGTGCAGGCGGCTCTTCAGCTTGCCGATCATCCGGGAGACACGGTTGCCGCGCACCACGTTGCGCGGTCCCCGTTAGGGGTGATTCTGGGCCTTTCGGGGGAGGAGCCCGAGGCCGTGCGGCGAGTGTCACGAGGCATCCGGCGCAGCTGGCACGAGATGGGCCCGTCGGGGCTTCTCGCGGAGTGGGTCGCTTCGCTACTGCCCTTCTGCGACCCGCGCAACGCCCGCCGCTTGAGTCAGGCACTGGAGCTCGCCGAGCGCTTCGAAGAAGCCGGCGTGCAGCGGCCGGGTGAGCTGGCGCGTTTTCTCAGTCAGGCCCGCGTGGAGGACACAGAGACGCAGAGTCTTCGGGTGATGACCATTCACAAGGCGAAGGGCCTCGAGTTCGACTCGGTCGTGCTTTCGGAGCTGGATCGGCGTTTGCTCCGCACCCAGGGGGCGATGGTGATGATGTCGAGAGAGTCTCCGTTGGCGCCGGTCGAGGCTGTCTATCGCAGCGCCGGACGGGTCGTTCGAGAAGCGAGTCCGCAGTTGCAGGAGGCCTTCGCCCAGGAGCAGGAGCGCCGACTCCGCGACGACATCAGCGCTCTGTACGTGGCGATGACCCGAGCCCGCTCCGGCCTCTTTCTGTGGACTCGGCCTGCTGAGACCTCTCGGCGGCGTACCGCTGCTCCGTTGAGCTTTGCGTCCCTTCTGCGTCAGACCCTCTGTCCGCAAGCCACCAGGCGGAGTCTGGAGGCCAGCTCCGAGCGCCTGTTCGAGCATGGCGACGCCGCGCTTCTCGAGCGATCGATCGACACCGGTCCCGGCGACCTGCCTCAGGAGGCGCTGTCGTTCGAGGCCCCTGTGATGGAGGGCGCTGCCTCTGAGGAGGGCCTTGCGCCAAGGGTGAGATTGGCCACGGTCGAAGAAGCCACACGCACCGACTCAGTGCGGCTCAGTGAGATCTGGTCCGAGTCGAGGCAGGTGCTGAACAGGCGCCGCGAGCGCCTCCTGCAGAAGCTGGATGCCTGGCAGAACCCGCCCGCCACCCAGGACGAGATCCAAGACGATCCTGTTCTTGCAAGGCTCCTCGAAGCCTCTCCGATTGCCGCCCTCATGGCATCCGCCCTGGTGAGGGCGAACACGAAGACCGTGTGGCGCGACCGGCCTTTCGTCGATCTCGGAGGAGAGACCCCGCTACGAGGACGATTCGAGCGCCTCTGGCTGCAACGCGATGCCGAGGGCCCGCAGCGAGCCGCGGTCGTCGGCACTCTTCACGGCGGCAGTGACGGTCCCTCCTCAGAGGGCGTAGCCAGAGCTATGGCACTCCTGCTTCGCGCCGCCGCCGCCCGCGTCCTGGAAACTCCACTACAGCAGGTCGATGCGATGGTAGCCCTGCTCGATCAAGGAGTCTGGGTGAGTGCGACTCCTACCTAGCCCTCTCCAAGAAAGCGAGTTACCAGCGGATGAGTCATTTCCTCACCAACCCGAAAGGGGTCCTGGTGTCGAGCGTGCCCCATATCGCCGGAGCGCAGGAGTGAAGCGCGGAGGCGTAGGCTCCCTACGCCGCACAAGCTGAGCGACGAGCATTCGGTGAGATGGGGTGCGATCGGCGCCAGGACTAAGACCAAGGGGCTCCTCCAATCGGATCTTTGAGTAGGCGGCGGGCGACCACCATGCGGTGCACCTCGTCGGGGCCGTCGTAGAGACGGGCGTAGCGAGCGTGCCGGTACATTCTCTCCAGCGGAGTGTCGCCAGTGACTCCTAGGGCTCCATGCACCTGAATGGCTCGGTCGATCACATTGTGCAGCATCCTGGCGCCCCAGAACTTGATCAGCGAGATCTCGACTCGCGCCTCACCTCCCTCGTCCATCACTCGCGCCGCGTCGAGAGTCATCATGCGTGCGGCCTGGATCTCGGCTGCCGACTCGGCGATGAACCTCTGAATCTCGCCCTTTTCGGCAAGCAGCGAGCCGTGCGCCCAGCGCGTGTTGGCGCGTTCGCACATGAGCTCGAAGGCGCGCTCGGCTTGGCCGAGCCAGCGCATGCAGTGGAAGATCCGGCCGGGTCCGAGCCTCTTCTGGGCAATGAGAAAGCCTTCACCACGGCCGCCGAGAAGATTGGAGCGAGGTACGCGTACGTCGTTGTACCTAACCTCGCAGTGGTTGCCGCTGGTGTCGCCCATCGTCGGCACCACACGGACGATCTCGTAGCCGGGTGTGTCGGTCGGTACGATGATCGAGGAGAACTGACGGTACTTGTTGTCGGCGTCGGGATCGGTCTTGCAGAAGCAGGTGGTGAAAGCCGCGTGGTTGGCTCCGCTGGTGAACCACTTGTGGCCATTGATCACCCATTCGTCGCCGTCGAGAGTGGCGGTGGTCTGCATCAGGGTCGGGTCGGAGCCGGCGACTTCAGGCTCCGTGAGTCCGACCGAGGGATAGATGTCGCCGGCTACCAGTGGCGTCAGCCACTTCTCCCGTTGCTCTTCGCTGGCGTAGAGCTGGAGCATGATCGAGTCTTGCATCGATGCTGTGCCGATGGCTACGGAGCCGAACTCAGAGCGACCGATGATCTCGTTCATGTAGACGAACGGCATGAACGGTACGCCGCCGCCGCCGATCTCTTTCGGATGCCCCAGCGCCCAAAGGCCCCTCTTCTTGGCCTCGGACTTGAGACCAGCCATGGTGTCGCCGACCCGACTCTGCTCTTCGAGGTCGCGCTCCGCCGGGATCACCTCGTCGTTGATGAACTGCTTTACCTGCTCTCGCAGGTCGTTGTGCTCGGGACTGAGAGCTGCCTGGGGCATGAGGATCCTCCTGGCGAGTCAGGAACCGGCGAGCGGGTCAGTGACTCATCGCGTAAAGAATGATGTTGATGCCGAGGGGGTACGATTTAGTGACCGAGAAACGAGCGAAGTACTCCTCGTCTTCCCCTTCCCGTTCCCAGCCGTCCGCAATGTCGGTGTTGTGAGTCATCAGGACCATCACCCGGCCGTCGTGGTCGCGAATAGCGCGCAAGTGGGGCTCTTCCGATTCGTCACCGCGCTCCGAGGTCGAGAAGCCACCGGTCCAGTTCCAGTGTTGGATCGAAGGTACCTGCGGCACTTTGAGGATGTTGTAGAGACCCTTGAGGATCTGATGCTCCGGTGGAATATCGAAGATCGGGTACTCGCTGGGAGACAGGACCTTGCCGATCTCTGATGCCCAGTGATCCCAGGCACGATCACCCCAGAAATCGTCGACATAGAGAAACCCCCCACTGAGCAGGTAGGTCTCTAGGCGTTCTCGCTCGCTAGGCGAGAAGCCCACCGTGCCGGGGTCGGACATGAAGGTGAAGGGGCAGTTGAAGAGCTGATCGTCGGTGAGCCGGATGACGACGTGGTTGGGCTCGTCCCTACGGATCTCGTTGATTCGGACACGCGTGAGTTGGCCGAGCCGAACCGAGAAGTTGATATCCGAGTTCGGATAGTCGGTGTTCCAGCCGTGCCCGAGCTCCTCCCTCCTAATCTGGTCGTATTCGATCCGGCAGAAGGTGAAAGTGCTCTGCTCGAGATCACCGGGCATAGCGTACTTGGGGGGATAGCGACCGCCCCATTGCGCCCCGCCAGGTTGGACCAGCAAGGAGGCGACAATGATCGATCCTGCGAACCTGAGCCAGCCCCTTTTCATGATTGCTGCCCATCGTAACCGGCGACACTTCGGTGGGCAAGCTGAGAATCACTACTAGTAGAAAAGAGGAAGACTATTTGTTCGCTTCGCGACTACGAGTCGTGGTGCGTTGTAGGTGTGGGTTCTGGTTCCGAACTCGCAAGGGAAGGAGGGGAGGTGTGAGGCGTAATGGACTCTCGTCTCTCGAGGGTCCAGAGTTCAGAGTGCCTCCGCGTCCATCGCTGAACCCCTTGCCCTGTCTCTTCAGATCGATCCAGAAACACTCGAACAAGCCGAAGAGAAGCCGCCATCGCGGTCGGTCCCCCTCCTTCCTCCGGGCGTGGTCAACCCCCGTTCCTACAGCGCACCACGACTCGTAGTCGCGAAGCGAAGCAATCGTCTTTTCTCTTCTCTTCTTCTGGTCTCTGAAGGCCGAGGGCTTTTAGTCAGCGTCCTCGAGAAGGTCGGCCTTGCTCAGTTTCAGTTTGTCGGCGGTGAAGGTCGAGATCTTGTAGACCCACGATGCATGGAAGGCGTTGAAGTCTTCGATCTCGTCGGCTCGTATGAGCCGATCGGCTTTCTCCTTCAGCTCGTCTTCGGGCGTCTCCAGAGTGATCGCCATGCGGCCGACGGTGTGTGTTCCGGCGACGCGCATGTAGTTGTTCTCGCCGTCCGTGGCAAGGGAGAGCCGGTACGAGGTGTCGTCAGCGAGAATGATCTCGAGAGGCCGAGCGAATTCGAGCTCTAGGACCTCCTCGTCGTCGGCGAGAAGGGCCTTGTCGAAGCTCAGATTGGACAAGATGCCTTTGAGCTTGTTGATCTCGAAGACCTTTTCTTTCTTGCCGTCGGGCACAGCGGTGAGCTTGACCGGGGAGTCTTCCTCGTCGGTATCGAGCAGGAAGTCGAGACCTTCGACCGATCGAACCAACATCTGGGAGACGTTGACAATGTCCTTCTTGAGAAAGGAGTCGGCGCGCGTCGAGAGGTAGGCGCTGTTGGACGTCAGGTAGATTCTGTCCTCTTCACCATCGACGAGTTGGACGTACCGCCCGCTGCCGTCTTCGATCGAGTTGCCGAGCCGAATACGCACCATCTCCTGGTCCGTGGCGTTGCTCAGGGTGATCTCGGTTGTCGAGTCGGACGGAGGATCGAGTCCGAGCTCTTCTTCGAGAGCGTCTCCGGTTCCAACGTCTTTGTCGAGCGAGATGTCGAGCAGGTCACGGAGAAAGCGGTTCACGGCATCGTTGCGCGCCGGATAGTCGTGATTTTCGGCAACGGTGAAGCCGTCTTCCGCGCGGCGGAGAGTGACCGTGTCCTCGCCATCGAGGATGAGGATTGTCGCTACCTCATCGGGGTTGAGGTTGGGGAGGAGCTTCTGGCCACGGGCGAAGCGATCGCCTCGCGACACGCTGTCGCTATAGGTCCATATCGAGATCACGAGCAGGAAGCCCGCGATCAGGGCCAGACGGGTATTGGTGTTCATCTCTGCCTACTTCCTTGTCTGCGCAACCTGTCGCCGCCGCTGTAGATAGAGAAGCAGACCGACGAAGAGCAGCAGCGTCGGCATCCAACCGAGTACCGCGAAGCGAACTTTGTTCTCCTCTCGCTCGAGGGCCGCTCGGCGGCTGAGCCGGATGTTGCGAAGTTCGTCCGTGCCTTCGTGGATGCGCTCGTTGAGCAGATCCACCTCTTCTTGAAGCTTCTTCTGGAACAGAGCCGCGTTGCGCTGCGTGATCTCGTTCTGTTTGCTCCGCAACTCGGTCTGGAAGGTCTCGATCTCGGCTCGGATCTCGCGCTCGCGCTCGAGTGTCTCCTTCTCCGCGTCAGCCTCGATCTGGTCGAAGAGCAGGAAGGGTCGGCTCAGGGTCTTCGTCGAGCGCACCTCCATCAGCTCTTCGGCTCCGAGGAGATAGTCGATGCTGTTGAGCAGGATTTTGTGGTTGTCGTTGGCAGCGGTCGTGAGCCCGAGAATGTTGCGCTGGAAGGCCAACTGGTCGGAGATCAGATCGACGTCAGCGAAGACCACAACCGTCGCGTCGTGCCGATCCTCCTCGGGCACCGGTTCCTTGGTGATCATCTCGGTGCCCTCCGGCGGCGGCAGTTGGATCCCGGGCGGTAGACCGGGGGGTTGAGCCGGTGCCGTTGATGGGAACTCGGCACCGTCGGGATATGCCGAGGGCATCCGTCCGGAGATCATGTAGGCCAAGACCACGGGCTCGGAGCCCGGAACAAAGGCGTCGCGTAGCTTCGCTGCGTTATTCAGATCCGTATAGTAGAGGCCGCCATCGCCGCCGAAGCCGGGCTGAATCTCGAGGGTGCTGCCGGCGGCGGTAGTCGTGATCAACGGGGTGTAGTCGAGCTCTGTCGAGTCGTTCTTCTCCAGGGTGCCGGCGAGAAACAAGCGTATCGACGCCAGCCCCTGCAGGATGGGGTGGTCGCTGAGCTCGATCCCTTGGTGCTGCGCGCTGTATTGCAGGTCGATGACGACCGATTCGCTCGGCCCACCTCGGGTGACTGGTCGGCGCACTGCGAGATCCATGTCGGCGGCGAAGGTTTGGCCGGGGCTGTCGAGACCCCAGGAGGAGAGGAGCACTTCGAGGTTGGAGGCCGGCTCGTACTGCATGGTGGCCCAGGGTTGCTGCGGGTTCTGGGGCGCCGGATCGGTGAGTGTGTAGGGGTCCAGGAAGATGACTGTGCTGCCGCCCCTCACGATCCACTCGTCGAGCGCCCACAGAGTCTTGCCGCTCAGTTGCTTGGGGTGAATGACGAGGACGATGTCGTAGTCGTCCGCGGAGATTTCGTCCTGGTCGAGGCCGATCTGCGAGACCTCGTAGGACTCTTCGAGCAACTGCATCGAGATCCACTTCTCGGACGGTGCGCGTCCTTGGGCGGCGAGCATCTGAGCCATATAGGGGTTCTCGCCTGTGCCGAGGACTTCCAGGCTCGAAAGCACGCCGATCCGCTTGCCCGACGGCCATAGCAGCGAGTGGATCCGCTTCGAGATCTCGTATTCGACGGTGGCCTGCTCATTGGGCCACAAGAACGGGATCGTTTCTTTGCTGCCGGTCTGGGTCTCGAGAGTGAGGCCGAAGAAGAAGAGGTCGCCGTGCTCGTTGATCGGCCGCGATTCGACGCCGTCTTCGATCGCGTTCTGGGCGTCGTCACTGTCGGTGACGGGATCGATGAAGTCGACTCTGATCTTGCCGTGCGCCGCCCGCTCGTACTCGCCCAAGATGTTGCGCAGGTAGCGGTCGTAGGTGATGAAGTCTTTGATGAAGCGCGGCAGAGTCTGGCCCGTGGTCTTCGAGAAGTAGAGCTTGATTTCGATCGGTTTCACACCCTCGTCCTGCACCTTGTCCAGGATCGCGAGGGTGCCGTCGGACAGTGAGTAGAGGCTGTCGGCGGTGAGGTCGGCGCGCCAGCCCTCGAGGAATCGGTTGACGAGGTGAACCGACAGGATGGTTACGAATCCCACCAGGAGTATCGTCAGCAATCTGTTCTTTGCCATGGAGTCTTCTCCCTCGGGCTATCGGGTTCGCGGTTGTCGCAGAGGTGAATGGTTCGCCATCAGTTGGCCTTCGTCTCGCGCAAGACCAGCATGCCGCCGGACAACCAGCCGCAAATGAACAGCAGGAAGAACAGCAGGGTTCGCAGCTCGACGACGCCTCGGGTGAGACTTTCGAAGTGATCCACGAGGCTGAGGCTGGCGAGTAGCTGGGCGACGTAGCCGCCGAGAAAGCGGCTGACGAAGTCGAGGGTCTCAGGGAGGCCGAGGAGCAGAAAGCCCACCGATGCGGCGACGCCCAGGATGAAGGCCACGACCTGGTTCTTGCTGATCGCCGAGAAGAGCATGCCGA
>SMVB01357580.1_pt1 | contig 12739 bp, 12 predicted proteins | sample 2456461 | NCBI WGS metagenome assembly SMVB01 (sample SAMN11095934, study PRJNA526329) | marine sediment metagenome | biome: Marine sediment; feature: Surficial sediment; material: Deep marine sediment; isolation source: Hadal surficial sediment | place: Pacific Ocean | collected 2014-05 | depth...
AATTTAATTTTCGTATTTCCGATAGTGTTTCAATACCATTAAGCCCGGGCATTCTGAAATCTAGAAGGATAATATCTATGTTATTTTGTTTAAATATTTTAAGTGCTTCTACGCCATTATAGGCAAGTATAGGCTGGTGACCTTCCAACTCTATGAGTTCTCCGATACTTTCAGCAAAGTCTCTATCATCATCTACAACTAGTATGCGCATAGGGGTCATAATATTTATTCCTTTATTCAATCTATAAGGGGAACCATAATTTTACACAAGCCCCCCTTGGTGTGTGATTGCTGATTGATATTCTGCCGGAATGTTGTTCCATTATTTGTTTCACTATTGGAAGGCCTAACCCGATACCATAGGTTTTAGTGCTATAGAGTGGTTCAAAAATATTGTCTATTTCTTTATCAGGGATGCCTGATCCGGTATCATTAATTTCTATCCATGCATTTGTATCTGAGTAGCCTGTTGAAATATTTATCTTCAATGGTCTCATCACTTCATTATTTTCTGATGGGAGCAACGCCTGGCAGGCATTGTTAATGATATTGATCAGGCAACGCCTTATTTTTTCTTTATCTATTTTAACTGTAGTACCAGAAGATAATTTTTTGCTTATTTCTATATTTTCAGGGAATGCATATTCGTTGATCACCTCATTGCACAAGTCATCAAGTAATGTCTCTTCAAGATATAGTTCAGAGGGGCGAGTAAAATCTAGCAGTTCCTCAATAATGGTACCACACCGCATCACACTTCTTTCAGCACGAGTTATTTGTTTTTCCAATAGACCCTGGTTCTTGCCGGTCAATTTTTGTGACATGGTGTACAGTGTAGTGCGGATCGTACCCAAAGGGTTGCGCAATTCGTGACTGACGGTAGCTATAAGTTGACCTAATGTGGCCAGTCGTTCTTTTTGAATTAATTCCTTTTTGGTGCGCAATGCCATGATCCCATATGTCATATTGTTGGTAAGTTCAGTCAATAGGTCGATCTCTTCCTCGTCAAAGGAATTTACATTTGGCGCATAAATAGTAAGTACACCAAACGCCTTATTACTTTCATCTAGTAATGGAAAACTGGCAACTGATCCATAGCCTCGCTTAATAGCCTCATCACGCCATGGCACAAATCTAGGATCAGTCATGGTGTAGTTTACTAAAGAAAAATTAGAGGTTCGTAACGCAGTTCCAGCCGGTCCTTGTCCTTGTTTTGTATCTTTCCATGTTAGATTTAGATTCTTAATGTAACCTTTTTCATATCCACATTGTGCTATGGGTTGTATGGTTTTATTTTCATCATGCACTGCATAACCAACCCAGGCCAGTTTGTAATTTCCCATCTCGACAATGATTCGGCAAATATCGTCAAGGAGTTCCTGTTCATCTGTTGCATGAATCAGGGCATGGTTACTTTGACTGAGAACTTTCAGAGACAGATTGGATTTTAAAAGGTTTGCGCGCGTTTGTTCCAGGTCGGCAGTACGATTATGAACTAATTCTTCCAGTCTGTTTTGATACTGAGCGAGTTCAATCTCCATTTTCTTCTTATCGTCAATATCTCGTATTGAACCTGACATACGAGTAGCTTTGCCATTGTCATCCCGTAGCGCTTGTCCTCTTGCTCTAAACCAACAATATTTACCTGATTTTGTTCTGAGACGATACTCGATATCATAGGGGACGTGATTATCTAAATGATTGTTAATGGCATTCAAGGCATCTTCGTAATCGTCAGGGTGAAGATGATCAACAAAGGAGTTGAGAATATCAGGAAATTCTTCTTCTTCGGTATATCCTATTAATGCTTTAAACCTGGAGGAATAATAAACTATATTTGTATGGATATCCCAATCCCAAATACCATCATCAGCACCTGCTACGGCAAGCTTAAGTCGTTCTTCACTTTCCTTGAGTGATTGTTCGATTTTTTTTCGTTCAGAAATATCCAGTGAATAACTGATGATGCCAATTACTTCTCCTGTTTCATCAGCAAGTGGTGATATAGAAGTAAGCGCGAAAAAAACCTCGCCGGATTTCCTTCGCATTGTCGCTTCAATTTCAAAATTTCCTTTTGACTGTAGAATATCTAGGACGTCTGAGGTTAAATGTCCATGGCGTTCTTTAGGGTAAAGGCGATAAACAGAAGTATCTAATACTTCACTTGAACTGTAGCCTAATTGATTTTCAGCGCCTTTATTCCAGGCAATGATAGAGCCATTCAAATCTGTAGCAATTATGGCATCATGAATTTGGTCAATCACGTATTGACTATGTAACAAAGCCTCTAACCTGATTTTTATTCGGCCATCCTCTTCACTAGTGCCTTTGCTTACACTAATATCAGACTCGCGTGAGCGTCCTTCCCTGGTATTATTAGCTGTGCTTTGATCCAAGGGTTTCTCTATCTTTCATCATCAATATAATAACTATTGGTAATAGATGCAATCAATTAGATTAAGGAAAACTGGAATACTAATTTTCAAGCCAGGGTTAAATGATAGAGATGTACATTGAGCCAGATATGAGCTATGTCTAATTAAGGATAAACTCAGCATATACCTCGTGTGACCTGCCCCCTTAAAAGATGGATCTGTTTTAAGGGGGCAGGTCACCTTTTGTCTCAAAATAATATTATAACGGATTGAAACAGCACATAAAATTATCTTATCATTCATTAATATTGGCTAAGTATTCAGCATTATTTAAAGCCGACTGTTTTACAAGAAACAACCAAGTATCAATGACAGTATCCGGGTTCAATGACATACTTTCAATACCCTGTTCCAATAGCCAGCCTGCGAATTCAGGATGATCGGATGGGCCCTGGCCGCAAATACCAATGTATTTGCCCGCTTTCTTACACGCTTGTATGGCACGACTCAACATAAATTTGACCGCTTCATCACGTTCATCAAATAGATCAGAAACCAAACCAGAGTCTCGATCCAGACCTAATGTGAGTTGGGTGAGGTCGTTTGAGCCAATGGAAAAACCATCAAAGTATTCCAGAAACTGATCAGCCAAAATGGCGTTACTTGGAACTTCACACATCATAATCAGTTTAAGTCCATTTTCACTTCGTCTTAAACCATTTTTCTCTAGTAGTTCAACTACGTCTTTCGCCTGAGCCAATGTGCGAACAAATGGCACCATAACCCAAACATTCTCCAATCCCATTTCTTCACGTACATAAAGCAGTGCCCGGCATTCCAGTTCAAAACAGGCTTTAAAATCATCTGATAAATAACGCGATGTTCCACGAAAACCGATCATTGGATTTTCTTCTTTGGGTTCATAACGATTACCGCCAATCAGGTTGGCGTATTCATTTGATTTAAAATCTGATAAACGTACTATTACCGGGTTTGGTGCGAAGGCGGCAGCCAAGGTCGAGACACCTTCTGCAATATTTTTGACGTAAAAATCAACAGGACCCTCATACGGCCTAATACGTTCATCTATGACGGCCTTTATATCTGGTTCCTGATCGGCATATTCAAGCAAAGCGCGAGGATGAATTCCAATCTTGTTATTAATAATGAATTCAAGACGAGCAAGTCCTACACCGAAATTTGGGATCGATGCAAACGACATCGCCTTACCTGGATTACCAACATTCATCATGATCTTTAGTGGAGCCGGTGGTATATCGTCTAGTTCAACCCGGTTGATTTGAAAATCCAGTAACCCTTCGTATACATGTCCACTCTCTCCTTCAGAACAGACCACGGTAACTGTATCGCCATGTAGTATCTTTTCCGTTGCATCGCCACATCCAACCACCGCCGGGACACCTAACTCACGAGCGATAATTGCTGCATGACAGGTTCGACCGCCACGATTCGTAACAATCGCTGAAGCACGTTTCATGACCGGCTCCCAATCCGGATCAGTCATTTCGGTCACCAAGACTTCACCATCCTTCAAATCATCCATGTCTGCCAATTTTTCGATGACTTTTGCTTTTCCTGCACCAATTTTTTGACCTATTGCAGCCCCACTAATTAATAACTTACTGGTTTCTTTTAATTGATAGCGTTCAATAATGTTGACATTTTTACGACTTTGGACGGTTTCTGGACGTGCCTGAACAATGTAGATCATTCCACTTTCACCATCCAGAGCCCATTCAATATCCATTGGGCAACCGTAGTGCTTTTCAATAATCACGGCCTGACGCGCAAGTTCTGTCAGTTGTTTATCAGTGAGACAAAATACAGTCGATTCTTCTGCTGGAACATCAACTATTTTCACCAATTCACCTGAATCAGGGTCATCGTTATAAATCATTTTTATGGCTTTATTGCCAACACTGCGACTCAAGACCGCGGGTTTGTGTGCCGCAAGTGACTTTTTGTAAACATAATATTCATCCGGATTAACTGCGCCCTGTACAACCGTCTCCCCCAGACCATAACTGCCTGTAATAAAGACCACATCATCGAAACCAGATTCGGTGTCCAGGGTAAACATGACTCCGCTGACGCCGATATCACTACGAACCATCTGCTGTAAACCTGCAGATAAGGCGACATCTTCATGGGCGAAACCTTGATGTACACGATAGGCAATAGCACGATCATTATATAAAGACGAAAAGACTTTTTTTACCTTTAACAATACATCTTCGATGCCACGCACATTGAGAAATGTTTCTTGTTGTCCGGCAAAGGATGCATCAGGCAAATCTTCCGCCGTCGCAGATGATCGCACAGCGACCGATATACCCTCTTTAGTATCAGTAGACATCGAACGATAGGCATCAATAATAGATTGTTCAAGCTCAGCCTGAAACGGCGCTTCAATGATCCATAGGCGAATTTCCTCACCAGCCTTGGCTAATTGCTTTATATCATTAATATTCAAGCCATCCAATCGACCATGAATACGTTGCTTTAGTTGATCATGCGCAAGAAAATCCCAAAAGGCCTTTGCTGTGGTGGCATAACCATCAGGAACACTGACGCCAGCATTTGCAAGATTACTGATCATTTCTCCGAGAGAGGCATTTTTACCACCAACAAGCGCAACATCTTTCATACATAATTCACGCAGAGGTATGATGTATTGATTGTGAATCAGTTTATTCATAAGCTTAGGTGCTCGATTACATAATTTAAGATCATTATTAATCCTGAATTTAATTGTTTTTCAATAATTCTTTTTCCTTGACTATATTTACGGCAATCTCTTCGATAGACATTGCCGTAGAGTCAAGCACATATATCTCATGATTATTCAATATAATTCCTGCTTGCTTAATTTCTTCCTGACATTTTTTAAGACTCGCATAGTCAGTCTTGGGCCGACGTTGTTGGCGAATTGCACTAAGTTGGTCCGGACGAATCGTTAGGCCAACGATCTTGTCGATGTAAGGCAGTAAAAACCTTGGTAAGGTATCTTTCATTAGGTCATCATCAGTTAATGGATAGTTCGCGGCCTTAATCGAAAAATTCATAGCAAGATATAAACAGGTGGGTGTCTTTGCAGAACGAGATACCCCCAGCAAAATAACATCCGCCTCGGCAAATTGATTTGTTCTAATGCCATCATCATTTTTAAGGGTAAAATCGATCGCATCCATATGCTTTTTATATCCCTCACCATCATATTCTTCATGCGGCTTACCTATAGTATGCGATGAATCAACCTGTAAGCTTTTCTCTAAAGGTTCAATAAAGGCATTAAACAAACTAATGACACAGGCATTGGTTGAAGAAATAAATTGTTGGATATCATCATTAACCAATGTGCTGAACACTATTGGCTCTTTCCCTGTGATAAGAGTATTTTTTTGTATTTCATCCGCTACTAGCCGCGCCTCAGATGCTGTGCAAACAAATGGAAAAGTCTTATGATCAAATTCAATTCCATTAAATTGAGAAAGTAAACTTTGACCTATAGCCTCAGCCGTTTTGCCCGTTCGATCAGATACATAGAACACAGAGCGTTTGTTTGAATTATCGTTCATTTTTCTGCTGACTAGTTGATTAATATATTGATAAAAATCTTAAGCATAGTGGATCGGATGTTGACACGGACAGTTTGCCTGCACATTGCCAAGTAGAAAATCGCCTTAAATGAAATAACATAATAAGTCATTAATTAGTAGTATATAGTCTGAATATGCTAGATAGAATACAGAACACGGGGAATAATCTCGTATGCTGAATGCCGCCCCAGTATCCTAAATGATCAAATTCGCAACACTAATTTCCCACGTACATGTCCCTTTTCACTTTCAATCTGGGCGATCTTTGCCTCGGCTAATGAATATTCTTTGATGGGTAAGGGTTTTAGATGACCTTGCTCAAATAGTTTCGTTATTTCACTCAAGCTTTGTCCATCAGGTGTTACAAAAATTAACCCGGTCTTGACGTCAAATTCTTTGCCTTTGGATTCCAGTATCGAGATAACTTCGGGTAGGCCACATATTGAGATTACACGGCCACCACCTTTGCGAACATAAGCGAAATTTTCTTCAACATCGCTACGGCCCGTACAATCAAACACAATATCAACACCTTCCGGATAATGCGATTTGATCACCGCACTGGTCGTCTCTGTGTTGTAATCAATAGTGATCGCTGCGCCAAGTGATTCAGCATAGCTATGATTACCGGTGCTCGCAGTTGTTAATACGACTGCACCAATATGCCTGGCAATCTGGATGGCAAATCCCCCCACACCACCTGCACCGGCACAAACAAGCACTGTTTCACCTGATTGTATTTCTGCAAATTCAATCAGCGCTTGCCATGCGGTTAGCACCGCTAATGGAATAGATGCGGCTTCTGCAAAACTCAGGTTTGTTGGTAGGTGTGCAACAGATGAAACATCAGCAGGTACAAACTCAGCATAGGTTCCACATTGAATTGGTTTCGGCTGTATATGACTATAAACTTTGTCTCCAGGTTTAAATTCAGTGACCGAATTATCAACTGCTTCTATTACACCAGCCATGTCCCAACCGGATATTAATGGAAAGGCATGAGGAAATAGTGGTTCAAGATATCCTTCTCGTATTTTCCAATCGACAGGGTTTACACCGGCATGAGAAACACGCACCATCACCTGACCTTCTGCCAATGCAGGGACGGGAAGGTTTGCCAGGATAAGCTCATCCGGGCCACCGAATTTATTGATATATACAGCTCTCATGTCCTGCATCTTGATACCTGCTAACCTTTTATGACAATAACTAACAGATATCTTCCGGCACTGAATCCGTAGTGCGTTGTGATATCTAATAAATCCTTATCAGGTGAAACTGCTTTAGGAGAGTAAAACTCAAGAACGGCTGCGACTTTACCATCGACTTTGACCGGAAATGCAAATCCGGATTTGACTTCAATATTTTTAGCTAACTCTGCGCGTGGATAATTTCGATCTTGAGTAACATCAGATATCCAGGCGGGTTCCCCACTAGCATACACTCGACCAGGCAAACCCTCTCCGATTGCAAAAGATGTAATTTCCGTCACTTTTTTAAATGATGTAAATTCCTCGGGATCATCCAAATGCCAAATCCTGCTTGACACCATTTCATCTAAAGCATCGTCGCTATGTAGATAGACATGCCCCACAGGCCATTTTATTAATGCACATATTTCATCCAAACATATCTGTAACGCTTCCTCGACACTAGTGGCCACATTTGCAGCGATCGCTATATTTTGCAGCAGTCTTATTGAATCGATCTGTTTCATTGTTTGGACATAGATCACTACTGTCCGGTAAAAGGGAATTGACTAATACTATAGCTCACTGTTTTAGTAATAGAAACTTACCTGCCCCCAGTAATTGGTCCATAACTTAAGTTAGTCTTCTAGTGTCATTTATTATTGTAATTCCTGGTGTGTGGGCATGACAAATCGTGATGCTATGGTTTTGCTGATGGCAGTTTGCAGTATCGGTGACCGATAACCTAATGGACTGTGTGGACGTACAGTATCGTAATGATGTCGCCATTGTTCAATCCGGCTCTGTGCTTCCTTCAGGGTATAAAAGATTTCCCCATTCCACAGTTCATCCCGTAACTTACCATTGGAACTTTCATTGTAACCATTTTCCCAAGGGCTTCCAGGTTCAATGAACAAGGTTCTGACTTTAGCCACAGCCAACCATTCACGTACACTGCTTGCTACATTGTATACAATAATACGGTGAGATGCTAATTCAAAAGAATGGCCCGATCTGTTTCGACGATATTCACAATCTAATTTAGCTAATCGGTGTCCGCGCCTGTTGTCGTATTTCAAGTAAAATTATTCCTACCAAAATAAAGAACACGCCACCCAATTGACTGAATAACATAGACTCATCCAGAATTAAGAACGCTAATATGATCGTTGATGGTGGCCCAACGGTACTAATTAAGGCGGCGCGTTGTGCGCCGATGTGCCTGACACTCTCGGCGATCATAAAAACAGGTATAACGGTGACAAATAACACCATAAATATTAATAACTGCCATGCACGGGCGTTTAAAGTAAAAGTGAATATATTGACAGGATTTTCGATAAAGAAATGCAAACTCAGTGCAACGGTTGCAGCCGTCATCGCATAAACGGTAAAACCCACACTACTGATATGATTTCTGACACGGTCATTGATTAAAAAATATAAAGCAAAGGTCAAGGCACAAAACATGACCAACCCCGTACCATACAGATTTGCCTGCAAAAGCTCTACACTAAAGCCACCAACGGCAAGCAATACACCCAGGTAGGTTAATAAAAGCACCAAGATGATTCGCCGTTCTGGCAATCGCTTTTGAATAATTGAAGTGCCTATAACGACCAGGGTGGGATAGGTATAGAGTAAGACCCTTTCAAGGCTTGCATCTATAAGTGTAAGGGAATAAAAGTTTATTCTGGCACCGAGGTAATAACATGCAATACCTGCGATCATTGAACCCAATAATGCACGCCTGCTAACCTGGAATAAATTTATTAGCCCCACTCGCCAAATTGCCCATGCCCAAAATAGAGGCAGTGATAATATTGCTCTAATTGTTACTAATTCATCAAAAGCAATTCCTTGCGCATAAAGCAATTTTGCTAATATTCCTTTAGCGGAAATTAATAATGAGCCAGTAATAATTAAGATCAAGCCAGTTAGATTATTGTATGAGCTTGCACGATTCGCATCATCATGCCGGAGTGTATGAGTAATTATTAATTTCCCCTATCAGGAATGGATGGTTACAGCAAAATTGATCTACTCAAGAGATAGACATCAATGACTATACATTGTATACAATTACCAGTATAGTAAAAAATCAATCTCGTATGAAAATAAATCAAATCCGCTAGTTAAAACAGTTACAAACACATCGTAACTGATGCCATGAAATTTACTTACTCAGCTATTCATTCATAATAAATATTAAAGTTAGAAAAGAACAAGCAGACTCTATGATCAAACTATATTATTGGCCAACACCAAATGGACACAAAGTCTCCATTATGCTTGAAGAAGTAGGACTTGAGTATGAGATCCACCCCATCAATATATTGCAAGGTGACCAATTCGCCCCAGCATTTTTAAACATCAGTCCTAATAATCGTATTCCAGCTATCGTGGATATGGATGGGCCCGATGGTGAGGCTTATTCACTGTTTGAATCCGGTGCAATTTTAATGTACCTCGCAGAAAAGACGGGCAAACTCTGGCCAAAAAATATGGTCGAGCGATATGACGTAATGCAATGGCTCATGTTTCAAATGGGTAATGTAGGGCCGATGTTCGGACAAAACGGTTATTTTCAAGGTTATGCGAAAGAAAATGTACCTTTCGCCAAGGAACGTTATCACAATGAAACAAATCGTTTATATAGTGTTATGAACGAACACCTCAAACAGAGGGAATATCTAGCCGGTAATTTTTATTCAATCGCCGATGTTGCTACTTATCCCTGGACAATGCCTGGACAACAGGAACTGCACCGAATCGATATTAATAAATTTCCAAATGTAAAACGCTGGAATGAAACCATTGCACTTCGCCCTGCGGTAGAAAAAGGTGTTGCCGTTATGGTGGACGACATGAAAGTCGGTGATCCTACCGATGAAGCTTATGATGTTTTGTTTGGTGCTCGCCAACATACAAGATCTTGAGAAACAGGCTTTAAAATTTTTCGACCCAGGGTCTTAGATCAAGCTCCAGCGTCCAGGCACTACGGTGTTGTAAGTGTAACTGTAAATAACTATCTGCAATCGCATCCGGGTTGAGTAATCCATCCTCAGGTCTCTCTTTCGCTAAATCTGCATAGCGTTCTGACTGGATCTGTCCATCAATAATTACATGCGCTATATGTATACCTTTTGGCCCAAGTTCCCTGGCCATACTTTGCACAAGCGCACGCAGACCAAATTTACCGACGGCAAGATTGGCAAAATTAGCGCCACCACGTAAGGACGCGGTAGCCCCGGTAAAAATTATCGTACCACTACCCTGACTAAGCATTAAATTAGCTGCCTCACGGCCAACAAGAAACCCGCCAAAACAACCTACACGCCAGCACTGTTCAAAATCTTCTGGTTTGATATCCAGAACTTGTGCTGGCATGAAAGCTCCTGCATTGAATACAACGACATCAGGTGTACCAAAGTCTTGCTGGATGCTGTTAAAAGTATCGCTTACTTCGTTTTCGTTTGTTACATCGCAGGCATAGACTTTTATTTGAGCCCCTTCATCAGTTAATTCAGTGCACCAGGCCTGCAAACGATCACTGTTTCGTGCTGCCATACCAACTCTCATACCTACATTGGCGAAACAACGAACAAGTGCCAGTCCTAACCCTGGCCCAACACCAAAAACAAGTGCAATCTGATCTACCTTATGTCCACTATTCATATTTGATTTCCGCTTAAATAAATCTGACTATGATTTGAGATCGTCCCGTAACGATAAAAACTTATCTACACCGAGCACCTCTTTAAATTCATTAAGATCAATTGTCATATCTTGCATGGCTTTGGTATGACCATCACGTTTAAAAGCCTCTGCCATCTGTCGCATGATCTTTGCCTCGATTAAACCGGAATCAATTGAAGCAACAACAATTTTAAATCCTAAATTTTCAAGCTCTGCAGCACTGAGAATAGGCGTCTTACCAAACACCAGCATATTTGCCAACTTTGGATACTCAACCCGCCGACAAATCTGTTCAAGTTCTTCCACTGATAATGGTGCTTCAACAAAAGCAATATCCGCGCCTGCATCACAATAGCGATTCACACGATCAATTGCATCGTCTAAACTATTAGGTTCGCGGGCATCAGTACGCGCTACGATTACAAAATCCGGATCATTACGAGCGCTGACGGCGGCCTTTATTTTTATCACCATTTCTTCAGCGGAAATAACTTCTTTTCCTCCAAAATGACCACAGCGTTTCGGGAAGATCTGATCTTCAAGAATAATACCTGCTGCACCTGTGCCTTCAAATTCGGCAACACAATGCATGGCATTGTGTAAATCACCATGACCCGTATCAGCATCGGCCAATACAGGGATAGAAACCCGATGTGCCATTCGTCTTGTTGCGGCCACCATTTCATTTAAACTGACAAAATTTAAATCGGGCAATCCATACAAACTGGCACTTGCACCAAATCCACTAATAAATACAGATTCAAACCCAACTTGCTCAATCATTACCGCAGTTAATGTGTCGTGTGCCCCCATAGTACAAATTACACCTGGCTTTTCTAGCAACTCGCGAAATTGTCGTGTTGCTTTCGGTTTTACTGACATAGCGATTATCTCCAACTTTCATTTTTCAATGGATGATTATCTCATCTCCACGTAAATTTGTATGGAAAGCAATTAGTTTAGACAGACATCGCTTGCGAGTTAATGGCTTTTGAGTTTTACAGCAACAGGATCCCATAGGCTGGCTGCATATATTGGCAATGTAATAATAACCAGGAAGGTGAATGTATTACTTTATTAGACGTAAGAAGCCATATCGTATTTAGTTAATCATCTTTTCTATATCTGTACTTACACAAGTGGATTTTCACCACTCATATAGACATAGACTTCCTGAAATTTATTATCGCGGATCCGCCAAAAGTTTGTGTTATGCAAGTAGCTCATATTACCCTCACTGTCTTTTAATTCCGCAATAAAGGATGCCACGATCCTTCCATTTGTTTCATCTACTGTATATGTAAAATCTCGATGTACAATGACATCGTAGCTATCGAAAAAATCTTTAAACATTCGGCCAATATTCTGCTTTCCTTCATGCTGGGTAAATGCTGTTTGTACTGTCAACATCGCATTATCATGAAAACAGTTCAATACTGCTTCCAAATCTTTTTTGTCGACATTGCCAAAATATTGATTAACAGCCAGATCAATCAATTGTTGCTCATTTAAATTAGATTGATATTGCATCCGTATTCACCGTATCTATTTTAATAAATTCTCTCCACTCATATAGACATAAACTTTTTTATACTTACCTTCTTCTAAATAAAATCGATTGCAATTTTCATAACGCAGCAGACCTTCATCACGCGATGTAACTTCTACCGAAAATTGTGAACAAATTGACTGGCGCTTAATATCTACTGTATGGATAAAATTACCATGCCAAATTCGTGAATTGGTTTCAAATAAACCAGTAAACATCATATTGATGGCATCTATTCCATCATGCAGTGTATTTGAGGTCATTACTTGCAGGACTGCATCTTTATGAAAACAATCTAATACCCTA
>SMVB01043701.1_pt1 | contig 12738 bp, 8 predicted proteins | sample 2456461 | NCBI WGS metagenome assembly SMVB01 (sample SAMN11095934, study PRJNA526329) | marine sediment metagenome | biome: Marine sediment; feature: Surficial sediment; material: Deep marine sediment; isolation source: Hadal surficial sediment | place: Pacific Ocean | collected 2014-05 | depth 0-1...
AGGTTTTCTTTTTTCACTTCCATTTCTTAAGTATGATTCTTAAATTACTCATGAATATAAACGCGGAAGAAAAGAGAATCAAGGACTTTTGCAAGAGGCGAGTATATCGGAAGACTTTCGAAACAAATCTTTATTTTCACAGTAGAATTAGTTTGTTATACAACCATCCCGTTATCTTAGTCGTCTTAAAAAAACACACATCTCAGAGAATCTATTTTCAATTCTATTAAACTTAGGAGGGTAAGTTTATGAAGAACGTTTTCCTTTTGACAGCAGCGCTTATGTGCATGTCAGCCACATTTCTTTTGGCGCAATATGAAAGCAAAACCCCGGATGCGCGCATGCTGCGATTCCCTGATATCAGCGCTGAAAAAATCGTGTTTGTTTACGCAGGAGACTTGTGGGTGGTGTCAAAGGAGGGTGGCCTGGCACGCAAATTGAGCTCGCCCAAAGGACAGGAACTGTTCCCAAAGTTTTCCCCGGATGGCAAAACCATCGCTCTGACGGGCAATTATGACGGCAATACGGACGTTTACACCGTGCCGGTAGATGGTGGAGCGCCGACCCGGTTAACCCACCACCCGAGCGCCGATGTTGTTGTGGCCTGGTACCCGGATGGCAAAAATATTCTCTACCGGTCTCGAATGACGAGTCCATCGCAGCGTTTCAATCGCTTTTTCAAACAATCGGTAACGGGCGGTCTTCCGGAAGAGCTGCCCCTGCCCTATGGCGAACTCGCCAGCTTCAGTCCGGACGGTAATCGCATGGCTTTCCAGTACATTTCCAGAGAATTCCGAACCTGGAAGCGGTACCGCGGCGGTATGGCCAGCGACCTTTGGCTGTACGATTTCAAAAATAATACCTCGGAAAATTTTACTAATTTTGAGGGTACGGACGCCATTCCCATGTGGCATAAAAATACTATCTATTTTCTCTCCGACCGGGACGCGCGCAAGAAGCTGAATATCTGGGCTTACGATTTAACCTCCAAGGACTTCCGGCAGGTCACCGACTTTAGCGAGTATGATGTGAAGTGGCCGAGCCTCGGTCCGGATGCTATCGTTTTTCAGAACGGCGGCCAGCTGCATGTCCTCGATTTAGCCAGCGAGTCCTCAAAGCCAATTTCGGTAAGAGTCTCCAGTGATTTGCCGGAGGTTCGCAGTAAACTCAAAGATGCTTCTGAGAATATTCGAAGCTTCTCACTTTCGCCAAGCGGCAAACGGGCTTTGTTTGGCGCGCGCGGTGAAATATTCACCGTGCCTGAAGAGCACGGCAGCGTTCGTAATCTGAGCAACACTTCCGGTGTGGCCGAGCGCTACCCCTCCTGGTCACCGGACGGTAAACACATCGCTTATTTTTCCGACCGCAGCGGGGAATATGAACTCTATATTTGCCCGGGTGATGGCAAAGGGAAAGAACGGCGAATCACCTCCGGCGGTACGGTATTTCGGTACACGCCGGTTTGGTCACCGGACAGCAAACGGATCGCTTTTAGCGATAAAACCGGAGCTCTTTTCACTCTTTCGCTTGCAGACGGCACACCAAAAATGGTTGATAAAGATGAGTGGTCAAGAATCACAAGTTACTCCTGGTCTCCTGACAGCCGGTGGCTGGCATATGCCAAAAACATGGACAATGCACAGGGCTCAATATTTATCTGCGACACCGACAAAAATCAGACACAGCAAGTGACGAGTGACTTTTATGTTGACACCTCGCCGGTTTTCGATCCGGAAGGCAAATATCTCTATTTCTATTCAAATCGCACGTTCAGACCGGTCTATGGCGACATGGATGCTACCTGGATCTACCCGAATTCGACGAACCTCTATGCGGTTACTTTGCGACAAGATGTTGAATCACCCTTAGCCCCGCGCAGCGATGAGGAAGAAGGTGAGGAAGAAGATAATGCGGCAGACAAAGATAAAAATAAGAAAGATAAAAAGAAGGATAAGGACGACGAAGACAAGGAGGATGACGATAAACCAAAGCCGGTCAATATTGATTTTGCCGGAATCGAAAAACGGGTGCTCAAACTGGTAGATATCGGTAATGTTGGCAATCTGCAAGCGGTTGAGGGCAAAGTTGTTTATGCCGAGTATCCTGCTGCCGGGGCAGCCGAGCCGGACGAGCCCTCGGGTACTTTAAAATATTTTGATTTGGAAGAACGCGAGACCAAGACCGTCATTTCCGGGATCGACGATTATGCTCTGTCCGCAGATGGTAAAAAAGTGATTTACAGCAGCAACTCAACTTATGGAATTATAGACTTGGAGGAAGGAAAGGAGGTCGGCGACGGCAAGATCGCAACCGACAAGATGCAAGCCTGGATCAACCCGCGCGAAGAATGGGCTCAGATATTTAATGAGGCCTGGCGGGTGGAACGGGATTATTTTTACGATCCCAACATGCATGGGCTGAATTGGCCGGCCATCAAAGAACGGTATGCGGTAATGCTGCCGTACGTGGTAGACCGCACCGACCTGAATTATGTCATCGGTGAAATGATCGCAGAATTGAATGCCTCTCATGCCTACGTTCGCGGTGGCGACATCGAGCGGCCGGACAGGCTCTCGGTCGGGCTGCTGGGTTGTGATTTTGAATTAGATCAAAAAAACAATGCTTACCGTATTAAGAAGATCTACGAAGGAGCGGTCTGGGATGATGAGGCGCGCTCGGCATTACGCCAGCCCGGACTAAAGGTCAACGAGGGGGATTACCTTCTGGCCGTAAACGGTCAAAGATTGGATACTGCCAAGGATCCCTGGGCGGCTTTTCAGGGACTGGCCGGGGAAGTGGTTACGCTGACCGTCAATTCTTCGCCAACTATGAAGGATGCACGCGAGATTGTGGTAGAGCCAAATTCCAGCGAATCCCGTTTGCGCAATCTAGCCTGGATAGAAAGCAATCGTCAAAAAGTTGCAAAGGCTACCGGTGGCCGCGTTGGATACATTTATGTTCCCAATACTGGCAGAAACGGTCAGAATGAATTGGTTCGTCAATTTACGCCGCAGTGGAACAAAGATGCGCTCATTATCGACGAGCGCTTTAACAGCGGCGGCCAGATTCCGGACCGGTTTATCGAACTGTTGAACCGGCCGGTTTATAACTACTGGGCGCGCCGGGACCACCGTGATTGGCAAACGCCATTTGTTACGAATACCGGTCCCAAGGTTATGCTGGTCAATGGTTGGGCCGGCTCCGGCGGCGATGCTTTGCCATACTATTTCCGCAAGGCGGGGCTCGGGCCGCTGGTAGGAACCCGCACCTGGGGCGGACTCATTGGCTACAGCGGCAACCCGCAACCGGTCGACGGCGGATTTGTCTCAGCGCCAACCTTTGGCTTCTGGAACACGGATGGCGACTGGGAAGTCGAAGGTCACGGCGTGCAACCGGATTACGAAGTGATAAACAAACCGCATGAAATGGTCGCCGGGCGGGACGCCCAACTGGAAAAAGCGATCGAGTTGACTTTAGAAATGCTCAAGAAAAATCCGCCCAGGAAGCTTAAAAAACCGGCTTATCCAAACCGGTCGGATAGGACGGATTCGACCAATTAGTTGAAATGTGTATAACCGTCTTTGCGAGCGACTGAAATGAGCGAAGCAATCTCCTGATGCGTGAGAATGAGTTTGCTTCGGCACAAACGCCTCGCAAAGACGGTATAACTTTAAGCCCCATATCCTGCTGTACCCCTCCAAAATCAAAAAAATCCTTTACTTTAGAGATTGTTTTTAATGATGCTTATGTAGATATTCCCAAGCGGGCTGTGAGAATCAAATTAAATAGTGTGAAGCAGGTATACAATCTATTCACAGGAAAACCTAAGCTCATATCGTTTATAATTTCTTTAATTATCAATAGGATAAAGGCCTTTCATATCCGATGGCACAGTGTTTGAATTGTTGGCAAAACAAGATAATTCGGGTCGTGGTTTTGTCATGAAACTAAGCGGAGGTAACCATGAAATAGAGTGTTCTTTTAAAAAATTCAATTGGCCAATAATCCATTTTGTATGACTTTAACCTGGGTAGTCATATTTGCTTTTCTATTCACGACCGCATGCACAACGACCAAAGCAATAAGAACTCAACCAGATTCTCTCCCCAATGAATTTGAAGAAGGGTGATGTCATAAACATTACTATGAAGGTGGAAATAAAATAAAACGATTTTGGATTGCAAAGGTGACATCAGAAGCAATTGTCGTTAAAGGCTATTCAAAATGGTGGTTAAAAAGTAATGAACGACAAATTCTTTTCGATGATATTGCTAGTATAGAAAAAAACCAATTCAGCGATGCCAGTTCTATGGATAAAATAATGGGTAAAGTTTTTGTTTTAGCATTAGTGTTGGCATTGTCATCTTAATGATATGTTTTGATAGTGAAAATTGCTTCGACGAATGAATCTTACCTTTGGCTACTTCCTTGAAGTAAGCTGTGGGTCGCTAAATCTTAAGCTTGCCGCCATTGAAGGTTGGCGTGGGGTTTATTATCTGAAACACCCAGTTTTTTGAAAAGTCTTGACATTTAAGACCAGATTTCGTTAATATTTTGTCCATAGGAGATACATTTCTCAGACGTGCAAATTATGATGCCGGCTATCTGACGGCTCTGAGCATTTCTGTATACGGCAGGCTCACCGAGAAGATGACTAAATTTATTTACACTATCTTACAGATATTATTGGTAGCTAGTTTTGTTGCCAGCCAGATGCTGCTTGCGCAAAGCAGTCAATTATTCTCGCCGTCTATAGAGCGGGTGTCTACGCAAGACATTTTGCAGGCGATGCAATCACAGTCCGGATACGATCCGACGATGAGCACCAATGTTGCACGTTTTCAAGCTGAAGTTCTATTGAGTTTGGCCGGCAAGGCGGTTGAGAACGATTCGGCCGGGACCGCGTTGTTTATCGGCCATAAAGAATGGTTTGACGCTTACCTGGTATTGACGGGCTTAACCAAATCCACGGCGCCGGTGTACGCGCGTCTTGCCTACCAGCATAAACAGGATCTACTCCTCGACTTTGGCGAGACCCGGGTGATTAAGAAAATTGAGGAGGGCAATGTGCCCTTCATGGCCATAAATGTCATAGTTGGCTGGCCTCACACTCCTGAATTGCCATCAAAGTACACATTTGAGGACACACTCTCAACACCAAATCTGAAGGTAACCAATCACAGGGAGATCACTTATCGGCTGCTGGATTTTGGCGACGTGATCGTTTACGACGAGATCAAAGGGCTGAGTGGACGGCCGACATCGGGCCTTCTTGCAGTGCTGTTTAAAATTATCGGTGAAGGGCGCGTCGTTCAGTCCAGGATCGCCATCACGCCCGATGGCTTACAAATCAACCGGGCCAGGGCGGAGAAAGGTTTCTTCGGCGTCAGTGCTACTGTAACGGTACAACCAAATGGAATTACAAAGAAAGGGTTGCCGCAAGACCGCCCGGAGCTGCAAGCTTTTGAAACACTTCTTAAACGACCTTTGAAAATAAAATATATTCCACTTCAGGCCAGAGTGCTGGCTGAGATGTGGGTAAAGGGAGCTAACGGTAAGTTGAGCACACAAGTCCACTTTTATAAGGATAAGGATTATGAATAGATGGCAAAGCATCTTCGTGATGCTGCCGATGATGTGGGCCACAGCCACCGCGCAGACATTGGATCCAGAGATAATTAAATGGGGTACATTGGCGACAGAGGCCTCGGATTGGGGACAGGTTTTGAAACAAATGAATGCCGAATTGGTGAAGCAAAGCGGCGGCACGCTTGTAATACGATTTTACTTTGGTCGCGATGAACAGGATTTAGTTTCCCTATTAAACAACAAGCAAAGTGATGCGGTCTCTATGACCACTGTTGGTCTGGGGCAAGTATTGCCGGAAATCGCTGTCCTGCAAATGCCAATGTTGTTTTCCGAATATGAGGAATGGGATTATGTGAAAGAGAATCTAACTGCAGAGTTCGTCAAAAGATTTGATAAGGCAGGATACACATTCCTGGGCTGGGCAGACCTCGGTTTTATCTATCTGTTTTCGAAAGAGCGGATCAGAACCCAAAGCGATCTGCAAAAAACCAAAGTCTGGGCCTGGACATTGGACCCGCTGGCGAAAGCTATTGCATTGGCAGCCGGGCGTGAACCGGTTTTGCTGCCTATTGAAAGCGTTTTATCTGCTTTGATCAACGGTGACGTCCAAACCGTTTACGGCCCGCCTCTTGGCTGCCTCGTTTATCAGTGGCATACGCAGGTAAAGTACATGACGGACCTCCGACTGAATGTTGGAATAGGCGCGGCCATTATGGATAAAGGGCGGTTTGAGCGCTTAAGTAAGGAACACCAGGATCTTTTGCTAAAAATTGCAAAAAAATACCATGAGCAGCTCGTCGACAGAATTCGCCAAAGTAATGAAGAATCATTACGAGTTTTGAAGCAGCGGGGACTGCAAGTTACTTCTGTTCCTCATATGGAAGAAAGGAAATGGCGTCAGGTTTTTGTCCGCATACAAAACCAGTTTGTCGGTCAGCTTTATGAGAAAGACTTACTGGATCAAATCAGAAATCTGGTAAAGCAGTACCGTAGTAAAAATAATTAACTAACATTTCTCACTTCGCAAAGTCGTCATTCTGAGCGCGAAGGGATGAATGTGTGCCCTTACGCAACCGTGGCGCGAAGAATCTTCGCTAGCGTCGCAGATTCTTCGCACAAATGAATGGACGCAGAAAATAGAAATTGTGCGCCTTGTGCTCAGACATGCCTGAGCACAGCCGAAGGAATGACATCTAAGTATTTGTTTACATGATAGATATGCAAGTGAGATATATTACTAATTAACTTAGCCAAATGAAATCTTGAGCAAAGACAAATGAGAAAAACGCTTTTTATTTTTACAACATTATTCTTTCTCACCCTTTGCCGGAGCCAGGCAGCAATTGCCCAGGAATGGACCGTTTACACCACCGCAGATGGCCTGGTTGAGAATTCAATTTGGTGGATACAGGAAGACACAAAAGGTTATCTCTGGTTTAGGTCTGCATTTGATGGCGTCAGCAGATACGATGGCATTCGTTTTCAAAATTTTGACAATACAAACGGCTTACTCAGTAATAATATCTATTACACACTCGCTGATCGGGAAGGCAATTTCTGGTTCGCAACGGACCGCGGTGTGAGCATGCACAATGGCAAGCGCTTTAAGAACCTGACTGTCGCTGATGGATTGGCAGGTAACTTCGTGACTTTTATCTTGCAGGACAAGAAGAGTCGTTTCTGGTTTGCCACAGACCAGGGTGTCAGCGAATACGATGGAACAACATTTACTAGCTATACAACAGTGGATGACATTCAACTGAACACTGTGACTTTCATGCTGGAAGATCGCAAAAATATTCTCTGGTTTGCCACGACAGAAGGCATTTTCAAATATGATGGTAAAGCATTTCAAGTGGTATTAAGTCAAGATAGTTTTTTGCGAATTTTTGAAGACAAAAAAGGGGATTTGTGGTTTGGGGGAGAGAATGGCATTTATCGTAAAAAAGTCAACGATGCTAAACTCGAAGGACCGCTCATCGCCACCGGTATTTCTTTTTCTATCGAGGAAGATGCGCTGGGCAATTTGTGGTTTGCCTCTAATACGACCGGGGTTATCAAATATGAAGTCACCACCCGCGATTTTATTACGCCCAATAATTTAGAGGGAAAAGTTGTTCACATTATGTTCCTGGGAAGCAGCGGAGAGATTTGGTTTGGCACCGATGTCGGGCTCAGCAAATATGACGACGAGGGTTTCGAAGAGATAAAAAAGATTAAGGGCAAGCTACTCACTTCTATTCGCTCTATTGCGCAGGATCGGGACGGCAATCTATGGTTTGGTGGTGAAAATGGTGTCTTTAAATTCTTAGTGAATAACCTTCAGCATTATACAGAAAATGAAGGTCTCATAGACAATAGTGTGAACGTGGTAGTAGACGGTCCGGATGACACGGTATGGCTCGGAACGGAAAAGGGTGTTAGTTATTATGACGGCGAAGCATTTCATGATTTTAAATTATTGGGTGAAGACCAAAGCGTTTTGTCAATGCTGCAGGATAGCAAAGGCACTTTATGGACTGGGACCACTGGAGCGCTTTATAAGAATTCTAACCCGGTCAGAGAAAACAAGGCATTGACTGCTGTTCGATCCATGATTGAAGATGAGTCAGGGAATTTATGGTTTGCGACAGCATCCGGATTTGTTTTTTACGACGGCAGGCTTTTTCATAATTTTCCGGTCGAAAATGGCCGGGAAATGCTCTTTGACAGCAAAGGTCATTTATGGATTGGGACCTGGGATTCCGGCATCTATAAGTATGATGGCGATAGCCTGACGAACTATACGATGGCAGACGGTCTCGGCAGCAACCATGTCACCTGGATACTGGAGTCCCAAAATGGTGATTTATGGTTTGGATTAAGAAGTGGCCTCTCCCCGCCTGGAAGCGGTAGAATGGCTCGGGGCGGGTTGTGCCGTTTCGACGGCCGAAGTTTTGAGAATTTTACCAGGGATGATGGACTCACTAGTGAAGTGATAACCGTTGCGCTTGTCGATGAGAAAGGGAATTTATGGCTCGGTACCGATAATGGGATCATGAGGTGTAACAGTCTCTCAGCTGATGATTCCCTGAACGTCCAAACCATAACAAAAGCCAAGGGGTTACTCAGCAATTCAGTCCGTTCAATTTATTCAGACAAATCCGGCAATCTTTGGTTTGGTACTGATAAAGGTGTTAGCAAGTTCGATGGAGAAAATTTCCAGAACATTCTGTTAGAAGAGAACTTCCTTTTTAGATCTGTTGAAGACATATTCGAAGATAGTGATGGCGCAATTTGGCTGAGGAGTACAAACAACGGGGTGATAAAATATACGCCACCGGCAAAGGAAGTCCATCCGCGGATCCTTATTACTCAAGTTGAGGCGGATAAAATTTATAGTGATCACTTTGAATCCATTAGCGTTCCTGCCAACAGACGTATCAGTTTTGCATATCAAGCGATCAGCTTTAAAACCAATCCGGAGATCATGCGATTTCAATATATGTTGCAGGGACACGATTCCGGCTGGCGGCCCTCCACTTTTGAAAGGAGAGTCCATTATGAGGACTTGAAAGCGGGGGATTACAAATTTACAGTACGAGCAATCGATGAGGATTTACGTTATTCGAGTCCGCCTGCAACCATTGACATCTCAGTTTTTCAGCCGTTTTATTTGACAACACTCTTCATGGCCGCCATGCTCTTTAGTGCAATCATAACCATTGGGGGTGCAAGCTACCTCATTGTTCAGGTGAGAAGCCAGCGCAGGATTGCTGCCAGCTTTCGCGAAAAACTACAACTACAAAAGGAAGCTGAGCGGCTGCAGGGCGCTAAAATGGAATCCTTAAGCCAACTGGTTGCCGGTGTGGCGCATGAAATCAATACGCCGATTGGCGCGATTACCGGAAATAATGATATAATCAGCCGTGCAGTCGCAAAAATCAAGGACCATCTCGGCCAGGAACGGAGCTCGAAAGACCCCGAAAATGAACATCTGCTCAAAGTATTTGCAATTTTAGAAAAGACAAACCAGGCAAGTATACTCGCTTCAAAACGAATTGCAAAAATAGTTACCAATTTGAGGAGATTTGTGAGGCTCGATGAAGCCGAGCGCCAGACGGCCGATGTCCATGAAGGATTGAATAGTGCAACTGCATTGCTTGAAGCCGAGCTCGGGGGCCGCATCGTTTTCAAAAAGAAATATGGTGATATCCCTAAAATTTATTGTTCACCAAGCAACCTAAACCAGGCTTTCATGGCCATTCTAAAGAACGCCGTCGATGCCATAAAGCAAAAAGGAGAAATCGTAATTAAAACTCGGGAACTTGACGAGCATCTTAGAATTGAAATCAGCGATGACGGAACAGGTATTCCTCAGGAAAATATTGATAGAATTTTTGACCCTGGCTTTACAACAAAAGGCGTGAAAGTCGGTGTTGGGCTTGGGCTATCGATATGCTACAAGATTATTGTAGATGAGCATAGGGGCCACATAGACGTTTCCAGCGAACCTGACAAAGGGACGACTTTTACCATTAATTTACCGATCCGTTTTGAAGCCAACGGCAAGGATTAGGGAGTCAAGATATGGGAGTTCGGTGCAAATTCACATTGCTTTGTTTCCTGTGGGTATTTAGCATTGGCTGCAGTATGACCAGGATGGCGGCGAACCAAACGACGGCCATTATTATAAAAGCGGCACCCGCATTTGACCGGGAGAATGATGTGGAGCTGGCAGAACACGCCATCTTGTCGAACCTGAAAATGCTTGAGGGGTTGCTCGAAGTCATACCCGATAATCCCGATCTCTTACTCATCACCTCCAGCAGTTTTTCAAGCTATGCTTTTGGATTTGTAGAACAAAAAATAGAAATTGCTGACTATAATTACCAATATGAAGAAAAAGAAAAGTTGGTCGAGCGGGCTGTCGACTTCTATGGCAGGGGAAAAAATTACGGCTTGCGATTATTATCCAAATCACAAAAAAATTTTCCGGAACTGCTTGAGGCCGATTTAAAAGATCTTTCATTGGCACTGCAGCAATTTCGCAAAAAAGACGTTCCGGCTCTGTTCTGGACCGCTTACGCCTGGGGCAGCCTAATTCTCTTACAGCAAGATAGCCCTGCGCGCATAGCTGAGCTGCCGGTAGTTAATATGATGATGCAGCGGGTACTGGCATTAGATGAAAAATATTTTTTTGGCGGCCCGCACTTGTTTTATGGTGGATATTTTGGCATTCGCCCGAAGACACTTGGCGGCGATCCTGAGAAGGCCAGAGAACACATCTTGCGAGCCATAGAGATCACCAAGGGAAAATACCTTATGGCAAAATTTTTATTTGCAAAATTCTATGCAGCTCCGGCTCAGGACAAAGAAATTTTCAGGAGTACCTTGGAAGAGATTCTGGCCGCGCCCGATGATCTTTTCCCTGAGCAGAGACTCGCCAACAACTTAGCCAAACAAAACGCCGCACGATGGCTGAAACGTATCGATGAGATTTTTTTTTAGCAAACAGACATCACGGGCTAAACTGACTGATATCAATTATGGGGGGCATTGGAAACGACTCATTTTTTTTAGAATTAGTTCGAGGGAGGATCATATGTCTGAAAAAAGAATGAATGGGCCGACCCTTGTTTTTGTGATCACCTTAATCTCAGTACTGAATTTCGGCAATTCTTGCTTAGCCCAGCAAAAAGAAAAAAGGAAGATACCGTCGCGACAGTTGCCGATTGAAGAGCGGGATCAGGGTGATAGTTTTATCGAAAATTTGGGCGAACTACCCGGCGATATCGTCACACTTCCCTTTAAAATCGTTTTCAAAGGACTGGGGTTTGCCGCCCGGATTATAGATCATCACGGAGTTCTGCTTCGCGTCAGCGACTGGCTCACAAGCGAGGATGAGAAAACCAAAGTGAGACCGAGCTTTACGCCCGGTTCCGGAGGCGGGTTTGCTTTTAGACGGAATGATATATTTAAACGAGGCATGGACTTTCGGGGCTCTGCCTACTTTGGGGTTAGAACCCGGCGTAACCTCTACGCTGGTTTGCGGGATTCCCAACTGCTTTCTTCCCGATTTGGACTTGAAGCTGCCGGCTTTTACGCGCGGTTGCCTGACGAGGATTTCTTCGGTATTGGCAACAACGCGGTAGCAGAGCGGGAAACCAATTACCTGTACGAAGAGCGCAATTTCAAATTCGACTTGCTTTCCAAGATTGGCCGCAATCGGATTGCCGTGGGGATTTCCTATAGCAACACAGATATCAAAAAGGGACGCGACCCCAATAAACCAACGCTGCAGGATTCAGTTGATACGTTTTTCCCGGAGGGTATTCCGGGATTGACCGGCGCCAAAATGTGGTCTTTTCAGATCAAGTTTTACCACCATACCAGGAACGAAACCGGACATCCCACCGAAGGTGGCGAAACATTTATCGCCTACGAATTTTCGGATCAAATCGGCGGTGAATCATTTGCATATAGAAAATTCACCTTAGATCTTCGACGCTATACAAATTTGTTTTACAAACGGGTGCTGGCTTTGCGGTTCCGTGCTGAAATTACCAATCGCTTTCAGAACGGCCAAATTCCCTTTTATCGACTAGCTGCGCTGGGGGGTCAGTTTGGTTTGCGCGGCTACAGACCTGTACGCTTTCGCGACCGGGACGCAATGCTCGGAGGTATCGAATACCGCTGGCAAGTTCATACCTGGGCCATTGCCTATGGATTTTTTGAAGAAGGCAGGGTCTTCTCTGATATGCTCGAGGATTTCAGTTTTGATGATTTTAGATACACTTTTGGCGGCGGCCTGAGATTCAGAGGCCAAGACGGCGGTCTAATAGCAGTCCTGGAAATTGCCAAGTCTAAAGAACAAATTCGCCTCAACTTTGGCCTGAACACGGAAATAGGGAGGTTTTAAAAAGTGAAAAAGACAACCGATTTGTGTGCTTTAAAGTTGCTGCCAATTGCTTTTTGGCTGGCTCTGAGTATAATGAGTTGCGGCTCTCAAACACATTATATCAAACGTGACATTATTACGGAAGAAAACGATCGACAGTCTATTGTAAAACCGAAAGAGCAGGAAGTCAGCCTTTTTGAAGATGCCATCGATAACGTCTTCACGCGCGAAATAGATGAATATGCCGACCTGTCCCTGCACAGCAGGAG
>SMVB01239061.1_pt1 | contig 12737 bp, 10 predicted proteins | sample 2456461 | NCBI WGS metagenome assembly SMVB01 (sample SAMN11095934, study PRJNA526329) | marine sediment metagenome | biome: Marine sediment; feature: Surficial sediment; material: Deep marine sediment; isolation source: Hadal surficial sediment | place: Pacific Ocean | collected 2014-05 | depth...
ATCCAGCCTCAAAAAGCAGGGCCGCTTCCACGACCACCACCTCGACTCCTTGGCTGCGCAGGACCTTAATCTTGTCCGCAACCATCCGCGCCATCCGCGGATGCATAATCTCGTTCAACTTTTCCAATTGACCGGGGTCGGAAAACACGATTTCGCCCAGCTTGCGCCGGTCTATCTCGCCATCTTTCCCCAGGATTGTGTCGCCGAAAGCGGCGACGACCTGTTGCCAGGCTTCGGTGTTGGGGGTGTAGGCCTCGTGGCCCACTTGATCGGCACTGATGATCGAGGCTCCCAGTGCCTCCAACTGCCGGGCAGCTTCGCTCTTGCCGGTGCCGATGCTACCCGTTAAACCTATTACCAACATCACTCGTTAATCTGGCTTTCCATTGGATACCCTAAGAAGGATACCTTACGCGGCATCCGCCGGGGTAAGCGTCCACCAGCCTAGGTGACGCCGGGCCATTCTATCAACGTGACTGCGGCTGGTCAACATGACTGCTCGGGATTCCACCCCGGAAATGACCTCCTCCGGCCGCCGGGCCTGTGCCCAGACGACTGATACGAACGTGCTTTGCTTCATCTTTATGTAAAGAAACTCTTAAATGTTTTCAACGATGCGGCGGCAATACTCAGTGGTCGATGCACATCCGTCCCCAGCGTTCTTGATAAGTTGACTGCAAGCTGGTGAACAGTTCGTGGTACTCATCAGTGTTTATCGGGACTGTAGTCATTATGACTGCGTCTTCACGGTTGTCAGAATAGTAGGCCTTACGGATACCAACCGATTTGAAGTTGTATTTCTGGTACATGCGGTGCGCGATAAAGTTGGAGACCCTTGCCTCCAGCGTCATCACTTTGGAACCGTACTCGATGGCCGCCTCGAGGGAGCCAATCAGCAGAAGCTCTCCGATTCCGCGGCTCCGCAGGGATTCTTTGACGGCAATCTCGGTGATGTGGGCCTCGTCGGCCTGATACCAGACACTCACGTAGCCGGCGATGTCGAAGGCTCCATTTTCGGGCTCGGTCTCGACTTTGGAGGAGAATCCGATGCGCCCCAGCACCCGCGACCAAAGCGCTGGAGGTCTTCGGTCTTCCGGTTGGTCTGCGTCAATCTCGGCCAAAATCTCTTCGGGGGAGACCTCGTCATCGAAACACGCCACCAGATAGCTGGCGCGTTTATTGTTCAGGTCGCGTTTGAAGGGCGAGCTAACCCAGAGGGGAGAAAACGCCTCTTTTTCGATGGCAACGACCTGCTCGATGTCTTTTGCTTCCAGACGCCGTACAGAAACAGGTAATGATTCTTGCAAATGAACCGCGCTACCGGCTTGGCTAAACTGTTGATCGGGCCGGGCCGGGGCCAGCCTGGCAATGTTGATTTTAACATAACTGGTACGCTCTATAGCCGTGGCCCCGCCCGCCGTTGCCGTTAAACTGATATTTGCACCGAGGGGCATGGGGAGAGAGGGGTTGTTGTGATTCCACGAAAGTTGGCCATAGCTTTATCCATCGGGGCTTTGGCGCTGTTCGCGGCGTGCGGCGGCCAAGACCAGGTCCCTTCACCCACAGCCACGCCGGAAGCTGAGGCCAAGTCCGTTCCGGACCTCGAGCCGCAGACCCAATCTCTCATGCTCAGGCTCACCTCTCCAGACGTCGATCTGGTCACGGACTCGGACCTGGTGGCTGTGACTGGTGTTGCGTCTCCGGACGCGACCGTGAGCGTAAATGGGCTTCTGGCCTTCCTCGACGCTCAGGGCAGGTTCTCGATCACCATAGACCGGCCTCAGAATGAAAATCCGGCCGCCATCGAAGTGGTCGCCTCCTCCATCACGGGCGAGTACAAAACTCAGGTCCTCCCGGTGATCTTCTCTAACGCTCCGGGCGTGTTCGGCTCTGTCACCGAGGTAACCCAATCCGAGATCACGATTCAGACCGGTTCAGGCCCGGTGACCCTAGCCCTCGATGCCTCCACGAACGTCCAGATCCACGGCTGGGATTCGCCGTCAGCACCCAAAATCGCACCAGGGACTCCGGTAGCCGTCTTGACTGACGGTCTGCGGGCCATCTCGGTCTTGGCCGTCCCGGGCCGCCCCGTGCGCACCCGGCACTTCACCGGACTGGTGACCGGTTCAGATTCCGCGCGAAACCTCACTTTAACGGACGATTCAGGGTGGCAGGTCACGGCGATCGTCGCGGACGGACTGGAGGCGGCCCCCATCGGCGAATTGGTAACTGCGGTCCTGGAACAAGACCTGTCCACGGGACGTCTGACCGTCACAGCCTTCGACCGGGCAATCTCGGGCGCCGAACGTCTTGGCGAATCCCTGGTGTTGGAACAGGACGCGGGGGGCCCTGAACCCTCCGCTAACACGAGTGCCCTGCGCTGGAGATTGGTTGAGCACGGAGTCCGCAACATTTCCATGTTGGTCAACGGCAATAGCGAGACGATGGCCGAGGCGAACGAGTTCTACGCCGGATTATTCTCCAAGCACCAAGTCGGAGCGGCCTCAGCGGACGTAACCGGCTTGGTCTTGTCCATCGACACCGGCGATGGGCGGGTGGCTGTTCAGCCAGTCTCGGGACCGGCGGTGATGGTCAAATTGTCCGACACCACCGAGGTGGCCCTCTTCGGTGAGCGGGTGCGGTCGGGCCAATTGGACCTGGCCAGCCGGGTGACCGTCCGGTACGCCCTCTCCGGAGGGGACGCCAGCCGCGTTACAGTCTTGGCCGGCAACACCCTGCCCGACGGTTCGTCGGTCCAATTGGCTCTCACCGCGGGCCGGGGAGAGCTCCAAGGCATATTGACCGATGTCGGGCCGGATTCAGCTATCGTCACCATCCTGGACCCTGCCACCGGAGAGCGGATATCGCTCCGTGCCGCCGGGGCTTTGGTTCTGCGAAACGGCTCACCCGTTGATTTGGAATCGTTCAGGGAGGGCGCCACAGTCTTCGCCCGGTTCGATCCCGTTTCCCGCCGATTGTTGGAACTGGAACCCACCACGCCACTGGGAAACGAAGAACTGGTGAGCGGAGTGGTCCACAGCTTCATCCCCAAGATTGCCGATGGCAACCTCACTATCAGAACCCCGGATGGCCGGTTGCGGTCGTTCACCCACTACCCCGGAACAGTTATTCGCCGGGAGGGGCTGCGCGTGTCGATCATCGATGTGCGGGTGGGAGACCTGGTACGGCCCAATACCAGGGTCCGGCCGCCGGACGCCACAGGGCGGGCCGCCAAGATCGTGGCGCTCAATCTAAAGACGCCGGAACCAGGCCTATTCACCGGCTTCATCAGAGGCGTGAGCCTTGGCCAGGACGGCGAGGTCTTGGTTACTTTGTCTGATATATGGTTGGAGCTAATCAACTTGAGGATTGGCCCCAACACTGCCATCACGCGGCAGGGCCAAAACTTGGCCATACGAGACTTGGCCGTGGGGCAGGAAGTAACGCAAGGGTTATACGATCCCGTGACATTGGTGGCCGGCCAACTCGATCTGGCCCCGGAGAAGGTGTTAATCAGGGCCAGCCTGGGCAGATAATCTACTCGTTGGCTGGACGCACCGTCCCATACTGCCCGTCGAAGCCCGGCACAATCTGAACCTGACCGTCTCTTACCTTTGTCACGGCAATGGCCAGGGCTTCTCCGCCGGCCCGCTCAAGGTCGTCGAACCCGGCATGGGCCAAGACCTGAATCTCTCCGCCAAGCTCACCGCAGATACGGCGGTAGGCCAGTCCCACCGACTTGGCGGCGCGGCCTTTGCCCAGCGTCTGGGCCAACAGCTCAATCAGTGGGACCAACCTTGCATAGGGGCGCCGCGCCCCATCGTCCTGCGGTATTTCATCTCCGGAGAGCGCTCGCACCCGATGGAGCACGCCCAAGGTCAACGGGCGGCCGCATTCCGGGCATCTGGTTCCGGTTTGGTCCGTTTCCCCGGGGGTTTGGCTGACGCCACATTTACGGTGTCCGGTAAGGTGGTATTTGCCCTCTTCCGGGAAGAACTCCACGGTTTCAACCACTCGGTTATCCTTGAGTCCATCGGCCAGGTCCCGGTAGCCTGGGTCTCCCTCAAAAATCGTCAACTCCCGGCCCATGTTTGGCAGGGAATGGGCGTCGGAAAAGGAAACGATTGTCTTGCCGGCCAGCCCGGGCACCCGCCAGTTCATCTCCGGGTCGCTGGATAGTCCTGTTTCCACCCCATGGATGTGCCGCGCCATATCCCCGAAGCACTCATCCAACGAGTCGAAACCGGACTTGGAACCGAGCATCCCGTACCAAGGCGTCCAGATATGGGCTGGGACCACCATGATTGCCGGGTCAATGTCCAGCAACCGGGCCGTCAGGTCCCGGGCCGAGGCGCTGACCGTGGGCCGCCCGTCGCCGTTCAGCTTGGCGTTCAGGCCAGTCAACATCTCGCGGATTCCATGGACGGTTTCGAAATCGGGGGCGAAAACCAACAGGTGCACCCGGCGGGAACGTCCCCCCTGCTTGTAAACGCAACTGAGTTCCGTTCCCAGAACAAAACTCGCGCCGCCGAACTGATAACCGCCGTCCCCCGCTGGTTTCAGATTTTCTTCCAACTCGGCCAACCAGCCGGGATGGGTGAAATCCGCGCTAGACAGCAGGTCTATGCCCTTGAGCTTGGCCCAAGCAGCCATGTTCGCCAGGGTCAGGTTCTTGCTACAGGCGTAGGCGAACCGGGAATGGAGGTGCAAATCCGCAGTGAATGCCATGGGCGCAGTCTAGCACGGGGTGGCGCTCCGACTTTTCGAAGCTAGAGCAGTGTGCTTTCGCAGCTTGACCGTTGGCATGCGCGGTTCTATTCTTTACTAGGCGATGGCCCGGCCTGCTAAATCGACTCGCCGGAAACTCCCATCCTCATCAGACCAACCGGAGACAAAGAGGCAGAAGTCCGAGACGAAGATTGTTCTCGTCTGGAATTAAGGAGATAGGAATGCCAGCCAAAGAAATCGTCCATGACGAGGATGCCCGTCAAGCGTTGCTCAAAGGAATCAGCACAGTCGCCAACGCCGTGAAACTTACCTTGGGCCCCAAGGGCCGCAACGTCGTTCTGGAGAAGAAATGGGGCGCTCCGGTCATCACCAACGACGGCGTGACCATCGCCAAAGAGATTGAATTGCCTGAGTCGTTCGAGAACATGGGCGCTCAGTTGATCAAGGAAGCTGCGTCCAAGACCAACGAAGTGGCCGGCGACGGCACCACCACCGCCACCATCCTGGCCCAGGTCATCGTCGAAGAGGGCATCAAGAACGTGGCGGCTGGCGCCGATCCCATGGCGATCAAACGGGGCATCGACAAGAGCGTGGCCGCCGTCGTGGCCGAGCTGGGCAAGATTTCGACCACCATCGATGGCCGGGACCAGATGGCCCAAGTGGCCTCAGTTTCCGCCAACAGCAAAGAGATTGGCGACATGCTGGCCGACGTGTTGGATCAGGTCGGCGTCCAGGGCGTCGTCACCATCGAAGAGAGCAAGGGCACCGAGTCTTCCATCGAGTTCGTTGAAGGGATGAATTTCGACCGCGGTTACATCAGCCCCTACTTCGTCACCAACCCGGAACGCATGGAAGCCGTGATCGAAGACCCCTACGTTTTGATCACCGACAAGAAGATCTCGTCCGCCGCCGAGTTGGTCCCGCTGCTGGAACAGGTCCTGCAAATCAGCAAGAACCTGGTGATTATCGCTGAGGACATCGACAGCGAAGCCCTGGCCGTTTTGGTGGTCAACCGGTTGCGGGGAACGCTGAACTGCCTGGCGTTGAAAGCCCCCGGATTTGGCGACCGCCGCAAGGCCATGTTGGAAGACATCGCCGTGCTCACCGGAGGCCAGGTGATTTCTGAAGAGACCGGACGTCGTCTCGACCAGGCAACTGTCGCTGACCTGGGACAGGCCCGCCGCATCGAGTCGACCAAGGACCGCACCACCATCATCGACGGCAAGGGCTCGTCCACCGACATCAAGGGCCGCACCGAACAAATCAAGGTCCAGATCGAAGAGACAACCTCAGAGTACGATAAAGAAAAGCTGCAGGAGCGCCTGGCCAAACTGTCCGGCGGAGTCGCCGTCGTGAAGGTCGGGGCGCCCACCGAACCGGAACTCAAGGAGCGCAAGGCCAGGACGGAAGACGCCCTATCGGCCACTAGGGCCGCCATCGATGAAGGCGTCGTGCCCGGTGGCGGCGTCGCTTATATCCGGGCCACGAGCGCCCTTGACGCACTAACACTGCCCGACAACGAAAACGTGGGCAAGACAATCCTGCGAAAGGCGCTGGAATCTCCCATCCGCATCATCGCCAGCAACTCGGGGAAGGAAGCCGCGGTCGTGCTGGAAGAGGTCCGAAACAACAGTTCGCCCAACTTTGGCTATGACGCCCTTGCCAACGACTACGGCGACATGGTGGCCAAGGGCATCATCGACCCGACCAAGGTCACCCGCGCCGCACTGGAAAACGCCGGCAGCGTGGCCTCCATGATCCTGACCTCCCAGACCCTGATCACAGAGAAGCACGAAAAGAAACACGACGATCACGGCCACGTCCACTAGGCCGCCAAGGATCCCTCACCGCAACAAAAAGGGTCCGCTGAACGCGGGCCCTTTTCTATTTCCCACAGCTCAGAAAACTAGGCGTAGCGGAGCAGGACCTCGGCCAACTCCTTGGGGCGTTGGGCCATCACTTGGTGGCAAGACTCTATCTCCACCGTTTCGACGCTTTCAAAACGCTCGGCGATGCGGAGTTGGGCGTCCGGTGGAATCAGTTTATCGTCGGTCAGTACTATGTAGGTCACCGGGCAGGGCATCGTGGTGTCTTCAATCGACAGACGCGACTTGAGCACCTTGGTTGGCAGCGGGCTCAGGAACCCCACCAACTGCACCACATCCATGGGGTCCATGCCGTTGCACAATAACCCATTGATCGCGGGACGGGGCAGCTTCAATTCCTGACCTGACAATGAACTAAGGATAGCAAACAGATTGAACGCGGCCCGCGTCCGAGACGGAATGGCGCTGAGCAACGGTCTCTGAGGGGCCGGCACTATTCCCGCTACCAGCACCACCCGTTTGGGCGGCACGGCCATCTCTTTAGCCGCTTGGACCACCAGACTGCCGGAGATACCGTGGCCCACCAGCACCAAGTCCTTCAGCTGCTCCCGCTCCACTGCTTTGTTGATGGCCTGGACGCACTCTTCCAACCGCACCGCGCCGGTGTCGCCGTCAGCGTCCGCGCCGTGACCGGGAAGGTCAAGGGGATGGACCCGGTTAGCCCGGCGCCGCTTGTGCAAAGTGGGGGGGTGCTCCTCCGGGGCAGTCAGATATCCCCAGACCGCTCCCCAACACCAGGCTCCCTGTCCCAGGCCGTGCACCAGTAGATAATCGGTCATCCAGCTTCCTTTTCAACGGCTTTATCGATGTCTCTAAATTCCGGGTTAGGTTTGAACCACGGCGGAGCGCAACGCGGCGAGCAAAGCCCCATCCTCTTCGGGCAAGACGGTGCGCGGGTCCAGCATGACCCGGTCGTCTTCGATGCGGGCAATCACCGGGGGACTGCTCTCCCGGAGCCGCCGCATGACCTCATCGGCACTGGAGCGCTGGCAATCCACCGAGAGCACCCACGACGGCAGGGTCTCGCCCGGCAGGCTGCCGCCACCAACGGCGGAACGGCTCTGCTCCACCGACGACGAGCATTCCAAGCGCGACTGCCAAGACTGCGCCCTGGTCTTGAGGTCCGACTCAGGGGTTGAAATCATGCGCCAGACCGGTATCTCCCGCTCCGCCTCGCCACGCAGGTAATGGACCAACGTGGCGGTAAGACCGGCCAGGCTCAGCTTGTCGATGCGCACCGCCCTGGCCAACGGGTGCCCGGCCAGCCGGTCCACCAAGGCTTTTTCTCCCACGATTATCCCCGCCTGAGGCCCTCCCAACAACTTGTCTCCCGAGAAGAACACCAGACCAGCGCCGTCCTTGATGCTTTCTTGAGGTGTCGGCTCGTGGGCCATGCCGTATCTCTCGGTCAATAGCAGACTGCCGCTGCCCACATCATGCAGCACCGGGACTCCCAGGCGCCGGCCGACCTCCACCAGTTCGGAAGTCGTCACGGACGCAGTGAACCCCTCCACCCGGAAATTGCTGGCGTGGACCTTCAGGAAGGCGCCGGTGCTCTCAGTTACCGCCTCCTCATAGTCGCGTACGTAGGTGCGGTTCGTTGTGCCCACGTCCACCAGGGTTGCGCCGCTCTGCCGCAGCACGTCGGGCACCCGGAATCCCCCGCCAATCTCCACGGCCTCGGACCGGGAGACCACCACCTCTTTGCCAGTGGCCAAGGCTGAGAGGCCCAAGAGCATGGCCGACGCGTTATTGTTCACCGCCAGGGCCGCCTCAGCCCCGGTGAGTTGGCGCAATAGGGACTGGAGTTTCGCCTGCCGCGAACCTCGGCGTCCCGTGGCGAGGTCAAATTCAAGGTTGGAATACCCTTGGGCCGCCTGGGTTGCAGCCTCAATGGCGGCCTGGCTTAGCGGAGCGCGTCCCAGGTTGGTGTGAATCACCACCCCGGTGGCGTTGATCACCCGCCGCGGCTCGGCCCGCATGGTGTCTTCTATCTGCTGGCAAACCGATCGGGCGACCTCCGCGGCGTTGGGCGGATCGCCGCCCTTCCTGATCTGCCCACGCGCCGATTCCAGGGCCTCCCTGATTAGGTCGACGACCCAGCCGCGGTCGAAGGACTCGGCGGCGGCGGCCACATCCTGGTCGGCCAGGACGCTGTCAACGCTGGGGAGGTTGCGAAATTGCATCTGTTCGTTCCGAAATCGTTGGGTTGGCGCAGGTGAGTGTAAGCCGGGCTGTATTTTAGCATGAGAGCCAGCCGCTCGAATCAAAGCGCACCCTGATTTAGTCCGTCCGAACCTCGAATCCCGCTCTGGCATTCATGGGGCCGGTGTTATAAAATTACATACAACAATGAGCAGGCCGTTCGGCAAGCGGCAGTGTAGCAAGAATGAAACCGAAACTCGTCGCAATATTGGTCGTTGGGCTCCTGACCCTATCCATCGCTGCCACGGCGGTGGCCGCCATTGGCCAGGCGCTGTCGGAAGATCCCGGCGCGTCCAGCCTCGCCTTGGGCAGCTACACCAACGAGATTGGTGATACCAACGAACGCAGTGGGCTGACCAACGCATTCTTCAAGGTCTGCCCCTTCCACTGACCTCGTCACCAATCCTCCTCTGGCATAACCCTTCCTCCCATTCCCTTGAGATTCCGTTGCCCGGTTGACCTCGCGCCGTCTGCCCCGTATGTTCATGTTGTCCACAACCACGCGCGGCGGAGAATTTACCCATGCAAGCAGGACTCCCCCCAGAACTCGAAGCCCTCAAGAACACCATCCGGCAGATCGTGAAAGATGAATGCTACCCGCTGGAGGCGGAGTTCCTAGCACACCCCTCCCAAGAAGACGTACCTGATGAAGGCGCGCCCAGGGGCATCGCCGAGGCCCTCTCCGGTCTGCTTGGCGTCCTGCCCAAAGAATCCTGGGAACGTTTGAACAAGGTCTCCAAGGACACGGGCATCTACACCTCCTTCGTTCCCGAGGAATACGGCGGCGGCGGCATGGGGGCTCTGGGCCACGTTGTACTGGACGAAGAGGTGCACAAGAGCATCGTGCAACTGCCGACCTCGCCGGTGCCCATGATGATGATTGGCGCGGCCACTCCGGAGCAGGAGAAGGAATACCTGCTGCCGTCGGTCGAGGGCAAGCTGCATTACGCCTTCGGGCAGACGGAGCCCAACGCCGGCTCCGACCCCGGCGGCATGATGCAGACGCGGGCGGTTCGGGACGGCGACGACTGGGTGCTGAACGGCACCAAGACCTTTATCTCTGGGGCCGCCAGCGCCGACTACATCTTGGTCCAGGCGGTGACCGACCCCGAGAAGCGCCAGCGCGGCGGCATCACCATGTTCATCGTGGACAATCCGTTGCCGGGCCTGAGCTTTGATCCCATCCGGCTCTGGATCAACCCCACCAAGGTCCAGCAGTTCACGGTCAACCTGGATAACGTGCGCATCCCCCAGACCAAGGTCTTAGGCGAGGTGGGGCAGGGGTTTACCCTGGGCCAGAAATGGCTGGTGCATCACGACCGGCTGCTCCGCGGCTCGATGGCCACCGGCATCCTGAGCCGGGCGCTGGAGATGGCCATCAAATGGTCCAAAGAACGGGTGACCTACGGGAAGCCCATCGCCGACCGGCAGGCAATCCAGTGGATGCTGACCGACGTCTACATCGACATCATGACTCTCCGCGCCTCAACCAGGGAGACGGCCATACGGGCGGACAACGGCGAAGACGTGCGGGTGGAAGCTTCAATGATCAAATATTGCGCCGGAGAATGGGGCTGGCGGAGCATAGACAAAATCATGCAGATATTCGGCGGGACCGGAGAGACGCTGGACCTGCCCATAGCCCACTGGTACCACATCCTGCGCCACGCCCGCATCGGCGGCGGGACCTCCGAGATTCACAAGTTCGTCATGGCCCGTGGATTGCTGGACGGCAGGGTCTCTTTCCAGGGATAGCCGTGGAGCGGGCCATCAATGATTCAGGGGCAAATCAGCCACGCAAACACGGACGGACGCTAACGGCGGCACGGTAAAATTTTCTGGCGGGACGCTGTTATATCCCCGGTCCACACTTTTATCCGCCGGGCCGCCGGCAGACGGTTCGTTCATGGCCCAGACGGCTCAAATCACCCACACCTCCCCCCACGCCAACTTGCCGGTCGAAGACCAGTCTGGCAAGACCTCCTGCTTCAATTGCTTGATCGAGACCTACCAAACGCAGGCGTACAACCTGGCCCGCCGGATGCTCAGCGATTGGGCCCTTGCGGAGGACGCAGCGCAGGACAGCTTCGTCTCGGCTTACCGCGCTTTCAACCGGTTCCGCGGCGACAACCTGACTGCCTGGGTGCTAAGGATCGTCGCCAACACCTGCCGGGACATGCTGCGAGCCCGCAAGTCCCGCCCCACCGTTTCACTTGACCCCCTGCCAACAAGCGATAGCGGCGAGCCGCAGGGCCTCAGCGCAACGAACATCCCGTCCCATGAACCGTCGCCGGAGGACCAAGCCGAGCAGTCGGAACTACGGGCAACTATCCAGGCCGGACTGGACACGTTGCAAGAGGACCAGCGTTTGGCGGTTCTGCTGGTGGACGTGCACGGCCTGAGTTATGAAGAAGCGTCGCAGTCAATGGGCTGTTCGCTGGGCACCGTGAAGTCCAGGGTTAGCCGTGGCCGCAGCAGCCTGCGCGACTACCTGCGGCAGACCGGGGAACTTTTACCGTCCCGTTTCCGTCAGGAAGAGTAGTAAAGCCATGTGGCCACTAAGACAATCACATAAGCACGTTAACCAGAATACGCTCAGCGAATACCTGGACGGACGGCTGCAGGGCAGAAACCTGGAGCGGGTCGAGCAGCAGCTAGGGGAATGCGACGCTTGCCGCCTGGAGCTGGAGGAGTTGCAGGCCACGGTGGCCATGATGCGGCAGTTGCCCATGGAGCCTCCGCGCCGCAGTTTCGTGATGAGCGCCCCTCCACCAATCCCGGCGCAAGCCCGTCCGGCTTTGTTCTTGCGCGCGCCCAGCTGGGTCTACGCTGGAGCCGCATCCGTCGCCGCCTTGGCCCTGGCGGTAACGGTTTCGGTGGACGCCACCGGCGGATTATCTTCCGACCCCCTTCGACGGCAAGATGTAGCAGTGACCACCCCGTCTTCCGTCCCCACTTCGGAACAGGCCATCGCCACCTCCGCGACTACTGCAGAATCGGCATCGGAGATAGAAGACGACGAAGCGGCCCCGCCTTCGTTGGCGGCCGCAGCGCCCGCCTCAGCCACCGCAGACCAAACCACCCGGCAAGGAATGACTGGTGGCGGCGCACCGGGCGGTGGGGCGGCCTTAGCCACTTCAGCGCCTCCTGTAGCTACCCCTGCTCCCTTCGGTATCCTGTCTCCGGCACGCACCCCAACGACCCCGGCGACCCCTGTTACGATCGCGGCTGCGGCTCAATCTATCCAGGACGCAGATGCAACTATCATCGTGGAACCGGCCATGGAGATTGCCGTTGCTGAACCCGCGTCGACCTCCGCCGCCCAAGATACCAGAGTGGCAGACGGGGACGCATCCCCCACTGAGACCCGGTCGGCGAGGGAGAACGAGGCGGCCAAATCACAACCTGTAGAAGCCCCCGTTCCGATCTCGGAACCAGCCGAAGTGGCGATGATCGACGAGGTTGGCGACGGCAACACCTCCATCTGGTGGCGCGTGTTGGAAGCCGCCGCCGGTTTGTTGGCGTTAGCGTTCTTGGCCGGAGCGCTCCTCCGCTGGCGGGCAAACCGGCGCGACTCGGCCTAAGCTTGATACCCGGCGCTCTGGGGCGCCGGGTAACCCGCCCGTGAAACCGCCCGGCAGGCGATATTTGGATACCGGGAACTTTTCCGCCCACCCCTCCGTCTTAAACCCGTAAGCAAAGCCGCTGGGCAAGATTTTCGGAATCTCGCAGGCGGACGAATAGGAGAGATGAACACAATGGTCCAAGCAGTTCTACGAAGTAAGAAGATGATGATCGTCCTGGGAGCGGCCCTGGTCCTGATGTTGGCAGTGGCGTGCGGCTCTGACAACAGTAACGACGGACAATCGGTCACGGGCGGCTCGGTTTCGGCAAACGACCTATCCAACCTGTTGTCGG
>SMVB01418914.1_pt1 | contig 12735 bp, 8 predicted proteins | sample 2456461 | NCBI WGS metagenome assembly SMVB01 (sample SAMN11095934, study PRJNA526329) | marine sediment metagenome | biome: Marine sediment; feature: Surficial sediment; material: Deep marine sediment; isolation source: Hadal surficial sediment | place: Pacific Ocean | collected 2014-05 | depth 0-1...
CTCGAGACCTCGGCCGAGGAGTTCGAGGCCTGCTGGAAGGTCAATTGCCTGGGCGGCTTTCTGGTCGGCCGCGCGGCGGCGCGCGCCATGCTGGAGGCCGGGCAGGGCACCATCCTGTTCACCGGCGCCACGGCGGCGATGCGCGGCGGCGCCAATTTCGTCAATCTCGCGGTCGGCAAGTTCGGCCTACGCGCGCTGGCCCAAAGCATGGCGCGCGAGCTTGGCTCCAAGAACATCCATGTCGCCCACGTCGTCATCGACGGCATGATCATGTCGGACGGCTACGCAAGCCTCGAAAGCGAGCGCGGCCCCGACTCCCTGCTCAGCCCGGACGCCATCGCCGAGAACTACTACCAGCTCCACGTCCAGCCGCGCAGCGCCTGGACCCAGGAACTCGACCTGCGCCCCTGGGTCGAGAGCTTCTAAACCGCTAATTCGCTGTTGCCGCGCGCCCGCTACTCGGCGGCGCGGGGCATCAGTTCGGTTTCGCCCAGGGCGGTGATCAGGCGGCCAAGGTCGGTGGCCAGGTCGGCCAGGCGGGGGCCGCGCTTGAGGCGGCCTTCGTCCATGTAGAGTGCCCGGTTGATCTCGATCTGCAGGGCGTGCGAGCCGGCGTTGGGGCGGCCATAGTATTTGGTGGTGAAGCCGCCGGCGTAGGGGCGGTTGCGGGCGACCGTGTAGCCGAGGTCGCGCAGCACCTGCTCGGCGCAACCGGTCAGCAGCGGCGAACAGGTGGTGCCGTGACAATCGCCGAGCACGATGTCGACGCCCTCCAGCCCATCGCGCGCCGCCGCGCCGCCCACCGCCTTGGCGGCTTGCGACGGCATGGAATGGCAATCGAGCAGCACCGCGTAACCGAATCGCGCCCGGGTGTCGCGCAGCAGTCCGCGCAGCGCCTTGTGGTAGGGCAGATAGCAGTGGCGGATACGGTGGCGTTCCTCGGCGTAGTATAGCCGCTCGCCATAAATTTCGGCGCCGCTGGCGGCGACTCGCGGGATCGTGCCCAGCCCCGAGCGCACCCGGGGCGAGGTCGAGTTGACATAACCGGGCAGCGCGTCGGCGAACATGGCCGGGTCGAGCTCGAACGGTTCGCGGTTGACGTCCACATAGGTGCGCGGGAACAAGGCGCGAAGCAGCGGCGCGCCCCGCGCCGGCGCGGAGGCCATCAATTCGTCGACGAAACTGTCTTCCGAGCGTCGCAAGGCGGCCGGGCGCAGCCGCGCCTGGCGCAGGAAGCGCGCCGGATAACGCCGCCCGCTATGCGGCGACGCCAGCACCAGCGGCAGGCTGTGCCGCGCCGGCGCCAGGATTTCGAATCCGGCGGAATCCTTGGACTCGGAAATGGCGCTCACCAAGCCGCTGTTCGGGTCAACACGTGCGCTCTCGCGCCGGCGATGTTACCCGCCCCGCGCGCCGACCGCCAGCGGCGAAAAAAATTGGGCCGATACGAGCTGTTGTCGTATCGGCCCAAGGAGCCACCGGATCGGCCAGGCCGCGCCACATTGGGGGGTCGGGGCGATATCGGCCGGAGGAAGGGAGGGTCGGTCCGGTGGCGGGGCCTCGGTGTTAATGCGCGCCGCCCGAACCGGGGCGGGGGGAGGGGAGGGGGAGCCCCGTCCGGGCGGCGCGCGGTTGGATGGTTGGCGTCAGCGTTGCGTCGCGATACGGACGGCGGCGCCCCTGGCGGTGGTGCCGGTCAACTGGATCACGTTGCCATGCGTGGTGAGGATCGGTCGCCGATCGCGTGTCTCGGCCAGCGCGGCGCCACTGTTTTGGGCCCCGACGCCGGCCGTTGTCGGGCCGGGCTGGTTCCAAGCATAGCCGCCGCCCATGGCTTGGGCGGCGCTGGCCGCGACGAGCAGCAGTCCGACGACGACGGCGGCGCCCGCGAGCCCGGCGAACCCGGTGGCGATGGCGCGAATGGTCTGTTGGGTCAGGGAGGTCATTGGTCAGCTCCGATGTTTTTTGGTCGTCCGGCCGCGTCTTCGAGGACGCGGTCCGTTCAATCGTTCGTTTCAACCATGGGAATGATATAACTCGGTCGAACGATTAAATCAATCGTTTTATCGATCACAAGCGCGTGAAGAGATAGGGGGCGCCCGTCGGCGGCTTCGGCCGGCCCGCGCCAAGTTGCTTGTCAGCCGTTGGCTTGTGGAGCGGTCTCGGTGGCGAAAAAGAGGCTGGTGAACCAGAGAGCCAGCGTTTCCGTCAGGCGCCGCCACGCGCCCAGGTTCAACGGCCGTAGCTTCACCGCGCGCCACAGGTCACTGAGCGCGGGACCGTAGCGGCGCAGGATCAACAGCACGGTGGCGCGGTCGGTCCAGCGACGGGCATCGTGCGCGCCGTAAACGAGCGCGGCATCGTAATCGGCCAGCGCCTTGTCGAGGTTGGACCGGTCGCGCCAATAGGCGCCGCGTCGCGCGCGCGCGTCCGGATCCAGCGAATCGGGCGCAATGGCCGCGTCGAAATCGGCCAGTGCTTCCTTGGGCATTCCGAGACGGCGGTGGGCGCCACCGCGCAGGACCAGCACCGTGGCGACCTGCGGGCGCGCCGCCAGCGATCGGTTGAGATCAGCCAATGCCGGCGCGTAGTCCTTCATTCGAAACAGGTAGCGGCCACGCTCGAACAGAATCCACCAGTCGTCGCCGTGCGCCAAGGCGCGATCGAAAAAGTCCAAGGCCGCCTCGCGGGCGCCGCCGCGCGTGGCCTCGTCGGCGGCCACGTAACTCGTGTAGGCCTCAAGCCGGGCGAGGGCCGTGTCGCCGGGCCGGTCCTCCGCCGTCCGGTCGAGAAAGGCGCGCATTTGCTGGACCGAGCCGCCCCATTTCGGTTGCAGCGCGAACAGATAGCGCCGCCGGATCACGTAAGACTCCGGGTTGGCGTGAAGGCCTTCCGCCATGGCGTCGTATTGGGCTTTGTTCTCGCCGCGCATCATGGCGATGTTGATCAGCGCGCCATGGGCGGGCGTGAGCGTGGGTTCGCGTTCGACCGCCATGCGCAACGCGGTCCGGGCGCGCAAAAGGTGGTCGTTCATCGGCGCGAGCCGGGTGGCGCCGGTGCGCGACGCCGAGCCCTCGCCCCGTTCCTGCAAGGCCAGGTTCCACTCGCGTATGCCCAACGCCGCCCGCGCCGCGTATGAGGCGGGCATGGTCTCGATCCAGGCGGCGATGCGGTCGCCCAGCACCGGATCGGAATTTATGAACGCCAGATAGGCGGCCTCCACGTGAGTCTCGGGGCGGCGGCCCTTTTCGTAGGCCTTGAGATAGCCACGGAGCCGCGCGTCGAGCTGTTCGTAGTCGGCGCCGCGAAGCAGCGCCAGAAGTTCCAGCCTGTCCGGATAGTCGGGATACTTCGCGGCGCCGACCAGCGCCGGGACCATCACCGCGAACATGGCGCCACAGTACACCAGGCGCCGGGCCAGAATTTTCACCGACATCGATACCCTTTTCCGGTTGCTCGTCCGTTTCGTCTCCGTGCCGCGAGTCAAGGCTCAGCCATCGAAGGTGATCACCGCGCGGACGACATCACCCTCTTTCATGGCCGCGAAGCCATCGTTGATTTGGTCGAGACGAATGCGTTTGCCGATCAGTTCGTCCAGCATGAGGCGGCCGTCGAGATAGGCGCGGGCGAGCAGGGGGAAGTCGCGGCGCGGCCGCGCCCCACCGTAAGACGAGCGGACGATCAGCCGCTCACCCATCAGCGAGCCCCAACGCAGGGTGATCTCGGTGTCGACACCGGTCTTGCCGAGCAGCACCGCCATGCCGCCGGGACGCAGCGATTCGATCGATGGCGCCAGAGTGTTGGTGATGCCCGCGGCCTCGAACACGTAATCGGCGCCCCGTCCCTTGGTGAGGCGGTGGATCGCCGAGACCGTGTCGTCGGCGCCGGCGTCGATCGTGTCGGTGGCGCCGAAAGCGCGCGCCAGGTCGAGCCTGGCCGGGTTCACGTCGACCGCGATGATTGGTTCCGCGCCGGCCAGCCGCGCGCCCTGGATCGCGTTGAGCCCGACCGCGCCGGCGCCGAACACGGCCACCGAGGCGCCCATGGGTACCCGCGCGATATTGGCCACCGCGCCGAATCCGGTCATCACGCCGCAACCGATCAGGCAGGCGCGGTCGGCGGGAATGTCCTTCGGCACGGCCACCACTCCGCTTTCGGGCACCACCGCGTAGGCCGCGTGCGAGGAGACCTCGGAATAATGGTGCAGCTTCTTGCCATCGACGCGAAGGCGCGAGGCGCCGTCCATCAAATGGCCCTTGGGCTGGGTCGCCTTGAACGTCTCGCAGAGGATGGGTTGGTCGCGATCGCAGTAGAAGCAGTGGCCGCAATGCGGGTTCCACGAACAGATCACGTGGTCGCCGGGCTTGACCAAAGTGACGTCATCGGCCACCGCCTCGACCGCGCCGGCGCCTTCGTGGCCCAGCACGATGGGCAGGGGATAGGCGAGTTGGCCCTCGATAACCTCGAGGTCGGTGTGGCACAGCCCGCTCGCCGCCATGCGCACCAACACGTCGCCGGGCTTGAGGCCGGTCATCTCGACCTCCTCGATCTCCAAGGGGCCGCCTACCCGGCGCAATACGGCGGCTTGGTACTTCACCGATTCAGTCCCCGCCGCCGTTATGTGACGCGGCGTTTCAGTTGCCGCCCCGGGCGACCGCGATTTGTGCGTTCGCGGCGGTAGCCATCAGGCGCGCGTCGTTGGCGATGGTGGCGAACTGGAAGCCCTTGTCGAATTTGTGCTTGGCCGAGGCGCCATCGGGGCAATGAATGCCGGCCACCACGTCGTGTCTCTTGGCCGCCGCCAGGATCGTGTCGACCGCCTCGATCACGTTGGGCGCCGTGGGTTCGGGCAAGGGCGGATTGCCGAGGCTGATGGCCAGGTCGTTGGGGCCGATATAGATGGCGTCGAGACCTTCCACGCTCATGATCTCGTCGAGATTATCGACCGCCTCGGCCGTTTCGATCATGGCGAAAGTGATGATCGTGTCGTTGGCGTATTTTGCGTAATCCGGGCCGCCGTAGAGGAGCCCGCGGGCCGGGCCGAAACTACGGTAGCCGGCCGGGGCGTAACGGCAGGCGCCGACGAAACGTTCGCACTCGGCGGCGGTGTTGATCATCGGACAGATCACCCCGTAGGCGCCCGCGTCGAGCACTTTCATGATGCTCGCCGGATCGTTCCACGGCACCCGCGCCAACGGTGTCGCCGCGGTGGTCGAGATCGCCTGAAGCATGCTCACGGCGGGCTGGAAATCGACCATGCCGTGCTGGATATCGACGGTAACGCTGTCGAACGGTTCGTTGGCCATGACCTCGGCGCTGAACGAATTGGCTATGGCCAGCCAGCCGTTGACCACGTTGCCGCCCGCCGCCCAGATATTACGAACCCCGTTTTCGCGCATGTGACTCCCTCCGTGTGATCAGACGTTCCGTGCGCCGACCGACCGCCCGTCACACGGCCGCGAGTATCCGGCAACTACCCGTGTAACCGCAAGCGGCCCGTAAAAGGCATTTTCACATCACGATTTCTTGAATTCGGTGGCTCTCGGCTAACCGGTATCATACCCCTTGATAAGTTGGGGATTCGGCACCGCCGCGATGGCCAGGCGCACGGCGGTGGAGTGGCGCCTGAAAGGACGTTTAATGATTACCGGCACCGTAAAATGGTTTAACCACGTCAAGGGTTACGGCTTTATCGTTCCCGACGATGGGGGCCAGGATGTGTTTGTTCACATATCCGTGGTCCAGCAGGCGGGCATGAGTCAGCTGACGGAGGGGCAACGCGTCAGTTTAGAAGTACGTGATGACTCGCGCGGACTGAAAGCCGTTGAACTCGCGCCGTCCGAATCGGCTCCAAAAGAAGCCGAAGCCTAAAGCAGATAGCGATTGACGGGAATCGCCTCCGGCGATCCCATCAATCGCGTGAATCTGCACTGCTTTATGGAGGTAGACCGGATTCACGAGATTAATCGAACCCATATCATGGGTTCGATTAATCTTGATTCGGTCTAAGTCGCGGCGGTGTCGTAGACGACCAGATTTTCGCGTCGTGAATCGGCGCTGACGCGCGCGGCGGCGGGCTGCCGCTTGCCATTCGCCCAGCCGTTCAACCACTGCCGCAATTCAGGATCGGGCAAGGGCCGGCACAGGTAATATCCCTGCGCGAAGTCGCAGCCGTAGCTGATCAGCCGTTCGTATGTGGCTTCGGTTTCGACCCCTTCGGCCACCACCGTGAGGTCGAGGTCGTGGGCCATGTCGATGGCGGCGCGGACCAGTTTTTCCTGACGCGGCTCGCTTTCGAGGTTGTGCAGGAACGAGCGGTCGAGTTTCAGGCTGCTGGCGGGAAGGTTTTTCAGGTAGGTCAGCGACGACTGGCCGACCCCGAAATCGTCGATCGCCACGCCGACGCCCACGTCCCTGAGTTTTTCGAGAACCAACTGCGCCTCGCCGGGATTCTCCATGACCGCGCTCTCGGTGACCTCCACCTCGAGACGGTGCGGATCAATGGCGTGGAACCGCAGCAGATCGCCGAGACGATCGAGCAACGTCGGGTCCGAAAGATCGCGGGCCGACAGATTGACCGCCAGACACAGGTCTATGTCGGCGTTCTGCCAGGCGACGAGCTGCTGCATGGCGGTCTTCATGGCCCACTGCGAGACTTCGACGATCAGGCCGGTCCGTTCCGCCAGCGGTATGAAAGTGTCGGGCGGACGCACGGTGCCGTCCTGGTCGGTCCAGCGGATCAGGGCCTCCACGCCGATGCAGCGCCCGGTGCTGATCTCGATCTTGGGCTGGTAATGAAATGCAAGCTGGTCGTCCACCAGCAGGGCCTCGCGCAGGGCCATCAAGGCCAGCAGGCTGTTGCGTTGCGCCTGATCCTGCAGCTGGTCGTATATGGCGTAGTCGCGACCGGTCTGCTCCGCCAGGCCGACCGCCAGGCCGGTGATCCGCACCAGGGTCTGGGCATCCTTGCCGTGGGTCGGATACTGGGCGATTCCCGCGTGCCCGCCGAGGCGCACCGGAATGCCTTCTATGAGGACCGGGGCGCGTAATTGCTGGAGGCCGGTTTCCGCCGCGGTTATCGTCTCTTCGTAACCGATGTCGGGAAGAAGCAGGGCGAAGCGGTCGCGGGCGACGTGATAGATCCGGCTGCGGTCGCCGAACACGTCAAGTAGCCTTTGCGCGACCTCGCGCACCAAGCGGTCGCCGTTGGTGTAGCCCAGCGTGACATCGATGTCGCTCAGCGGATGCACCGACAGGCTCAGCACCGATATCGATGTCGCCCGACCGTCTTCCTGTCGGGCGATCGCCGCGGCAAGGTCGCGCTGCAGGGCCGGCAAATTGGGTAGCCCGCTCAACGGCTCGTATAGGCCCGTGTTCTCGATGGTAGCCAGCATGGCGTTGAAGCCCTCGGCCAGGCCGCCAAGCTCGTCGTCGTCGTGCTTGTGGGCGCGGATCGAGTAATCCTGGTTGTCCGACACGGTCTTCATGGTGTTCAAGAGGTCCAGGATCGGCCGCGAGATTATCTTCTGCAAACGCGACGACAGGACCAATGCGATCCAGATGCCAAGAATGATAACCCCGGCCACCACCACCAGATAGGTTATGATGACCGAATACATGTCACTGAGGTTGGAGCGGATATAGACCGCGCCGACCTTCGTGCCTTCCAGAAGGATGGGGGCGTAAAGATCTATATAGCCGGACAGCCAATGGGCCTCCGCCTTCCCGTGGGGGTTTTCCCGAGCGGAGTCCGCGCGCCAATCCTCCGCGGCCAAGGCGCCCGCCGCGGCGTCGCCGTTTTGGGGCCGGTACTGGACGAACAGGCTGCCGTCGTTGCGATAGATCGACGCGGCGACGATATTGCGCTTGTTGCGCAGCGCCGACAGGATCTCTTGCGCGGCGTTCCTGTCCTCGAAGACCACCGCGGCGGTGCTGTTGCTTGCGATGATGTTGCCTATCGTCGCGAGTTCCTGGACGATCATGCCGCGCGAGGTGAGTATCTGGGTGCCGACAAAAACGCCGGACGCAAGCGCCAGCACGACGCAGCTGGTGATCAGGACGATCCCGGTGATCTTCTTCTTTATCGGCGTGTTATTGAACAATTGCACCAGACACTCGATGAGATAAAGATTCGCCGCCTACGATTTCAGCCAAATTCAGCAGTCGCGAACTGAAATTCAGGGCCGCGTCGCGGGCGACACCGAGGTTTATCGAGAATTTCACCCTGTTTTCCGCGACCTTCAGATTGATCATGCCGCCGGATTTGGCGAAATCCGTCATATCGCTGATGGTCAAGATAGGTTGGACCACCAGGCCTTCCAGAATCCCACTCAATTGGTCCTGCTCGGAATCGGCGATGAAAAGTAGGTGACAGCCGCCCGCGTCCGAACCCGTGGCCAGGCGGGCGGTCACGACTTCGCGGTTCTGAACGCTTTTGCCGACAATGGAGTCGAGCGCGGCGCCGAACGGATCGGCGCCCAGGACGCAGATACGAAGTGGCGCCTGCGGGCCGCCGAAGGCCTCTTCGGGCCATTGGGTGAACTTGGCGAAATTATAAAGAAAAGCGGCCTTGATCAGGTATTCGCGCTCTAGCTCCTGGGACGACGCTTGCGAATCATCCTGCGCCACCGCGCCGCCGACAGTCCCGAGGGTGGCACAAACCCCGATAACAACAAGCGTTTTCAATAACTTAGAATACACCAGCCTGCTCCCGCTCGAAGCCGCCAAATACATAAGATAGCTCGGAATTCCGTCCTGGCAGGGGCCGGCCGAGAATTTTGCCGATCCCGCCGCCGCCGAACGCCGTGCGCGGAAGAGCAAATTCCAGATTTTCGATGTCTGGTTCATCGCCCGGGCCCTCACAACAATATATCCACGTTGACGGTGATATCCGTATCGACCAGCAAGGTGGCCGCGCCCTGGGTGTAGATTTGGTTGCCGCCACCGTCGAGGCCACCGTCGGTCCATCCTGTTCCGGCGTTGACGCTGTCATTGGCCCCGCCGAGCACCTCCAGCGTGTTGGTGTCGGACGTGGACAAAACGTCGGCCGCGGTCAAGGTGAACGTGTTGGCGCCCGCGTCGGTCTGAAGATCGATTTTTTCGATGCCCTGGATCGTGCCGCCAAAGCTGGTCAGGTCGATATTACCACCGTTGACCAGCACGGTGTCGGTCCCGGCGCCACCGTCGATGAGGCTGTCGGAGGCATCGAAAACAAGGACATCGTCTCCGGTTTCGCCATTCAGTTTGTCGCTGCCCGCGCCGCCATCGATGGTGTCGTTACCGGCGCCGCCGTCGAGGGTGTTGCCGCCGCCGTCGCCGGTCAGGTTGTCGGCGTTGGCCGAACCGATCACGTCCTCGATGTTCGTCAGGGTGTCGCCCTGCGCGTCGCCGCCAGTGTTGACGCCGGTGGCGAGGTTGACGGTCACGCCCGCGCTGGAGCCGATGTAAGACGCGGTGTCGCTGCCGTTTCCGCCGTCCAGGACATCGGCGCCGGCGCCGCCGATGAGGAGGTCCGAGCCGCTGCCGCCGGTCAGGGCGTCGTCGCCGGCGCCGCCGTCAAAGGTTTGAGAGGCACCGCCAGCCGACATGACATCGTCGAAATTCGAGCCGATCACGATCTCGATGCTGGTCAGTGTGTCGCCCTGCGCGTCGCCGCCGGTGCCGGTGCCCGTGCCCAGATTGATGTTTACGCCCGCGCCCGAGCCGGCGTACGAGGCCGTGTCCGTGCCGGAACCGCCGTCCAGAACGTCGGCGCCGGCGCCACCGATCAACACGTCGTCGCCGCCCCTGCCGTCGAGCGTGTTGGCGTTGCCATCGCCGGTCAGATTATCGTCGTTGGCCGATCCGATCAGGTTTTCGAAGCCTGAAATCGTATCGCCCTGCGCATCGCCGCCGGACGCGGCGCCGGTCGCGAGATTGACCGTGACGCCAGCGTCAGAGCCCTTGTAGGTGAGAGTATCGGTGCCGGTGCCGCCAATCAGCACGTCGGCGCCCTCGTTGCCATCGATTGTGTCATTGCCGGCGCCGCCGTCGAGCGTGTTGGCGTTGCTGTCGCCCTCCAGGACATCGTCGAAATTCGAGCCCGTCAGGTTCTCGATGCTTGTCAAATTGTCGGCCTGGGCGTCGCCGCCACTGCCGTTGCCGGTTCTGAGATTGACATCCACGGCCGCGGCCGAGGCGCTGTAATCGGCGGTGTCGGTGCCGGCGCCACCGATCAGCACATCGCCGCCGCCGCCGCCGATCAAGATGTCATCGCCGGCGCCGCCGTCGATGGTGTTCCCGCTAGCGTCGCCCGTAAGGGTATCGGCGTTGGCCGAGCCAACCAATTCCTCGAAGTTCGTGAGTGTATCGCCTTGCGCGTCGCCGCCCGTGCCCGTGCCCGTGGCGAGATTGACGGTGACGCCCGCGCTGGAGTTGGCGTACGAGGCGGTGTCCGTGCCGCCGCCGCCGTCCAGGATGTCGGCGCCGGCGCCGCCGGTTACGGTGTCCGCGCCGCCACCCGCGTTGATGGTGTCCGCGCCGGCGCCGCCGTCAAGAGATTCGCCCTGGTTGGTTCCTGTCAGGTTGTCATCCTGACCCGAGCCAATGAGGTTTTCGATGCTTGTGAGCGTGTCGCCCTGGGCGTCGCCACCGCTGGCGCTTCCGGTCGCAAGGTTGACGGTGACCCCGGCGCTCGAACCGGCGTAGGAAGCGGTGTCGTCGCCGGCCCCGCCGTCGAGGACATCGGCGCCGGCGCCGCCGATCAACACGTCGTCGCCCTTGCCGCCATCCAGGGTATCGGCGCCGGCGCCACCGCTGACGGTGTCGTTGCCGTCGCCGCCGTCGAGCACGTTATCGTTCGCGTCGCCGGTCAGAACGTCGGCCTGGGCCGAACCGATCAGGTTCTCGATATTGGACAAGGTATCGCTTTGCGCGTCGCCGCCGGTGCCGGTGCCGGTGGCCAAGCTGACGGTGACCCCGGCGCTCGATGCGCTATAGGAAGCCGTGTCCGTACCGCCACCGCCGTCCAGGGCGTCGGCGCCTCTGGCGCCTTCGAGCGTATTGGCGTTGGCATCGCCGGTCAGCACGTCGTCGCGGCTTGAGCCGAGGATATTTTCGATATTCGTCAAGGTGTCGCCTTGGGCCTCGCCGCCGGTGCCGGTGCCGGTGGCCAGGTTGACGGTGACCGCGGCGCTGGAACCGGTGTAGGCCGCTGTGTCGGTGCCGCTCCCACCGTCCAGGGCGTCGGCGCCGTCGCCGCCGAACAGCAAATCGTTGCCGGCGAGGCCGTTTATCGTATCGTTGCCCGCAAGGCCGAAGATCACGTCGTCGCTCGACGTCCCGTTAATGACGTCGTCGCCAGTGGTGCCTTCCGTGGCGATTCCGACATAAACCGTGACCGTGGCGGTGTCGGTGCCGCCATTACCGTCATCGATCGTATAGGTGAAGGTGTCGGTGCCGGTGAAGCCGCCGGACGTCGAGTAGGTAACCGTGTTGTCCCCGTTGATCGTGACGGTGCCGTTGCTGCCTTGCGTGACCGCCGTGACGGACAGCGTGTCGCCGTTCGCGTCGCTGTCGTTACCGAGCACGTTGATGATGACGGACGAATTTTTGCTGGTCGCCGTGGGATCGTCCGCCGCGACCGGTGCGGTGTTGACCGTCGTGACCACGGTCACGGTGGCGGTGTCGGTGCCGCCGTTGCCGTCGGAGGTCGTGTAGGTGAAGGTGTCGGTGCCCAGGAAGCCCGAACCCGGCGTGTAGGTGACTGTGTTGTCCCCGTTGATCACCACCGTGCCGTTGGTGCCTTGGGTCACCGACGCGACCGTCAGCGTGTCCGCCGTGTCCGGGTCGGTGTCGTTGGCCAGCACGGCTATGGTCACGGGTGTATTTTGCAAGGTGCCGGCGCTATCGGCATTGGCCGTGGGCCCGTCGTTGGTTCCGGTCACGGTGATGGTGACGGTGGCGGTATCGGCGCCGCCGTTGCCGTCGGAGACGGTGTAGGTGAAGGTGTCGGTGGTGGTGACGCTGGCGGCGAGCGCGTTGAGGGTGGCGGAGGCGGTCGGGTCGTAGCTGTAGGAGCCGTCGGCGTTGACGGTGACCGTGGCGCCCTTGGCGCTGGTGGCGTCGAAAGCGGTGACGGCGAGGCTGTCGCCGCTATCGGGATCGCTGTCGTTGGCCAGCACGCCGCTGCCGGCATTGACGGTGAGCACGGCGCTCTCCGTGGTCGCGCCGGTGTCGGCGGCGGCGGTGGGGCCGTCGTTGGTTCCGGTCACGGTGATGGTGACGGTGGCGGTATCGGTGCCGCCGTTACCGTCGGAGACGGTGTAGGTGAAGGTGTCGGTGGTGGTGACGCCGGCGGCGAGCGCGTTGAGGGTGGCCGAGCCGGTCGGATCGTAGCTGTAGGAGCCATCGGCGTTGACGCTCACCGTGGCGCCCTTGGCGCTGGTGGCGTCGAAGGCGGTGACGGTGAGCGTGTCGCCGCTGTCCGGATCGCTGTCGTTGGCCAGCACGCCACTGGCGGCGATGACATTCAAGACCGCGTCCTCGGTGGTCGCGCCGGTATCGGCGGTGGCGGTCGGGCCGTCGTTGGTTGGCCCGGTCGTGGCGGTGGTCGCGGTGCTGGTGTTGACGGTGATCGTGGTGCTGGTGGTGGTGTCGTTGGCTCCGATATCCCCCGTTTCGGTGGACCGGAGGGATTGTGTGTCGTCCGTTGACCAAGCTCGGATTCTAGGTCCGGATGGCGCCAATTCACGGAAG
>SMVB01087917.1_pt1 | contig 12733 bp, 8 predicted proteins | sample 2456461 | NCBI WGS metagenome assembly SMVB01 (sample SAMN11095934, study PRJNA526329) | marine sediment metagenome | biome: Marine sediment; feature: Surficial sediment; material: Deep marine sediment; isolation source: Hadal surficial sediment | place: Pacific Ocean | collected 2014-05 | depth 0-1...
AACTTCTGGGGCGTGTCGTGCCCGGACCCGATCGGTCGTATCAACATCTTCAACACCGGCAACGGCTACGAAGGTGGCGACGACATCCAGATGTGGACCGAGCCGTAGGTCGATCCTCAAAGTCTACCCAGGGCGGCGCGCAGCGCCGCCCTGGGTGATCATGATTACCGATACCAAGCCCCGAAAGGGCGAGGACGCTACGGGGCCGAGACTGTATACGCCATCGCGACAGTATCGCGCCAGACGTCGCCAACAGCCGCGTCGCTGGGGACAGCTCAATGGGCCAACTCGAAACGGAGAACGCGCAGACCACCGCCGGGAGTGCGGTCGGCCGGAACGGTGCAGCGGTATCGTGACAAATCCTCGACGGTTATCCTGCGTGCCCTCCGCTCCCTGGGCCAGAGGTCCGACATCAGGAGCATCTTTGTATCCGCGGGCAGGCCGAGGCCTTCGATCGTAATTTCCAATTCGACATCCACGCTGTGAGCCGTCGGATTGCCGACGACCAGCAGCGCTCGTTTGCCGTTGGACAGCGCGTAGGGAACAGGCAGGTTATCGTGGCCTGAGATCGGCACAGCGGACAATCGGATGTCCACCTTGCCTGGGGAAACAGCATGGATCAAGTCGCGATGCGCCCGCCGGATGGCCAGCATGCGTTTGACGTCCTTGAGCATATCACCATGCCGCTGGTCCTTGAGCTGGTCCCATTGCAACCACGATCCATACATCCAGGTGCCCGTGCCGGGCTGGCCCTTGCCGTAGAGATCCGGGCAGAGACCGGGAAGAGGCTTGAAATCCGCGTCGAACTCGTCGCCACTCATGAATAGTGGGATGGCCGGCGCGAAGAGCACACCGTAGCCGAAGACGAAACGGCTGCCCTGCACTGTGTAGGAATTCTTGCCGGCGGGGAATCCCTCCCACCCGCAATCATGACAACTCGGCGAGATGACTCTCAGTTTTGGCCCAGGCAGCGGATTGCCCCCGGAGACCGTGAGCCCGCCGGCATTCGGCGACACAGCCAGCCGCCAACCGCCCTCGAGGTTGGACTGCCATTTCCAGGTGCGCTCCGCGCAGTGGAGTTGGATGTTCTTGATGGGTCGGTCGGCGTCCACACCATCAATCGACCACGACCAATCCGGCTCGCCGTCCGGCGGCAGCTCATAGGTTCCGACCAAGTCCTTGCCGATCCCGAGGAATGAGACGCGTAACGGGCCGCCGCGCGTCGTGTCCAACACGCGGTGATTGTCCTGGTACAAGACCTCGCACTGGAACATGGTCCCTTTGAGCTCTCCGTGGAGCAGATCGCGCACGCCGGCCAGATTTCGCAATGCAGCGTGATCGTCCAGCCGCCCGTGTCTGCTGCGGAAGAGGTTGATATCTCGCTGAATGGCGTCGCTCGTGGTGTCCCGCTTGTTCTCGGCCAGCACGAAGATTGGCTTGCCGGCTGCGGCGCAGCGGCGTTTGATTTCAAGCCAGAGATCGGGACGGTACACGCCGCAGTCACAGCGGAAGCCATCGACACCCCATTCGAGAACGGCCCTAGTCCACATTTGCACCCACCACTCTTCGAGGTCAGGATGCTCGCCGTTCCAATCGTAGTCGGTCATGCCCCATGAGCCGCCCTTGAACCAGTCCGGATGTTTGGCGATGAGCGGGCTGTCGTTCATGACACCATGCTCGATGGTATCGAGGAATACTCGAATGCCACGCCGGTGCGCCTCGGCAATCATGTCCTTGAAGTCCTGCTCGGTACCGAGGGAGGGATCGAGCTTGCCGGGCTCGACGCAGGCATATTGCGTCCAGATCCCATAGAAGTGCTTGGGGTCGGAGAGGGAATGACCGGTCAGCCAGATCGCATTGATCCCCAGTTCCCCAAGGTACCTCATCTTCTCCCGGAGCGACCGGAAGGTCCCGCTCTCGGGGCCGTTGGGAGAAGTGAAGCCCTTGGTGGCGACTTCATAGATCACCAAATCCTTGGCCCAGTTCGGTCGCAGAAGGTCGACCGCCCTGCGCGCCGGCATTTCTCCGCCGTCAGACGTGTCGCCGATGATCAAGTCGACGACAATCGGCAGATGGTCGGAGGTTTGGAGGGTATCCTGCTTGCTCAAACCGTGCGAGGCCAAGTCGACCACGGCCATGTCCAGCGTGTTGAGGACGTAGGATTTGTCCACGCTCATGACGCTGTCTGTGTAAATGAAAAAATCGAGCCGGCCGGGGGCGTGCACGCTGCCATCGCTTCGCCAAGTGTAGCTGGCCGGTCCGGCATTGTGGACGGGGATTAAGTCAGCGAGGTTGCTGCCGTCCCAGTCAGCGGGCGAATCAGCGCCGTAGATGTCCTCGTTGATGATGTTGCCGTCCAGCAGTGTATTTAGCGGCTGAAGCCCGCCGACGATGTTGAAATCGCCGGCAATAAGGAAGGGAGTTCCCGCAGGCAGATCAACATGGCCTCCCGCCTGACGCAGGTCGCGGAACCAGTTGATGTTGGCGTCCGCCTGTCTCTGGCGTCGCTCATCTTCCGGACTGCCTTCGCTTCCACAGCACTTGAAGTGCGCTGAGATGACGTAGAGGTCCACGTCGTACTCGGCGTCCGGCAGATCGACGAGTGCCATGGCCTGTCCGCGACGAGTGCTGGGCACTGTGTCGGCGGCTCGCATGGACAGAGGCCACCTGGAGGCCAGCACTGTGCCCCTGGCTTCGTGGGCCTGCCATTTCGAGTCGGGCAGCGGCAGAATTGCGTCGAGCTTGGCAGCCACCTGAGGGGCAAAACTTCTCACTTCCTGAAAGCAAATGATGTCGGGGTTGATGGCGCGGAGCATGCGCCTGAAGTGTACCGGACGATCAAACAATCCGTCCCACAGCATGTTGTAGGACATCACGCGCACGGACTTGGGGTTTTCCTTTTCGAGGGATAGCTCTGAGTGCGGAACCGAAGCAACGGTGGCCGGTGAGGGCGGGAAGATGGGCGGCGACGGCGGCGGCACGACTCGAATCAAGCGCCGTCCGAACGACACTTGGCCGTACATGTCCCGCGATCGAACTTCAATGAGGTGGCTGCCGACCGTCAGGCCCGTTGGAAGATTGGCCGCCCAGATATGCTTCGTTGCCTGCGGATTTGGCAAATCCTGATGGAACTGTAAATTAAGTCCCTCTTCGCGTGCCTGGGCCATGACGAAGTAGGGATCGAAGGTCTCCACCTGCTTCATCGGCAGCCACGACTGCGACCCGCCGATCCGCATCTCGACTTGCGAGCGCTCTGTTCCCGCGTAGACATTTGCGAGAACCTCGGTCGAACCGGTTTCCCCCACAGTGACGCTACTGGGGGCGTGGATGGCCATCTGCTCCTCGGCGGACCGGCGGGCGGCTTTGAAGCGGATCGAATACTGGTTTCCGCTGAAGGTGATGATCGAGTACCCATTCGGAACACCGTCCCGCATCATCGTGTGCGGGATGCCCCACTCATCTTCCAGCCCGTTCCACCATGAGCCACAGGCCGCGCCCTGCACGAGATGGTGATGCGGCTCGGCACCGGTCCAGCCATCATCGGCGCCGAGAAAGAACTGACTCTGTATGTGCCAGTGGCTCGACATCGAGAACGTGTGCGGACGATCACTCAACAGGGCGAAGAGTTCTTGTCTGTCCTCCACCTCCACGATCGGAATATGCATCATCAGGACGACCAACTGCTCTTTGGGTACGTGTTTGAGATCGTTCTCGATGAAAGTCAAGTGGGGCCCGAGTTCGGCGTGGCTCCTGCGTGTCTCGATGTTGCCCTCGTACATCACGTCGTCGAGAACGATGAAATGCACCGGGCCCCAGTCAAACGCGTACGTGGGCGGACCGAACACACGCTCCCACGTCTCGTCGGCCAACTCGTCCGACTCTACGTCGTAGTTCTGATCGTGGTTGCCGTAGACGTTGTACCAGGGGATTCCGATAAGGCTCACCGTAGCGGCCATCGGTTCGAACAACTCGAGATTATCGTTCACAATATCGCCCAGCGATATGCCGAACGCGGCATCGGCGCCGATGACCTCCTGGACTATGTCCTGGGCAAAATAGTCGACTTCCTTGATGGTGCCCGGCTGAGGGTCGCCGAACAAGATCACGCGGAACGTGTCCGGTTCGTCGCGCTGCAGCAGAGGAAAGTCGATGGATTCGGGCATGGGGCCCGTGGGGGCCACGCCGGCATACCTCAGCCCCTCGGGTGAGCCCGCCGGCTTGTGGATGTAGAAGAACCGCGGCAGGTTGAACGCGTCGACCGGCGTCATGTAACCCCGTGGCTTGATGACGAAGATGATGTCGTCATCGTCGATCGGCAATTCGTACCGGCCGTCTTGACCCGTGAGCACGACGTCACGCCCGTTGGATACGGGGACATCCGGCAACGGCGACTCACCCGGGTCGTGCCGGCCGTCACCGTCCTGATCGACAAAGACTATGCCCCGGGCCACATCTCGAGCAGAAGCGAGGCTCGGTGGGGCGGTTATCACGCAGACGACCGCGATGGCTCGCAGCGTCTGCACGCTCTTAGTGCGGATTCTCAAGACGGTCCCGTCCAAGAAAAGTCTAATCAGCTGAACTCGGCATATCCTATCGTGTCCACGTTCTTCAGTCGAATGCACGGGGTTTCTGGGTGACACCCTGCGCACGGCCAGTTGTCCCTTGTCCCTAGCAGAAACTCCATCCGGGACCGTTGCAGCGTTTCGGCGGTCTCGGTTTAGAGGACTGGCACGAAGGACGGCATTCGTGGAGCCGATCCAATGAACCCGTCTGAGGACCAACGTGGGTGTTGGGATGCGCACGCGCCTGCATGCCCCGTCGGAAGCACCAGCTAACTCGCGTCTAATTTGTCTCAAGCCGCACGGCGATATCGGTGATGTAGACCGCTGACTTGCGCAGCGGTCGGATGGGCTGTGACGTTGAAATGGACGACGTACCGGCGGTGGTGACGCATCACCACAAAGGCAAAGAGTACGCGGAACGTGGCTGTTGGGACGGTGAAGAAGTCGATGGCAACGATGTCGGTCAGGTGAGTATCCAGAAAGGTTCGCCAGGTCTGCGATGGTGGATTGCGCTTGCGAATCCGATACTTACGCAGGGTTGCTTCCGACAGCGTGTGACCCAACAGCGCGAGTTCTGACTGAATCCGCGGGACGCCCCAGCCCAGATTCTCACGTGACATGCGGCGAATCAGCCTGCGGATTTCTAGTTCGATCTTCGGCCGTCCGACATTTCCCGTTTGGGACTTCCAACGCCAATACAGCTTGAATCCCTGCCGATGCCAGCCGACTACGGTGTCGGGCTGCACAACGAGCAGGGCTGAACGCCAGTTCGCCCAGAATCGGGAAAGCCATACCCAAAACACTCGGTCGCGTGGCCGTAGCTTCGGCCTCTTGGTCTTTTCGTTCAGAATAGCCAGTTGCTGGCGGAGCGCGAGGTTCTCAACGGCCAGTTCCTGTCGGCGGCAACTGCATTCAGCAGAATTCGGAGTCAAGGTTGCCGGTACGGCAACGACCGACAAAGCTGGAAGAATTGCTTGAACGCCTGACTTAGTTCATCCGATCGCCGAATATTGGCCAAGCCAATGATCACAAGGTCGTCCTCAGGAACGCGCATCATTCGGCTTACATAGCCTTCATTCGCACCGTTATGAACATGATAGGTTTTGCCATCGAGCTTTGATTGCTTGACAAACCACCCACAGGCGTAATTGTCTTTAACAGGTCGAAAGAGACTGGCCTTGTGTTTGGCATCCAGGAATGTGTCTTGTGCCAATATCCGATCCCACTTCAGCAGATCATTGGCGGTTGTGAATACGCCGCCGCTCCCGAAACCAGTCCCAAAATTGCGACTCAGGCGTGCTCTCATGTATCCCTTTGCGCCTCGACCCGGCGTCATGCAAACAAGCGCATCGGCTATTTTGGATTCCCGCACAGTAGATTCCAACCTCGCGACGCCCGTATCGCGCAGCGCGAGCGCCCCGAAGACCTCACGATCCATGAATTCAGCGTATGGCATCCCGGTCACGGCTACGACCACTGCGGACAATACGCGATATCCGAAATTGGAATACTCGAATTCAGCTCCAGGCTCAAACAACAACTGCGCCTCGCTGGCCAATGCTACATAATCGTTGAGTGGCGTCGGCGCTCGAGACATCGCCTTCCATCGGGCTCGCCCCTCTGCCTCGACCGGAATGCGTGGCAGCCCCGATGTGTGACTAAGAAGGTGGTGAATGGTGATGTCGCGGTTATGTTCCTTGCAGAAGGCATTGACGTGCTTGCATACGGGATCTGCCGTGCTCAATCGCCCACTTTGCTCTAGATGCAAGATTGCGGCGGCGGTGAATTGCTTTGTCAGCGACGCGATTCGGAACGGCGTGTCCAGCGTGACTGATCCAGCGGGCTCTAGCGATGCAAACCCGCAGCCGCGCTCGTAGATAATCTTTCCAGCTTTGGCCAGTACCACCACGCCCGAGAATCCCGTCTCCTTGACCATGGCGTCCATGAAGCTGTCTGCAGCTGCACGGAATGCAGCCGCATCCGCCCATAACACGGCCTCGCGCGCGTTTCCGTCCTCATGCACCTGGGCGCGCGCGGCATCATTAGAAGTGAGGAAGCAAACGAGCAACGACGCCAGAATCAACTTCCGCAACATAAAATGGTCCTTACAGTTCTTCGATTTGGGGCCGGACAGGAAGCGGTATAGTAGGCGCTCCCCAGGAAACCCTGAGTTTCGCAATTCTCTCGATACATAGCACTTGTAGGTACTTATGCGCAGTCTAGCAACGTATTTGCGGCAGTAATCAGTTTTGTTCCAACCATGAAGAACCTCCAAGCCCGAAAGTCACGAATCGTCAGCATTAACTATCGTACAAGAATTGCCAATCGGCTCACGCTCGACCATACCTACAATCGAAGATTCGTTAGCCGCCAAGTTGTAGGTTCGAATGCGCGGTGCGAATCGCGCATAACGACAGCGCGAACCATGATCTTGCCGAGAACGGCGTGAATCAGAATGTGCTCACTTGCCCAACCAAGCCCTGGTCAAAGTGGTCAAACGGGTTTGAAAGCGCTCGGCGCACTTGCGTAACTACTTGCGAATAAGATAGTTAAAACTCCCCGAGTAGGACTCGAACCTACGACCTAGCGGTTAACAGCCGCTCGCTCTACCAATTGAGCTATCGGGGATCACGCTCTTCGCCAACGCCACTCTAATCTATGACATCTCCAACAGATGTCAATGAAGTCTCTGCCTTGAGTCAGCAGGACTGCGGGTTACCGCCGAGCGCGAAGAAAAAACGGCTGGATGAGGAAACGAGCGGCGTCCGCGCGGCAGAGTAAGGGCGCTGCCGCGGCGGCTGATTCTTCGGGTGACGAGGGCTCCTCAATCCGTCTCACGCGAGATTCATGGTCATGAGGAATTCTGCGTTAGAGCGCACCTTGGCCAGCCGAGCCCGCAGCAGTTCAACCGCTTCGACGACGCTCATGTCGGCCAACACTCTTCGGAGCTTGAAGACCAGCTCAAGTTCTTTTTCTTCCAGGATCAACTCTTCTTTGCGGGTGCCCGATGCCGGGATGTCGATGGCCGGCCAGATGCGCCGTTCCACCAGACGCCGATCAAGGTGCAGTTCGCTATTGCCCGTGCCTTTGAACTCCTCGAAGATGACTTCATCCATCTTGGAGCCAGTGTCAACGAGTGCCGTACCGATGATGGTTAGTGATCCGCCTTCCTCGATGTTGCGGGCGGCCCCAAAGAACCGCTTCGGCTTTTGCAGGGCATTGGCATCGACACCACCCGATAGAATCTTGCCCGAGTGGGGCACTTCCGTGTTGTACGCCCGGGCCAGTCGCGTGATGGAGTCCAGCAGAATGACGACGTCCCGGCCGAACTCAACCATACGCTTGGCCTTCTCGATGACCATCTCCGCGACCTGGACATGGCGAGATGCCGGTTCATCGAAGGTCGAACTGATGACCTCAGCCTTGGTGGCGCGCTCCATCTCGGTGACTTCTTCGGGTCGCTCGTCGATGAGCAGGATGATCAAGAACACTTCCGGATGATTGGTCGAGATCGCGTTGGCCATTTTCTGCAGCAGTACCGTTTTGCCCGTGCGCGGCGGGGCCACGATCAGCATGCGCTGGCCTTTGCCGATCGGCGTAGTCAGGTCCACGATGCGCATGTTCAATTCGTCGGCTGTGGTTTCCAGTAAGAGTCGTTTGTCCGGATGCAGCGGGGTCAAGTCTGCGAAGTTGGTCTTCTGCGTGACCGCCTCGGGATCTTCAAAATTGATGGCCTCGACGCGCAACAGCGCGAAATAACGCTCGGATTCCTTGGGCGGCCGAATCTGGCCGGCGACGATGTGGCCGTTTTGCAGGCCAAAGCGCCGAATCTGCGACGGGCTGATGTAAATGTCGTCCGGGCAGGGCAGATAATGGTACTCCGGACTGCGCAAGAAGCCGAAACCGTCCGGCAGAATCTCCAGCACGCCCTCACCGTACATGAGCCCGTTTTGCTGGATGCGTTTCTTGAGAATCTGGAAGATGAGGTCCTGTTTCTTCAGGCCGGCAAATTCTTCGATATCTTCTTTCTTGGCAATTTCCTGCAGTTCGGCTGCGGTCATCTTCTGCAGATCGGTAATGTGCAGTTCGCCGCGCTTCACTTGCTCATACTTGGCATGTGTTTCGTCGTCCAGGCTGGCGCTGTCGGTGCTCACGGCACTGGGAGCGAGTTCTTCCGGTTCGGCCGTCGCAGTCGCAACGCCCTCGGGTGGGGCCGACAACCGAGTCGACTTGGTTTTCGCTTTCGACTTGGTGCCCTTGCTGCTCTTGCCTGATTCCTCAGTCTTCTTGGCCATTTCGGTATTTCCTCCTCGGGATCTGTGAGTGGATCACACTCACAATGCATGTTCTCGGTTACTAAATTCGCAGGTTGTCATCCAACTCGGTGGTGGCTGCCCCCGGCCGTCGTCCATCCAACGGCCCAACTCCATCGTTGCGTTATTCGGGGCTGACGATCTGGTGGTAAACGCTCGCTACATTCCGGCGGAGCGTGTTGATGTCGGATTTGTTCTCCACAATATGATCGGATCTCTCGCGCTTGATGTCCAGAGGTGTTTGGAGATTTTCCCGGCGCCGCAACTCTGCCGCGTCCCACCCACGCTGTTTCGCCGCCCGCTGGATTCGCGCGTTTTCATCGACCTCCACAAAAACCACTTGATCGCAAAGAGCGTCTTGCCCAACTTCAAATAACAAAGGAATATCGAGCACAATCGCGTGAATACGCTCATCCGCTTCCAATTCGCTTCTGCGCTGATCACGCAGTTCGTTCACTCGAGGATGCGTCAGGCTTTCGAGCTTCTTCCGCTTCGCTGGATCGTTGAAGACGATTTCCGCAAGCCTCTGGCGATCCAGCAGCCCCGCCTCGTCATACGTGTCTTGCCCCCACCACTTCTGTATCTGCCGCCGAACTTCATCCGAGTGCAAGACCTTGTGATTCAGATCGTCAGCGTTGATGACGCCGGCACCGAGTCCCGCAAGGATGTCGGCCACCAGCGACTTACCCGACGCGATCCCACCTGCGAGGCCGATCACCGGCTTGGCGTGCTTCACGCTCGGCTCCCAAACTGGGCAAGCCTGATTCGTCGATTCCAACTACGTCGCGACACGCGGGTTTCTGATCCTGCCGGATGCGATGGTGATCCTTTGCTCGCGCTTTCGGGGATTACCAAGACGAACGGTTGGCCAAGTGTATCTCTCGGGAGATTGACGGCAATTGGGAAAGGACTCAGAAACCACAAAGGTTTCAGCCACCGAAGTATACCTTATGATAGACGAGAATGACCGTCTTGTCACGCATAAATCTTGTTATCTCGTCTGCGTCGGTTATGCGATTGTTTGAAGACCCTCACGGAAACCATAAAGGATTGTGACACAAGGATTAACACAGATCACGGTTCTTTCCCGGCGCTGTGTCTACCGCTCCGAGATCAACTCGGCCTTGAACAGCAGTACCTGCGTCTCGGGTTGCTTCCACGCTTCTGCGTGCAGGCCCGCTTTCTCGCTGCAGCACCGTGTCAGAAACTGCTCTTTGCTCCAGCCGAACTCTACCGCCACTTGAGGCAGGAAGCAGCCCCGGCCGGCTGGATTCTCAATGAGGATGCCGTGCCTCCCGAGTTCGAGCGAGAGCGGATCGTCCGTCTTTTTCGGTTTGCTCAGGATCGATACTTCAATCTCAATATTCGGTAGATCGGCCGGCGTGATCGGGTGCCCGCTGAAACGAGGATCGTGACTTGCGGAAACCGCGACCTGCTGGAGCGTGGCCAGCATGTCCGCCTCCGGAGAGAAGCTGCCCATGCAGCCACGCAGCCGACCGTTCTGGCGAAGCGTGACGAACATTCCGCCGTATTCCATGCCCGCCATCTCTTCGGTGAGTTCCGGAGGTGCCTCGCCATGGACCGCCGCGACCACGGTAGTGCGTGCTGCCCTGAGGAGTCCCATTTTCTGTTCCTGGGTCATGTCGTCCGAATTATACACTACAATTCCGCCCCTGGCCCCGACTGCGCTCCTCGAATTTTTCAAGTCGTGCCAGACACAGAACGCCTCGACAGGCCGAACGTGATGGCGAAGCCAACCGCAGCCAATGCGCCGCCGGCCAAGTACGCGGATCCGGTCGTTTCGCCCTCGAAGGGCCAGATGCCGACCACCGATCCCAGCAGCACGCCCATCAGGAAGCCCAGCGTCGGCTTCTCGTGCCGGCGCAGCAGCCATTTGAGCAGGTTGCTGAGGGTCACGACGCCGACGATCATGCCGATGTTCACGGGGATCAAGACTCCCAGCCAGGCTAAGTCCCCATCGCTTCCGCCCGAGAACACCCACTGCCGAGCGGCTGTGATCGCCGCGAGCACGGCCTCGTACCGCCCGATCACCAACAACATATAGGCCCCACTGATGCCCGGCAGCACCATGGCCGACACGCCCAGCAAGCCGGCCAAAAGATCCAAGCCGTAAGCAGCTTCGATGTGGATCTCGCCGACTTCAGTCTCGGCCGATCGGTCGGATCTTGGCGGTGCATCGGACTTGGTGGCAGCGATGCCGATCATCATCAAGAGGCCGGCAAGTGCCAAGACGATCGACTTTGCGTCCATCGGTTTCATCATGCCGTACAGCAGCGGCGCCCCGCCGACGGTTAAGCCGACGAAGAGCGAGTACATCGTCGCTCTTTGGTCGGTAACGAGTCCGCGCATCAGCCCGGCGCAGAACACAATGCTCAGCGCCGACGCCCCGCCGAGAATTGCCAGAAAGATCGCGTTCCGCTTGGTGAAACGGAATCGGGTGGCATCGGCGATGCTGTTGATGAACTCGTCGTAGAAGCCCATCACCAGCACCATCGTCCCGCCGCTGACGCCCGGCACGAGGTTGGCGAGCCCCATCAGACCGCCGGTGATCAGCAGGCGAATGGCGACCAGAGGCTTGAGCAGCGCGCGATGGTCTGCACGCGGTGTCGGTTCCGGTGTGTCCATACCATCCGTGTCGGCAGGGCGGGTCCTGTGGGCTCAATCAATCGTGCCCGTCGCCGGGCGCAGGCTGAGTCGGTATGGCATCCGGCGGCCCGACCGGCGGCCGGCCGGAATCACCGGCCAGGAGAGACTTCTTGACTTCCTTCGCGGCGGGAATGAAGCACCACGCGTTGTGGCGCCGGACAATCTGCAGGATCAAGTCACGATCTTTCAGGCGCTCGGAGCGTTGCTTTGCTTCTTCTTTCAGAGCGACGAACGCGTGAAGAACATAAACCGGCGTGTCCAGGATTTTCATGCTGCCGTCCGGAAGCCGAAATTGCAGTCGCCGGATGGTCTTGACTTGGACTTGCTCCGTAGCGTCGCGGAGTTGCATGAAGCGTTTGCGGTTCGTCGGCTGGTGATCCAGACTCCACAGCAGCCGGTATTCTTCGTAGTCGCCATCGGCGCACACAGTCATTGCTTTGGCCACGAAATCGTTGACTTCCTGGTTCTTGCACTTGGCATCGGGTGCCCAGACGATTTCCACCGCCGAGTCCGAGCCGCGCCCGCCGCTCGCCGAATTCTTTTTCGTCGAGCTGCGATCACATCCCCATGCAAGGATGCACCCGAAGCACGCGACCCACGTAATGATGTTCAGTTTATTTCGCATAGCAATACAACACGGCCAATCAGAGCCGGAAACGCCGGCGCCCGTGCCCGGTCAGCGCCTCCGTGCCCACCCTCGACGCCAGCGAGACAGCGCCACCGCCGATCGACACTCCAAGATGATAACGGCATACTTCCGCACCTCCAAACGATCCCCTGCGTCAGTGAAACCGTTTGTCAGTTTTGCTGAACAACGAGTATTCCTGCCCGTAGTACATTTAGCAACAGAGCGAGACGGGCGCGCGTGTCAGACGGTCGCTGAGTGCACCAGACAGCTCCAGGTCGCCGACCGCGTTCAAGGCACACCGCCCGACCGCTGATAATCCTCATAAGAATAAGCTACGAGGGCTCAATTCTCTTGTGACGGGCAAGATTCCCCGCCGGATTGAGGGAGACTTGAGGATCTCGACGGCAGCTATTCCCGGAGGATTACGAAGGTCGCTGCGCCCGATCGGGCGCCGTCGGCCACATGGACACATTGAAGGAGGTCACAAGATGCGGTTCCCAGCTTGTTCCATCACCCTTCTACTTACTTCCAACTTGCTTTTCTTCGCGCCCTCCGGGGCTTAT
>SMVB01077049.1_pt1 | contig 12729 bp, 14 predicted proteins | sample 2456461 | NCBI WGS metagenome assembly SMVB01 (sample SAMN11095934, study PRJNA526329) | marine sediment metagenome | biome: Marine sediment; feature: Surficial sediment; material: Deep marine sediment; isolation source: Hadal surficial sediment | place: Pacific Ocean | collected 2014-05 | depth...
CGATATCCTGCATGTCACACGGACGTGGAAATTCCTCAACAATGCCCGATTCACGAGCCGGTGATCGCGGCCGGATTAGCCGTGTAATGTGCGCGGGGCTGGCCCCACAGGCCGCAGTTCGGCTTGTAAGTTCGCCATGAGACGTGAATACTGCGATTACCGATATTAGACCCTTGGCATGTACGGACAAAACGATTTTGGGCGTCTCGGAAAGGGTTTTTTTACGAGTGCTTAACCTATGAGTTCTTTCGATCTGACTAACCATTTCCTGATCGCCATGCCATCAATGGCCGATCCCAATTTTTCGAGAACAGTCACCTACGTTTGCGCACACAACGACGACGGCGCGATCGGCATTGTCATCAACCGCCCGATGGAAATCGACCTGGGTGAGGTATTCGCGCAGATGAAGATCGAAAATTGCGGCGAGAGCGCGCCAAATTCACAACCCGTCTACCAAGGCGGGCCGGTCCATCGTGACCGGGGCTTCGTCATCCATTGCCCGGCGGCCGACTGGGAATCGACCATCCGCGTCACCGATGAATTGGCGGTATCGACCTCGCGCGACATTCTCGAGGCGATAAACAACGGTACGGGGCCGCAAGATACGCTCGTCGCGCTAGGCTATGCGGGATGGGGCGCCGGCCAGCTGGAACAAGAGATGGGACAAAATGCCTGGCTGAGCGGTCCGGCGACAATGAATATCCTATTTCACACACCACCTCTGCAACGGTGGGAAGGCGCTGCGGCCGCCATGGGCATCGATCTTAATTCCCTATCCAACGATGTTGGCCACGCGTGAGCCGGGGCACTGCGCAAACCATCATGGCCTTCGATTACGGTCAGAAGCGGATCGGCGTCGCCGTCGGTCAAACCGTGTCGCGTACGGCGACGGCCCTGCGGATCGTACCGGCAAAACACGGCAACCCGCAATGGCGCCAGCTCAGCGAGCTCATCGATGAATGGGGGCCGGACCTGTTTGTCGTCGGCATGCCGGCGCACGAAGACCTGCGCCCGCAACCGTTGCACGACGATATCGAGCGCTTTTCGCGGCGGCTGAGCGGTCGCTATAATCTACCGGTTGAATTCATTGACGAACGCCTATCGTCATTCGCGGCCGGTGGCGATGTCGCTACTGGCAGCGAAGCCCTCGATGCCGGCGCGGCGAAAATGATCCTTATAAGCTGGCTTGAACAAATTCCCCTCCAACCGACCCCCGAGAACCCATGAACATCGACGTCGACGCTTTGTTGGATGACATCGGCACGCAATTGATCCGGCGAATTGCCGATTTAGGCCGCGAAGATCCGGTCGTAATTGGCGTACACACCGGCGGGGTGTGGGTCGCCCAGCACCTGCATAAGCGTATCGCGGCCACGTTGCCGCTGGGCGAACTAAATATCGCATTTTATCGCGACGATTTTTCGCGCATTGGCCTCCATCCGACCGTAGAGCCCTCGAAATTACCTTTTGCTGTCGACGATCGGCATTTGATCCTGATTGATGACATTCTCTATACCGGCCGTACTGTCCGGGCGGCAATGAACGAAATATTCGACTATGGCCGACCCGCATCAATTATGCTGGTGGTACTGATCGAACGTAGCGGGCAAGAATTACCGGTTCGGGCCGACATCGTCGGAACCCGCCTTAACTTGGCTGCCAGCGAACATGTTAAACTTATCGGACCCGACCCATTGCGCCTCGAACTTTGCGAAGCAAAGCACTAAACAACCGACGCCACACGCGACTTCAAATGCGCCGGTGCCATCGATCCCCGCCGGCGCTTGTGGCAGACTCTTTTTTTCAGTAAGCGCACGTGAATACTCAACTCGACGAGCACGGGCACCTAAAACATTTTTTGACCATCGAGGGTCTGTCACGATCACTTTTGATTGAGATACTCGACAGCGCCGAACGTTTTGCGCCGGTCGGCGACCGCGCGGTAAAAAACGTACCGCTACTGCGCGGGAAAACGGTCGTCAATCTTTTTTTCGAACCCAGCACAAGAACCCGCACGACGTTTGAGCTGGCGGCCAAGCGGCTTTCCGCCGACGTCATGAACCTGAATATCGAGGCCAGCGCTACCCGTAAAGGTGAATCCTTAGCCGACACGCTGCGAACGCTTGAAGCAATGCAGTGCGACATGTTCGTGGTCCGGCATCAAAACAGCGGTGCCGCGGCGTTTATCGCCGACCAAGTGGCGCCGCATATCAGCGTGATCAATGCGGGCGACGGTCGCCATGCGCACCCCACGCAGGCGATGCTCGACATGCTCACCATCCGTCGCGCGAAGCAGCGCTTCGAAGGTTTAGTGGTGGCTATCGTCGGCGACATCGCCCATTCCAGGGTAGCGCGCTCCGAGATCCAAGCGTTAAACACGCTGGGCGTGGCGGAAGTTCGGGTCGTCGGCCCCAAGACGCTAATACCGACCCAAATTGAGTCTCTCGGCACCCGGGTTTTTCATCAGATGGAGGCCGGGATCGCGGGCGCGGATGTGGTGATCATGCTGCGGTTGCAACAAGAACGCATGCAAAGCGCACTCCTACCTAGCGCGCAGGAATACTTCCAGGTTTATGGTTTAACCGAGCGTCGACTCAAACTTGCGGCTAGCGATGCCATCGTCATGCATCCTGGGCCAATCAATCGCGGCGTTGAAATTGATTCAGCCGTGGCCGACGGGCCGCAGTCGGTGATTTTGGCTCAGGTGACCCACGGCATTGCGGTGCGTATGGCGGTCATGTCAATGGTGATCGGGGCGCAGGCCATAGCGGGGACGGGCTGATATGACGTTGTGCCTCGCCGGCGCGCGGGTTATCGACCCGGCGACAAATACCGATAAGCGTACCAACGTCTACATCGATGGCACCCGCATCCTTCACGTTGGCCGCGCGCCGCGGGGCTTCACGCCGGATGACACCATCGATCTCACCGGGCAAGTGGTGGCACCGGGTTTCATCGAGCTCAGTGCACGCTTGCGCGAACCTGGCTTCGAACACAAAGCCACCATCGCGAGTGAATGTAAAGCAGCGGCGGGGGGGGGATTCACCGCCATTTGTTGTACGCCTGATACGATGCCGGTCATTGACAATGCCTCAGTCGTCGAGCACATCAAGCAACGCGCGGGCCGCGCACGGGCCGCACGGGTGCACTGTCTAGGCGCCTTGACGCGCGGGCTCGAAGGCAGCGTGTTGGCGGAAATGCACGCACTCAAAGAAAGCGGCTGCGTTGCGGTAACGAACGCCGATCGTGCAATCCGCGACACGTCCGTGCTGCGGCACGCACTGGCGTATGCGGCAAGCTGTGAACTCACCGTGTTTCTACACCCGCTCGAATATTGGCTGAGTCGCGACGGCAAAATGCATGAAGGCGCTGTAAGCACGCGCCTCGGGATACCTGGGATCCCAGAGGCCGAGGAGATCATCGCACTCAATCGCGATCTCACCTTAGTCGAAGAAACGGGTGTACGTGCGCACTTTTGCCGGCTCTCCAGCGCCCGGTCGATCGGCCTCATCGTCCGCGCCCGCCGCAACGGGCTCCCGGTCACCGCCGATGTCGCTCTGTCCAATCTATTGTTCACCGACCGCGACGTGGGTTCGTACGATCCGAATTTCTATCTGCGCCCGCCGTTGCGCGAGAGTCGCGATCGCACCCGCCTACGCGCGGCGATAAAAAAGCGCTCAATTGACGCGATCTGCGCCAATCACGAACCGCACGATGCCGACGCTAAGGCCACGCCGTTCAGCCTCGCGGCACCGGGTGTATCGAGTTTTGATACCTTTGTTCCCGCCCTACTGTCGCTAGTGGCGTGTGGCGCGTTTGATTTGAACTCGGCCATAGCGGCGGTCAGCCAGGCGCCAAACGAGATCCTCGGTCTCCCTGGCGGTACGCTCGCGGCCGGCGCGCCAGCCGATATTTGTGTCTTCGATCCCACATTCGAGTGGACAGCAACGCGCGAGACGCTGCTCAGCGCGGGCAAAAACACGCCGTTCTTGCATCAGACCTTGCGCGGAAAAGTGACGCTGACCTTGGTCGAAGGAAGAGTGGTTTACAACACCAATGGGTGAGCCAGCGGGCGTCGATACGGACGGCACGGCACCGTCGTCACAACCCCGTGCTTCAATCGTGGACGAGACCGGCGAGGTCACCGCGATAACGCACTATGCCGGCGCGCAGCACGTGTTACGGATCCGCGCGCCGCGCATCGCCGCACGTTGCCAGCCAGGGCAATTCGTTCATCTGCGCTGCGCACCGGCACTCATGATGCGCAGACCGATGTCGATCATGCGCACCACCGGCGACGCCATTGAGATCCTCTTCAAAGTCCATGGCGCCGGTACGCGGCTGCTGGCCGAGCGCCAAGTGGGCGAGGAAATTAGTTTGCTCGGGCCGATCGGGCAAGCCTTTAAAGCTGCTGAATATCGTCGCCGTACACTCCTTATCGGGGGGGGCGTGGGGATCCCGCCGATGGTGTTTTTAGCAGACCGACTGCGCGGGCAAGCGGCCCAAACGTTCGTTATCATGGGATCCGAAATTCCGTTCCCGTTTAGCGTGGTGCCATCTCGGATCCTCGTTCCCGGCGTGCCCGCGGAGACTATCGGTACGATGCCTTTGTTGGATGACTGGGGCCTCGCTTGTCGGCTCGCCAGCCGCCAGGGATACGCCGGGTGTTTCGATGGCCTGGTAACGGAACTCGCGGCGCATTGGATCCGGCATCATAATGAAAACGAAGACTGTGACATCGAGATTTTCGCTTGCGGCCCGACGCCGATGTTGAAGGCAGTGGCGGAACTCGCGGCACATTTCGCGCTGCCCTGCCAGATCTCACTCGAAGAATTCATGGCCTGCGCCGTCGGTGGTTGTGCGGGATGCACGGTTCAGGTCCGGACTCCCGACGGTCCCGCCATGCGACGCGTATGCGTGGATGGCCCGGTATTTGAAGCCGCGGATGTCATGTTTGCATAAAATTGAAATACCGTTCGAATCTAGCAGACCCCTTGGTGGCTAATTCAAGCATTGTCACGAGCAATCAGGCCACGATTCACCGCGACCTCAGTACAGTCGTGCGCAAACATAAGAAATTTCCATATCGCCGTCCGATCGCCGCCCATAGCCGGACACAATTCGCGCATCTCGATTCGATCGTCGGCGCCCATGGCGGCCCGGTGATCCTGGATTCGGGCTGCGGCAACGGGGAATTCGCGCGATTGATCGCGGCCAAACATCCGGATCATCTCGTCATTGGGCTCGACAAAAGCCGTGTCCGGATCGCCGCTGCCACCAAGGCGGTAGCAGCAGGAAACCTGGTGCTAGCGCGCGGCGATTGCGTCGACCTGTGGCGCCTTGCGTGTCGCGCCGAATGGCCGGTGGCGCAGCACTATTTGCTGTATCCAAACCCTTGGCCGAAGGCCAAGCATCTGCAACGTCGCTGGCACGGACACCCGATTTTCGACACCCTTATCGCGTTGGGCGGGTTGCTCGAACTGCGCAGCAACTGGGAAATTTACGTCGCGGAATTTGCGCTCGCGCTGGCATTGGTCGGCTTCGGTAACACCACGGTCGAGAAACTCCAATGCCACGCTGCACGGACGCCATTCGAACGGAAATATCTCGCCAGCGGGCAGCCCCTGTACCGCCTCACGACACACTTGCTGAAGCCACCATCATCACCCCTGCGCCCAGGCATAGCATAGCGATGGCGAAATGAGTAGGCGGGCCATGACGTGTCTCTTTAGTCAAAATACCCCTTTCAATTATGATCGGGTGCCAGAAGATCCTCGCTTATTAGCCTTTGGGTGATTTGGTCCCGATTGAACCCGACGATTACGCTGTCACCAATATAGATAACCGGGATGGGTCCGGACCGACGCTGCTGGTATAACGTCGCGCCGCGTTCTGATTGTTCGATATCGTATTCGCAATAATTAATCCCTGCCTCCACAAAGAACCGGCGCGCTCGCGCGCAATATCGGCACCAACTGGCACTCAGCATTACCACATCCGCGGTCTCAACCGGCACGTCGATGCCACAAATGACCGGTTCGACGGCGGGGATTTTGACGTATTGGAATAAGGCGATAAGCACACCGAGCCCGATTACCAGCGGTACCACGCGAGGCAGTGCGGGAGGTTGAATCGTATTCAGCCGACCGGTTGCCATCGATAGCACTCGAGATCAATCCGTTGTCGGTGATCGAACCCTACGCCCTCCTCTTCGAGCAGCATCCGTTGGCTCTCCATGGCATCAGGATTGGCGCGAGGGCTCAGCTCTCCCCGCCTATTGATAACCCGATGCCAGGGAACATCGGTGTGAAACTGCAACGCCGCAAGCGCGTAGCCAACCTGACGAGCGCCACTACGACCGACTATACCGGCCAGCGCCGCAATCTGACCATAGGTCGCGACCCGGCCATGCGGAATCGACCGCACAACCGTCCACACGCGGTCGTTGCGTTTGTCACCGAGTTCAACCGCGGTCTCGTGCGCCTGCGTCGTTCGTCGTTGCTGCACCATGATAATTGCTACGGGACGAAAACTAGTGCGCGATGGAGCCGAGAAAATCGAGTAACGCACGATTAAAATCGGCCGACTTTTCAACATTGACGAAATGTTGGGCTTGCCCAATTACAATCAAACGCGAGGCGTTAATGCTTGCATGAATCTCGCGCGCATGGGCGAGTGTGGTCGTCGGGTCTTGCTCTCCGACGAGCACCATAACCGGAAGATCAACCGCCTTAATCGATTCGCGCTGGTCCATGTCTGCGATCGCCGCGCAGCACCCAGCGTAACCATTGGCCGAGGTGCGTAGGATAGCGGCGCGGATGCTGGCGATTTCCGCACACAAGGACTCAAGCCCGTGCGCGGTGAACCAGCGTTCGATCGTGCTCTGCACAACCGTTTCCATTCCACCATTTTTCACCGCGGCAATGCGCTGATCCCACACCCCCGGCGGATCCAGGTACGCCGCCGTGGTGCACAACGACGCAGACTTCAACCGCGGCCTGTTTGAAGCGGCCAACCACTGTGCAACCATGCCACCCAGCGACAATCCGCAAAGATGCACTTGCTCTAACCCGAGGTGATCGAGTAGACCTAGCGCATCGCCCGCAAGCTGCTCGATACAATAGGGGCCCGGCGGTGAAGACGAACGCCCATGGCCCCGCATATCATAGCGTAGCGTCCGGAACCCGGCGTCGACCAACGCGGGGATCTGTGCATCCCACATCCCCAGATCGGACGCTAGCGAGTTGGCGAAAAACACCGTCTCGCCAGCGCCGTCATCCCCATCGAAGCGATAGTACAGATCCGTTTCCGCGAGAGTCGCTATCGGCATTGATCGGCCTCCGGGACGTGGTCTAATCGTCCGCGTATGTTCTGGTCCACCATGACCGGGCGCACCGCGCCACGTGTGTTGCGCAGTCGATTGCTGTTGCCCGGTGCTCAGCCGAAATTGATGCGTGCTTCGAGGTTAGTGCGTGAATCAGCGTTACTCAGTGCTTCTTCCAAATCGATGCGTTCTTCTTTATACAGCTCGAACAACGCCATATCGAAGGTCTGCATTCCCTTGGCGCCGCTCTGCTCCATGGCTTCCTTGATGTCGCCAATATTTCCTTTCAGAATTAAGTCGCCGATATGCGGCGTATTGAGCAGGATTTCGATCGCCGCGACCCTACGGCCATCGCCAGAGTGCACGAGACGTTGTGAAATCACGGCTCGAATATTTAGCGACAAGTCCAGGAACAACTGCTTATGCAGATCCTGGGGGAAGAGATTGATAACCCTCTCCATTGCTTGATTGGAATTATTCGCGTGCAAGGTGGAAAGACACAGGTGTCCCGTATTACAAAGCTCAAGCGCCGCTTCCATCGTTTCGCGATCTCGGACCTCGCCGATAAGTATAACGTCCGGCGCCTCACGTAGCGATGACCTCAAGGCGGCACGATAACTCATGGTGTCGACACCGACTTCACGCTGATTGATGATCGACTTCAAATTCGGATGCGAAAATTCAATCGGGTCTTCGATCGTGAGGATGTGCCCTGACATCTTCTGATTGCGTTCGTTGACCATCGCAGCGAGGGTCGTGGACTTGCCCGACCCGGTCGCGCCGACCATGAGAATTAAACCGCGTTTATGCATTACCAACGCCTTGAGCACCTGCGGTAACCCTAATTCGTCGATGGTCGGTATTTGCGACGGGATGAGCCGTAGTACCATGCTCACTTCGCCGCGTTGCCGGAAAACGTTGACGCGGAAACGTGCCGTTTTATCCGGTAGAGAAATCGCGAAATCACACTCCATTGTTTCTTCAAAACGCGCGATCTGACCGTCTGTCATAATGCCGTAAGCGGCAGCCTTGGCCAGCTCTCCGGTAAGCACGGTCTTGCCGACAGAATTAACCTGCCCTTCGATCTTGATCTTGACCGGCGCACCAACGCTGAAAAAAAGATCCGATCCCTCTTTATCGCAGAGCAGCTTCAAATATGGCGTGATTTCCATCGCTCTAGCGCATCAGGCCGCTTTCTTCCTCGGTCTCGTCTAACGACAGGTGATCGAGTCCTGCCAGCTTGTCCGTATCCTTTGCGTCTTTGCCTTCGAGTTTGATGCGCAGGCGCAGTTCGTTCATGGAATCGGCGTTACGCAGCGCGTCTTCGTAGGTGATCATGTCTTGTTCGAACAGGTCGAACAATGCCTGATCGAAGGTCTTCATGCCAAGTTCGTTTGATCTGGACATGATGTTTTTTATTTCATGGACCTCTCCTTTGAGTACAAGATCCGCAATCAACGGCGAATTGAGTAATACTTCGATTGCCGCTACGCGCCCTTGTTGGTCGACGTGCTTGAGCAAGCGCTGCGAAATAATCCCTTTGAGGTTTAGTGACAGGTCCATTAGCAACTGGCTGCGGCGTTCCTCAGGAAAGAAGTTTATAATACGATCGAGCGCCTGGTTCGCGCTGTTGGCGTGCAAGGTGGCCATCGCCAAGTGACCGGTTTCGGCAAACGCGATGCCAAACTCCATGGTTTCTCGATCACGGATCTCGCCGATTAGGATCACGTCCGGCGCCTGGCGTAGGGTGTTCTTTAGCGCTATCCCCCAGTCATCCGTATCGACGCCTACTTCGCGTTGCATCATGATGCAGTTTTTGTGTGGATGAACGTATTCGATTGGATCCTCGATCGTTATAATATGACCGTAGCTGTTCTCGTTGCGGTGATTGATCATTGCGGCAAGCGAGGTTGATTTACCGGATCCCGTCCCGCCAACCATGATGACCAAGCCACGCTTGGTCATGGCAATTTCCTTCATAACGCTGGGTAGGCCAAGCTCATCGATCGTCGGAATAGTCGTTTCGATCATGCGCAAAACCATTCCGGTATAGGTCTGCTGGATAAATGCATTTACCCGGAAGCGCCCGATACCCGCCGGCGCGATCGCGAAATTACACTCTTTGGTGGCCTCAAATTCTTTCAGCTGACGGTCATTCATAATCGCGTATGCCAGCGCCTTCGCATTCTCCGAGGTCAATTTTGTTTTCGAAACTGGCGTCACCTTGCCGTCAATTTTGATCGCCGGCGGAAATTCGACCGTGATAAACAAGTCCGAGCCTTTTTTATCGACCATCAGCTTGAGAAGGTCGCGCATATATTTTATAGCTTGTTCTCGTTCCATCTTGGGCCTCTCAATTTAACTCGCTAGCCGCGGTCAAAAGCCGTCCTTATTTGCTGCCTTCGACCGTGCTTCACTCCGCGATATAAGACCTTTCTTTACCATTTCAGTGAGGCACTGGTCCAGGGTCTGCATCCCGAATTGGTGCCCCGTTTGGATCGCGGAAAACATTTGCGCGATCTTATTTTCACGGATCAAATTACGGATCGCCGGCGTCCCGATCATGATCTCGTGCGCGGCAACGCGACCACCACCGTTCTTCTTTAACAAACTTTGTGAAATAACTGCGCGCAGGCTCTCCGACAACATTGCGCGAACCATAGATTTTTCTTCCCCGGGGAAGACGTCGACGATGCGGTCGATGGTCTTGGCGGCGGAACTCGTATGCAGCGTGCCGAATACGAGGTGCCCGGTTTCTGCGGCGGTCAAGGCGAGGCGAATGGTTTCGAGATCACGCAATTCGCCGACGAGGATGGTATCCGGATCCTCGCGCAACGCCGAGCGCAGCGCTTCACTGAAACCGAGTGTGTCACGGTGTACCTCGCGTTGGTTGATCAGACACTTTTTGCTCTGATGGACGAACTCGATCGGGTCTTCGATCGTCAGAATATGCCCATATTCTGTCTCGTTCTTGTGGTTAACCATGGCCGCCAAGGTGGTCGACTTACCCGATCCCGTTGGACCCGTTACCAGCACAACGCCGCGCGGGTATTCGGAAATCTCCTTGAAGATGGCCGGGCAGTTGAGATCTTCGAGGCTCAGGATCTCAGAAGGTATCGTGCGAAAAACTGCGCCGGCGCCGCGTTGCTGATTGAACGCATTAACGCGAAACCGCGCGAGGCCAGGAATTTCGAAGGAAAAGTCACATTCCAGAAATTCTTCGAAATCCTTGCGCTGCTTGTCGTTCATGATGTCGTAAACGAGATCATGCACGTCTTTATGCTCCATCGACGGCACATTTATCCGACGGACGTCGCCGTCAACCCGGATCATCGGCGGCAGACCGGCCGACAAGTGCAAGTCCGAACAACCATTTTTCACGCCAAAGGCGAGTAACTCACCGATGTCCATGCGGCACCTCCATCAAGATGCATGTGAGATCTTATCGTTGTTGTGCGCTTGGGATGATACGTCAAACGACGGTCATCCCGAAAATCACGGTTTCCCGACGCCTGAACTATTCAACCAAATTCAAACTTTAGCAGTTAAGCACCCGTATTGGCATACAAAAGGCACTTCATTTGCAGCCGATAGTATAGCGTAGCAGCCTCTATGACACAGGCTACATTTCGCGTGGCTGTCGGTTTTTTAATCATGACCTGTGTTTCGCCGCCACTTCCCGAGCCGCTCTGACTTTGTCGTTAGTTTGGTTGAACAACAGATCGCGCCGCGCCTTTTCTTCTTCGGCCGTACGCTCCTGTTCGCCTAGTTCTTTGCCGACTGCCCGTCCGCGCTGCACCGCGGGACGCTCACCGACCTCATCAACCCAGCGTTTAAGGTGTGGAAAAGTCTCCCAAACATTTTCGTCTATCAGGCGACCTAGCAGTGATGCCCACGACCAGGTGATCATGTCGGCGATGCTGTACTCGTCCCCGGCAAGGTACTGATTGACAGAAAAGTGGGCGTCCATCACGCCACACAAGCGATCGACCTCACCGACGAAGCGCTTGGTACCGTACTCCAACTGTTTGGGGTCATCTGCGAGGTTCTTCGCGTAATTCTTAAAGTGGTTGGCGTTGCCCATCATCGGGCCGAGATTCGCCATCTGCCAATGCAGCCATTGCAAAGCCCGATATTTGTCGGCGGTTTTTGTCGGTAGGAACTTGCCGGATTTTTCTGCCAGATATTCCAAAATTGCACCAGATTCGAAGATCGTTAGCGGTGCACCGCCACCCAAGGGCACGTGGTCGACGATCGCCGGCATTCGATTATTGGGACTGATACGTAGAAATTCGGGCTTGAACTGGTCACCACTGCCAATATCCACCGGCACGATGTTGTATTCCATGGCGCACTCTTCCAGCATGATGGTGACTTTCCAGCCGTTGGGCGTCGGCCAATAGTGCACGTCTATCATGGTTTGGTCTCCAATATATTGCGCCAGTGATTCGAAATTCCCGAATCGTTAGTCATTGCGATAAGGCTGTTATCCGAAACGCCGGCACCGGGTGACTAAATCCTTTGAGCTGGAGCGGCTTCAGCTCCGTGGCTTCGACCAGCGCTTCGACCTCGGCCATGATTTTACGGTCCACCAACACCTCGCCGCTCGACGCCTCACCGCATAAGCGTGCAGCGAGATTGGTGACGTTGCCAATCGCGGCGTAGTCGCGACGCCCCTCGAATCCAATGAGGCCTAAGGTCGCATAACCCTGGGCGATGCCGCAGCCCAGGCCTAAGTCGAAGCCGCGTTTGTGCCACAATTCACCGAGGGCCTGAAACGTCTGCTGCATCTCCATCGCCATTTGCACTGCTTGAAGTGCCGGCTGTTCGACCGGTTGCGGGTCGTTGAAGAACACCATAAGCGAATCCCCGGCGAAGCGTTCGAGCGTACCATCATGGGCGAGCACCTTTGCGCCCATCTGCGCGTGGTAGGCGTCTAGCAACGCCATGACTTCTTCGGGCTCGGCACTATCGGTGAATGCGGTGAAGCCACGGAGATCGATAAACACCACGCAGATTTCCCGTCGATGGGGTTGTAATAACGCTTCTCCACCAGCCACAATCGCCTCGGCCAACTGCGGCGAGAAAAAACCTTTCAAGCGCGACAAGCGTTCCAACTGACCGACTTGTGCCGCTACCCGGTCTTCGAGTTGTTCGTTCCATGCAGCGAGTTCCGTCGCTTGCGCCCGCACTTCGTCTTGCAGCACTTTAATGCGCAGCAAGGATTTCACCCGGGCCATTAATTCCGGCCGGTTGATCGGTTTGGTAATGAAATCGTCGGCACCGGCCTCGATGCCTTTGATGCGTTCCTGGGTCGGGTCGAGCGAGGTGCATAGCACCACCGGTAATAAGGCCGTGGCTGGATTGTCGCGTAAGCGGCGGCAAACGTCATAGCCAGACAA
>SMVB01339699.1_pt1 | contig 12728 bp, 9 predicted proteins | sample 2456461 | NCBI WGS metagenome assembly SMVB01 (sample SAMN11095934, study PRJNA526329) | marine sediment metagenome | biome: Marine sediment; feature: Surficial sediment; material: Deep marine sediment; isolation source: Hadal surficial sediment | place: Pacific Ocean | collected 2014-05 | depth 0-1...
AAATGGGTTGAAGATTATAACACGGCAAAAACTGAGGTTGAAGACCTAAATGTGTTATATGATTTTTTCAATGATGGCGATGCTACAGAAGAAGAAATTGAGCAACAATTCACAAAATCGTTGACCTTGACAGAATCTCTTGAATTTAGAAATATGCTTTCAGATGAAGGTGATAATTTAAGCGCTGTTATACAAATAACTGCAGGTGCCGGTGGAACTGAAAGTTGTGACTGGGCTCAAATGCTGATGCGCATGTATATGATGTGGAGTGAAAAGCAAGAATATAAAATTAAAGAACTCAACTACCAAGCTGGTGATGTTGCCGGTATTAAAACCGTTACCTTGGAAATAGATGGAGAGTATGCTTTTGGATATCTCAAAGGTGAAAACGGAGTTCATCGTTTGGTAAGAATATCTCCTTTTGACAGTAATGCCAAACGACATACCAGTTTTGCATCAGTTTATGTTTACCCATTGGCAGATGATAGCATTAAAATAGATATCAATCCGGCAGATATTACCTGGGACACTTTTAGAAGTTCCGGTGCAGGTGGTCAAAGTGTGAATAAAATTGAAAGCGCTGTACGATTAAAACATGCACCATCAGGACTTATCATTGAAAATCAGGAATCAAGGTCTCAACTTGAAAATAAAACAAGGGCCCTCAAATTATTAAAATCTCAATTATACGAACTCGAATTGCAAAAACAACGTGAAAAACGAGACAGTATTGAATCAAATAAAATGAAAATTGATTTTGGATCTCAAATCAGAAATTATGTCATGCATCCCTACAAACTGGTCAAAGATGTAAGAACCAAATTTGAAACAGGCAATGTAGATGCAGTTATGGATGGGGACTTGGATGGGTTTATTAAGGCATTTTTGATGGCAAGTGGGCAAAAAAGTACTAAAGAAACACTATGAAAAATAATATAAACACCATTGTCTTCGATTTAGGAGGTGTTCTGGTCGATTGGAATCCTGAATATGTTTATCGTGAAGTATTCAATGGTGATCAGGAAAAAGTAGACTGGTTTTTAAATAATATTTGTACTTCCGATTGGAATGAAGAACAAGATGCAGGCAGAACTTTAAGAGAAGCAACCGAAAATCTTGTTAGTCAGTATCCTGAATACGAAGATTGGATTAGAATTTACTATGACCGTTGGGAAGATATGCTGGGAGGTGTTATACAGGAAACCGTGGATTTATTAGACAATTTAAAAGAAAATAACCGATATCGATTGATTGCATTAACCAATTGGAGTGATGAAACTTTTCCAATAGCCTTACAGCGATTTGCATTTTTACAGAATTTTGAAGGAATTGTTGTATCCGGTGCGGAAAAAACCAGAAAACCTTTTTCAAAAATTTACGAAATACTTATTGACCGCTATAAATTAACCCCTGAAAATTGTGTTTTTATCGATGATAATTTAGAAAATATTAGGGCTGCTGAAAAATTTGAAATTAGAGGTATTCATTTTAAATCTGCTCGGCAATTAAAAAAGGAATTAATAAATTATAATATTGCCATATAATACCGATGATATTATTAATGATATTTGATACCCTTGCTGAGACAATTTGGATAGGTGGCCATTTGATATCATCTATTGTTATTTTACGCAATACATGCAAAAAAAATGATTTTAAAATCATAAGTATATTTGAATAAAATTTCAAAAAAATCGAAATTCCGGCATTAATAATTCAAGTCATTTCAAGAATTTGGATGTCAATATTATAGTTGATAATTTAAAATTGGTTTGATTATGTCAAAACGATTTCTACGCTTATAAGCTTTAAATTACTTTTATTAGTACTCACAATTGCCTTGGTAATTCATACAACATTTGTAATTTTTCCAAAATTAAACAAGAGCAAAATAGCCTTATTGGCGTCACATATTATTGCCGATACAATCATTGAAATTATTTATATAAGCAGTCAGCCTTAGTTTGAGTCTTGGGTTTATATTCTAAGAAAAAATGATGATTTTCACTCAAAAATCAATCATAGATATTTCTTATAGTTAAATACTTAAATATTGAATATCAAAATATTATATAGATCAACTAAAGTTATAGATTAATATACTATTTTATAATTCCCAAAACAAGATCAACCTTATTTTTTGAAGATTATAAACGATATTAAAGTCAGAACTACAAAAATTCGTCCGAATAATTCAGCTTAACCTACTCCTTCAATTGAGTCTTTAAAATAATTCAAAAATATTCTCTTCAAATTATTTTATGATTGCCACCAAATTGTTGGTGCGAAAATTACTGCTGTCTATCGAAGAATTAAAATTATTTAATTTTAATAATACTATATTTAACCCTCAATTAATTCTTCATAAATTAAATTTTAAATATGCCTCTTGTTATTGTTATTATCGGTATCGTATTATTACTTGTTCTTATCGCTGTTTTTAAATTAAATGCTTTTATTGCTTTTGTCATCGTTTGTCTTTTTGTGGGGATCGCTGGAGGAATGGAATTACAAGCCGTCGTCAATTCGATTCAAACCGGAATGGGTAACACCTTAGGGTTCCTGGTCATGATATTGGGATTCGGTTCTATGCTGGGTAAATTAGTGGCCGATAGTGGAGCCGCTCAAAGAATCACATCACAACTTGTAGATAGTTTCGGAATCAAATATGTTCAATGGGCAGTTGTTTTAACAGGGTTTATAGTGGGTATCCCCATGTTTTATTCCGTTGGATTTGTAATTTTAATTCCGCTTGTTTTTACCGTTGCGGCATCAACAGGGCTACCCTTAATATATGTAGGCCTACCCATGCTAGCCTCTCTTTCTGTTACTCATGGGTTTTTACCTCCTCATCCTGCTCCAACGGCTATTGCTGGTATGTTTAATGCAGATATTGGTAAAACTTTGGTTTACGGAATAATTATTGCGATTCCCGCAATCATTATCGCCGGACCATTATTCTCCAGGACTATAAAAAATGTAAAAGCTACTCCTTTAAAAGAGTTTTATAATCCAATTCTCTTGAAAGATGAGGAAATGCCAAGTATGTGGATTAGTATTATAAGTGCCTTAATGCCCGTGATTTTAATTGGATTTTCAACCATATTAATTAGTTTTATACCGAACGACTTTGCTCTAAAACCATTTGTTGAATTTATAGGAAACCCTGTAATTGCTATGTTAATTTCGGTTTTGGTAGCCATATATACCCTGGGCTTGGCCCGTGGAAAGAAAATGACTGAAATAATGGATTCGGTTACTACGGCCATTTCAAGTATTACCATGATTCTATTGATCATAGCCGGAGCCGGAGCCTTAAAACAAATTTTGACAGATAGTGGTGTAAGCGATTATATTGGAGAAATGCTGGTAGATTCAAGTATATCACCCTTAATATTGGCATGGTTAATAGCCACGGTTATCAGGGTTTGTGTAGGGTCGGCAACTGTTGCGGGATTAACGGCAGCAGGAATCATATTACCCTTAGTTTCCAGCACAGGTGCAAGCCCTGAATTGATGGTTCTTGCTATTGGATCCGGAAGTTTGATGTTATCTCATGTGAATGACGGTGGATTTTGGATGTTTAAAGAATATTTTAATCTTTCATTAAAAGATACGCTTAAAACATGGACTGTTATGGAAACTATAGTAGGAGTAATGGGCTTGATTGGAGTTTTAATTTTGGATATATTTATTTAAAAAGTGAAAAAATGAGTCAATTACCATCAGAAAAAATTAAAGAATTAGGTCTGATTTTCCCACCGGCCCCAAAACCTGCAGGCGTATACAGGCCTTTATTGGTTGTAGATAAATTTTTATACATTTCGGGTCATGGCCCTGTTAATAATGACGGAAGCCTGATGCAAGGACGTGTCGGAGATAACCTGGATGTTGAAGAAGCCAAACTCGCCGCCCGACAAGTTGGCTTAGCCATGCTATCGACTATAGTAACTCATTTTGGAGATATTGACAAGATAAAAAGAATTGTTAAGGTCATTGGAATGGTTAATTGTACACCCGACTTTATCAATCAACCTGCAGTTATAAATGGTTTTAGTGAATTGATGGCCGATGTATTTGGGAAAGAAAATGGAATTGGAGTTCGAAGCGCTATTGGAATGATGTTGCCTGATGGGATTCCTGTTGAAGTAGAAGCTATGTTTGAATTGTATTAATATTTATTCAACTACATAAAAATGAGTCATTGGTTTAAAATAAATAACACGAATAATCTAATTTCACCCTCTTTATTGGTTTATCCGGATAGGATAAAAAAGAACATTCAATTAATGATTGAAACTGCTGGTGGAACAGAATATTTACGCCCACATATCAAGACTCATAAGATGGCTGAAGTGATAAAACTTCAATTGAATGCCGGAATTTATAAATTCAAATGTGCCACAATTGCAGAAGCCGAATTGCTTGCCGAATGCGGAGCCAAAGATATTCTATTGGCTATGCAACTTGTTGCAATAGATATTATTAGATTTTTTGCGCTGATTAAAAAATATCCGGAATCCATTTTTTCAACTTTAGTCGATAATATTAAATCTGTCAAGGAATTTTCCCATATGGCAGAAATTGAGAAAATAAAAATTTCATTCTGGATGGATATCAATAATGGCATGAATAGAACGGGTATTGAACCGGATAAACAGGCAATTGAATTATATAAATCCATTGAAATCGATAAAAATTTGATTGCCAAAGGTTTTCACGTTTATGATGGCCATATCCACAATTCGAATCTGGAAGAACGGACTCATGTTTGTAATAAATATTTTGAACCTGTATTAAAACTTCAAAATGATTTGGAGAATTTAGGAATTAAAATCAAAACTATAATTGCCGGCGGAACACCAACTTTTCCAATTCATAAGAATAGAAAAGATGTTGAAACAAGTCCCGGAACACCCTTGCTATGGGATGCCGGTTATGCCAAAAAATATAAAGATCTTAAATTTTTGCCTGCCGCAGTTTTATTCACCAGAGTTGTTAGTAAACCTAAAAAGAATTTAGCTTGTTTTGATTTGGGTCATAAATCTGTTGCTTCAGAAATGCCCTTACCAAGAATTAAATTTTTGGAATTAGACAATTGTAAGCAAATTGGTCAAAGTGAAGAACATTTGATTATTGAATCCGAAAATAATAAATTCAATATCGGGGATGCTGCATACGCCATACCTATTCATATCTGTCCAACTGTTTCGAAATATAAAAAGGGTTTTACCGTAGTTGACAATGAGGTAACCGGTAGCTGGGAAGTTGCCGCCAGAGATCAACAAAGAATTATTTAATATTAAATAAAAAGAATAAATATGTTTATTTTCGATGCTCATTTAGACCTGTCAATGAACGCTTTAGAGTGGAATAGAGATTTGACATGGACAGTTGAAGACATAAGAAAGAGCGAATTTGGCATGACCGACAAACCTGACCGGGAAAAAAATACCGTCTCATTTGATGCCATGAGAAAAGGTAAAATTGGCATTTGTGTTGCCACTCAAATTGCGCGTTATGTAAAAAAAGAAAGTACGTTACCTGGTTGGAATTCTCCCCAACAAGCCTGGGCTCAAACCCAGGGTCAATTGGCTTGGTATAAGGAAATGGAAAGAATTGGTGAGATGACGTCCATAACCAATCTTCAGGAACTAAATCAGCATATTGAATTATGGGAAGGATCAGGACAAAATTTACCAATTGGCTATATTTTAAGCCTGGAAGGGGCAGATTCGATTGTTACCATAGATCATTTAGAAAAATCTTATGAATCCGGACTTAGAGCCATTGGTCCTGCACATTATGGTCCTGGAACTTATGCCTATGGTACGGACTCTGTTGGTGGCATCGGAATTAAAGGGAAAGAATTATTAAAAAAAATTAAGGAATTAAATCTTATCTTAGACGCAACGCACCTTTGTGATGTCAGCTTTTGGGAGACAATGAAAGTGTATGATGGCCCCGTTTGGGCAAGTCATAACAATTGCAGGAAATTTGTCAACCATAACAGACAATATTCCGATGAACAAATAAAAGAGTTAATTGATAGAAAAGCGGTTATTGGAATTGCACTTGATGCCTGGATGATGGTTCCTAATTGGGTTCGGGGAAAATCCACTCCTGAAGGCATGGGAGTTTCTTTAAAACAAATGGTAGATAATATTGATCATATCTGCCAACTTGCAGGAAATTCTTTACACGTAGGCATTGGTACTGATTTGGATGGTGCTTTTGGCAAAGAACAAAGTCCGTTTGATCTGGATACCATTGCTGATTTACAAAAAGTTCCTCAAATGCTTTCAAACAGAGGGTTTAATGAACTGGACATTAATAATATTATGAATCAAAATTTTATTTCATTCCTTCAAAGAATATGGAAAAATTAAAAGTTTTAGTAGTGGGTTGTGGCAATATGGGATCTTCACATGCAAGGTCCTATTATAAAATACCTGAATTTGAATTGGTGGGCTTGGTTTCTCGAAATCCGAATGATTCACGAGATCACTTAGCCAATGAATTGGGTGGAGTCAAACAATTTAACAATTTTGAAGATGCTTTAAAAGAAACAAAACCTGATGTTGTTTCTATCAATACTTATACGGATACCCATAAAGATTTTGCTCTTAAAAGTATTCAAGCCGGAGCGCATATATTTATTGAAAAACCTTTGGCTGAAACTGTTGAGGATGCCCGGGAAATAATCAATCTCGCTCGTGAAAAAAATAAAAAAATTGTTGTTGGTTACATTTTACGCCAACACCCTACCTGGAACAAGTTTATTGAAATTGCAAGAACATTGGACAAACCTTTGGTCATGCGAATGAATCTAAATCAACAAAGCCAGGGAAGTAAATGGAATACACATAAACATTTAATGGAAACCACCTCCCCTATCGTTGATTGTGGTGTACATTATGTTGATGTAATGTGTCAAATGACCCAAAGTAAACCAATAAAAGTCAGTGCTATAGGCGCCAGACTTAGTGACGAAATTAGTAGCGATATGTATAATTATGGCCAGCTTCAGGTAACATTTGAAGATGGATCAGTTGGCTGGTATGAATCAGGTTGGGGGCCTATGATCAGTGAAACGGCATATTTTGTAAAGGACGTATTCGGACCCAAAGGTAGTGTGAGTATTATTGAACCTAAAAAGGATTCTTCCGAAATTGATGAACATGTAAAGACTAATAAACTATTATTACATTATCAGGAAAGAAACGATCAGGGTGAATTTGTAAAACAAGACCAGGTGATTGACACAGCCAACGAACCCAATCACCAGGAATTATGTGACCTGGAACAGAAATATTTGTTAAAAGCCATTTTAGAAAATTCAGATTTAAGTTCTCACCTAAATGATGTCGTTAACAGTTTAAAAATTGTTTTGGCTGCAGATGAGTCCATACGAAAAGGAAAAACTATCATTCTGTAATATTGAGACATAAAGACAATATTCCACCAGAACTTGCTAAGATAGTACAGCCTTGACATTTAATATTCCGAAAGAATATGAATCAAAGTTTAGGGTTCTTTATTTTTTGATCTATATTCGCAAAAATAAATTCTATTTCGATTCTTGAATTGCATGAAAATTATTAATTCTATTCTTTTAATATCAATAACCTTACTGTTTATTAGTTGTCAGCCTGTTTCTTTTAATGAACCCAATATTTCATTGGAAGATTATACAATTGTTGATGGCTTTGACTTGCAAGTTATAGCCTCTGAACCATTTCTGGAAGCCCCTGTAAGCATGGATTTTGACAATCAGGGTAGAATGTGGGTTGTTGAAATGAAGGGCTATATGCAGAACCTAAAAGATTCTGGTTGTCAGTTACCCAATGGAACCATTTCAATATTAGAAGATTTAGACAAAGATGGAATCATCGATCATTCTAAAATATTTTTAGACAGCCTGATTTTACCCAGAGCCATCGCACATGTTTATGGAGGCTTGTTATACGCAGAACCACCCTTTCTATATTTTGTGGAAATTGAGAATGACAAACCTGTCAATAAAATAATAGTTGATTCCACCTATTCAGATGGGGGGAATGTTGAACATCAACCCAATGGTTTGATGATAAATATTGATAACTGGATTTATAGTGCAAAATCCAATTTTAGGTATCAAAGAGTAAAAGGCGAATGGATTAAAGAACCTACTTCATATAGGGGACAATGGGGAATTAGCAGAGATAATATGGGACGCTTGTACTACAATAATAATTCAGTACAGCTAATAGGTGACTTTGTCTTACCGAACACAACGATCAGAAACCCTTATTTCAAACCCAAACATTCTGTAAATAAGGTTTTAACTAAGAATCAAAGAGTTTATCCTTTACATGCCACTTTGGTTAACAGAGGTTATATTCCTGGAATTCTTGATCAGGATAGTTTACTCGTAAATGTAACCTCCGCTTGTGGTCCACTGATTTATCGTGGAGATCAATTTTCGGAAAATTATTTTCAAAATGCTTTTGTTTGTGTTCCTGAGGCCAATTTAATAAAACGGAATATTTTAACTTTTGAACCCGACGAGACAATTGCCACTCAGGCATATGATGACCGGGAATTTATCGCTTCAACCGATGAAGGCTTCCGGCCTGTAAATTTATTCAATGGACCGGATGGCGCAATGTATATCGTTGATATGCATAGAGGAATCATTCAGGATAAAGCTTTTTTATCACCCTATCTTCACAAACAATTGGCATTTAAAAAGTTAGATACTATTATTGGAATGGGGAGAATTTTAAAGGTAACAGAACAATCAAAAAAATTGAATGAATTTCCAAATCTTGATCAATTAAACGAAAAGGAATTGGTATCTCTTTTAAAAAGTTCAAATGCATGGTTAAGAGATAAGGCTCAGCAATTATTAATTCACAGAAATGCCGTTTCAGCAATTCCGGCGATTAGAAGTTTATCTTTGAACACAAAGGAACCCTTAGGCCAACTACATGCTCTACATACATTAAACGGATTAGATGCCCTATCTTTCGAAATTCTTGAAAATATTGCTAAACAAAGCGAACCGAATATTGTGGCACATACATTGATCTTATTTGAAGATTTTGCTTCTTTTGAAAAATCAGAAATGATGGCTCAATTGTTCTCCAATTTATTATTGAGAAATGACCCTGTAATTGATTTATATCTTTGTATGACCATTGGAAAATGGGCAAAATTTTCGGAAAGTATATTTTTTTCGATGCTCATACAACTTTCTCAAACTTATATTGAGAAAGATATATACCAGGAAGCCATTATAAGCAGTTTAAATGGAGATATAAAATCATTTAACAATTTCCTTCAACCATCAGATAATTCACCAAAAAAGGAGCCATTAAGCGATTTAGCGAATATCGCTTTGAAAAATTTTGAAAATGACCGTAAAAATTCAATTTATGTGACTAAATCGGTATCTACAGATTCTAGAACTGCCGGTTATCAAATCTATAGTAAATTATGTGCTACCTGTCATGGAATAAGCGGTGATGGAATTGAAGGTGTTGCACCCCCTTTGAATAATTCGGAATTTGTAAAAGAGTCAAGTGAAAAACTGGCATTAATTATTTTACATGGCCTACAGGGGCCCATTCATGTAAATGGTAAATTATATGAATTTAATGGAACCATGCCCGGACTGGTAAACAATCATGAATATACCGATGAGGATATCGCTCATATCATTAGCTATGTGCAAAATGCGTTTGTAGATCATGGAAAAAAGCTAAGCAAAGCCAGAATCAAAGAACTTCGGGAAGTTAAACCTAAAAATGGTTCTTTATTTACAGAACAAGAATTGTTAGAAATTAGATATTAGATGTTAGATGTTAGATAAAAGTTTCGGAATTTTAAAAGATCAATTGACAATCTCTTCAATATCCATTTTTATTTTGAATTCAGTTTAACCCGGATTATGCATTAAATTTAGATCTGATTCTAATCCTCTTTTTTACTTTTTGTAGCTTTTTGAATTTGTTTTGGCTTTTCTTTGATATAAATATCCTGTTGTGGGAAAGGAATTTCGATACCCAATTCTTTGAATCGATTATAAATTCCGATTGAAACATCACTTTTAACTTGCAAACCAACTTCATAATCCACCCAAAAACGTAATTTAAAATTTAAAGAACTATCACCAAACTCATCAAACAAAGCCATGGGAGGTGGATTTTTTAATGTGTCTTTGTTCTCAATTGCCACATTAAAAAGAATTTTTAAAATCTCATTCGGATCTGAGTCATAGGTAGTCCCAATTAAAATCTCAACTCTTTTTATTTTATCTGAAAGTGTCCAGTTAATCAGATCGTTTGAGATTAAATTATTATTAGGCACAATAATTTCAGAACCATCAAAAGTTCGAATACTTGATGAACGTATGCCTATTCTATTAACAGTTCCCAACAAATTATTTACCTCGATAACATCTCCCAGCAAAATTGGCCGTTCAAAAACTAAGATTAGTCCTGAAACAAAATTTGAAATAACTGACTGTAAACCAAAGCCAATTCCCAAACCAAGCGCCCCAGCCATTAAATTAAACTTACTTAAATCTATTCCCAATGAAGAAAGAGCCAAGACAAAACCAAATGCAATAATAAAATACCTGATTACTAACGATATGGCAGAAGGAACTCCTTTAGGTAATTTTACAAATTTTATCGAGACACCTTCACCTCCAAAAACAAAGGAAATAAAACTCGTAAAAAGAAAAGAAAAAGTCAAGATCAAAATAAACGTTAAAATAGCACCTAAAGTAAATGTTGTGCTACCCATACTATATGGTTCAGTAACTATAATTGTTAGGAATTCAACTAAGGGATCAAACAAATCAATCAATTGAAGAAAAAAGAAAACCCAATAAATAAATGCAATTATCCGAATAATTTGCAATGATTTTCTTCCTATGGTTAATTTCCGAATTGGATCAAACGATTGTTTAAAACTAAAATGGCGATGAATTAAACCCGTAGAAATTCCACCTAAAATCATAAATATACTGTAAAAAATTATTGTAATGATACCACTTTGTGTACATATTTTCAGGGTAATATCTGTTAGATTCGTATATCCCAGAACATTAGATATTATTGAAATAATAATAAGAATATAAATTATAGGTACCATTCGAATTAATAACATACTGGATTTCCCTATTTGCATTTTTCTTGTTTTCGAATAAGGGTATGTGAATTTTATCAATATGGCAATAACTAATAAGGCCTCAATTATAAGATATATTCTATATCGAGGTGAAGAAAACCAAAAGTAGGTTTTGGCAGAATCTAAAATATAAAACAAAATAACAAAATAAATAATTTTCTTAAATCGTTTATAAATATATGCGTTAAGCAATGGAACTGAAACTAAAAGTAGTACAAGAATTAAAAGGTCATTAAATAGAGTTGGTGTATTTGTGAAGAATAATTTGGAAACCACCAGAGACAAGAAAATAATGCTGGGTACAGAACGATTTAAAATAAGATCTTTGGCGTTTTGAAGATCGGAATCCTCATCTATGAATTCATTTTTTACAAAGGATCTTTTTAATAATATAATTAATGCAACAATTAAACCAATAGTAATCAGATAAAGATAAACCAGACTTTCACTAGTTTTAAATAATTTAAAAATTAATGAGATATTTTTAGTTATAGACTCAATCTCATCTTTTGCAAGACTAAGATTTTCAGACGCTTTAAATGAAGTTTTCCAAAGAGGAGGATGACGCAAGTAAAATAATTGGTAAACCTCTGAATTTTTTAAAGATATCAAATCATCAATAACTTTTTTTGTGATAATTTTTTGTTGATTGATTTTAAACTCGAGTCGTAAAAGGTCATTGTTTTTATCAATAAGTAATCCTTTTAATTTTATTTTATCTGTCCAAACAATTTTTGTTCTACTTAAAACTTCCAATGGGACTTTTTCTATTATTGCGTTTTGATAGGTTAATTCCCAAATTTGTTGGTTCAAAGAAATTTCCTCTATCAATCTCAAATTTCTTGCTTCATATTTATTTATCGTTGCTTCCCAAGTTTTTAAATTGTCGGCTTGAGTACCCCATTTTTTAATCAGATTATCAACTTTTTGACGATTTGGATTTGCTTTTATAAATCTTTCTGCTATAATTTTTTGATTCTGAATAAAAGGAATATAAAGTGAATAAAGAGAATCAATTTTAACAACACTAGAATGTAAAGGTATCTTCTTAGTTATCTGCTCAATTTCATCCTCAGCTTCTTCAATTTTCTGGATGATATTAATAATCGGAATCGCTATGGGTTTTTCAGTCCTTATCGTATCAATAACTACCACCGACTCTTTTACTTGTGAAAAAGAAAAAATAGGTAATAACACTGTGAATATCAATATGATATTTCTAAACAATAAGATGAATTTTGCCTGCATAATTAATTACTTACGATCATATAACAGTTATGGTTGTATTTATTTACCTGCTATGATTTCTGAATGGAGTTATTTACCCATTATTCTACAAGTTAAAATAATAAATAAATAGGTTATTTCGTAAATATAAGAATTTATACAAAAAGATGAGAATTTAACCTCTTATTATTGAAAATTTACCAAGATATTTTCAACTTAACATCTGCATTACAGGTCTGTAATTTTACGTTTTATAATTTGAAAATTCTAAATATTTCCTTAGCTTGTGACAAAATATTTTACTATTCTTTCTAGAGTAA
>SMVB01344467.1_pt1 | contig 12728 bp, 10 predicted proteins | sample 2456461 | NCBI WGS metagenome assembly SMVB01 (sample SAMN11095934, study PRJNA526329) | marine sediment metagenome | biome: Marine sediment; feature: Surficial sediment; material: Deep marine sediment; isolation source: Hadal surficial sediment | place: Pacific Ocean | collected 2014-05 | depth...
CTGGCGATTGTCGGGGCCGCGATCTTTGAGCGCTTGAATGTCGATGGGCTCCATCAAGGATTCTTTCGCCATCAGCATCGCTTTCTCCGGTGTTCCGCCAATACCCACACCGAGAATACCGGGCGGGCACCACCCCGCACCCATGGTCGGTACTACTTCGAGAATCCAGTCGACTACAGAATCGGAGGGATCGAGCATCACAAACTTGGCCTTGGCTTCGCTGCCACCGCCCTTCGCGGCAACCTCGACGCTGAGGCTGTTGCCCGGCACGATTCGATAGTGAATCACCGCGGGCGTGTTGTCGTTGGTGTTCCTGCGCTCGCCATCGGGGTCTTCGAGCACCGAGCCCCGCAATAGGTTGTCGGGATACAGAAAGGCACGTCGAACGCCTTCGTTGATCATCTCATCGACGCTCAAATCACCCTGCCAACTGACTTCCATCCCAACGTCGAGAAACACGATGATGATCCCGGTGTCCTGACAAATGGGTCGCTTTCCGAGAGCGCACATCCGCGAATTCACGAGTACCTGGGTGAGTGCGGCTTTGGCTGCCGGTGACTCCTCGCGTTCGTATGCTTCACGCATGGCACGGATGAAGTCGACCGGGTGGTAATAGGAGATGAACTGCAGCGCATCCGCAACGCTGCGAATCAGATCTTCCTGCTTGATTACGGTCATCAACATGTCCTCGTGCTATTTGTTCGATAGCGGGGGGAGGCAACCGGAACGTTAGTGGGCCATGCCCCTTCGGCAGTCTGCGCCAAGGCCTTTGGCTTGTCACCCGCCAACCCTCATGTGAACATAGCTCACATAACGGGAGTACGCTATTGCCGCGGTGCCGGTACCAAGGCACCGGCGAAATAATAATCGACGCGATCAAGGAACATGACCGAAAACCGACGAATTCTCATCGATTCTCTGCCAGAAGGTGCACTCGAGACTGCAAATTACAACCTGGTTACCGAGTCGATTCCGCTGGCTGGTTCCGGCGAGTTTCTGTGCCGCACTTTAGCCATTTCCATCGACGCCGGGTCTCGGGCAGGTCTTCAGGGCAGCGCCAGTTATGCCGGGGCACCACGCACCGGCGTCGTCATGAATGGCACAGCGCTAGCACGAATCGAGGATTCAAAGCTTGCAGGCTTTCAGCCGGGTGATCTGGTCACCTGCCCCGCAGGCTGGCAGGACTACTCCGTGCAAACCCAACAAACCGCGTCCTTGATCCCGTCGGATGGAGACCCGGCGCGTTATCTCGGCGTACTCGGCGGCACCGGGCTCACTGCCTATTTTGGTCTGTTCAACATAGGACAACCCAATCCAGGAGAAACCGTGGTTATTTCTGCCGCGGCGGGTGCGGTTGGTCATCTGGTTGGTCAGATGGCACGCACCAGGGACTGTCATGCCATTGGCGTTGCCGGTTCTGACGAAAAGTGCCATCGCCTCGTAACGGAACTCGGATTCGATGCCGCGGTTAACTATCGAGAAGGAAACTTTCGTCAAGCTCTGAAGGAGGCATGTCCGAACGGAATCGATATCTACTTCGACAACACGGGCGGTGAAATCTTAGCTAGCGCGTTGTTCCGTATGAACCAGAACGGGCGCATCGTCTGTTGCGGCGTGGTTTCTCAGTACGACACCAGCAACCCCGCATCCGGTCCCAAGGGGATACCCGGCCTGCTCATCAACAAGAGACTCACCATGCAGGGCTTCCTGGTTTTCGACTACCTGAACCAATACGAAGCTGCGCGCAGCACCATCAAGGGCTGGTTGGCAAATGGCGAGCTCAAACCCTGGCAAGACGCCTACGAGGGGCTGGAGTCGGCGCCTCGCGCATTGGTCGATCTGCTGGCCGGCGGCAATGTAGGTAAACGTATAGTAAGAGTGGCTGAATAGATGAAACGCGGTACGATTTTTCTGGCGGTTTCGTTTTTCCTAAGCGCCTGTTCGGGAGAAGGTCCGCCGCCCCCTCCCCCAGGCTCAGAACCAGCAGCGCAGGCCGGGCTGACGAAACAACTACCAGCCGATTCCCGAGCCGTCGCGTTGTCCAAACAATATCTGATCGTCGACACCCATATTGATGTGCCCTACCGGTTGGAGCGCAACTATGTCGACGTAAGCCAGACCACAGTGGAGGGTAATTTTGACTACCCTCGCGCACTGGCAGGCGGACTGGATGCGTTGTTCATGTCGATTTACATACCAGCATCCGTAGACGAAGCGGGCGAAGCTACCGAGCTTGCAAACAAGCTCATCGACTCGGTGGAATCAATCGCGGCCTCCGCTCCTGACAAGTTCGCCGTAGCAACCTGTACCGCGGACATTTCAGCGATCAAAGAGCGGGGTAAAATCGCCTTTCCCATGGGTATGGAAAACGGTGGGCCGATCGCCGGTAGTTTCGAGTTGCTCGAACATTTCCGTATGCGCGGCATTCGCTACATCACCCTGACGCATTCCAAGTCTAATCACATATCAGATTCGTCATATGATGAAAACGAGCCCTGGCAAGGCTTGTCGCCGTTCGGGAAATCGTTGGTGGCCGAAATGAACAACCGGGGTGTGATGGTGGATGTGTCACACATCTCGGACAAAGCTTTCTGGCAGGTTCTGGAGTTGACTCAGGTACCGGTGGTTGCAACCCATTCCTCTCTCAGGCATTTCACGCCAGGCTTTCAGCGCAACCTGAGCGACGAGATGGTCAAGGCACTCGGTGGGAACGACGGCGTGATCCAAATCGCGTTTGGCGGTAGTTTTCTCACGGCCACCGCCCGTGCCTACAGTACTGCACGCCAACAAGCGGCGGCGGCTTATCGCGACGCCCAACACCTGCCGGAAGACGACCCCGCGTTACGGGAGTTTTTCGAAAACTATGGTAGAGAAAACCCCTATCCGTTTCCCAACATCGACGATGTGCTGAATCACATCGATCGTGTAGTCGACATCGCGGGTATCAATCACGTCGGTCTTGGCTCGGACTACGATGGTGTCGGTAATACGTTACCGGAAGGGCTCAAGGATGTGAGCGCTTATCCCAACCTGGTAGCCGGTCTCCTTTCTCGCAATTACAGCGAACAGGATATCGAGAAAATACTCGGAGGTAACCTGATGCGGGTCTGGCGGGCCAGTGAAGCTTACGCCGCCGCCCACGGGAACCCGCCAAGCTGCCGGATCGAATAAAAAAGTCAGCTGAGTAAATATGCCAACTGGTTCCAATAGATCATGGACCAGAGATTTATCAATCCCGCCAACCCAAACAAGCCGTAGCGCAAACGGCTGGCGAGTGTTCCATGGCTGGACAACCACTGTTGCACGGAAAACAAGGCAACCAAAACAGATAAACCCGCAATGACCCAGGCAAAGTTCAACAATCTCTGCACGTAATCAGGAACGCCGAACACAAATGCGTCGTTATCGTTCAAACCCGTGACAAGCCCCCAGAACTGCCACAATATTAATGCCGCCGTCGACCAAGCCACAATCACGTGGACAGGATTCAAGCGGGTATCGCGACCGCGAAAAATCGCTCGATAACCGTATCCCAGCAAAGTACAAGCAGACAGCAAAGCGATCAGCCCAAGGAGCACACGATGAGTCGAAGGCGCATCGATGAAATCGAGCCTGCCCAAGACACTGCTGCCACTGAACAAGTTCCTTACCCGCCCCGAGTCATCTCGACCAAACACTATTAGAGTGTTGGAATATTTCCCGCGAAATACATCGGCCTCCACCATGATCCAACGGCTGGCGCCCCCGCCACCGCTAATAAGCAGTTCGCCGTCAACATCGGTTACTTCAAGGGCGGATACGAGCACCGCCATTTTTTCGAAGGTGGAATAGTTCCGTCGCAAGTCTGCATATTCTCCCGCGTAATCGGTGAGACTGGCACGCAGCGCCTCAGGCGTTTCGATGGGTTCCGGCCTCGGCTGCGGGAAAAACCGAACGAAAAAAGCGTTCATCAGATGGCTGCGGGACGCCGAAACGGGATCTGAATTGTATGCGATGAAAACACCAAGATCGTGTTCCTGGGCAAGTTGCATGAGGCTGTGGAACTGATTGACATCGCCACCATGCCCGATCGTTCGCACCCCGCTTCGCGTCGTCTCGAAAAAGCCATGCAACATCGGATCCACCCGGGGATGATGCCTAAAGGCGACACTCTGCATTTTGCGAGCAGCTTCTTCGGTGAGGATCCTCTTTTCGCCTGAGCCACCCAGCTGCAGGTGCGCGACCATATAGCGAGCCATATCACCGGCCGTGCTGCTGACGACGCCCGCAGGAGCTTCGAAGGCATACCAGTATGGCTCGACAACAAATGCACCACCCCCAAATCTGTAACCTTTCGCCAGACGCGGCGCGAGTTCCTCGCTCATGGGAGTTCTTACGTTCGTACTATTCATCTCCAGCACTGCAAGAACGTTCTCTTCGACGTAGTCCTCCCATGGCATCCCACTGACTCGCTGGACAATATATCCCGCCAACGCCGTGCCATAGTTCGAATAGGACATGAGTACCCCGGGGGGGGGCGAACTCGCACTGGAATGTGTTCCGGGAGGTATTGTGCCAACGGCACGTAATCGTCGATCGTCGCCCCAAACCTTCCAGCACCGGCATCCTCAAAACCAGGTGTGTGGGTCATCAGGTTTTTGAGTGTAATCGGTTCGGGATAAGTCGCCGGAATCTCGAAATCCAAGTACTCGTTTACGTTGGTATCCAGATCCAGCTTTGTGGTATCCACCAGTTGCATGACCGCCGTCCACACGAACGTCTTACTTATCGATGCGATCCTGAATAGCGTCCGATCAGGATCGACCTCGACTTGGTTTTCGATATCGGCGTAACCATATCCTTTTTTGAATAGCACCTTGCCATCGGCCACGACAGCAACAACACTTCCGGCAAGCCGTTGGTTGTACTTCTGGATCTCGAACGAGGCGTCGAAAAAATGTTCGATTTCAAGCGGATCCAACACGGTCGACAAAACAACCGACGGAAGTGATAGCAACAAACAGGTCAATATCGAAATACGCATCGTGACTTCCCTTCTTATTATCGAACCAGTCTAGAGCCCTGCTGCGAAAATAACTTCACCAATTCCCCCCTGGCTGAGTTGTTCGTCTCTGTGTGGGTCTGGCAAACGGCGTTCTCTATCAACTCTTGCGGGACTGCTCGGCAATTTGCAACGCAAACTACTCTCGCACCCACCGGGCGTGCCGTTACCAGAAACTAACGGTTTTTGAACAGGCTACGACAAGTGAATGATGAGGTTGCGCACGAACTGAATGCCCGCCTCCACCTGGGCCAGGCTGATGAACTCGTTCGGCTGATGGGCCTGATCGATACTTCCCGGGCCGCACATCACCACCGAATAGCCTGCCTGACTGAACTGACCGGCTTCTGCTCCGTACGGTACCGCTGTGGTGGAATTCTGGCCGGTAAGTTGTTTCGCTAAAACAACTGCTTCTTCATTCTCATCGCACTGAAAGCCGGGTACGTTGGCAGTTATGTCAAACGAGATGCTCGTGTCCGAACAAATTGCATGCATAGCCGGTTCGATTTGTTCGCGCGCGTGACATTCGAATTCACGAAAGTAGTCCATGGGGTCTTCGCCGGGTAGGGTGCGAATGTCGGTAACAAATGAGCAGTGGCGAGCAGTAATATTGTGTGCGGTACCTCCGTGAATCACACCGCAGTGAAGGCTCGAGTATGCAGGATCAAAAAGCGAGGGCTCGCCGGAGCGCTCCGCAACCCTGGCATTGATCGCCTGTCTCTCCGCCAACCAGTGAATCAGCCTCCCAGCCACCATCACCGCACCCACACCCCGTTGTTGCTGGCTGGAATGAGCTTCTTTACCCACAATATGGGTGTCGAAGTGAAAAATGCTTTTATGTGCGGTCACCACCTCCATGCTCGTGGGTTCGCCGACGATGACTGCCTTTGGGGTGGGTACATTGGCGGCCATTGCCTCAATCAATCGCGGCGCACCCAGGCAGCCCACCTCTTCGTCGTAGGAAAGAGCAAAATGCACAGGAAACTTGAGTTTGTGCATTTCCGGAACCAGCGCCAACCCGATGGCGATAAACGATTTCATATCGGCCGTACCGCGACCGTACAGTCGGCCTTCAGCCTCCGATACCTCAAACGGATCGGTGTTCCAGTCTTGATCGTCGATCGGTACGACGTCCGTGTGGCCTGAAAGCACGACGCCACCTTCTTCCGCCGGACCAACGGACGCGTACAGGTTCGCTTTTGAACCATCTTCGTTCTCGACCAAGGTGGATTCCACACCGTAGTCGGCCAGATAATCGCGTACGAAATTAACCAGCTCGAGGTTCGAATCCCTGGAAACCGTTGGCATGCCGATGAGAGCTTCGATCATGGAACGGGGGGTAAAACGGTGTTTCGTCATCGAACAAGCATAGGGTGCAATTCACGAAAAGGCGAGAACGCGCTACATTGACCCATGCACCCGATTAAGCGATATTCGAGCTCAATCGAAGCATAAGAATCCATTGCTGAACGCCGTCTGCCCGTCCTCCGTAAGTACGCAGAACCCTACCATTCCAGGTTGTCGAGCTTGAATGACCAGCGTCAAGACCGAAGGCATCAGCACCATGGCAGAGAAACGCCCACCGATTCGACGTACCCGCTGGGGGCTTCCCACCACCTCATCGACGAGCCTTGAAACCGCAAGCGCAAGCGTTGCCGTGCCATGCAGAATGATGTCTGGCAGTCCAGCTGCCAGCGCAATCTGCCGATCCGTGTGGATCGGATTCCAGATGCGTGCACATTCGCTATAGGTGTGCGCGGTCCCTGCAGCGACCGGCATCTGAATGCGGCAGGCATTGTCTTCCTCGACGCTCTCGAATCGTGGCGTTTCAGGGGGTGTCTCCGAGGCGTGGACTTCGCCCAGCACATCCACGCCACGGCTGATGCTCAGCTGATAAGTTCGACATACCAGTTCGCCCGCCTCGTCCGTGGTATCCAGTCGCAGCGTCTGCGCAGCACCCGGTCTGATCTGGTTGATACCGATAATCGTGGCCTGGGTCGTCAACTTCTCACCCGCTCGTATTGGTCTGACGATGTGCAGATCATGGGCAGCGTGCACGCTGCGCGCCCGCTCATCAGGGGTGACGGTTTCGCTTCCGGGAACCGTTGCACAATCGAGAATCACCGGCCATTCGAGGCACACCGGAAAAAGCGGATGGGCAATGACGCCTCCGCTCTGGGTGTCGAAGTAGGCGGTCTGGGTATCACCCAGGGAGGCTGCGTACGCCATAATCCAACGAGCGTCTACATCATGGGTAAACGACTTGCTTCTTTGTCCCACTATGGTGCTGTCGAGCGGCATCTATCTCCTTTTTTCTTCGCCGATGGTTCAAATGTTTCACATTGAATTGACAACAGATCCCGTGCACATTGAGCCTAGATATCTAACAGCGCACAGGCAACGAGTATCCACATGAACCATTTACAACACAAATCGCCAACACAAGCCGGCACAGAGCGGTGCATACCCCTGTGGTCAGCCGCGCTGCTATTGGCCTTGGTCGCCAGCCCCGCTGCGGCAGCCGATCCGCTGTTCGCCGACGACGCTGTCCTGGAAATAACACTGAACGCTCCGATTCGCGCGATCACCCGCGACCGTGCTCAACAACCAGAGGACCGTCCAGGAACGCTCGGATACACCGACAAAGACGGCAACGAAATCTGGATCGACGTCGGAATTCGAGCACGAGGCAAATCGCGCCGCCACAAAGACGCCTGCCGGTTTCCACCGATCAGAGTGAATGTAAAAAAGAAGGAAGTTGCGGGTTCACTTTTTGCCCATCAAGACAAGCTGAAACTAGTCACCCATTGCAAGCCATCCTCACGTTACGAACAGTATCTGTTGCTCGAGTACCTGGTTTACAAAACCCTGAACCTGCTAACCGACAACAGCTTCAAAGTTCGATTGCTGAAGGTGCACTACCTCGACGGCGACAAGGATCTCGGCACCTTCAACGGGTTTTTCATAGAGCACAAAGATCGCTTGGCCAAGCGAATCGATCGTAAGCTGGCAGAACCGGTGTCGGTTGTCGGAGGACAACTCGAACCGGTTTACACGAGCCTCATCGAGTTGTTTCAGCTCCTGATCGGCAATACGGATTTCTCCTTCATGAAAGGCCCCCAGGGCGATGTCTGTTGTCACAACGTGGTGTTATTCGCGCACAAAGGACAGTTCCAGCCGATTCCTTACGATTTCGATTCTACGGGTCTGGTGAATCCACCCTATGCCGTGCCTAACGAGGCGTTGCGCATGAACTCGGTCACCCAGCGATTGTTTCGCGGGTTCTGCCGCTCAGCAGCGTCTTTTGCCACGACATCGAACCGTTTCCAGACGGCAAAAGGAGCCATCTACGAGCTTTTCAGTGACAAACCCATTTCCGAGAACATGGGGCTGACAAAGCGAATGAGCAACAAGGCAACAAAATATCTCGACGGTTTCTACGCAATCATCGAAGACCCGAAGCAGGTCGATCGCAAGATCAAGCGGAAATGTCGATAGCTAGTTCCTGTCCAAAATACTTGTATTTTGGGCTGGGGCTAGCGTGTGGTGCATGGACGCACCACTGCGTACGCACCTTTTCCGAAGGAAAATGCGAGGTTTGTGTAGCAAACTGACGGAGGAAAATTCGCAGGATGCGAATTTTCCGGACAGGAACCAGCTAGAGCCACTCGGAAACGAGTTTCGCAATGCGTGGATGAACGAGATAACCAAGCGCGTTGTGAGGATTGGAGCGGCCGTAGCGAACCGCCAGATTATAGATGCGATAGTCGGTAATACGGCTGATCAGTCGTCCATCGAGCATGCCACGAAAATCGTTTGCGACAGTTTCATCATGACAGGTGTAGTCGTCTTCGGCCGCGACGTTTGACCAGCTAATCAAGTTGTTGGGGAATTTCTCGTCAACCGCAGCGGTAGATCCTGCGAGCCTACTCTTGACGAACTCATCTCCCAACGGCGAGCCTAACGTAACCAGCGCTTCGACCTTGGCGGCGGCAATGTCTATATCGGCCGTTGTGCCGCGAGATATTTCCCACAACGCATCGTAAGCGATCACACTACCCAGACAATGAGTCATCAGCATGATGTCGTCGCCGCGCGCAAGCGGGGGAATAAGCGCGTCGATCATTCGTCGGGATACCTCACGGTGATAGTCGCCCTCCTTATCCCAATACGCGACAACCTCTGGCATGACGCGGGCCAGGAAGAGATCGGTAAGCCGCAATGTCGACAGTAGCGGCGCGCCGAGATCGGCAAAAAACTCTCTGATGGAGCTTCTGCCAGGAAGTTCTTCGTAACCTATGCGGCGGAACTGTTTGGTTTTGGTCAGCGCTTTGAGCTCCGCCAGAGTGTTGCGCCGATCGGCAAGGTCAAGCGCGGCATCGAACGACGGTAATGTCCCGAGGTAAAGTTCATTGCTGAGATCCCCGTAATACACGCTCACCGTGCTGACCTGCTGCAGGCGAACGAGCTGCTCATCCCCCCCGTCCCGGTACACGCCAGCGTTGAGCGCCTCGCACCACAACGCCAGCAACTCGTTTTCTGCCGGTTTGCAGCCGCGACCGTGAACCAGAATCAACGTTTTGTTACGGCCTTGTGGATCGCTATCCTGCGGGTCGGTATACGCCAAGTCGGCCTCTCTTGTTACCACCCTCGTCCGCGAGGATGAGTTGTCCGCGCACGTCGAAGGCAATCCCTTCGGTTTGTGGATGAAAGCTTGCGAGCGGCAACTTAAACGCCGCGATAACCCGGCCATCGAGATCGATCTCGAGAATAGAACGCTGGCGGGCCGCTACGAGCACGAGGCGATCGGGTTTTATCCATTCGATACCAGAAGGATTGAACCGCACACCCCCGGTTTTTTCCAATACCTCAGCAAGCTTTATTCGAATGGGTGTCAGGAGTGCGGCGCTTTCACGATCAATCGACCAGCGTTGTACGGTGATCGTTCCTTTGGCAGATCTGTCGTACTCGAGTTTGCAAGCCAGAAGTAAAACACGGGCATTGGGATCGAAGGATAAGCCTTCGACCTCACACAGCTTGCCAATGTCAGTCTCGAAGCTTCGATGCTCGACAGTCGAACCATTGTCTCCTTCGGCGGCAACGTAAATACGACCGGTGCTCGTGACCAGATAAAAAAGATCCTCAGCGTAAGCCAGACCTTCGAAATCGCCGCGCACCGGTGGGTTCCCCAACGAGAATGACTTGATGATGGCGCCATCTTCATAGTCCAACTCGAAGAGCACGGCTTGTTCGTCACCGTGAGCAAACAGTCGTTGATCCTCCGTCAGCGCAAGGCCGGATATCTCCTGCAGCTGTGCCGGCAGTGTCCACTGTCGAAACGTTTCCCCGGAAAAAGTACGCTCAGCGACAACAAACGTCTGCAAGATTTTCGATGCTCCCGCCGAAGTAGACAGATCGCACCCGGCGAGCATGATAAGCGCGATCAACGTTACCTCATACTTAAAGATCATCGTCGTGGTCTCGGCCGGTGAGAAAAGCAAAGAACGGACTATTGAGTCTGGCACCGTAGTCCAGCCTCCAGAGGGTCAGGTTGACCGCAACGAATGACACCGAGATAACGGCCGAAATACCGAGCGCACTGATTCCGGCGCCGAGGCCAATGGCGATGGCAGAAAAGATGTACAGCGCGTGTGCAGGCTCCGATAGCCTGAAGCGAAATCCCACCGCCGCGACAACGCCGGCCAGGCTGAACGCAAGGGCGACGTTATTCTGCACGATCACGGCGATACCGGCCACGACAAACGGCAATACCACGATGGTTTGAGCCAGCGATTGATCTACCTGGCGCTGTGACGTGGTAATGAAATAGACCCACGATACAGGCGCGATCAATACCGCCACACCCACCATCGCAATGCTCAGGCGCGCTGCGTTGAGGAACATGGCGCTGTGTTCGGCAACAATCTCCACAGGTTGGAAAATATCTGAGCCCCCCGCCAGTAGACCGTCGATTCCACCGATGGGTAGGTAGGATGTGAAGCCTGGAAAGAACTCCCAGACAACTGCAAAAAGAAACGCGAAAAACCCGTAGTAAACAGTAATCAGGAACAGCGTCGAGGATATTCGAGTTGATTTTCTCATTCACTCAACCTGCTATCTTCCAGTTGTCGAGCAGTAGTTCACGCCGTTTCATCAAACCATTGATCTCAGTCTGGTTCAACAAATCCCCCAACGCTGAACGTAGTTTATCTTCGGTAAGATCTCTCAACTTGTCAGCCAATCCTTTGGGCAAAACCTGTTCGGTTTGCTCAAGGTACGCGGGAAGCTTACTCCCACGACCGAACGCGGCGCGATGCCCTGAAATCACGAAACGCCAATCGCGCGGGTCATACGCCATATTTTCAGGCGTGCGACCGTTGTTCTTGATGAGCCCGTCGAAACCATACATCAATTGGTAAACGATGCCGCTGCCACACCAGTTGGGTCGAACCAGTTCTTGATCCAATCGTTCGGCTTCCGTCACGATTGTGCTCGGGAAACCGACGAGAACCCCGCGTTTTCCGGCGAGCTCACGGGCAACCGTAATCGGAACGAGATTGAGGTTGAGCAGCCTGTCCAGAGTGTAGGCCGCCACCTCGTGGTTGACGTCCTTCGCTTTGAGCGGGATGAATCTAGCGACAACCTCTTCACCCTGCCATTTTACACGAACTGACACACCGGTAAGCTTTCGGTTATTGCGGTTTTCATCTGTAATCGTGCTGGAAATAGTGCCGTTTCTAAGATGCGCCTCTTCGCCTGAAAGCCGCAACTCCCGGGCATCAACGGGCGGCAGGGGCTCGGTGCCAGCCAGATATACGACCTTCAAACTATCACCCTCGATCACAAGTGCCGAAGGCTGTCCGCGGTAGTGGGAACGCAACATGCCCGTATCCAAACGAATCAACCGGCCCGCAAAACGCTGCTGCACGCGGTGATCGGCCGTCGGACTGTGCCCGACTACCATGCGTCGGCTACCGAGACCGGCAAGGATGGTTGATAAATTTTCTTCCTCCAACATCGGGTGGCACAGTGCGCCACCGCGAAACCATGTTGGACTGAGGTCGGAAAACACGACCCCGTGCGCCAACTCGGCGAATCGCCCCACAACGCTCCGATCACATCCTGAGGCTGCCGCCGCTTGCACCGCTTCGGAAAGATCCTGGTCCGCAAACACACAGGACCGATCCAGCAGATCCTGCTTGAGACGCATCAATTCGAACAGTTCGCCGTCATAGCGCTGGTTGATCTCGGCAAGGCTCATCCCCGCCACCTCGGGAGATAGGCCGCCATGCACAAATACCGTGTCGTTGATGACAAGCACCTGGGACTGACTCAGCAACCACCGACCATAACGGCCGTTGACGCCGAAGGCACTTCGGTGGGCAAAAAAACCTGGCGGGAATTTTTCTGCAAAGGCGTTTTCATGATCCCGTCTTTCAGCGAAAGCCTGGTCTGTCTCATCCAGATCTGACTGCGCACTTAACCGGAAACGAGCGAACGCCGAGCGTCGCATGCCGGTATTTTCCTCATCGGCAAACGCGCTATATTCGGCCGTGGATACGTAACGTAGATCACCCGTGAGATTCATGATCTCGTGATTTCCGAGTGCTACGTGGACGCCGCCACCGGCAAGCTGCGACTCTTTTTCAAGCCGCATGAGCAATTCCAGAACTTTCCGGGATTCACC
>SMVB01364223.1_pt1 | contig 12727 bp, 10 predicted proteins | sample 2456461 | NCBI WGS metagenome assembly SMVB01 (sample SAMN11095934, study PRJNA526329) | marine sediment metagenome | biome: Marine sediment; feature: Surficial sediment; material: Deep marine sediment; isolation source: Hadal surficial sediment | place: Pacific Ocean | collected 2014-05 | depth...
CAGATGACAGGGACGCTCAACATCGCCGATCTGGCCTTGCGTCTCGAAGACGTCAAAGAAACCCGCACGGTCATCGTGGCATTTGCCTTCGTGATGGTGGGGATCAGCATCAAGCTCGCCGTGTTGCCCCTGCACCAATGGCTTCCCAATGCCTACACGTACGCCCCTCCGGTGGTTTCGGCGTTTCTCGCAGCGACCGCGACCAAGGTGGCGTACTACCTGATGTTGCGTTTCACGTACACGATCTTCGGCGCCACTTTCGTGTTTTCATCATTGAGGCTCAATCTGATCCTCACTCCGCTCTCCCTGGCGGCGATGTTCATCGGCTCTGCCGCGGCGATCTATCAGACCGATTTCAAGCGCCTGCTCGCGTATTCGAGCATCGCGCAGATCGGTTACATGACCTTGGGGTTGAGCCTGAACTCGGAGCTGGGTTTGACCGCTGGAATCGTTCATCTGCTGAATCACGCCCTGATGAAGGGGGGACTCTTTCTGGTGGCGGGTTGCATCTTTGCGCGCTTGGGCTCGAGCGCAATCGAAGACATGCGCGGTCTCGGCAAACGCATGCCGCTGACTGCGGCCGCCCTCGTGGTCGCGGGACTGGGCCTGATCGGGGTGCCGGGGACAGTAGGGTTCGTGAGCAAGTGGGTGCTGGTTTCTGCAGCAATCGAGCGCCAGTACTTCGACGTCACCATTTTGATCTTGCTGAGTTCGCTGTTGGCCCTGGTCTACGTCTGGCGCTTGGTCGAAGTCATGTACTTGAGTGAGCCACCGGTCGGCGCAGAGGAGGGCGAAGCTCCGGCGAGATTCCTGATACCGGCCTGGATCCTGGTATCTGCGAGCGTCTACTTCGGTTTTGCAACCGACCAGACCTTGGGCATCGCAGCCGCGGCCGCCCGACAACTTCTCGGGGGTGGCGGGTGAACGAAGTCGTGTTGAGTGTGTTCCTGCCGCTGTTTGGGGCCGTCGCGGTCGCGCTGGCGGGCCGCTCCGCAAATTTGCGGGACGGCATCACGGTGTTGACGGGACTGTTCACGTTCGCCGTGACAGCCAGTCTGGTTCCCCAGGTCATGGCCGGGGCTCGGCCCGCCTACGAGATGTTTTCAGTAATGCCGGGAATTTCGTTGGCCTTCGAGGTCGAACCTCTCGGCATGCTGTTTGGGCTGGTTTCTTCATCGCTCTGGATCCTGACTTCGATTTACGCCTTTGGCTACATGCGCGGGCATGGCGAAGTCAATCAGACTCGCTTCTTCGTCTGCTTTGCCATCGCGATCTCGGCGGCACTCGGCATCGCCTTCTCGGCCAATCTCTTCACCATGTTCTTGTTCTACGAAATGTTGACCTTTTCCACTTATCCGCTCGTCACCCATCACGGCGACGAAAAAGCGAAGGCCGCCGGGCGTATCTATCTCGGAATTCTGGTGTCGACTTCGGTGCTGTTTTTCTTGTTCGCGATCATCTGGACCTACTCGATCGCCGGTACCCTCACCTTCACCCCCGGCGGCATCCTGGCCGGCAAGCTCGACGACGGCATGCTCGCCGTGCTGTTGGCGCTGTTTGCCTTTGGCCTGGGCAAAGCGGCGCTGATGCCGTTCCATCGCTGGTTGCCCGCCGCCATGGTGGCCCCCACGCCGGTCAGCGCATTGCTTCACGCTGTCGCGGTGGTCAAGGCGGGCGTCTTTTCCATGGTGAAGATCCTCGTCTATGTCTTCGGGATCGACAATCTCCGGGAATCCGGGGCGTCGGTGTGGTTGATGTACATGGCGTCGGCGACGATTTTGATCGCCTCCCTGCGCGCGCTCTCGATGGAGAACCTGAAGGCCAGACTCGCCTACTCGACGATCAGCCAACTCTCGTACATCACGCTCGGGGCAGCGCTAGCGACCTCGTCGGCGGTGCTCGGGGCCGGGATGCATATTGCGATGCACGCGATGGGCAAGATCACGCTGTTCTTTTGTGCAGGCGCCATCATGGTGGCTGCACACAAGACCGAGATTCATCAAATGGACGGTCTCGGGCGGCGCATGCCCTTTACCTTTGCGGCGTACTTCCTGGGCTCGCTTTCGATCATAGGTTTGCCACCGATGGGCGGAGCCTGGAGCAAGTGGTATCTGATTTTGGGTGCTGCGGAAGGGCACCACCTGATCTTCGTGGGCGTCCTGATGTTGAGCAGCTTGCTGTCGATTGGATATCTGATGCCGGTGGTGGTCCGCGGTTTTTTCAGAGAGCCGCCGGACGACGACAGCCACATCCGCGAGGCTTCGCCCGCGATGCTGGTGCCGCTGTGCATGACCGCGGTCGGGAGTGTGGGTCTGTTTTTCTTCGCTCCGAAGATTCGGGAGCTGTTGCTCCCGATTGTCGGAGGATGAGCGCGCTGCTGTGAGGAATTTGTTGTGAGTAAAGACGAACTCGAACGAGACGAGAGAGACGGAAACGCCGCCGCGAACGGCGCAGACGGCGCGCGCGATACCGGTTGGTTCGACAAGCCCAAGAACGTGAACAAGATCGTCTGGACCCTGGTGGCCCTCTGCGTGGCATCGGTGGGTGCGGAACTCTTCTTCCACAAACACACGCATTATGGATTCCAGGAGCTTCCCGGCTTCGATGCCCTGTACGGCTTCATTTCTTGTGTGTTGTTGGTGCTGGCGGCAAAGCAATTGCGCAAAGTCTTGATGCGCGGCGAAGACTATTATGACTGAAGGGCTGGTTGAAAGCGGTTCAAACCTGGCGATGCTGCTGCCGCCGGGTTGGATCATGGTATTGGGTGCACTTCTGGTGCCGCTGCTGCGGGGGACTGCACGCCAGATCTTCATGCTGGCGCTTCCCCTGCTGGGGCTGGCCCAGTTGTTCGCGCTGCCTCTCGGGAGCAGCCTGGTGCACGAGTTCATGGGCTACGAACTCGAACTCATGCGCGTCGATGGGCTGTCCCGGGCTTTCGGCCTGGTTTTCTACGTCGCAACCTTCATCACACTGATCTACGCGATGAAGGTCAAAGACGCGCTGCAGGAAACATCGGCCCTGATCTACGCCGGAAGCGCAATCGCCGCGGTCTTTGCCGGCGATCTGATTACGTTGTTCGTCTGCTGGGAACTCACTGCGGTTTCTTCGGTGTTCTTGATCTGGGCCAACCGAACCGAAGCCTCCCTGCGCGCCGGCTTTCGCTACCTGGTGATTCAAGTCGGCTCGGGAGTGCTGTTGCTCGCGGGAGCGATCATTCACTTCGCGGACACCGGTTCCCTCGCCTTCGACCATCTGGGCCTGGTCAGTCCGGGAACGAAGTTGATTTTTGTCGCCTTCGGCATCAAGGCGGCCTTCCCGTTCCTGCATAACTGGTTGCAGGACTCGTATCCCAACGCCACCGTGACGGGTACCGTCTTCCTTTCGGCTTTTACCACCAAGTTGGCGATCTACGCCCTGGCCCGGGGTTTTGCGGGAACCGAAATTTTGATTCCGATCGGCGCGGCCATGACCGCGTTTCCAATTTTCTATGCGGTGATCGAAAACGATCTGCGCAAGGTCTTGGCCTACAGCTTGAACAACCAGCTCGGATACATGGTCGTGGGGATCGGGATCGGTACCGAACTGGCACTCAACGGAACCGTGGCCCATGTCTGCGCCCACGTGATCTACAAGGGGCTGCTCTTCATGAGCATGGGTGCCGTGTTGCACAGAGTGGGGACGATCAAGGGCTCGGAACTCGGGGGTCTCTACAAGTCGATGCCAATCACGACGTGCTTCTGCATCGTCGGCGCTGCGTCGATTTCCGCCTTTCCCCTTACCAGCGGATTCGTCACCAAGAGCATGATCCTGACCGCGGCTGCCGATGGGAACCACACCATCGCGTTCCTGGTGCTGCTCTTCGCATCGGCGGGCGTTTTCCATCACTCGGGAATCAAGATTCCGTTTTTTGCTTTCTTTGCCCATGATCGAGGTCACCGGGTCAAGGAAGCACCCATGCATATGCTGGTCGCCATGGGGGCTGCGGCGGTGATGTGTCTGGCGATCGGGATCTTTCCCGGCGTGCTCTACGGCTTGCTCCCCTATTCCGTGGACTATGTGCCCTATACGACCACCCACGTGGTCGGCATGCTTCAGCTGCTGCTGTTTTCGGCGCTGGCCTTCACCTTCTTGATGAAGACCGGCCTGTATCCACCCGAGTTGCGCAGCACGGTGCTCGACACCGATTGGCTCTACCGCCGTCTGCTGCCCAATACCTTGAGTCACGTCGGCGTAGCCTATACGGCGTCCCTCGAGTGGTGTCTCTCGAAGTTCCACACTGGGCGCCGGACGCTGTTGAGTCAGGTCGAAAAAATCCACGAACCGTTCGGTCCCCTCGGCGAACCTTGGCCCACGGGAGCGACCACATTGTGGGCGGCCCTCATGCTGTTCACGTATCTGGTGCTCTACTACTGATTCCGGCCTGCGTAAAACGCCTGCTAAGGTTGCGGGTGCATCGCATCGCGCGTTTGTTTCGCCGGAGGTCACGCAGTTGCTCGACATCCCTCGCCTCGAGCGAATTCCACTCAGTCGCTATCCCCTGGCTCAAAAGCTGATTGCCAACATTGGCCTCTGGCCAAACTTCCGCTTGCCGCCAAAGGTCGATATCGTTTTCGAGTACCTCGAGCGGATTCCATCGGGTTCAGTGATCTACGCAATGAACCACACCGATCGCTACAACTACTTCCCGTTCCAATTTCAAATGTGGAAAACCCTCGATCGCTTCACCGCGACCTGGGTCAAGGGCAAGTACTACGAAAACGCGCTGCTCGGCAAGTTCATGGAGCTCACCAACAACCTCCCCACCGTCTCGCGTGGGTATCTGATCACGCGAGATTTCGTCTCGGCTTTGAACCGGACGCCGACCCACGCCGAGTACACAGCGTTGCGCAATTGGGTCGACGAGACCGCGCAGGGTCAGCCGAGCGAGACACCCCTGCTTTGCGCAGAAGTTTCGGAGAAGCTGTTGACTGGGTCGCGGGATGTCCTGGGCTACGCCTTCGACCCCGACAAAGAGAGCTACCCCGAGTACATCAACTCGATCTTCAGGATCATGATGGAGTTGTTCGTGTCGCTCAATCAGCGCGCACTGGATCTCGGACTCGACTTGCTGATCTTTCCGCAGGGAACCCGCTCGATTCGCCTGGTTCCCGGGCACATCGGCCTCGCCGAGATGGCACTCCGGTTCCAAGCCACCGTGGTTCCGGTTGGCTGCAGCGGATCCGATCTCGTCTACCCCGGCGCTTCCCCGTTCGCGAAGGGAGGTCGGATCGTCTACCGCTTTGGAGAGCCGATCCCCTACAAGGACATGGCGAAGTTTCACCTGCCGGAAGATTTCACACCCTTCAACCCCCAGCACGAAGCCCAACACAAGGCCAAGTTGCAGGGCTTCGTCGACGTCGTGATGGAACGCATCAACGAACTGGTAGATCCGCAGTATCAGTTCGGTGACGCGGTCGAACCGGTAGAGTCGGGCAGCGATCGCTTCATCTAAAAGGTGGATCGCAAAAGCTGGATCGTAGAAGGTGGATCGTAGAAGGTGGATAGAAAATTGGGCCCGGCGCGAACCCCGCTCGGCACAAGGGCGTGCCGGGCTCGCTGCGAACTCCCGAACCGGCTTCGGCCGGAACCCAAAATGTGAAACGCAATGGCCACATTGCGTGAAAGTTGCACCTCAACCCCCGGTCGCAAGCACCCCGCTAGATCCCCGACCCGTCGCGCTTTTCTGGCTCATTCTCTGAACCGGTGCCATTTCGCACGCTTCTTGCAACTCCCGACCCGAACCCGAGGGGGGACCAGAGGTGATGCATGAGAAGCGAAGTACGAGCGCTTGCGGCCCCGCCGATCTACCCGAGGTTGGCCACGCATACGACAGGATCGTCTTGGTGGTTTCCCGTGCTGGCCGTCGTGGCCGGGGTGGGATTTGCGATCTTGCTGTTCGGGCTAGCCCATTGGCCGCTCAAGTCTTCGGCCTAGAAGCATGCTCCCACGCTAGACATAGCGTGAGACGACTTCCGCCACGCGTCCCAGGTAGCTCCCGCCAAACAACTTCAGGTGGACTAGCAGCGGATACAGCTGCCACAGCGCCACCCGTTCCTCGAAGCCCTGTTCGAGCGGGGCCACCTCGCCATACGCATCGAAGACCCGCGCACTGAAGCCGCCGAACAACTTCATCATGGCGAGATCCATCTCGGGATGGCCCCCGTAGACGGCAGGATCGATCAGGCATGGCAGGCCACGTTCGTCGGCGATTAGATTGCCCGCCCACAGGTCGCCGTGGAGGCGCGCCGACTCGGGCTCGGGGCCGCAGTGTTCAGACATGGTGTTGATCAGGTGTTCGAGACTTCGGTCGAGGTCTCGGGGGAGAGCGTGCGAGCGCCGTGCCAATTCGACCTGGGGAGCGATCCGCTCGCGCGCGTAGAACTCACTCCAGCTCTCTCGCACTTGATTGCGCTGACGCAGTGAACCGATGTAGTTGTCCGCAGTGAGTCCAAACTCCGGCGCGCCGCTCTGGTGCAGCGCGGCCAGGCCGCGGCCGAAAATTTCATCGAAGAGATTCGTCCTCGGAGACTGATCGATCCATTCGAGCACCAGCCGGGGGTCGCCCGAAGACGACGCGGCGATGACCAGGGGGACACGCAGGCTGCCCGCTTTTCGCAGCCAGTCAAGGCCGTGGGCCTCGGCGCTGGACATGCTGCTCTCCCCACCCGGGTAGCGTTTTGCGAAATACTTGCTGCCGTCCTTCATCTCGATCTGGACGCTTTCGCCGATGTCTCCTCCGGCTATGGCAACGACCCTGTGCACCGGGCGACCGAGCAGCTCTTCATAGTCATCAACGCGGCCATCAACGCGGCCGTCATCGCGGCGATCAGATGAACTCATCCCATGCGCATCCGCATCAGCCCAGGCCGTGTTTCTCGGCAATCTGTCGAAGCAGTTCGCGACACGCGTCTTCGCAGATGTCGTAGACACGTGCGAAGCCGTTGTCGTCGCCGTAGTACGGGTCCGGGACATCGAGGCTGTCGGAATTTCCGGGGCTGTGGCTCCGCAGCAGCGAGAGTTTTGCGCGTTCCTCCGGGTCGGCGGTCAGACGCGCTAGATCCGAGAAGTTTGCGGCGTCCATCGCGAGCACGTAGTCGAAGCGCCCAAAGTCTGCGGCCTGGAACTGGCGCGCTCGGCTCTCGAGCCGGACCCCGCGCCGCAGGGCTTCTTCCCGGCTCCGTACGTCCGAGAGTTCACCCACGTGGTAGGCGGCGGTTCCGGCGCTTTCGGCTGTGATCTGGTCCTCGAGATGCTGTTGGCTCACGAGATGTTGCATGACGCCTTCGGCGGTCGGAGAGCGACAGATGTTTCCCAGGCACACGAAGCAGACGCGGATCATTGAACGGGATCCTTGCAGAAGAGTTTTCTTCGAGGGCCAAGAGTAGCGGCTGACCACGCCGCCGGGTGCAGGGCTATGGTACGGGTCTTGAGATAGGGGGCGGTCACGGTGGGGAACGCGGCGAGTCGGATGAAGAAACGCGGACACCGCGAAGTCGTGGTTTTCGGGCGGCGGGCCGTGCTGGAAGCCCTTGCCCGGGAGGCTCGGGATCTCGAGGTCTGTGAGGTTTGGGTGGTGAAGTCCGTAGCCGCGGACTTTCGCTCGGAACTCGAGCGGGCATGCCGCCACGCGGGAATTGATCTGCGGGTCGGCACCCCCGCCGAGGTGCGCGCGCTTTCGGGTGAGCCCCGGCACGATCAAGGCGTCGCAGCGCGCATCCGGCTGGCTCGGGTGATCGGCGTGACGACCTACCTCGAGTTGCAAAAGGGCGCGGCGGCCCGACACCCAAAGCGACTCATCGCGCTGGACGGAGTGACGAATTCTCAGAACATCGGCCTGGTGGTGCGAACCCTGGTGGCCTGCGGGCTCGACGGGATTCTCTGGCCGACGATCGGTTCACCCTGGGTCAACGGGCTGGTGATCAAAGCGTCGGCTTCGACCCTCTACCGCTGCACCATACTTCGTTGCGAGACCTTGACCGAGGGTTTGGCGGATCTCAAGCGAGCCGGATTCGAGATCGCGGGCTTGACCCAAAATGGACACACGAACTTGTTCGACCACAAGTTTCCACATCGATCGGTCGTGGTCGTCGGCAACGAAACCGTGGGGTTGGCGAGCGAAGTGGAGAAAATTCTGGACCAGCGCCTGTCGATTCCACTGCAGGGTTCGGTTGAATCTTTGAACGTCGCGGTGGCCGCTGCGTTGGCTTGCTACAAGGCGGCCGGGATGATTTCGGGTCAACTCCCGAACGGCGCTCAGTAGTCCCCCCGAGTCGTTCGCCTTCGTTTCGCGCCAGGACCTGAAATTCCCGGCTCCTCCTCAAAACAGCGGCGAGAACAGCCGATGCGAATACTTCGAGCGAGCCGTCAGGTCTGAACCCATTTCTAAGCCCATGTCTAAACCCAAGTCACCCAAGTCACTAACGTCATACCAGCACGCCACTTCAAAGATTTCGAAATCTCGACAGTGGATCACGATCGTGTTTACGGACATCGTCGATTCGACCCGTCACTGGGACGAAATGGGCGATATCGAGACTCGCTATCGCGTTCAGCAACACGACCAGAATCTGATTCCCCTGGTGAAGGCCTACCACGGTGAGGTCGTGAAGACGATCGGCGATTCGATCATGGCGTCGTTCTCGGAGCCGGAGAACGCGGTCCGGTCGGCGATCGCGATGCAACATGCGTTGCACGAAATCCGCGAAAAGGACCCGGACTTTCAACTCAAGGTACGCATCGGGATTCACCGGGGAAAGGCGCTCGTCGAGCACGATGACGTCTACGGCAATACCGTCAACGTGGCGGCGCGGGTCGAAGACGAGGCCCAGGGCGACGAAATCTTGATCTCCGATTCGGTTGCACAATCCCTCGATCAAGAACGCTACCACCTGTCGCGTCGGGGAAGCTTTACGCCTCGCGGCAAGACGAATTCGATCCTGCTCTACCGGGTGAGCTGGTGGCGCACGGATAGCGTGCTCGAACGCGTTCCGCGTCGTCGGACGAACAAGCGGATCCGGCGCCTGTGCGAGATGATCTCGTATCCCGTGATCACCGCGGCCGCACTACTCGCCATGGGGGTTGCGGCCGGACCGATGCTGCTTGCGTCTCGCCCGGGCTGGCAGAGCTTGCTGTTGAATCCGCAATGGTCGCTCGAGAACGATTCCCAGACCTGCCTGGTGGCGGTGCTATCGCTCGTGGGGAGCCTCGCGCTGCCGCTGTTGTTTCGAACATCGCGCTCGAGCTGGCTGGGCCTGCTTCGCTGCGCCGTCGCGTTTGCCGCCGGGTTTGCGATGCTAAAGCTCGCGGCCTATTCGGCGCCTATTGAATGGCCGGGAGAATTTCGCCATGTCCTCGAAATAGAGGAGATGTCCCTGGTCGAAGTCCGCAAGTCCGGGCTGGTCCTGCGCAACACACCGTCCCGAGACGCTCCGATCGTCGCACGGACACGCCCGGGGCAGCGCCTGCCATTGGTGCAGTCTGCAGAGACGCGTACCGCTGGGTCGTGGTTGCGGGTTGCCGTCTCCCCGGGCCAACTTGCCTGGCTGCCGGTAGCAGACCCGGCCAAAGGAAGCGCCGCATCGCATCGGGTCGTTCCCGCGCAGTTTCGCGTCCTCGAGGCCCTGGACCTCTACGCCGCCGGTTGGGGAGCCGCACTCTCGCTTTCGGTGTTTGTGAGAACGAGGCGGATCAATGCCCGCCCGGGGTCGGCTTCGGTATAGTGCGGGCCGCGGTCGCCTTCTCGGCCGCCCAACGGAGAACGAGCGGCTGTGTACTCTGCTTTGGTTTCCCTGCTAATTGGCGCGATTGCCGGCGGAATTTGGACTGCGCTCGACCTTTGGAAGGGTTGGGCGATGGGCATCGTCTTGCTCGTGTTGGTCTTCTTTCTGTCGTTCTTCATCATTTCGCGCTTGCTCGCGAGGCAACTCGAGCCCAAGTTTCTCGGGATCCAAAAGCAGATTCAAGCCGGGGCGACCCAGTTGGCCGTGCAGTCTCTCGAGGCGATGCTGCCCATGGCCCGCTGGCAGATCATGCTGAAGGGTCAGATCTACGCACAGATGGGGTGCCTGCAGTACACCATCGGCGACGACAAACGAGCACTGGTGAGCCTCAATCAGGCCTCGCATCGCAGCCCCGAAGCCCAACTGTTCCTGGCTGCGCTGCACTATCGACGCAAGGACGCCAACAAGGCCAAGCAAGCCATCGAAGACGCCATCGGCTTCAACAAGAAACAGGTCATCCTCTACAACGTGAAGGCCTGGTTGTTGATGCGCGAGGGAGAACGAGAGCAGGCGATCGAAGCACTTTTGAAATGCGAAAAAGTGGACAAGAACAGCGAGGCCACCAAGGACAATCTCAATCGACTGCAGAACGGCAAGAAGATGAACATGAAGCGGTTTGGCATGTCGTGGTACGCACTGAAGCTCGAAAACCCGCCCGCTTCCCTGCGTCAGCAACCGCCCGGCTCTCCCCGGCCCGGCTTCCGCCAGAAGCGCAAGGGCGGAAAACGCTGACTCGCGCGCAGAGCGTTCGTGTCTAATCCTGGAACTCCGTCAGACCCCCCGTGTGTTGCAGGGCCGCGTAGGCGCCCAGGCACACGATGTTGGCGAGGTTCAGGCTGCGGACAGCGCTGCGCATCGGGACCCTCACCCTGCGTTCGGGGTACTCCGCGAGCAGGTCGGGGGGCAGTCCCTTGGACTCGCAGCCGAAGACCAATACGTCGTCTGCACAAAAATCGACCTCGAACAGAGAACGACCGCCCCGGGCGGTGAACAATTGCAAGCGCTCTACCAGAGGGCGTTTCGAATCTTTGCTGAGTTCAGCCTGCAGGGTCTGCCAATTTGGGTGCACGCGCATGTCGACGTCCGGCCAATAGTCGAGTCCCGCGCGTTTGAGGTGGCGGCTATCCAGACTAAAGCCGATCGGCTCTACGAGATGCAGGCGAAGGTCGACGGCTGCGGCGAGGCGAGCCGTGCTGCCGGTGTTTTGGGGAATCTCCGGATGGACGAGGACAATTTCCATACTGAACTTCTGGCTTCCGCCGGACGGCTATTTGCGCAGCCGGCCATCGAGAGAATCAAGGCCTTGCTCGAGGCGTTTCAGGAACTTGGCTTGATCCTTGTCCGTCAGCGTCTTCTTCTCGGAATGCAGCAACACGTGGTAGGCCAGGCTCTTGCGGCCCTCGCCTAAGTTGCTGCCCTGGTAGACGTCGAAGAGTTCGCTGCTCAACACCTGACCCTTGCCCGCTTTTTTGATCACTTCCACCAGATCCCCAGCCTGGGTCGACTCGGGAAGCTCGACCGCGACATCGACTTTGACTGCCGGGAAGCGGGAAATGGGTCGATAGTCCGGGCCCCGGTCTTCTGCATCCAGCAGGTGGTCGAGAGAGATTTCGGCGACCGCGACGTCGCTGGCGAGATCCCCGGTAAGGCCCAGGTCCCGCGCCATGCCCGGTTCGAGATTTGCCAAGTGCAGGGCGATCCCGCTCACGTCCTTGAACTCGGCGCTCAGCACCCGGGCGGGATGCGCCCATGCCGGGGCTTCCACGGCCGGTTCATAGCTTGGGGCCTCGAGACCCAGGTGTGCCAACAGATCGACCACCACGCCGTAGAGCCTTGCGAAAGCGTTGTCGTCGAACTTGGCGTTCTTGTTCGGGGGCGCGGCCAGGGCCAGGGCCAGACGGTGAACCTCGAGGGGCTCTCCGCGCTCGTTGGCAGCTTCGGGGTGGTAGCCCATGCCGATCTCGAACACCCGCACCTCATCCCGTTGCCGGCGGTTTTGTTCGAGGGTGGCCAGCAATGACGGCAAGATGCTGCGGCGCATGCGACTTGCGGCCTGATCGATCGGGTTGACGATGCGAACGTGGGGCGTGTCGATCTCGCCCAGTCGCTGGACCATCGCGTCCGGGATGAACGAGTAACTCATGACCTCGTGGAAGCGTCCGGGGCCGACGAGCCGGTCCTGAATCTTGCGCACCATCAGGCGCCGCGGGTCGCGCACAGGTGGAGCGATCTCCGCAACCAAAGCGCGCTCGGGCACGTTGCCGTAGCGGTAGATGCGCCCGATCTCTTCGATCAAGTCCTGCTCGATCGTGACGTCCTTGGTGGCCCGGGCCGAGGGGATCGTCACCGCGAAGTTTTCGCCGTCTCGCTTCACGCCAAATCCCAGGCGGGTGAGGATGTTTTCGAACTCATCGTCGGAAATATCCTTGCCCAGGGCGGTGCGCACGCGATCGGGTCGCATCGAGATCGTGTTGGCGGGGTCGCTCCAGCTTCCCTCGTCCGAAAGCTTCGCCGGGAATCGGACTTCCGGCTGCAGCGACGCGAGCAACTGCGCGAAGTGGCCGGCCGCAGTTTCCGGCAACGTCGGATCGAGGCTCTTTTCGAAGCGCGCCGACGATTCGGTGCGCAGACCGAGATGGGTAGAGGTGCGGCGCACGACCGTGGGATCAAAGGTCGCCACTTCGAGCAGCAGCCAGCTGGTGTCCTCTCCCACCTTCGAGGCTTCGCCCCCCATGATCCCCGCGAGTGCCACGGGTTCAACGCCCGAACAGATCAGCAGGTCGCTGGTGCGGAGTTTGCGTTCCTCGCCGTCGAGCGTGGTCAGGGTTTCACCCTCGCGGGCATCGCGCACCACGATCCCGTCCTTCGACAGCCGCTTGGCATCAAAGGTGTGATTGGGCTGACCGAGA
>SMVB01391339.1_pt1 | contig 12726 bp, 10 predicted proteins | sample 2456461 | NCBI WGS metagenome assembly SMVB01 (sample SAMN11095934, study PRJNA526329) | marine sediment metagenome | biome: Marine sediment; feature: Surficial sediment; material: Deep marine sediment; isolation source: Hadal surficial sediment | place: Pacific Ocean | collected 2014-05 | depth...
ACGTATACGAATGGGACCGAAAGAAACGGCACCGCAGCGATGACGATTAAACGCCCGTTGACGTATCGCCTTCTCAACAGATCGGCCACGACACCGCCCACAGTCACCCCGATCCAACCACCCAGTGCCGCGCCCAGGCCGAGGAAGGTGCCTACTTCCGACGCGCTCGCCCCGTGAACCCGGATCATGAACGGTGGACCCCAGAAGCCGATCCCATAGGCGATGAACGCGATGAATGGCATACCCCAGCACAGGCAGACCATGGTTTTGCACCTGAAGATCATGCTGAACGTGGGGTAATCGGTGATGCGAATGTTCTGCACCCAGGATACCGCCGCATAGATCCCGATAGCCAGGGCGCTCCACTGGGCGACATTGCCGGTGACTTCGATCAGCAGATAAGCCAGCGCCACGATGATCGTAAGAAAGACAAAGTTCCAGGCCAGCGTTTTGAGCCCACCCACTCGCAACAGATTGTATACAGTGAAGGGGGGTAGCACGGCCACGAGCTCATCGAAAGCGGCTTTGAACGGATGGGGATGGACGGGCGAGGTCAAGCCTTCACTCTGACCACGAATCGGTTCCTTCAGACTGCGCACCCAGAACGCCATGAGCAGCCCCGGGATGCCGACCATGAAAAATGCCGCCTGCCAGGCTTTGATGCCAAAGGGCGCGGTCGAAATATCCGGAAAGGCGCCGTTCCATGAATCGACAATCATGCCGCCAAGGAAGGTACCGATTCCGGCGCCGATGTAGATTCCGCTGGAATAGACCGCAAGCGCCGTCGCTCTGACCTTCGGCGAGAAATAGTCCGACAACATGGAGAAGGCGGCGGGGGTTGCGCTTGCCTCGCCGACACCCACACCAAAACGAAACACCGCCAGCGAGGTGAAGTTGTTCGCCGTGCCTGACAGGGCGGTCATGAAACTCCAGAAAAACAACCCGGCCGAGATCAGGCTTTTACGGATCCAGACGTCTGCCAGCCTTCCTAAGGGGATGCCGAATACCGCATAAAAAACGGCGAACGCCGTCCCGTACAGAAATCCGATCTGGGCGTCGGTAATACCGATGTCGGCTTTGATTTCTTCGGCGAGGATGGAAAGGATCTGCCGATCGATGAAATTGAATACGTAAACGATCACCAGCACGAACAACACGTACTTGGCGTATCGACCGCCAATCTCCTCCGACTCGGCCTTGTCTGGCACTGTATCTGACACTCAACTCCCCCCCAGATATCACATTTTCTTATTCTGAGTCTCAGCCTAGCAGGTTAGGTGACCCCGGCCTATCCACCCTCACGGCGGGACCGTGGAAAGTAGCGGTGGCGGCCTGGGCCGCTAATTCAGCAACTCCGGCGGGTCTTCTCAGTAGGTGGATACTTGAATATTTAGGCCAAACCCCCTTCTAATAGTCGTTTTTCACCAACATTTTCTATTGAAACGAACTGAGGAACCTTGGGGCATGACCGATTCACTGACCAAAGAAGCCGATCTCGGATTCGATCCGGATGCGTTGCGCACGAAATATCGAGAAGAACGCGACAAGCGCCTGCGCGACGACGGTAACGAACAATACGTTCAAGTCAGCGGCAAGTTTGCGCATTTTGTCGGCGATCCCTATGTCGAGCCCGGGTTCGCTCGGGAACCGCTGACCGATGAGGTGGAGGTGGTAATCATCGGTGGTGGTTTCGGCGGGTTGTTGGCGGGTGCGAGGCTTCGTGAAGCAGGGGTTGAAGATCTCCGAATCATCGAGAAAGGCGGCGACTTCGGCGGCACCTGGTATTGGAATCGTTATCCCGGTGCGCAGTGTGATATCGAGTCATACATATACCTGCCGTTGCTGGAAGAACTCGGCTACCTGCCGAAAGAAAAATACAGCTTCGCCCCTGAGATTCTCGCCCATAGTCGAGCCATTGGCGAAAAATACCACCTCTATGAGAATGCTTGTTTTCAGACCGAAGTCACCGAGATGCGCTGGGACGAGGAAGCCCTCAGGTGGGAAATTTCCACCAACCGCGGAGATCGAATGAAAGCACGCTACGTGTGTATGTCCAACGGTCCGCTGAACCGCCCCAAACTGCCAGGCATCGAGGGTATCGAATCGTTCGAGGGGCACATATTCCATACCAGCCGTTGGGATTACGGCTATACCGGCGGGGATTCCCACGGCAACTTGACGGGTCTGAAAGACAAACGGGTGGGTATCATCGGGACGGGGGCGACCGCCGTGCAGTGCGTGCCGCATCTGGCCGCAAGCGCCGAGCAGCTTTACGTTTTTCAACGCACGCCTTCGTCCATCGATGTGCGTGGCAACAAGCCGACCGAAACCGCGTGGGCGGAATCGCTCGAGCCGGGATGGCAGGACCATCGCATGCAGAACTTCAACACGCTGGTTTCGGGAGGCGTGACCGATGAGGATCTGGTGAACGACGGCTGGACCGACATCATCGGTAATCTCATCTCTATCTCGAGGTCTCGCAAGAGTGAAAACCTCACCATGAAAGAGATGGGCACCAGGATGGAGCTCGCCGATTTTCAGAAGATGGAGCAGATCCGCTCGCGCGTGGACGAACTTGTCGACGATGTGGCGACGGCACAAGCGCTGAAGCCCTATTACCGGCAGTTCTGCAAACGGCCCTGTTTTCATGACGACTATTTACCTTCGTTCAATCGGCCGAACGTCAAGCTGGTGGATACGCAAGGTCGCGGTGTCGAGCGGATCACCGAAAAAGGGGTTGTGGTGGATGGCCGTGAGTACGAAATCGATTGCCTGATCCTCGCAACCGGCTTTGAGGTAGGTACGTCGTATAACCGCCGCGCCGGCTATGAGATCGTCGGTCGAAACGGGCTGACGTTGTCACAGAAGTGGGCAGACGGAATGCGAACGTTCCACGGTTTTCAAACAAACGGCTTCCCGAATTGTTATTTCATGGGGGTGACCCAGGGTGGCTTCACCGCGAACTTTCCACATCTGTTGAATGAACAGAGTGTTCACATCGCCTACATGATCAGCCATGGCACGAACAACAACGTACATTGCATGGAAGCGACCAGGGAAGCGGAAGATGCGTGGGTCGATACCATCAAGCAGTTGGCCATTTTCAGTAAAAGCTTTCTGGAAAATTGCACGCCGGGGTATTACAACAACGAAGGCAAACCCGGCCAGGGTAACTCGCTGATAGGCAGCCAGTACGGCGGTGGCCCTGTGGCGTTTTTCAAGATTCTCAAAGACTGGCGTGAAGAAGGCGGCCTGCAGGGACTCACATTCAGTTGAGCCGGTTCGGGTAATCTGCTCCTTGTGCGTTTTACCAGCGAACATATAAAACGATGGAGAGAGGACGGGTTCGTCCTCATTCCAGATTTTTTCGAGCAGGAAGAAATTTCACCCATCGTCCGCGATTTTGAGACGCTTTATAGCGATCGCGGTCAGGGCGAAGGCGTGGCCGTCGACTTCAAGAAAGAAGGCGTCATCGGCGCGAGCCATGCCAAGCAGTTCCTGAACTTCGACTCAATGCCTTACCAGGCATCGAGCGCTATCAATCTGATTTCCTTGCACCCGGCGCTCATCGACTTTGCTCGAGGGTTGTTAGGGAGCGACCTTGTACATCTATATCAATCCCATACCTGGGCCAAATACACCGGTGAGGCCGACTACGATCAGGCTTTCCACTGTGACTTCGGCAATCACACCCTGACCGTACCCGCGGACGATGTGGCGCTCAGAACCGTAGATTTCGTCATTTACCTGACCGACGTCACCGAAGCCCACGGGGCGCTGCACTATGTGACCAAACCGGATAGCGACGAATTGTTAGGCATCGGCGCTTTGACGGTTCCACTTGAGTTGCAGCAAATGATGAAAGAACGGGAGCGCTCGGCGGCTTCTCCGGCCGGTGCGCTCCTTGCGCACGGCATCGACACCTTTCATCGCGGTACCAACATGAGCGCACCTCAGGGTTACCGTTTCACCCTGACCGTGGGTTACAAGACGGCCGGCAACGACATGATTGGCTTTCATACCTGGCAATCGGCCGCCGACCGCCCCTGGCATCTCATTTTCAATCACGCCAACCCCGAGCAACTTGCCTGTTTAGGCGTGCCGCTGCCGGGAGATCGGTTCTGGAGCGAACGTACCTTGCGTCTCACGCAGACGCGTTGGCCGGATTGGGATATGAAGGAATATTTTCAAGCCAGAGGCCTGTCCTGAAACGTTTACACATCGTCGATGGTACGTGTGAACTGTTTCGTGCTCATTACTCGAAGCGACCGAGCAAGTTTGCGAGCGACGGACAAGACGTAAAAGGCACCGCCGGCGTCATGAGTTCCCTGTTGGGGCTGCTTGGTGACCGTGCAGAGCAGGTAACTCATATTGCGGTTGCTTTTGACAATCCTATCGAATCGTTTCGCAATAGCATGTTCGCGGGTTACAAAACCGGGGAGGGCATGGAACAGGTGCTCGTCGATCAGATGGATCTGGTAGAGGAAGCGGTGCGCGCGCTGGGTATCGTGGTCTGGTCGATGGATGAATTCGAAGCGGACGATGCGCTTGCAACCGCAGCACTTCAATACAGCCAGGATGTGGATCAGATACGCATCATGTCCCCTGACAAAGATTTTGGTCAGTGTGTTGTCGATACTCGAGTCGTGCAGGTGGACCGAATGCGCGAGCGGGTCATCGACGCAGATGGCGTCCGGGAGCGCAACGGCGTTGCCCCGGCCAATATCCCGGATTGGCTTGCGCTGGTGGGTGACACCGCGGACGGTATCCCGGGGATACCCGGCTTTGGGGCGAAAACGGCCGCTACGTTGCTCAATCGTTTTGGATCGGTGGAGAAAATCCCGGTTGATCCCGATCTGTGGGATGTGAAGGTGCGTGGTGCCCCGCGCCTGGCTGCAACGCTTGCCAGTCTCCGGGAGGAAGTGGGTTTGTATAAAAAGCTGGCGACGCTACGCGACGATGTTCCGATCGAACAATCCTTCGATGACCTTTGTTGGCGAGGGGCGCCAAGAACAATGTTCGATGAGTTTGCAGTACGACTCGGCGGTTTGAACATGAGACCCAGCCGATTTCAAGAACCACATCTTTGAGTGCGAACCCTTATTACCGGCGACCAGGGTGTCGGGTTGCATGGGGATCAGGTTGTAGCCTGACCCCCGTTTTGCGCCTGGATCAACCGATCCTCCCCAGCCCGGATGTTGCACGAGTACGGCGCATATGATGGTTAACATTTTGAAATTATTAGAAATTTTCACTATTTCGAATATGTTCGAAGTATCGTTGATGCGCCTCCGCAATTTTTGGCTGGATCTCGCGGCCGCCAAGACGCCAGATGTTCAGCGCGTTCGCTATGCGAAGCCTCAATTCCGTAGCTACGGCTACGCTTTCGGTCACGAGCCGTCATGACGACCACGATCTCTCACCTAAAATTCTGCGTCCTCGTGCAACATCCGGGCTACGGACCAAGGAGACGGAAGGCGATCAGGTAGTCGCCCGGTTCCAGGCCCAGTTGATCATGACCTCCGGCAGCGACCGCGATGTACTGCACACCATCGACTTCGTAACTCATCGGCGTTGCCATGGCGGCCGCCGGTAGTCTCTGTTCCCACAGTTTTGCCCCGGTTCGGGTATCAAATACACGAATTGCGTGTTCGGCCGCGGCACCAATCACGATCAGTCCGGACCTGGTCAACAGCGGTCCACCCATGCCGGGTACACCCCATTCGAAGTTGGGCACGGGGGCCGGAGCGATGTCGGCGATTGTGCCGAGCGGTATGTCCCAGAGGATTTCTTCCGCGGCGAGATCCACGGCCACCAGTTTCCCCCAGGGTGGTTGGGTACAGGGCAAGCCCAGAGGGGAGAGGAATATGCGTCGAGCCATGAAGTACGGGGTACCCCTCTGCCGGGAGATGCTCCAGCCATCCAGCTCCCCGGTTGCGCGAATGCGCTCGAGATCGTCCCTGGGAATGAGCCGCACCAGAGCGGGAATCTGATTGATGAAGGTCACTGCGATCTGGCGCGCCGTGTCTATGGCAACACCCCCCCCAGTTAGATCCGCCCGCATAACTGGGACTCTGGATGGAACCCTGTAGCGATGGGGGGGTGAAAATGCCATCTGAGCGAAAGCTCTCGAGAATTCTGGCGCAGGCACGCGCATCGAACCAGACAACTCCAAAGGCGTCGTCGGCGGTCAGTTTGTTGTGAGCTGCCAGTGGTGGAATGGTTGAAAATGGCTGCGTGGGAGACAGTCGTTCTCCCGGCACGTCGCTCGCGGGTACTTCGCGTTCGATTACCTCGAAAAGCGGCGCGCCGGTTTCACGATGAAAGGCGTAAATCATGCCGGTTTTGGTAACGATCACGACGGCGGGCACGGCAGCCCCGTCAATCTGCAACTCGGTTAGCGTCGGTTGCGAGGGCGTGTCGTAGTCCCACACGTCGTGGTGAACGAGTTGTTGATGCCACACGACCTTACCGGTCGTTGCATTCAGGGCAACCAGCGAGTTGGCGTAGCGATTGTCCCCCAATCGCTCACCACCGTAGAAGTCGGGGCTTGGCGAGGAAGTTGGCACAAAAACCAGATCCCGGGCCGCGTCGACGGACAGCGGAGCCCAGGCGTTTGCCGACCCGGTGATCGCCGCACTTTCTCCCTCCCAGGTTTCATGGGCGGGATCTGCTTCGCTGCGCGGTATGGGATCCCAGACCCAGCGAATTTCTCCGGATTTTGCATCTATCGCGCGCACGATGCCGCGCTCGGATCGTACCGCGCGGTTATCGCCAATGGCCGAGCCCACGATAATCTGATCGCCAATTACCGCGGGAGGCGAGGTAATCGAATAGTCGCCGATATCGACGTCGCCCACGCCTATGCTCAGGTCCACCCTTCCCTGGTCGCCAAAATCTTCGCAGGGGTATCCGGTCATCGCATCCAGGGCGTACATCTCTCCTACCAGCGTACCGATGAAAATCCGCGACGGACACACGGCACTGTCGCCATGCCACAGGCTCACCCCTCGAGATGCGCTCTCGGAGTAACCGATGTCCTTGGCAGTTCAGGATCGAAACGCCAGATTTCTTCTCCGGTTGCCGCGTTTACCGCGATGACCCAGTTTGCGCTGGTGCTGATGTACAGCATGCCGTTCCAGAAAATCGGGGTCGCCTGAAATGAATGTCCTTTGCGGGCGAAGTCCTGATTCAGATCTCCGGTACGAAATACCCAGGCTTCGCCGAGTCGATGGACGTTGTCATGGTTGATCTGGTCGAGTTCGGTGAATTGGCGACCACCGTCACCGCCATAACGCTCCCACCCATGAGCAGATGGCGCGATGAGGATTGCCCAGATTGACAGGAAGGTCATTTTCAAGCAGTTGACGATCATTTTACGTTTGCTCCAGCAATGCGTTTGACGGACCCAGACTAGAGATTTGTCGAAAAGGTGATAGAAAAAGTTGGCCAAGGGGCGAAATTTGGGACGAACCCGGTGTATGTGGGGCGAAACGGATCAGCTTGATCGAATAACGCGAAGAGGCCGGGCGCCAAACTCCGTATGCTCGCTACACTTGAGCGGACCCGACCGGTGTGACGAGGGCTTTCTTCAACTCCGCCAGATGGGTTCTGCTCACCGGCACACGTTCACCCGTTGACAATTCGACGTTGAGTTTGTCTCGTTCGTTGAGGGAGGTAATCCGTGACAGATTGACGATGGCCGTGCGGTGCACGCGCATGAATACTCGAGGATCCAGAACGTCGACCAGGCCGGATAACGTGAAACGCATTGGATAGCTCCGTTCTCCGCAGTTCATCAGTACGTAGTTACTGGCAGAACTGACCCAGTTGATCTCATCGACTCTCACCAGATATTCCCGGTTCAGCATCTTCACCAGGAATTGGTTCTTGTAGGTGTTTGGTTGAGTGGTGGCGGGAACGGAAGTAAGAAATCGCGCCTCGCCTTGAAGTCGCGTGAGAATGAAACGGTAGCTGTAGAGGCAGGCGATAATTCCGATGTAGACGAGTAGATCTTTGCGCATTTCAAACGACAATTCCCAGCCGATGGAACCGAACCGATAGGTCTCGCCGACGCTTGCCCACATCATCGTGCGCAGAGCAGAAAAGAGGGCGATGTGCAGCAGTGAAAAAGACAAAAATACCGGCAGATGCCACAGGATGCGCCAGCGCAGATTCGACCAGGAAAGGTTCAGTCGTTGGACGAATGCGACCAATGCGGGAACCAGGACTACGACCGCAAACACCGAAGACAACTCCTTAGCCCATGCGCCTCGCCAGTCGCTGGCGAGGCCTTCGCGCAGGTTTTCCATAATCTCGGTGGTGGCACCTGTGGCCGCGAACAGAACGGCTACGATCACGGCAATAGCAATTTCGTAACGCAGGCGGCTGTGCAGATACTGATTCAAGGTCATGGCGACAGCGTGCACAGTTAGCCGCGTCGACGCTAGTATCCTTTACCTCGATCTGAATTAGGTTCACCCTTCTCCCTTCGATAATTTCCGGGGGAAGTCATGAAATTTGTGTCAGTTGCGATGTTAGGGTTGCTGGGTTGGGCTTCGCTCATCCAGGCCGCGGGCGTTCACGATCCGCGCGCGATCGACGCCGATCCAACACAAGCCCGGGAACCGATTGCACCGCGGCTTGCGGGGCTTGGCACGCACAGTCTCAAGGTAAGCACCGACAACGAAGATTCTCAGTACTTCTTCGATCAGGGGCTGAGGCTCACCTATGGCTTCAACCACTCTGAAGCGCTCAGGGCTTTCAAAGAATCTGTCCGGCTGGATCCCAACAACGCCATGGCATATTGGGGATGGGCGTTGGTGCTCGGGCCGAATATCAACCTGCCAATGCAGCCGGAGGTGGCGGAACAAGCCTTTGAAGCGATCCAGGCGGCGGTGTTGTTGAAGGGCAATGCAACGGAGATCGAGCGTGGCTACATCGACGCGCTGGCCACACGTTATGCGCCGGTCGCCCCAAACGACAGACGTTCGTTGGACATTGCCTATAAGGATGCGATGGCGGCGTTGACAGCCAGATACCCGGATGAACTGGACGCAGCAACGCTTTACGGCGCATCGATGATGAATCTTTCCCCCTGGGACTATTGGCAAGGTGACGGCCAGCCGAAACCGGCCACGAAAAAGATCATGGCGGCCTTCGAATCCGTCATGGAAAGAGATCCCCGCCACCCCGGCGCCATCCACTACTACATTCATACCGTTGAGGTGGCGCTGCCGGCACAGGCTGAAGCGTCAGCGGACGTGTTATACGAACTGATGCCCGGAGCCGGGCACATGGTTCACATGCCATCGCACATCTACATGCGGGTAGGGCGTTATGCCGACGCCTTCCGGGTCAATCGGGAAGCCGCGGATGCCGATTCGAGATACATCGCGCAGTGTAATGCGCAAGGTATCTATCCGTTGATCTACTACCCGCACAACATACACTTCCTGGTGTGGGCAGCCATGTTTCAAGGCCGTAGTGTCGACGCGCTTGCGGGTGCTCGAGAGGTGAAAAGCAAGATTCCCCCAGGCATGGGCGAAGGGGCATACGAAATATTTCTGGCGCAGCCAATGTACGTCCTGGTTCGATTCGGCCTGTGGGACCAGGCGCTGGCCGAACCAGAACCGGACGCCGGGCTTCGTTTCATGACCGGCGTATGGCACTACATGCGAGGTATGGCTTACTCAAACACAGGTCATGCGCGCCAGGCCCGGGCGGAACTTCGTGCGCTCAGCGGCCTTCGCGATAAGCTGACCGACACCTACATGGTCGGCTTCCAGAGTGCACCAACGCTGCTGACTATTGCGGAACAGGTGCTCGCCGGGGACATGGCGGCGCAGAAGAAAGATTTTGATGCGGCCGTTGCAATACTCAGCCGGGCGGTTCGAATGGAGGATTCTCTGCGTTACAGCGAACCGCCGGATTGGTATTTCCCGACCCGTCACGTACTGGGGGCTGTGCTGCTGCAAGCGGGGTTTCCTCGCGAGGCGGCCACCGTGTACTGGCAGGATCTTCGCAAAAACCCGGATAATGCTTATTCGCTGTTGGGGGTGAGTCAGGCTCTGCAGGCGCAAGGCAACGAGGCAGGTGCGAGAGAAATGGCTGCCAGATTCGAACGAGCGTGGGCGGTCGCCGATGTGGAGTTGAGTTCCTCACGGTTCTAGTTCGCGTTGCCGCTGATCGATAATCGTGAGAACCTTCCGCTCCGCGAGGAATCTTCGATAAAGTAGACGCCTTTGCGATACTGGGGGAAACCGTGGAGCAATCCGGGGAATATCGCATCGCCGCTGGTCGCGATGTGGTATGGCAAAGTTTGAATGACGCCGATGTACTGGCCAAGTGCATTGATGGTTGTCAGTCCATGACTAAAGTTTCCGACACCCGGTTCGATGCCACCGTCAAAGTCAAGATCGGTCCGGTAAGCGCCATGTTCAAAGCCGAACTCAACCTCACTGGCGTCAACCCACCGGTAAGTTACAGCATCAACGTAAACGCCAAAGGGGGAGTTGCCGGGTTTGGCAAAGGCACGGCTGTGGTTACTCTGGAGGAGGATGGTGGTGAGACGATCTTGCATTACCAGGTTAAAGCCAGCGTAGGCGGTAAACTCGCCCAGGTAGGGTCGCGACTCATCGATGGTGTTGCGCGCAAGATGGCGGATCAATTTTTCAGGGCGTTTGCGAACGAGGTTGGCGCCAGCGAAGTGGTCGCCATCGAAGACAATGGTCAGCCTGGCGAACAAACAATTTCCAACGGTCAGTGGAAGATCTGGGTTGTCGTGTTTGGCGCCATGATCCTCGCCCTGGTACTGGCCTTTTGAACAAGAACGAACAAGTGATGTGGAGTGAATCATGAAAGTAACGCTTACCGTCAACGGGTCTGAGCATCGGCTCGACGTTCCCGAGAACACCCTGCTGGTGGATCTGATCAGGGAAGAACTGCGGCTCACCGGTACCCATGTTGGATGCGATACCAGCCAGTGCGGCGCCTGTACCGTGCACTTGAACGGGCGGGCGGTGAAATCCTGTACGGTGCTGGCAGCCCAGGCGGATGGCACGGATATCACAACTATCGAGGGAATCGGCGCGATCGATGATCTGCATCCCATGCAGGCTGCGTTCCGCGATTGTCATGCTCTGCAGTGTGGCTTCTGTACCCCGGGCATGATCATGAGCGCCATCGATCTCGTTGAACAAAACGACGGGCTCGACAATCGAGCGGTACGGGAAGGTCTCGAAGGCAACATCTGTCGCTGCACGGGCTATCACAACATTGTCAAAGCCGTGCTGCAGGCAGCTGGCGCGAAGCAGGAGGGCTGAACGATGAGCGAAACAACCCAATCAACTGATACCGGCATCGGCGCATCGGTCAAACGCAAGGAAGATGGACGTTTTCTCACCGGGCTTGGCCGATATACGGACGACATCAACCAGCCGGGGCAAACTTATGCGTATTTCCTGCGCTCTCCCCACGCGCGGGCGCGCATCGAGTCCGTCGAGACGACGGATGCCCTGGCGATGGACGGTGTGCTCGCGGTGTTGACCGGTAAAGACATGGCGGCGGATGGTTTGGGGGACCTGCCCTGTGGCTGGGCGGTGAAATGGAAAGACGGCAGTGACATGGTTGCTGCACCGCATCCACCACTCGGTGTTACTCACGTGAACTACGTGGGCGAGCCCTACGGGATCGTCATCGCAGAGTCTCTAGCGGCGGCCCGCCAGGGCGCGGAGGCGGTTGTCACCGAGTTTAGGGAGCTCGAATGTGTGGTCGATCTCGCCTGTGCCGCCCAGTCGGATCAGATATACGACAGCGTCGCCAACAACCTCGCCTTCGATTGGGAAATCGGGGACAAAGATGCCACGGAAGCAGCGCTGGCTGCGGCCGCTCACGTTACCCGCATCGATCTGACCAATAACCGGCTCATTCCCAATGCCATGGAGCCGAGAGCGGCGCTCGGGATATACGATGTGGCAATGGACGAGTACACGCTGTACACGACGAGCCAGAACCCGCACCTGGAACGGCTGATTCTGTCGGCGTTTGTGCAGATTGCCCCCGAACACAAGCTGCGGATAATCTCCCCGGATGTGGGCGGTGGATTCGGTTCGAAAATTTTCATTTATCCCGAAGAAACGACCGTTATCTGGGCCTCGCGTAAAGTGGGCCGGCCGATCAAGTGGAAGGCGGAGCGGAGCGAGTCTTTTCTTTCGGATGCCCACGGTCGCGATCACATCACCCATGCGGAGCTGGGGTTGGACGCGGACGGCCGGTTCACCGCGCTGAAGGTGCAGACCACCGCCAATCTTGGTGCGTACCTCTCGCTTTTTGGTGCGGCAGTGCCTACCTATCTCTACGGGACTTTGATGGCGGGGCAATACAAAACTCCCAACATCTATGTTGAGGTGCAAGGCGTGTATACCAACACGGCGCCGGTGGATGCCTATCGCGGGGCGGGTCGCCCGGAAGCTACCTACGTCGTCGAGCGAATCGTGGAAACCGCCGCCCGTGAGCTGGGTATGGACCCGGCGGAACTCCGGCGACTCAACATGATTCAGCCAGATGATTTTCCGTATCAGACGCCGGTGGCGCTCGAGTACGACACGGGTGACTATGAAGCAAGCCTTGACAAGGCACTGGAACACATCGACTACAAAGGATTCCCGGAACGGCGCGCGGCATCGGAAGCGGCAGGTAAAAAACGTGGCATCGGTTTTGCTTCCT
>SMVB01013785.1_pt1 | contig 12723 bp, 18 predicted proteins | sample 2456461 | NCBI WGS metagenome assembly SMVB01 (sample SAMN11095934, study PRJNA526329) | marine sediment metagenome | biome: Marine sediment; feature: Surficial sediment; material: Deep marine sediment; isolation source: Hadal surficial sediment | place: Pacific Ocean | collected 2014-05 | depth...
AAAAGAAAACGTGATGATGATTCGGTACTTCAACCCATTAGGGACGTTATCAGGCGACAGAAGGGCAATATTTACAGGTCAAAGTCCACTAAAAGCGGCCGAATTAGTCATTAAAAAGCTAAATACAGGGGCATTAAGTGAGGTGAAGGCATTTGAAAATAACGGTGCAATAGGTGTATTTAGTAGAGATTCGGGTGAAGGGTCTGAATTTACAGTAGAACAAGCCGATAGATTGGAAGAGAAATGGAAGCAACGATACGGAGGAGCTAAAGCCAAAGGCTCAATTGTAATGAGTCCTGCAAACTTAAAGTACCATAAGATAGGGGAAAGCCCAGCAGACCTTAAAGTGGTTGAATCTGGATTAGCGGCAAAGAGACAGATAGCAGCCATCTTTAAATTCCCTACTGAGCTATTAAACGACCCGGACGGAAGCACATTCAACAATCAACAAGAAGCGCATAGGTCATTATACACCAATGTAATTTTGCCTGAGATGCGAGGCATCGGTGAATCATTAAATAGGTGGTTGGCTCCAAGTTACTATCCTGAAGGGGTTGAGACTAGAATCATACCAGATATATCTAACATAGCAGTACTTCAAGCCAACAAAAAGGAGCAAGCCGAATGGTTAGAAAAATCTACCTGGCTTACAGAAAGCGAGAAACGAGTGATTGCAGGAGGCGAAGCAGATTCTAAAATAGATGATTATTTCTTTCCTACAAACAAAGTGCCATTGAGTAATATTGATATGGATGATGACGACCTTAATCGTAGAATTAATACATCAAATGATAATGAATAATGCATGCAAAAGACATAAAAAGGAAAATTGCTATAGTTGTCTAAAGTTGGCAGTAGATGAATTATTGTATTATACACTATCTAGCGACAATGGCGGATTTGTTTCTGGTTTTGGCCCAATACTATTTGGCAAACTATGTGATTTAACAAATTACGACCCTTCAAAAAGAGAAGTAAATGCACTTACTTGTCATTCTAAAATAATTGTAGAATAATGCATTTATTAAAACGCTTACGACTATACAAATCTATCAACACCGATAGAGACAAGCTTTCTAAAAGGTTTGTCCCATTATGGGAAAGTGCCTTAAAACAACAAGTAGATAGCTATAATTTTGCTACCGGATCCATTGATGAGCAACCTGTAAGGGATGCAATGGTAAAGAATTATGTTAGTGTGGGCGGTAAATTTGCTTTACAAACGGCAAAGCAGATATTAAATATCAAGGCTCATTTCGGGCCAGAGCTACCAAATCAGGAATCAATTGATCGAATTATGATCGCTTTAGTCAACCGGGAATTTGCCGAAAAGATAGTAGGCATAACAGAAACGACTAGAAACGAAATTGAAAGGCTTATACAGATTCAATTAGACCAGGGTAATAATCCTAGAGATGTGGCACGGCTGATTAGGAATGAGATGGCAGGGATTAACGCTAAGAGAGCCATAACCATAGCCAGAACGGAAAGTATAGGGGCTAGTAATGCCGGAAGCGATGCGGGGGCTCAGTCGTTGGGAATACCTTTAAGAAAGACATGGCAGGCTGCATTTATTAACACCAGGAACACACATTCCAATGCTAGTGGTCAGGTTAGATCCTTTGACAGTCCTTTTACCGTTGGGGGGTTTCAAATGCGCAGGCCGCATGATAGTTCATTGGGTGCTCCAGCGGGTGAAGTGGTTAATTGTAGGTGTGTGAGTATTAAGGAGGCTATTTAATTTTATGTATAGATTCACCAACCATTAAAGTTATTTGATATTTGTTTAATTCTATAACTCCAATAACTTCAAATATTACAAAGAATCCTGTTTTGCACAAGATACCATTTTCATTAACATAATATAATCCAGTTTGAAAGGTTTGGGGAAGTTCCATAATTATTTAGTTTGTTTTTTTACTAATATTTTTAAGAAAGCATATTTAATATCTTCACTCAAACTTGTATATGGCCAGTTGGAATCATACCATTTAATCCACTCATCAAGCGACTTGTAGTTGCTAAGTTTAGGCTCTTTCATAATTAGCTAAATTTTAGTTTAATAAAACCCCAAATGCTCATTCTTTTAAGGTCGTTTTTATATTTTCTGTTCAGGCTTTTTAGTTCACTAACCTCGTTTTGCACGTATTTAATCCGCTTTTTTAACACATTTAAAGTTTCTGGTTCGGTCATATAATAAATTGAGTCGGAGCTATACCCCTCTATACAAACAAATTTCCCTTCATTAATTCCGTTATAAAAGTCTCTTAACATATTATACTCTATTATGTCTAGTAATACCGTGTTAGTTTTCATAATTATATTGGTTTAATTGATCTCAATGCCTTTGCTACAGCCTCACCAACATCGCCACTTTTAAATGGTAGTGTATTGCCAGAACCAATGAGTTTTACCTCAATAGTCATATACTCTGTCTTTAATGGAATATCATCTGTCCCTCCTTTGGTGTGTCTATCTATTTGTATTACTTCTGTTGCTATAAATTTCATAATTATTTAGTTTTAATAAAAAAGCCCCTCAGATCGTGGCTCTTCGGGGCTAGCTTTCGCTTTGATTAATGATAATTTTCGATGCCACGAACACCTTAATTCTATGGGTGGGGTATCTACTCCCCACATTGTTGACAGCTGGCCTAGCCTTTATTCAACGCTACTTGTGTAGTTCCTTCAATTTCGGACACCATAGTAAAATTATAGTGCAATACTAAATAGTAATATTAACAAAAACAAACCTTATTACCAACGTGGGAATGTGCGTACCAATATGGGACATTAACCATAATGGTAATTAATCCCAATTTGGAACTAATTGCTATTTATTTCTTATATTTGGAATTAAAATACCAAAATGGGAAGTAAGCAGTTCTTTAATACGCTAGATTTCAAGGCAGAAATACAAGATGTTGACCTGAGTAAGCGTACAGTGACAGGCTATTTCTCCAAATTTGGCAATATAGATGCAGACAATGACATCATTGTAAGCGGTGCATTTGCCAGAACGATTAGGGAGAACGGCCCGGAAGGTAAAAAACGTATTAAGCATCTCAAAAACCACAATCCTAATCAAATGATTGGAAAAGTGGTTGAGCTAAAAGAGGATAGCACAGGATTATTTTTTAAGTCTATAATGAGCACTAACTCATTTGGCAAAGATGCCCTAATTGAATATCAGGAAGGGCTTTTAACCGAACACTCAATAGGGTTTATCACTTTGCAATCAGATCGAACCGATGACGGCATAAACATAATTAAAGAGATTAAATTATTTGAGGGTAGTGCTGTTACCTGGGGCGTAAACGAAGAGACCCCGGTGGTTAGCATTAAGTCAATGACATTTGTAGAGTTATCGGAAGAATTAGAATCAGTATTAAAATATTGCAAAGTAGGTGGTCTTAGTGACGACCTAATGCAAAGCGTAGAAATAAAAATCAGGCAAATACAGCAAGAAATCTCAGAACGGAAAGAGGTCGCCATCAAAGAAGAGGCACCAGCAACCCCCGAAGTAGACTTATTAGCTATTTTCAATAAAGGATTTAACAAAACATAAAATGGATTTAAAACAACTTGAAGAACAAGTAAAAGAACTTGGCGTAAAAACCGCTGAAGTTTTAGAGAAAGCAGAGGGGCAACATACCGATAATAAGAAAATGTCCGAGGATACTAAAAACGAATTAACGGGTTTAGTATTGAAAGAGCACGAAGCCAACGAAAAATTGGTTAAGCACATGGAATTATTGCAAAAACAATGCGATGATTTAGACACAGATTTGCAGAAACGCAAAGCAAACGATCCGGTAAAAAAAGAATCATTCAAAGATGTGTTACTGGGATTAAAAGACAATGAAGGCTATAAAGCATTTATAGGAAGCGACAGAAAGGCGTTTAGCCTAGAATTGAAAGCCGACATGTTAACAACTACTCATTTCACAGATGCAGTAATTGAACCAGACAGAGTATTAAGTACTCCAGTATTTTCACCTGAAAGAATGGTAAGAATGCGTGACTTAATACCTGGAGGAACTATGAGTGGGGGCAGTATTTCTTATCCTCAAGAGGGCAGTGTGGTAGATAATACCGCAGCCGTTGCAGAGGGAGCAGCTAAACCACAAAATGAATTTCCAGTAGCTCAAATTGAGTCTTTAGCCAAAAAGATAGCCGCTTATGTGCGGCTATCTGATGAGGCACTAACTGATGTTCCTTTTATGGCTTCTTATGTGTCACGTAGATTGATAGATAAATTGAAGAACGTAGAGGATGCTCAAATTCTTTATGGATCAGGAATAGGGGCTAATTTAGATGGCATATTTACTCAGGGAACAACATTTGCAGGCACCTTATTGAATCAACCTAAGTTTGACGTACTAAGAAAAGCAATAGGCGAGGCCAGAGGTGCTGAGTTCTTTGCTAACGCCATTCTTTTAAATCCTGCCGATGCGGTTTTACTTGACATCGAAAAAGGGTCTGATGACCATTATTTACGTCCTCCATTTGTGACGAGCGTAAACGGTAGAATGTTTATAGGTGGTGTTCCAATTATAGAGAACACATTTGTTACGGTAGATGACTTTATAGTTGGTGACTTTAACATGGGAGCACAATTGTTTGACAGAACGGGCGCAAACGTTCGATTCTTTGAACAAGATGGCGACAATGTTGTTGAAAACAAGATCACTATTAGAGTGGAAGAAAGATTAGCATTAGCGGTGTACCATGTAGGTGCATTCATTAAGTCTGATTTTGCAACTGCTACAGCATAGAGTATGCTTGGTTTTGAGGGGTGGCAATTCAGTCATCCCTTTTAACCAATTAATTATAATTACAATTTAAACAAAAACAAAATGCAAGCGAATCAAAATTTTTATCACAATAACGTGATGTACCGAACAGGTCAAAATGTTGACATTAAAGACATGGCAGAAGTTAAAATACTTAAAGACAAAGGTATTATCGTAGATAAGTACGAGAAGCCAAAAGCCAAAGTGAAAGCTAAATCCGAGTAGTATGATACATTTAGTAGCTATACGGAACTTCAATTATGGTGGCAAAATCGTAAAACAGAAGGATGATAAATTTGAGGCTATAGAAATTGATGCCAAAAGATTAATCATTATGAATTTGGCTAAAAAAATTGATAAGTCACACAAAGAAATGACTAAGAAGCAATGAATCTAGGGGCAGATGTATTGAATTTACCAAAGGGGCTGGTTTTAAAAGTGACTATTGCACCAAAGGAAGAGGCAGCGTCACTTAAAACAGCGCAAACATTTGCCCGAATAGATACGGGTGCCGATGATGGATTGTTAAAAGTTCTAATGGCTTCAGCTACCGAAAAGGTCGAGGCCTATATTAATAGAAAGCTAATAGACCAAACCATTGTAGCACATTGGGAGGTTGGGGCCGACAGAATTACTTTGCCATTTGGAAATGTTCAAAGCGTTACAAAGGTGGAGATAGGCCAAACGGACGGAACATTTATAGAGGACACTACATTTGTTTTAAAGGCCAATACTGTTTATTTAACCAATTCAATTGAATCAACTAGCAACGATGTACGGATTACTTATATCACAGGTTTTGGCGATAGTTCAGATAAGGTTCCGGCCATTATTAGGGAGGCTATTTATAAAATGATAGTAACTTCTTATGATAACCGGGAGGATCTAATAATGGGTGAAAGTGTTATGATGATGCCCAACAGTTCTAAACGAGAATTAGCCCAATTTATTAATTATGAGAGCTTCTGATTTACGGCATAGGGTTTTACATCAAGCCCCAGGCTTTACAGATGACCTTCAGGGCGGTCAGGGCACTACATGGGTAGATATTAAAACAATATTCGCAAAGATTGAGCCCCAAACGGGTAGCGAGGTATTGGAACAGGGCAAAATTGCTGGAGCTAGACGGTTTTTAATTACCGTTAGAAACAAGGATATTAACATAGACCGCAAGGATAGGTTAAAATGGGGGGATAGGTTTTTATACATTGAAACTCCCATAAACCCGGACGCGGTCTTACATTGGGTTACGTTTGATGCATTTGAAAGGGTAAATTAAGATGGCTAAAACAATTACAGTTGAAGGAATAGATAAGGCCATCAAGTTAATGAAAAGATATGATAAACAAGTGGCTAAAACGATTGATACCGAAGCCAAAAAGTTGGTTTTGAATATTATATCCGATGCCCAAAGGGTTGCGCCAGTAGATACCAATAATTTAAGGTCGATGCTAACCGTTCAAGTTAGGCGAGGGTTTTATAATGCTGTGAGTGGCGCTAATTATTCTATTTATGTAGACCCAAAACAGCCGTATTTCTTGGTTCATGGATTAAAGAAGGTAGCTAAATTTATAACAAAGGTTAGAGGTATAATTAAGGGATTATGATTAACACAGGAGGCATTATAATGAAGGCATATATAAGCGCATTAAGCGGTATAAGCGCACCTGTTTACTTTAGTGTACCTAACAATCAAAAGTTCCCTTATGTTCTTATAGAGGACATAGACGAGCGTGGTGGGGAGGATGTAGCTACCCGAACAAAGCAAAATAGGAATGCTACTGAGGTTGATGTGGTTTTAAGGGTTGTTACCGGGTTTACTTCTGGTGGTGGGGCCAAAGATGCGGACGACATAGCAACGGAGATACTAGCTATTGTATTGCCTTCAGACCCATTGACAAAATTAGACTTCAGCCCGATTGAAAACGTAACAGCGAGCTTTGATAGCTCAACTTATACCAGGGAGTTTAACGACACCCACACAATTATTGTAAAAGAAATAACGATCAAGCATTTACTATCACAACCATGACAGCAATTGAAGGAATCATATTATTAAACTTGTTGTATTTAGACTTTTTAATTATTTATGTCCTATTAAAACGAAATGATTATAAAAAACGAGATGATTATTCAGAGAAAAACGAAGCAGAAGAACACAACCTTTGGCGAACAAAGGATGATTATAAAAAGAAAAAACAAATTTAATTAACAATTATGGCAACAGCAGGAAAATTTAACGGTGATTTGATAGTGTTGGACATAGATGGAAATGCATTAGCGCACTCCACCGATGCCACATTAACAGTTACCCAGGACGCACCCGATACTACTACAAAAGATAGTGCCGGATGGAAGGAAAATCTAATTGATGGTAACAGGGGATGGGAAATGTCGGCTAGTGGATTAGTGACATTTGACGCAGTAAACACAGCTCCAGCTGATTTATTAGATGCTATTTTAAACAACACAGCTACAGTTCTTAAATTCACAACGGCCGAGAGTGGAGATGATGAATACACAGGAACTGCAAAACTAACTTCTTTTAGTATAAATGGGCCACAAAATGCGCCTACAAGTTTTGAAGTGACTTATTTAGGCAATGGGCCATTGACCAAAACTCCAGTAGCTTAATGAGTGGGGTAATAACGGTTCAATTAGGGGGGCAAGAGCGTTCTCTAAAGTTTGGAACTAATTCAACGGCTAAGTATTGTGAGGTTAGAAAGTGTTCTCTGGATGATTATCTGAATGATATGAAATTTGAGAACATAAAAGGCTCAGAGGTAAGGGATCTTATTTTCTGTGCTTTATGGGCATTTAATGTTACGAATGATCTTGAAACAGACTTTAATACTTTCACCGTTGGGGATTGGATAGATGATGCAGACCAGAAAGATATTAATAACATATTCACGGCACTAGCAGATTCTAACGCTCAAAAAGTTGATGTTAAGAAGGCGAAAGAAAGCACAAAAAAAAAGTAACGTGGGATAGTGTTTTAAATTTAGCCTTTGGAATATGTGGGTTAAAACCTGAAGAATTTTGGAGCCTAACTTGGGGGGAGTTTTACGATCTTGCTAATGTTAGGCTTAACTATTTAGACTTAGAAGAAGAGAAAAAACAGGTATCAAAAGGTGAGATTTTGGCAGCGATATATAATACAATACCGAGAAAAAAGGGAGTACCCGCAAATACATACAAGGATTTTATGCCTGATAAATACCTCGATAAATATCCAAAGGATGAGATATTACCTTCAAGCTCACCTGAAAAAATGAGGGATTGGGTGGAGCGTCATAATAAAAACTTCCCTAATTCGCCAATTAAATTTGACTACAATAAACACAAGAACTAATGGCTGATGGTGATATTAGGATAAGGATAACGGCCGACAACAAGGGGCTAACAAAGGGTATTAAGGATTCCCAAAAGAAGCTGCAAGGGCTAGGAAAAACAGCCAAAAAGGCGGGTTCATTACTAGCCGGAGCGTTGGCTGGTGCCGCTATAATCAACGGCATTAAAAATGCTATTTTAAAGATAGCTAAATTAGAATCAAGCATAAGGCGTGTTAGTTTAATTGCCGGAGGCGGTGAGGAAGCCTTTGCAAAGTTAGCCAGAACATTAGGAAGCAGCACTGTATTTACTGCAAATGAAGCGGCCGAGGCGATGGGATTCCTTGCTCAGGCTGGATTCAGTACAAATCAGATTCTAACGGCAACTCCTGGGATATTAGATTTAGCGGCAGCGGCTCAGTTAGATTTAGGTCGTGCGGCTGATATTGCTTCAAACATTTTAAGTGGGTTTGGATTAGCTGCAAGCGAGGTCAACCGGGTTAATGACATTTTAGTAACTACTACCAACAGCGCAAATCTAAGCGTGGAACAAATGGGGGAATCTATGAAAGTAGTTGCTCCGATTGCTAAAAGTGCCGGAATAAGTATCAATCAAGTAGCCGGGTTTATGGGTGTGCTTGGTGATGCTGGTATTCAAGGATCATTGGCAGGAACCCAATTAAAAGGGGCAATAAGTTCATTACTAAAACCATCAAACGATGCTATAAGCGTATTTAAAAAACTTGGAGTTGAGATAATTAAAAACGAAGAGGGTAATTTAGATTTATCAGCAACATTAAGGGCATTAAAAGACGCAGGACTATCCACGGCAGATGCATTCACAATATTTGGTGAAAGGGCAGCAGCCGGGGCTTTAGTTATGGCAGATGCAGCCGATAAAGCCGACACATTAGCAATTGCAACAAAGAAAATAGGGGTTGCAAGCAAACAAGCAAGGGAGCAATTAGATACATTGAAAGGCGATATTTCAAAGCTAGAAAGTGCGTATGATGGGCTTATATTAGAAGGCGATGCGCTTAGTGATGTATTTAGAGGAATAGCACAAGAGGCAACCTTTGCGCTTGGACAGATAAGGGAATTAATTACAGGAGTAAGGGAGGAAGAGAGGGAAACCGAAAAACTGAATGATGCAATAGCTGATGAATTAGATATAAAGAAGAAGAAAAAGAAAATAGACGAACAATTATTATTGCTTGGTGATTTAACAACAGATTCCCAAAAGGCTTTTCGTAAAGCTTTAATTGAATCAGGGGCAGGAGTTGAGGCATTGAAAATAAAAGAGGAACAGTTAAACAAATCCCGTCTTGAAGTAATCATAAAAATAAGAGAGGCTTTGGCTGCCGAGGCCGAGGCATACGAAAACAACATAAAGTTGATGGCTAAAAGGCAAGCTCTAACTATTGCCCTTCATGGTAGCTCCTTAACGTTAACGGAATTAATAAGGGATGGGACGGAAGCCATTCAAATGCAAAACCTTGCTAGTGGTGGGGCGGTTGAGGTTCAAAATACATTAACCGAAGCACAAAAAGCAGAATTAAGGGCATTAACTTCTGGAATTGAAATTAAAGGAATTGATACTAAAACAACCGATAAACAAACAAAGGCACATAACCTGGTTGCAAATGCAGCAGGAGAAGCCGCAGTTCAAGCCGCAGTTCTAGCCGCAGCAAATAGGGAAGGAGCCAAAGCCATTGTTCAGGCATCATTAGCCGCAGCATTAGCAGCCGCAATAAAAAGTGCTTTTATTGGTTCACCTAATCCTATATTAGGACTCGCATTAGCAGTCGCAGGAGTGGCAGGAATAAACGCCTTATTCGCAGCTATCCCGAACTTTGCGGCAGGAACACCCAATTTTAGTGGCGGTATGGCTTTGGTTGGCGAACGTGGGCCGGAGGTGGTTAATTTACCGGGCGGCTCTAGCGTAACGCCTCACCTATTATCAAGGGGATCAATGGGTGGCAGCGTATCAATAGTAGTGAATGGGTTTGTAGGCAATGAACAGGAATTGGCCCTACAGATAAGTCAAGTATTACAAAATGAATCAGACAACGTAAGCAGAATATTATAGATGGCATTTGGAGTAAAATACATAGCTGAGTTTAAAGACAGGCAGGGATCTAACTGGAAAACAGAAATTTTAGAAAATGATTATGCCGGAACCATTACCAATTTACGAAATTCGGGGAGCAATCCACTTAAACTAAAGTTTCGAGCCTCAAATGTAAAACTAAAACACTCACCAATATGCCCCAAAGATGTAGAGCTAATCGTTATATCAGATGATGATTATGGCCTAATGGAATTTGCCTATAATACAAGTAAGCACTACTTAATGAAGGTTTTTCAAGACGGATCATTAAGGTTTCAAGGGTTTATATTGAAGGGTTTAGGTGGGGAAAAGTATATTTCGCCTCCTTATCCGGTTAAAATACGTGCTACGGATGGGCTTGCAGAGTTAAAGAATGTTCCTTATATCCATATAGGCGGTAACGATGTCGTAAAAGGATCGGAAGTATTGATACATATATTAACGGATTTGATAGGTATAACTCAGGATTTTATACTGGACAATAGTAATATATTCCCCGATTCATTAAGCCCAGGCGCAAATGACACATCATTAGATTTAACTTATGTAAATCAGCAATTATTTGTTCAGGAAGAAATGAGCGCCTTTGAAGTGTTGGCAGACTTAATGACTACCCACCATTGTAGATTTTATCAATCAAATGACTTTTGGGTGGTTGAGCAACTTGAAGGATTATCTACTGGGCTAAATCAATTATCAAAAAAAAGGGACAATGTTACTTATGCGTTTGATTCTAATTTTACAAACGTAAAGCGATTACTAATACACCGTGTTTTCGAACTTAATCCTGAAAACCCGGTAAACAAGCCAATTGGGAGCGCATCAATTTCATTTATAGAGGCACCTAAAGAGATAGAAGTTAATACCAAAACAGTAAAATTTGAAAATATTTTAGAAAATGACGGCCTAGATAATTGGGGAAATAGGGTTAAATGGGTAGATATAAGTGGGGGCAATATGGGAAGCAGTTCAGATGCGCAAGGATTTGCAGATACCAATAGTTTTAATACCCAAACTGTCCAAGGATTTAGTGTTTTGGGCATAGGTAAAGGTTTTACAAATTCGAATTATGCTGTATCATCATCAGGAAAGACACATAATATAACTGATATTACAGACATTGGGGGCAACATTTTAGAACTAACTTTCAATAATGAATTTTTTTCGTCTCCCAATTGGCCTATATCAAATAATAAATTATTTATCGAAAATAAGGGGGTATTTGAGGTTACAACAGCCGCATCTGGGGGTGAGGGAACCTCTCTTATAAGAATTAGAGTAATTGACCCTGGCTCAACCCCTAAAACAGGCGATAGAATAATCGGTAATATTGATTTATTGTTTGCATTAGAGCAGACGTTAAAAATTCCATCTACAGAAACCATAAAAGATTTTAAAAGAGATTCAGAATTTATCCTGCAATTAGAGATTGAGTATGCGAGTCAATTTTACCAGGTAAATGATCCCACCACAACCCTAGATAAGGCAGTGCATTTTATTGGAATTAAAGCTGGATCTACAGGAGGGGACACTTTTAACGGACAGGTATGGGAAAATTTAGCCATAAACGGAACTAATACTGAAATGACCCAGGTCATAGGTATTCCCGAGACCGAGCATGAACAGTTTAATACGTTTAAATTAGATATCCCCTTGGATTGGGATTCATCTTTAAATGATTTTGAAGAAATTCATATAGCTCTTATAGGAGGATATTCAAAATCAGTAATCTATAAAAGTATAAACTTTACAATTACCAATGTAGTTGATGCGAAACACACAGAGCTAAATGTAACGGGCAATAATACCTCCATAGTGTTATCTGGGACACTTTTTAAGGCACAACAAGAAACCGATAACACAGAATATGGTGCAATGGGAGGTCTTTTAGATGTAAATGGGGATGAACACATACTATTCAATGGTAAGTTAAAAAATGATGAAATTTCAGAGTTAATTAAAGATGGCTACGATGAAAATTTACAGATATGGAAGGGTGTTTTAAATGGTTATGTAGCTGAGAATCATATTATCATTGACCCAAAGAATTTTAACAGGACATTTCAGGTTCAGGAGGTAACTAATAACTTAAACGATAGCACTTCCCAAATTATGGCTGTTGAAATACGGCCAGAGGGGTTAATTTTGCCAGACCTTACAATTACCTCAGACCCGGCCAGTACATTAGCATTTGGAACGAAGGATGAAAACCAATCCACTAATAAGCTAGTAGAAATAACGAACACCGGAAATATTGTATTTAGTGTTATCTCATCCACAATAAGCACACATTTCAGCGCAAATGAAACCTTTGAAATTGAGCCCGGCAATAGTGTATTTTTTACCGTAAATTCTAAAGCCGATGCCTTGGGGGTTTATAACGGCATAGTTTCGTTTCAAGAAGTTGGGGCGGTATCTAACAGAATAGATATTAATTGCACGGTCACAATAGTTCAAAATACCTCAACTTGGGAGATAATAACAGC
>SMVB01077434.1_pt1 | contig 12723 bp, 29 predicted proteins | sample 2456461 | NCBI WGS metagenome assembly SMVB01 (sample SAMN11095934, study PRJNA526329) | marine sediment metagenome | biome: Marine sediment; feature: Surficial sediment; material: Deep marine sediment; isolation source: Hadal surficial sediment | place: Pacific Ocean | collected 2014-05 | depth...
TCAAGACATAGAAAATTAATCTCAATTCAAGGTGAAACAGGTAAGGAATCATATATGTTAGGACACTGTGAGTTTGGAGAAAAATTAAACAATATGACAATAATGTACAAGAGAGATTCCTTTGATGTTTATCGTTGTGTTAATTGCAAGTTATTGTATAGAAGAACAGGATTTGATATGCCACCTAGAGGTTGTTATCCAGAATTAATTTGTGTAAAATGTGACAAGCACTTTCCAACAAAAAGAAAGTTTGATAATCACATGAAAAAAGATGAACATAAAATGCCTGATTGGATAGACTTTACTAGAAACCTATGTGATTTGGGAATGAGATACTAATGGTTAGAGATTACACTTATCAAGAAATCAAGAATTTGGATACAGTTGATGGACTTCAGATTTGGCATGTAAGAAATACCGTAATTAGAAGGGGAAATACAGCAGTTGCCAAAGTCTTAGATGCAAATGGTGGATTCCTTTGTCTAGTTGTTTTACATGATTTGAAAGGTCAACAAGGCGAAGGTGCATACAGTGGTGCAGAGTTGAAAAAACTTCCAAATGATCACAAACTTGCATTAGAATCAATTCTTGAAGATGCAGAGGATAGTTATTCACATGATGATTTGTTTACTGTAATCAAAAGAGCAGTTGTGAAGAAGAATGACAAATGGAACTATGATGGATGGAAGAAGGTTGTATCACAATTAACTTTTAACCAGTGTTGGATATTTGACAAAACAGATGCAACATATAGGATAGATCATGAAACCATTGAGGAAATATTGAGAAAGGGAGAATTTAGAAATGCTTAGAGAATCACTATCACCTGAAGAAATTCATCAAGGCATGACGGAAGCAAGAATTATTACAGATGGTAATGGTGAATTTTTCTGGATTCAAGATGTTGAGATGGTTAATGGATATGTCAATGTGAAAAAAAGTAGAGAAAATTATGAAATCAGAATGATTAATGATGAAGAACACAGAAGCAGAGAGAGGTTCAGAAATGAATAATTATTTCTTAGTTAACAAGAATTGGATTGCATCAAGAGAAGCCTTGTCTGAAGAAGAAAGACTTGATTGGATTATGGGTGGAAATAATGAGTGAAGAATCCATTGAGAAAAGATTGGATAAGATAATGGATACTCCTTCTACTAGGTCAAAGATTTTTGCAATGTAACAAAAACAAGATGTTTCATACGATATAGCAGAGTCAATGTTCAGGGTAACAATGAAACAAATGCTTGAAGATAAGAATACAGATTGGTCAAAATTTGAGGTAGAAAAAGATTGAATCCTAAGATTAGATTGATTTGTGAAGGAGATATAGATTGTACAGTACAAGTATTTATGACAAAAGAAGAATTGATAACACTGAACAAAGAATCTAAAGTTCTCACATGTCCTAATTGCAGACCAAAATACGAAAATGATATTAGAGCAGATCCTTTAGACTTGGGAGAGTCTGAAAATTGATCACATTAGTAAACAGATATTCTATTGGAACTGGAACCAAGAAAGAAGTAGATGAGTTCAATAAATTCTATGATTTAGAAGAAGCAAGGTTGAATCATGAAGAAAAAATGCAGATTGATTGGGCAATAACAGACTTTATGGAGAAGATGTTTGATTGAGTTACAACGATAGACTAGAAAAATGGGCAGAAGAACATTCTAAAAAATTAAAGATACTTTATGTAATTTGGTCTGTTGTATTGGTTGTATCAGTTATAGGATTTGCAACTGGATTCTTTGATGATATTACATTTGATGCTAACAAGGTTCCAGTTGGGTTCATGGATAAAGGTACATTCAATGGTGAACTTACACAAGATATTGTAAGAGTACCTCAATTACCAGTACAGGGGTATGAAACAGAATGGGATTGTGAAGGTACAGATCAGTTTGGTACTGTAGAACAATGTAATGAGTATTGGGATAACATATTAGAGTATACAGAAGAAAATGGAAGGATTGCGATGTTAGTAAAATTAAATGATGATGGACATTTGAGTGATGCAGTAAAATCATTCATCTTTGAAACTGAAGGAATAGAATTACCATAATGAAACTTGCTGTAGTTGGCACATCAAAGAATTTTTCAGAATATGAAGCAATAGAAATGAAAAATAGAATAATAGACATTCTTGACAAATATCCTAGAGATAATAGTGTTTCAATAATTAGTGGTGGTGCAAAGGGTGTAGATAGTATGGGAGTTGACATTGCAAAAAAATTAGGATTCAGAACCTATGTTTTTCATCCAGAAGGAGAAGAATGGAAGTATTACAAAATCAGAAACCAAAAAATTGCAGATGAATGTGATGCAATATTTTGTTTCACTTTACAGAAGAAGAATAATAGCTGTTACCATCATAAACTTCAGGAAAAACCACATCTAAAGACAGGTGGGTGTTGGACTTTGGAGAAGGCAAGAGAGATGGGTAAACCATCAGATGTGATTTTGATATGAGTGATAATGAAATACGCTTGATGGAAAAAGCATATTCTATATTTCATATAGATTCAACATTCAGAGAAACATTTGTTGAATTACAGAATGGTGATTATAAATGAGTGAATCAAAACAAGGAACAGATAGAGATTTTGTAAGAGATGTTTCAATCGGATTTGGAATTGGTTTAGTTTACATATTAATTATAATAGCAGTATTTGGAGATTAGTTAAAAATGAGTGATATTCCAAAGAAAGACAATCCACCAAGAAAATATTTGGTGGCAGTTCTAATTTCAGTAGGAATTGCATTATTTGGTACTGTTTTGTTTAGTGTTTACATGGAATATCAGGATGCACAATATGTTGACAAACTTTTAACAGAGGATTATGAACTTGGAACTTGGGAATGTGAACAATGGCTTGAAGAAGGAAGGTTCCTTGTTGCAAAACACAAGCCGATAACTAACATCAATGTTTGGGGTGAGGAAGATAGGCTAAAGTACCTTAATATTGAAAATAATTTGCTCTACCACTGTACAATCACAAAAGTTGATGTGATTCAGAATCTTCCATTATGTATTGAAATCTATGCTATAATCGAAGGGCTTTTGGATGATATGATAGAGATGGAGATTAATACACTAACTGAAGCAGACCAAAACAGATACCACTCAAACTATGATGCATATTTTAACAATGATTGTGATCTATTGCAAGATGATATTGATATGGGATTACCAAAAATCAAATTAGACTAGATATTTCTAATGCTTATTTAGAGCAACCATTCTACAATATTAGATGTATCACAGACAGAACTCCACCATGATTTTTGTTTGTGGTTATCTGTAGGTAAGATACCCATAACCCTTTTCTTACCTACAACCTTTTTATCAACAAAATTTGACCAATAGAGGTTTTGTACTACAAAATATTCAATGGATTAGACGGTCATCTCGGTTGCGTGGGATTAAGGATGTTTCAAATTCCGATGAACCATGCAACTGAGAATTTCAAAACTGATAAATAGAAAGATTTCACAGACAAATTGTGTCTTTACTAAAACATCTATCAGATGATGATGTAATCTCAGATTTTACAAACAACATCAATGATTTTTGTGAAAGTTATCATTTGGAATCTGGAAAGCCAAAAAGTATGGTTTGTACTATTATGATTGACAAATTCAAAGGAAGGGTTGAGGGTGGAAAATCTGAAGATTGGATGAGAAAACGAATTGATTCAAAATACAAAATGCTTCACAGGATAAATAATGTCAATCAAAAGAAATTCAGCAAGATTGACAAGCTGAAAGCAAAATTCAAACTAGCAGAATCAGAATTATTAAAAGCAACACATGAAGTCACAATAAAAGCATCAAAGGATTTCTAAAATGAAAGGTTTTAGGAAGCATGGAAGATTCATTCCATTAGTTAGAACTCATAAGGTATCTCTAAAAACCAAAGATGCGATTGTTTCAAAGCATCTACATGATGGTTCCTTTACACATGAGAATCCTAGAACAAGACAGAAGGAATCAATCAAACTTAGAAAGATTGAAGCATTAAACAATGATAGAAATGAACATGTTCTGATTGGAACTGGTTCAGATGGTAGACCTGTAAGCAAAATAGTGTAATAACCAAAGTTAACACAGTTGAAAAATCCTAAAATAGCAATATTTGTTAGATACACATAAGAATGGCTAATGATTCCGACCAAATTACAGTAAAGATACACACCTTTGTTATTGATTATCTCAGTGAGATGCTAGAATATTTTGAGGAAGAAGGTCTGAATTTCACATCAGAGTTAGCACTTCATGATGTGGCAGTTTTACATCTTCATGATACTTTTCTAAAAGCAAAAAAATCCAAAGAAGGTTTCAAGACCTTTATGGAATCCATGATAAATGATTGTCTGTATTTACAAGAGAGTGATATTGTAAAAGTAAAGATGAGGGGAGTTAAGGGTGACAAAAAGAAATGAATAACGAAAGTGGTGCAGTAGATTTTGAAATAGATATTCCATGTCCATTGTGTAATGGAAAACTTGTATCAATAAGAAACAAAGATGGTACACCGTTCTTAGGTGTTACAGATTATTTGGTGTTCTGTAAAGTGTGTGAGTTTGAAGAAGATGCTAAACAATGGAAGGAGAGGATTGATAATGCAAAGGTGTAGAGAGTCTATCATAGTTCCAAAACAAGGACTTGATGATTGGAGTTTTGAAGTAGACCGTAAAATCTATTGTGCAAGAATACAAGGACATGATGGTAAACACAGTTTCTTTAACAACGGAAAGAAGGTAGAAAAAGATGATTAGTGATTTTAGAGTTTCAATAATCTTTTTGGTTGTAGGATTTATGGGAATCTTTGCTATAGCGATTACTGACTATAATGATGACAAATTTATGGCAGGATTATTTATTGCACTTGCAATCTCAGGACTTGCATTGTCATTATTTTATCTGACTAAATCATGGAACAAGGAGAGGAAGAAGGATGAAGCAAAACAGGATTGACGATAGATTGGAAAAGAGAACCAAAAAGAAAAGCAGTTATCCTAATTTCTCTGAATGGAATGAATATCAATCATTGTTAAGAGATCCATTACTTACAAAGTTATTCTTGATACAGTTAGACAAACAATACAAAAAGTTATTTAAGAATTGGAGTGACTTTTGGGATTTATGCCTTGACACAAATCCAAGATATTGTTTTATCTGTGGATATTACATGATTCCAAAAATGAGAAATGATAAAGACAGAATAAAGATGCCTTACAAGAGAGGTGATCCAGTTCATTCGTACTGCTTCACTAAGGAAAGTACAGTAGAAAGAATGACAGGAAAACTAAATCCAGAATCAGAATTAATTTGCTTCATAGAAAAAGGATGGAGTATTAGTGGAAGTGTATGTAGACTTCGAGTAAAGAATACAGTTGAAGCAATTCGTAATCACTTGGGAGAATTTCATTCTAAAGAATTTACACATGAAGGCAACTTGGAGTTCCTTAGAGCAATTTATTTCCTAAAACCAAATGGAAAATCATTTCAACTAAGGAGAGAATGGCAATAATGGATAACTCTACAATCACCGTATTCATTATAGTAATAATTTCAATGATTGCAATCGCATCTTTGTTTGCAATACAGATAGATGAATTGAGTAATGAGATAGTTGAATTAGAATCACAGTTAGAAACATGCCAAATATCAGTAGAACTGTGTACTGAAATGTACAATGAGGTAAGACCATAATGGGAGAACACATAGACAAACTCTACTACTGTTCTTGCAGATGTGGTTGCACAAATATTATAGGATCAGAACTTCATAAAGGATGTACATTTTGTAGAGAAAAACATGCATATCTGTTTACTGATACTCAGTGGATGCCTGAAAGAAAGGAGATTAAACTAAGATGAATAAACTTCTAATCTATGCAGTAGTTGGTTTCATTGCATTTATCATGCTAAGTTCAACAATCATGGCGTTTGCTATTCCAAATGCATATTCTCAAATACCAACACAACAAATGATCCAAAAACTAGAAGCAGAAGGAAAATATAATTGCGAGATTAGTCAGTTCAATGAGTTCTTCTACAAACCAATTAGAATCAATTTGGTACATGATAGAGTAGTAGACCATCAGGTTTCTATAACATCAAAGGATCCTGAAAGTGTAGTACATTGGGAAGGAAGTTTTCAAACTTTCCAGTTGGTTACAGATAGTCCAGACAGATTTGAAGTTGAGATAATTTTAGATTATGAGGACAAAACTGACAAACCTAGACAAGTATGGTATCAGATTTATGGATTGGATAATGTACTAATGGCAGAAGGAAATTATGTTCATGAAGGCTTTACTTTTTGTAAGATATTCTCTTTTACAACTACTGATCCACCACACATCTTAACTTCAGAAGAAATACAAGAAGAAAACAATGCTTTCAATTCACAGTTTAGAAAGGAAGTTGCACTATCAAACACTTCAGTACAAAATGCATTGTTATTAATTGGAGTTGTACAACTTGTTGTAGGAATAGTTGTAGGATTGGTATTCTTTGTAATTATCGTATCAATGAAGTCAATGGGAAGAATAGGAAACAAACCAGTAAAGAAACTAAATGATATGATAGAAAATGTTAGGACAACAAATGACAATCTAAAACTTGTTACAGACCATCTGATACAGACAGATAGTAGAACAAAAGATGAAATCACAAGAGAATTGCACAAGACGATGGCAGATGCCAGTATCGTAATGTATGGTGCAAAAAAGATTATTGAGGAATTGGCAAAGGCAACTGGCATAAAGAATGTTTTGCCATCATCACCTGTTGAGGGTAAAACAAAACCAAAAACAAAAGTAAAATCACAAGCACCATCGTTTGTTGATACCATAGTACAGCGAAACACACCTACTGAAGAAAAAGCAAATGAAGAAAGCCAAGCAGAGCAGTATGGTGTAGAATTAACTAAAACCAAGTCAGACGATGTTGAAACTATTGAAATGGATGATAGTGAATTAAAACCATGTAAGATATGTGGTAAACCACCTACTGCAATTTGTGGTACATGCAAGGATCAATTCTGTAATCAACACTTGAATCATGGATGTGATGTAAAAGAATTGAAACCAAAGGAAGATGTAATTCCAACCAAAGAAAAAGTTGTAATGGTTACAAAGAAACTAAAGACAGTTTTCTTTGAAGATAGAATCACAAGTATCTTAGAGGATGGAATGGTAGAAAAATATCTTAAAAAAGGAATGACTCAGGCAAAAATTACAAGGATGTTGATAAAAGAGTACTCAAAGACAGGAAGGAATGAAAATCTAAGAACCTATTCAAGTATGCAGAAACAAAATGATAAAGATAATTCCAGAGAACTTGACATAAAACTCGGTGCAATGCTTAGCACATTAAACAATCAGGTGAATTAAATGGCTTTACTAGATGATCTAATTTTTGGTGGACTTGGAACACCACCCACACAAGATGCATCCGAACCTGTACTTGGAATTTTAGGATTTGTATTTTGGATTGTAATTGCAATCGGTGGAATTGGTGGTGGGTTCTTCATTCTAAGATTCTTACTTCTAAAGTTCTCTTATGATGAAGGAGAAATCATTGCACCATATAGAATAATTTGGCAAGGCAAGTATGCAAGTGTTGAAGGTAATCTGTCTGTCAATGAATCATTCGATGAAGAAGTAATGACACAGTTGGAAAGACATTCAGAGATGAAGTTTGCATCACAAATAATCAGAAATGAGATTAGAAACAAGAATTTGTTTGTCTATAACTTCAGGGTTACTGATGAAGGAAATATAGTTGATTCATTCTCAAAGAAAAGCAGAATCATCTCACCTGTGGATATGACACTTCCAAAATACACTTGGTTAGATTCTATGGGAAAGAGAAATCTCGGTTCTGTAATCAGAAGGGAAAAACGCAGAAACATTATGGTATTCCATACTTCAAGAAAAGTTACAATATTAGACGAAGATGGTAATGAGGAAGATTGGTTCATTTTGAGTCCAATACCAATGACAGAAGGTGAGAAAGAAATTATCAAGTTCAATTCACAATCTATCACTGATACACCAACTCACTATATTGAAATCACAAAAATAGAAGGTTTCAAGGCACTAACAGAGTTTGGTTCCTTTGCACCAACACTAGCTGAATCAATCCAAAAGTTCCTGCAAGTAAAATCAGAAAGAGATAGGTTTGCTCAGTTGTATCAAGAAAAAGTAGTTGAGTTAGAGGATGTTAATCTCAAAGTGAACAAGCTTACGCACATGTTAACTCAGAAAATCTATGTAGGAAAAGAAACAGATGATACAGGTTTCAAATCCAGAATGACATTTGGTTGGATATTGGCAAGTGGATTTGTTTGTTTCTTATTCTTAAAGATACTTCCAGAGTTTATCACAACAATAGATTTGGTTGTAGTTCAGTTGATGGGTGTTGGAATTGGATTGGCACTTGTTGGATTCCTATACAAATATTATGAGGAAAAAGACAAGACCGTAGAGGAAAAGTTGAGTGAATCATGAGTATTAAAAGTCACGATGAGGTTAGAAAATAATGAGTAGTCCACCATCAAGAGATGCATCACTCAAAAAAATGATAGACATAGTAAGAATCGGACATGATACACTACTTGACGAACATAAGAGAGTGGAAGATGCAGTTTTAGGGATTTATAATTTTCAAGCAGTTCCAAGTGATCCTAAAAGTGGTAGAATATTCCAGTATCAAATAGAGAATCAACCTCTGATTCAAAAATATGAAGTAATTCTAGTTTCTGCTACAGCAACTTTTCATCCTGTAGTCAATGCATACAAGAATGAATTGTTCAAACTAGAGATGCAGATTCCTACAGAGTATGATATTGAATATGAAAAGAACGTCAATATACCAAAAGAAGATGACAAACCACAAACACTAAAAGAAAAACTTGGATTGGGTGGAAAGAAAAAAAGAGTAATTGGTAAAGATGAACCATATCAGCATGGATTACCCTACCTTACAGAAGCATTAACCAAGATAGATAGGCTAGAAAGATTCAGTGAGATGCAATCATTCGGTGTTGATTTGCATGAGTTTACAAGTTATTCAGGGATGTTGAATTATCTCAGTATCCATAGAACCCAATTCAAGTTTGAGATTGCACCAACAATACTAAGGATGCACAAACAGTACATAGACATTATCCTAAAGGAAGAAAAGATAGGTGCAATTAGAATAGCAGGTAAACTTGAAGATGAGTCATTCAAGACAAGATTAGACGAAGTAAAATATGGTTAGTAGTCAATGCTTATTTACAGGTTCTCTTGAAAAAAATCATATTGAAGGGATTCAAAAAAGACGGAAAGTTTAGACCTACTGGTAAGAAAACTAAATCATCATTAAAGAAATCTGATATTAAACCACGAAAGAGAAATGATGCCTTCAATGGAATAAGTGGAAGTGGTGTACCTGATCCAAACGGACAATTTTCAGGACAAGGTTCAACAAATTCAAGAAATACAAATCAAAGTGGTGGAAAACAAAGTAGTGGGAAATCATCACAGCAACAATCACAGCAACAATCACAGCAACAATCTCAGCAACAATCTCAGCAACAATCAAAATCGGCAATGGGTTCAATAGGAAATACACCAATGCCACAGGGAGTAGGACAAGGCAAATTACCACAACAAGGTCTTTTATCAAAGATTGGTAAAGGTGCATTTGGTTTATTGAAGGGAGAAGCAGAACGACAACACAAGTTAGATAAGAAAAGAGATGAGGTAAGAAATGACCAAGAACAGATTCAAGATATTATTAATTCAAGTATTGATCAGATACTAGATGATACGAAGTCAACAAATGAACAGAAGTTCAGATTGTTACAAAGATATGCAATGGATAACAGAGATGCACTTTCACAGTACCAATCAAATTTCATTAATACATCATTAAAAACACTTACGACAGAAACCAATAATCCATCTACATTCATTGGTTCAGTTCAACCACTTGTGAAAAATGCATCAACTAAAACTTCAACAAGTGGTACTGGTAGAGGAAAAAACAAAAACACAAGTAGTGTATCAGACAGACTTTCTACACAATCAGGTCAAACAAGTACAATAACTAGAGATGCACTTGGTAATATTATATCAACTACTCCTACGACTCCTACGACTACTACATCATCACAGAAAGGTGCAGATAATCTAGGTGCAGAAATTGATGCCATATTAGGTGGATAAAATGGTTCTTGGTGGAGTATTAAAGATCATTCTTGTAGTTGCACTATTAGTTATTGCAGGTTCAATAGTAACTTTCTATATTCCGTCTGTATTTGATGGATTGAATAATTGGTTAGCATCAGTTTACAATGCAAGTTTCTTTCTGATTCAACCACAGCAAGGAGAAGCAATATGTGATTTGCTTATTCAAACACATGTTAGCATAACACAAGATGACTTTGATATACTTCGATTCAAGATACCTGACACAAAAACATTGGCAACACCATTAGAGTATACAATACCTGTAAACAATCCATACACCTATGAATATCTAAATTGTGTATTTGTAAATCAATTTGTGATTGCAAATCTTTTAGATAATCCAATCGGACAAGCACCAAGACCTGTAGTTAGTTCTATACCAACTAATGCTTTCCTCAATCCATTCGGGCATGACTTTACACAACAAATAAGATTGACAGATGCAAATGATCCAACTCAAAGAGTTGATTGGATACTATCACCAAACTTATCATACACAACTACGATTCCTATATCATTCCAACAAGAAACTCCACTTAGTCTAAATGCACAGTTTATAGTTCCTAACATTCCTGTCAGAACTTACAACTTGGAGATTTATTTAACAGGTGCAGATTTAGGAATTAACAATATGCCTATTGGGGAACCATTCAAAGGACAGATTTGTAATCAATTCCAAACATTTAGTGCAGGTAAGTGTACCTAAACTGAGTTAGGATTTAAGTACTAATTTCACAATCATTCTCTATTGCCTAATTGTGAATTTATTGATCCAAGTACTAATTATGAATGTGGAAAGAAATTCAATGTTGAGATGATCCATTTTATCAATCCATCTCAGAAAAATCCACAAGTTTACTATGTTTGTAGCCTTCATGCTAAGATTAGATTTGATACATTTAACAGAAGTGATGAGGAACTAAAAAAACAGTATGATAGGAATGAAATCAACTGGCAACAGAAAAGAGATATGCAATCTGAGATTTGGTTCAAGTGTAGGAAATGCAATAAGGCTTTTGAAAAAACTGCTGTTATTTGGGTAGTGATCTATTTCAGGTTCAATACAGATATTCAACTTCAAGTAAAAAAGGCGTTTAGATTACATCGTGAGTGCTGTCTTGGTGAACTATTCTTGTACGGAGTAGGTAGAGAAACTAAGAAAGACGAAAAGTTGGATAGTTTTTCATGAGTAGTTGTAATGTAGACAATGTTTGGAAATTCATTGAATTTGGTACTGAGATACCAAAAGGAATACTAATTCCAAAATTAGATACTCCATGTTGGAATTGGATTGGTCATGGAAATCAAGGTGGATATGGTAGACTCCGTTTTAATACTGAGATGCTTCTTTCTCATAGATTTCTATATGAATTATTTATTGGCAAGATACCGAATGGAAAGCAACTTAATCATATTTGTAGGAATAGAAGATGTTGCAATCCAGAGCATTTAGAACCAGTAACAAATCAAGAGAATGTAGGCAGAGGGTTAACACCAATACTCAAAGGTTGGAACGCAAAAAAAACTCATTGTGCTAACGGTCATCCTTACTCAAAGGATAATACAATATTAAAAAGTAATAATAAACGAGTTTGTAGAATTTGCAGGTCTGCAAATGATAGAAGATATTATAGAAAAAAGTTGGAATTGTACTCATGAAATTATGTGATCATGAAAGACCACCTAGAAGCAAGTATGGAATTAACACAGGAGAACTAGGTTTTGAAAAAGATTATTTTTGTATAGAATGTAACTGGTTCGTTGGATATTTTTCAAGGATTGTACTAAGATGAAGTATTGTGGTAAATGCCAACAATGGATAGGTAATGTAGAATTTCCTGATCACATGAAGATGGAAAATATAGGTCAGAACTCTGATGCAGTAGAACACAAACAGTACACAGGAAGTTCAAGTGTTGAAAAAAGTGATTATATGATTTGTGTACTACATCAAAAGAAATGTCCATGTCCAATAAAGAGTTGTAAGTACAGACCATTTGGAATGATAAAGAAAGCATTGATGATGAAGTATTTCAGAAATGGTTGGTGGAAATGGCATGATGGATATGGAAATGATAAATATGTTAGAATAGATATTGATACGAAAATCGTTGTTTTGTTCGGGGTTCCAATAAAATTAAGAATATAGTAGATGAGCTAATGCTTATTACCAACTTATTTTGAGAAAATTTGATGACAGATGGATTCAAACTAACTGGAATAGGCAGGGAACCTACACCAAACATGCGATATACATTGTCATCAATTAAAATTAAACAAAGATTAGAAGAAGATAAAATGATACACAGAGTAGCAAAAGAAGTTGCTCAGGAGTATCTAAAATCAGAAGCAGAGGATAGAGATTGAAAGGCTTCAAGAAAGATGGTAAGTTCAGACCTACAGAAAAGAGAAACAAATCAGCATTAACAAAACATGATGTAGTATTCAAGAAACCAGTATCATTTGGTGA
>SMVB01321712.1_pt1 | contig 12722 bp, 12 predicted proteins | sample 2456461 | NCBI WGS metagenome assembly SMVB01 (sample SAMN11095934, study PRJNA526329) | marine sediment metagenome | biome: Marine sediment; feature: Surficial sediment; material: Deep marine sediment; isolation source: Hadal surficial sediment | place: Pacific Ocean | collected 2014-05 | depth...
GACGGCACGTTTACCGAGGTGACCGATGAAGCTGGCGTTAAAATCCTGGACTACTCGCTCGAAGCGGACAGTCAGGGGTCTACGGGCTGGTTCGATTTCGACCAGGACGGCCACATCGATCTATTGAGCCCGAATGAAGGGCACAACAACGTGCTGTTCCACAATAATGGCGATGGTACTTTTAGTGAGGTCACTAGAAATCGGCAGCCACCGTCAGGGATTCCCTTTTTCAACGAAGGCGACGCCAACGGAGTGTGCCTCGGCGACATCGATAATGACGGTGACATTGATGCTTATCTTCCGAATGCCGACCAAGCCAATCGTTTGATCCGCAACAATTTGAAGGAAACGGGAGAGGCCACCTTTACGGATATTACAATGGCCTCCGGAACCGGCGACATGCGCGGCGCGCGCGGCTGCACTATGGCCGACTACGACAACGATGGTTTTCTGGATATCTATGTGAGTAACACCGGCCCCTCAAACGTGCTTTTTAATGACGTTGCTGACGAGAATTTCCCTCCCTTCGTGCAATTTTATGTTTCGAGAACGCCTGAACATAACGTTCTTTATCGCAACAATGGCGACGGGACATTCACTGATGTCACCGAGAGCGCGGGCGTTGGCGCCTACGGTACCGGCGTGGGCGTTGCATCGGGCGACGTTAACAACGATGGCTTTTCTGACATTATAGCGACCAGCCGACCGAATGGACGAAACTGGCTTTTCCTAAACAAAGGCAACGACAACAACTGGATCAAAGTCAAACTGGTAGGCACGAAAAGCAATAAAAGTGCATTCAATGCACGCGTGATAGTGACTTCTGGTGATCTTGAAGTGACGAAGGAAATATACAGTTCAACCGGGTATAATTCAGTGGATGATCCCGCACTGATTTTTGGTTTGGGCAAGAGGGACACGGTGGACTTCATTCACGTCATATGGCCCAGCGGTACGGTTCAACACCTGGAAGGCGTGAGTCCCGGGCAAACGGTGACCATTACGGAATCACAATAGGCAACCCAAGTGCCCGCGTCTGTGCCGCTTTAAAATTTCACCTCAGGCGGCAGTGTGGCAAGGGACCATGCTTCGTAAGGCGTCACATTGGTCGTGAACGGATCGGAGAACAGGCGGTCTTCAAACCAATTCAGCCGCATGGCATCTTGAGCCGCCAAGTCTTCAGCCGTATACGGGTCATCTTTCCGCCTCTCGATGATGGTCATATAGGCGTCGACAAATCGTTCAAAAGCTTCCGTCATAAAGCTGAAATTGTTCTCGGTCACGCTCATCATTGTGGGATTTGAGAAAAAACTCCCACCGACACAAGCCGGTTTGCGGCGGCGGCTGTTATCCATGGACAGGGGGTCTTCGTCAGCATGGCCTTCACAGACCAACTTTCTATGGGGCTCGCTATCGATACCATACTTTTCGTACACATCGTCCATTGTCTGCTTGAGGGTGGCCAGATCTTCCTCACCGGTGGCACCGGGCATTATGTCCAGCCATCCGCCTATGGCACTTGTGCCATCCTTGTCATAATGCATTTGAATGACCGCATGGAGCATACCGACCAGTGGTGTTTCCGGATGCACGTCAAAGCTAAGGCGCCGACTAAAATACCTCTCAGTTGGGAATTTTCCGCCCCGGCTTCGGGTTACGGATATCATGCGGCCGGCTTTTTCGACGACAGGCCCACGGGTGACCTTTATGTCGCGATCGGAAGACTCGGAGCTTGCGGTCGCCGTTTCGAGTTGCAGTCCATCATTCAGTTTAGCGATGCGATCAAAATATTGGGCATCCATGTCTGCCATAAATGTGAGCATCCGATCGACGAACGTCGATTGTTCTTCCGACAAACCTGCAAAATCTTCGCTGGCATTTGTTCTCGGCACAAAAAATTGCACCAACCCAATCACCACCGCGGCGATTATCATCCTGGTTAGGTGAGAATTTTTCATTTTGACACCTTCCGCTCCTGTCTTTCAGTTAGCTCCTTTGCGTCCTCATAGCCGCAATGGAGGTATCTGGATGCCAGGTAAACGCGCCGCCCGGCTGTCTCTAGGGTCTTTCCGGTTTTGATGGAATCAAAACCTGACCCTAGAAATAAGACCGATAAAGTTACGCGTCGGCTTGAAAAAATGCTCATTGAAAAAAGCGCGATAGGCGACAATCCACAAGGCTCAAATCCAGTGCCAAAGCGTCTTCACTCCGCAGGTGTCTTGGCCGCTTTTGCCGGCTTTTTGTCCGGCTTTTTCCAACTCTCATAGAAGGCCACCATCCAATTGCCTCTTTTCTTGACCAATTGGGGACCCGGCGCATAGATGCGAACGAGGATCGCCGCCACGAACAAAACGGATTGGTAAGCGCCGGCAATGACAAACGGTGCCCAGGGGCCCCAGGAATCGAACAAACGTCCGCCCACTAGAGCTAGAACCAGGATCCCCGCCGCGCCGAACATGCCGTTGGTGGCAATGATGGCACCGCGCTCCTTGGGTGGCGCCTCCTGCCCGACCAGGGCGATGGATGCTTTGATCATGAAGCTCGAGCCAAGAGAAATAGTGATAAAGTAGGGGATCATGGCGAAGTCCAACGGCGATGTGATAATTCCCATGGATAAATACCCTATTGTGGCGAAAGCCAAAGCCGTTGCCATGGCGGTGACCCGGTTGACGTTGTCCATGAACCAGCCGAAAAACGGTGCCACAAAAAAGCTCACCCCTTGCATGATCAAGATCACAATACCAAATCGCGCCATGGCTTCCGCCGCAGACATGCCACGGAGCTCGCCATCATGTATGGCCCATAACGCGAGAAACATGCCCTTGATTACGAGATCGGATCGTGCCGCAAACGCCCCGGCATAAGATAGCGAAATACGCGGATTCCTAATCGACTTCAAACCGACGGTAAAAAGTTGAAGCGCGGACGCCTGTTCGTGTTTTGCAACCACCGTGCCGCCTTTGAGGCCAAATTGCGAGATGATCGCCGTCACTACGCAAAGCGCCGTAGCTGACCACAGCATGGCTTTACCACCGTCGAGGGCGCTGCCGCCCGCATCCATCACCAAAGCCGGAATTTGCGCCAATACGCCGGCGACAAATATTGTGCCTAAAATGTTCATCATGCTGGCAATACCGATGAGCATCCCTCGGGAGCGTTCCTGCGGATAATCATTGGTAAGCGACGCCATCATGGACGCAGTTCCGGCCAAGCCGACGGCAAAGATCATTCGATAAGCGGTAAGTTCGCCGATTGACGTCGCCAAGGGGTACAGCCCATAGCCCAAGCCGGCCATCAAAATACCGATAATGTAGACCGGGCGACGACCAATCCGGTCGGACAATGCGCCGAAAGGCGTGAACATAAAGATCGCGACGATTTCCGTCCAAAACGTCAGATTACCTGAAACGGTTCCCTGTTGACCGTGCGGTATCTGCAGATGCTCCGTTAGAACGTAACCCTGCAAGATGTGCATGCCGCTCAGCATGGCCACACCGACAAAGGTGCCGTAAAGTTTGGTGATTACGTGTGTATTGGTGACGCCCGGCATCAAATAAATGGGGCCAAATTTTTGATCGGTTTGCGAATTCGCCATGACACCATCCCCGAGAATTGAGTGGAAAGTTTTCCTCGATTTCCGGGAAGTTTAATTATACTAAGTCGATAGCGCAAGCGATGTTATGGTGGACTTAAATAGTGGTCACGGGTCTCCTTTGGCCCTTTAAATAACCGATAGGTGGTTATAGAGAACTTCAATGGAAAGTTTAATTATCCGTGTGCAAATGATGAGGTATCACGGGAGTTCCCAGCTAGGAACGAGAGACGCTAAAAAAGCTGGCTTCAGAATGTCGGCATTAGCTAAAATTGATGTGGGCCGGAGCTAATGGAGGAACAGTCCGGATGTATCCAACCTTGTAGATCGAACCCTTGTTGTAGCCTCCTTTAATAACTCTATGCCTTGCATTATGACGCCATCATATAAAGCTAACATCTTGTTTTCATTAAAAGATTTTGAGTGGGCGATGGTATCCGGTCAGGCCCGAGGATCGGCTCGTTGCCGTTGAACCTCCCCTTTCGGGCCATCCTATGCTAAACTACATGGAAGCTAGCGTGCATTCAGGAAAAGTGGCGACCGGTTTTCCGTCCGAATGCCGACAAAACAAAGACTTAGAGCACGTTAGGGATTCCATCTTTTGTCAACGTGCTCTAGGTAGAATGGGATTCGATAGCCTAGAAACATTGTAACTCAATCGCAGGAACAGGCGCGATGTTCATCAACTTTTGGTACGCTGCTGAAGAAAGCAAGAATTTAACGGATAAGCCCATGCATGTCCGCTTGCTGAACCAGGATTTTGTCTTTTTCAGAGATTCTTCCGGCAAAGCCCATTGCTTGAGCAATGTCTGTTGTCACCGCGGCGCCTCATTGGCCCACGGCAAGATCAAGGGCGATTGTGTGGAGTGTCCGTATCACGGCTGGCAGTATGATGGGGAAGGCGTCTGCCAACGCATTCCTTCAATGGGCCAAGATGCCAACATCCCTAGCAGAGCCAAGGTAGATGCCTATCCCACACAAGAAAGATATGGCCTCATCTTTACTTTTTTGGGCGACCTTCCCGAGGAAGAACGTCCCCCCATCATGGAGATTCCGGAATGGGATCAAGAAGGCTGGCGCACAACATTGCAACGCTTTGATTGGAACTTTGACTATAAGCGCTCGATCGAAAACGCCCTTGATTTGGCGCATAACGAGTTTACACACACGACTCAGATGTTCACTCCTGAAGGTAAGACTTTCGTTATCCCCGATCTTGAGCTTGTCGAGACCGAATGGGAAACAGGCTTCTATCTGACGATGCCGGGAAGCCCTACCCACGATAAGAAGATGCAAAAAGCCTCAGGAAAATCCGAGCCGGGCCCAAGTGAGGTTTATACGGCCTGTTACGGGATCTCGAGCTTCCGGACTTACATTCAACCCAGGCCCAACTTCAAGATACATCAATATTTCTTCGAATCGCCCATTGATGAAAGCCATACCCGACTTTTCTTTTTTAACCTGCGCAACTTCATGCTTGATGAGGAAGGGGATAAGCCAGTCATCAAGTCGAACGAGCTCGTGGCCTACGAGGATCGAAATGTATTAGAACCGCTCCGACCGATCTTGACGCCACGGACCAATACCCATGAGACGTTTGTCCCGGCGGACAAACCCGCCGCCCGCTATCGAGAGCGCGTAAAAGAGTGGGAAGCCAAAGGCTGGCGCATCGACAGTGACAAGGTCAACCGGAACAGGGACAAAGTGGCTTATGCCATACCCAGTCCCGCCCGGCGCAAAAGCAAAGGCTGGGCGCTTGATCCAATCCCACTTATTCCGCCGAAGGATACGACGCTAATTAAGGCAGCGGAATAATCCGCTTTGCTCCCGGTTTGTGTCGCAGATACAAAGTTAGTTTGTCCACAATTTGATCTCTCGGCAGTATTGAAGCCGAAGCTGTTGTTAGCTTGACAGGCACGCCGTGACGGTCTCGCCAAACGTCGTTTCGATCACAAACACACTGCGGTGGCGTGCGTTGGAATTTAGATTTTTATGTCTTTGAGCGATATCGTTGTACACTTATCGGGGACCGAAGGCCGTACCTGATCATCACCAACACTTAAGAGACCAAGAAAACCGCCGCGGTACTTTTTGGCGGGCAAGATGGTCATTGAAACGCTGGAGCTGAATGGAATGGAAGAGCTTTTCGAACGAATTTCAAATGAACGGCGCCGCAGGAGGGAAGTCGGGAACCTATTCACGACCGCTCTTGAGCACGGCGCTCAAGGCGATGACGCATATGTGCCATTCTACATGGCAGCGGCCAATTATATCGATGTCTCTACGAGACGGTTGCTGACACAAGATTTTCGAATGCTTGACATGTTGCGGGAGAAAGTGGCCAAGGACGACCCCACCGCACCGCAAGCTTTGAAAGAGGTCGAGGAGCGTCTTGCCGGAATTGAAGATCGCCTGAAGCGGCTCCAAGCGGCAAGGGATGTTTTGAAAAAGGGCGGCACTGCAGCCCTCGGTCAGTTCGAAGCGGCGGTCATGGTGTATACGGACCCGGGAGTTAAGAACATGGGCCATCATGCTCCCAGCGGCGATCTTGCACAAAAACTCTTCAGCCAAAAGGATTGGGAGTTCATGGCACACATCGAAGAGGGTGACATGGAGCGCGAGCAGCAGTTTCATAGCGAAGTTTTTGCCGCCGCACCCCCGGGTTTGCGGCAAAAGGCTGCGAATTAATCAGAGCTGGGCTTTGATATCGCTACTCTTTGCTACTTTCGCGGAACATCGCAATAAGCCCGACGGGAAAGCATGCCATGAACCAACCAACTGCTGACGAACAATGGCTCTTAGACGAACTATGTGCGGCAAACACGGGCGGTGACTGGGTCCCAATAGACACGCTTGAAGGTAAGTGGCTTTCCAACAAGACAGAGGACTTGGGAGACTTTGCGGAGGTCCTCTTCTCTTTGGCCAAGCAAGGCTTGGTACGTATAGACAACACCAGCTCACCTATCAAAATCTACCTTACTGACAAATAATGTCCCGCCTCTCCTGTCCCCTCCCAAACACCCTCGATGCGGGCCCTTGAGTATTTGTCAAAATGTTGGGTGTGGGGGTTCGGATAAGATCCTCCAAAGAGACAGTCCATGATGTCAAACAAACTTAGTGGCCGGCTGGTTGCTGTTCCTGAGTCCCGCGCGCTTGATATTCTCTGTCAGATGCTGGAGCAGCACGGGGCTAAGACATTACGTTGTCCCATGGTAGGGATCCGCGATACTTCGGATCGAAGAGCTGTCGAGGACTGGATCAGCCGCTTCATTAAACGCGGTTTCAATGACTTCATCATTTACACAGGTGAGGGGCTACGACGGATTTTGGGGTTTGCTCAACGTATGAATGAAGAGGCATCATTTGTAGCTGCTCTTGACCGCACACGGAAAATCACAAGAGGGCCCAAGCCCCTGAAAGCCCTTAGAGAAGTAGGTCTCAAGACTGACCTGCGGGCAATCGAGCCGACCACAGATGGGATCATCGCAACTCTAAAGACCGAGGACCTTAATGCGCATCTCGTCGGTCTACAGCTTTATGGGCGGGAGCCCAACGAGAAACTCATCTCCTTCTTGGAAGAAAAGGGCGCGCACGTTGATGTCGTTGCCCCTTATGTCTACATCCCGGCCTCTGAAGCAAGCGATGTGGCCAATCTCATCGGTAGCCTGGCGGCTGGAGACGTTGACCTCATTGCCTTTACGAGCGCGCCCCAGATCGAACGCTTGACAGAGGTCGCCCAGGCATATGGATTGGTTGACCAGCTTGAACAGGGATTGGATTGTACGCACATCGCTGCCATCGGGCCCGTGGTTGCCAGAAAGCTAGAGGAGCTGGGTGCCCCTCCCGATTGCATTGCGTCTGAACCTTATTCACTGAAACCGCTGGTCAAAGCCATCGTTTTTGCTCTTGCCAATGACAGGCCTTGAGAAAGCATGAAAGCTTGTTCTAAGACACTAAAAACGTTCCATATAAAACTGATGCCCTGAGATTAAAGTGATTCCCTAAAACCCAAGAATATCAAGGCGGTTGGAATAAATGGAAGGGACAGTTTATCAAGCTTGAGCAAGCGTCCCCGCAAGTTTGTGCGGTTCGGTAATCGGGGCCTGACATGTCCGACCGCGACAGACATAAGCAGTGGGTCTGCCATCGATCATTGTTTTGCCGGCGGCCGGATGGTGATTTGGAAGCAAGTCTCCAGGATTGAGTATTGTAAGAATCATACCCGGCAGTGCCACTTGTTTTGTTGCTTCCAACATCAATTCAATGTCATTTGATTGCCGTTGCCCAATGATGACGATCTCAAGGCGCGAGTTTAGGTCCTCTGAACTATTCAAAAGAGTACACAGGGCAAAGAAATTTCTATGCAATTCGCCCGAAAAGGCGCGCACGATGTCGACCGCTCGCATGTGATAAGAATCGTCACCAGTCAAGCTGAATAATTGACCATGCACATTCACCATCACGCCATTTCCGTTGGGCGTTGCGTTATCGCCGGCACTTTTTGTTCGATGGATGAGGTCAGCAGCAGCATCCGAAGTGAAAAAATACCCCCCCGTAGATTCATCCCAAAAATGATCGTTGGCAAATTTGACCCATATAATGGCCTGGTCGAGATAACCACGTTCACCGGTCACCTGATAAAGACATAGAGCCGCCGAAGACATATGCGCGTAGTCATCCAGCATGGCAATGTTCTTGGCTTTGTTGTTTCGCCATGAGTGATAGAGGCTTTGGCCTTCGACCATGTGCGTCGAAACGAATTCAAACGCACTAATTGCGGCATCAATCCATTCCTGCTCTTTAAATACAAAGCCCGATCGGGCGAGAGACGCAATCATCTGCCCATTCCAATCGGCTAGCACCTTGTCGTCGCGGTTTGGGGAAACTCTGTGCTGCCTCCTTTCGAATACCTTTTGCCGGGCGATCCTTAATTGAAGTTCGGTATCATCATCTGCCAATTGCAAACGTCCCCGGCGATTCAGAATGTTTGTGCTTTCCCAATTACCTGAACTACTGACATCGTAATAGGATTTGAACAGATCTGTATCTTGGCCTAGCACGTCATCAATTTCTTCAGAATGCCAAACGTAATACTTACCCTCGATCCCTTCACTATCTGCATCGAGCGTGCTGGCAAATCCGGTTGATCCATCCGCACTCGGCTCAGCGATCATTTCCCTTAACACCCATTCGACTGTCTCTCGCACACGTATTTCAAAAAGAGGTTCCTTCGTTTCTTGAAAACAAAGGGTCAAAAGGTCAATCATTTCCGCGTTATCGTACAGCATCTTTTCAAAATGAGGCACAAGCCATTGATCATCCACGGAGTATCTTGCAAAGCCCCCGGCCAAATGATCGTAAATGCCCCCTTGACACATATGCCGTGCCGTATTTGTGACGGCCGTCAAGTAATCGTGATTACCCGTTCGCTTCCAGGCACGAAATAAAAGCTTCAATGTAGGAACTTGCGGAAATTTTGGTGCTTGCCCAACGCCGCCATGGACGTGGTCGATTTTCTCTAAGAACTGCGCAGCTATCTCGTTCAAAAATTCAACCGAGATGTCTTCACCCGCTAAATTTTGCGATGCTTTCTCCATTGCCTCTTTCAGCGAATCGACTCTCTGTCTGATCTTTCCTGGGTCCTGGCGCCAGACTTGCGCAATATTGTGCAATATGTCCGGAAATCCTGGTAAGCCATGACGTGGTGTTGGCGGGAAATAGGTACCCCCCCAAAATGGCTCTCCTTGCGGCGTCAAAAACACGGTCAATGGCCAGCCGCCATGTCCGTTGATGAGCATTTGCGCCGTCTGGTAGATGGTGTCGACATCGGGCCGCTCTTCTCGGTCCACCTTAATGTTGACGAAGTGCTTATTCATCAGCGCAGCGATATCTTTGTCCTCGAAGCATTCGTGCGCCATGACATGACACCAATGGCACGCGGCATATCCCACTGATAGAAGAATTGGTTTGTTCTCTACTTTGGCTAATTCGAGGGCCTGATCATTCCACGGCAACCAATGCACAAGATTATCCTTGTGCTGCAGGAGATATGGACTGGTTTCGTTGGCCAACTGGTTTGATTCAGGCATTGTCCTCAGGCCATTTTCGGTTGGTCAGTCATTCTATGTGTTACAATAATCTTAATCCCTACCAAGATTATGGATATTGACCGTTTCATTATAAACTTTTCTTGTGGCGGTCGGTCGAAAAATCGTTGGAAAAAGTCATCCCTTTGATATGTTCAACTGGATCCATCAACAAAGTCTTGGCGGTACTTCCGCGACCATGGGAGCAAACCATGCGTGAGATTCTTAGCGATATATTCATGTGGGAGTGGCTTTCTGAAAAGCACGGCTACAATTTCAACGGTCACCTCATATGCCATGGTGGCGGCAATATATGCATTGACCCCGTTGAACCGAGTGAAGATATCATCAATGAAATCGTTGGCCTTGGCGTTTCCCACATCCTCCTCACCAACCGCAACCATTCGCGATCGGCCAATTTGATCCGCGAACACACAGGCGCAAGAACGGCAATTCACCCAGACGATGGGGCTCATGCCCGTAGCCAAGGGACTGAGCTCGACGAAGACCTACGCGGGGGACAGAAAATCGGCCCTCTCATCGTGATTGGCGTTCCCGGGAAATCGCCTGGAGAGGTCGCGTTTCACTGGCCCGAGCGACAATTGCTCATTGTCGGCGATATTGTGATTGGCAATCCTCCTGGGGAATGCGGTTTGTTGCGCGAAACGGTGATGGACAATCCCCAAATTTTGAAAGAGAGCGTACGAAGTTTACTGAAACTGGACTTCGATACACTTCTTGTCGGAGATGGGGAGCCCATTATCCATAACGCAAAGAACAAACTCGAGAAGTTGGTAGAAAGCTTTCCGGCATAACCAGAGCGCATTCAGGAAAAGTGATGGCGTCCGCTGCTAATCGACAGCGGAGATGCGAAAGCTGCTCCTTGGCCCGCGTTGCAGATTCACACCTTGCTTAATATGCCGAGCCTAAAATGTCGCGAAGGATGTGCGCATTTGCTTCCCAACATTCAGCATCTTTTTTTCTATCTTCGATGAGGTTGCTGATCGGCGTTCGTACCTGAGTGAAGGGATCCGTGTATATGCTATGGCCTTGTGCGTTAAGTTTTTCGTATCTTTTCTGTTGCCTACGGAGTGTTTCTGCAAGCGTTTCAATATCGCTTATCACTTTTTGCAACTGGTCTGGATGAGTTATCATGCTCATCAGGTCATCTCCAATGTTATTCGGCCGTGCCGTCCGCTGCCGTGTAGTTTTTTGGTATTCTTGAGAGGTCGGGGCACGTCAGAGTGGCTTGGCAAAACTCAGATTGTGTCCATCCGGGTCTTTGACATGAAAGTAGCGCTCTCCCCACGGCCCGTTCTGCGGAGCAAATTGGGGCTGGAAGCCACACCGGACCACACGCTCGTACATTTCATCAACGTCCGAGACGTAAAATATGATGCGGCCCCAGCCCGATTGGATCTGGTTTCGTGTTTGGTGGACCAAATTTAGATAGTTTGGTCCCACTTTCAGGCTGCAAAAGGGCGCATTATCGCTGCCTTTCACGACGACGAAGCCAAGATCGCGGTAAAAGGCCAGAGCGCGTGCCATATCCGCGGTCGCCAGAGTTACTGCGCTGATGCCGTCAATTGAGACCATTGCTGCCCCAAAGCACTATTTGTGCGAAATTCCATAATACCAGCATTTCCCATCAGCTTCTGAGCTCCGCTATTGCCACAAGACGAACATGGTTGTTTACCCTACCGTCGTGGTTCATTAGAGGGTTTCACACTGCTATGATTTCCTGCTCTGCCAAGACTATCTCGGAAATATCGATTAATGTCATGCAACCGATCGCAAATAGAAGGAATCGAGGAAAACCATGCCACTTAGAATAGGCGATGAAGCCCCAAACTTTACCGCAGAGACTACGCAAGGCACCATCAACTTTCATGATTGGATTGGCGACGGCTGGGCTATTCTGTTTTCGCACCCAAAGGATTTCACGCCGGTTTGCACCACCGAGCTTGGTTATATGGCCGGGCTGAAACCCGAGTTCGATAAACGCAATTGCAAGATCATCGGCCTTAGCGTAGATCCGGTGAGCGATCACAAAGAATGGTCCAAAGACATCGAGGAAACCCAGGGCCATGCCGTCACTTACCCTCTGATCGGCGACCCCGACCTTAAGACGGTGAAGCTCTACGATATGTTACCAGCCGATGTGAGCGGCACATCCGAGGGTCGGACACCGGCCGATAATGCGACTGTGCGCTCGGTGTTCCTCATAGGTCCAGACAAGAAGATCAAGGCGATGCTGACCTATCCCATGAGCACCGGTAGAAACTTCGATGAGGTTCTTCGTTTGCTCGACTCTTGTCAGCTCACAGCCAAGCACAAGGTCGCCACGCCGGTGAATTGGAAACAAGGTGAAGACGTTATCATCATACCTGCGGTGTCGGATGAAGAGGCGAAGCGGAAATATCCGGACGGTTGGAAGGCACCCAAGCCCTATATACGGATCGTGCCGCAACCAGACTGAACGATTTTTTCATTCTTAGAGCGCATTCAGGAAAAGCATGCCCCGGCGAAGGCCGGGGTGGACCTGGTTTTCCGTCCGAATGCGCGACAAAACAAAGACTTAGAGCACGTTAGAGATTCCAAATAAAGTGAACGTGCTTTAGATATTGTGCAACACAAATTGGACGAAAAAATATGACGGTCAAAAATATAGACGAGATTCGTAAAAACTTTGAAGCGTTTATCGAAGCGCGATCCAATCTCCTCGAGTCGGCCCAAAACGCATGCTTCGAACTCGGGCAGTATCCCAACATGCTAAACATGTGGCGGGTTGTATTGTTTGAGCTGTTTGGCATGGATGCTGGCTTGAAGGCGGTGGATTTGGCTGCCGGTCTCATGCAGCTGGCGGGCGACCATATTGGCCCACCCGAATAGGTTCCGCTGTCTAGACCCCCGTTCACAATTCATTGAATCAGGGAACGTAGTCTAGATTTGTTATTGGTCGCGCATTCGAACCAAAAAACCGCGTACACTTTTTGTGAATGCGCTCTAGAGTCCAAGTTTGGTCGCGTTTTCGGACGGAAAAC
>SMVB01039336.1_pt1 | contig 12720 bp, 11 predicted proteins | sample 2456461 | NCBI WGS metagenome assembly SMVB01 (sample SAMN11095934, study PRJNA526329) | marine sediment metagenome | biome: Marine sediment; feature: Surficial sediment; material: Deep marine sediment; isolation source: Hadal surficial sediment | place: Pacific Ocean | collected 2014-05 | depth...
CCGGGAACTGCTGCCGGTCGTCAGAGACTTGCTGGTCCACTTTCTGCAGGCCGGCAAGCCCATGGGGATCATGAGCGTGGCCAACTTCCTCCTGCCCGGGCTGGTGGATTCGCCCATCCTGCCGGAGAGGGCCGGCACACCGGGCGAACCGCTGCTGGTGGACCCGGACCACCGTCTGGTCTACGCCCCTGCCTTCCTCACCGCCCGCTCCCTGGCCGAGGTAGCCGAAGGAGTGCGCGCCCTGGTGGAGATGGTTCTTCATTACGCCGACGAGACGAGAACATGAAAGTGACCATGCGCTATTTCGCCCGCGTCGCCGAACTCACGGGCTGTCAGGACCAGCAACTGGAACTGGCACCGGGCACCACCGCCGGCCAGGCCCTGGCGGAAGTGGCCCGGCGACATCCGGCGCTGGGCGCAACTGGGTTTTCGCCGTTGCTGGCCGTCAACAGGGAGCATGCCGCTGCTTCCCGGGTCCTGGCCGATGGCGACGAGGTGGCCATCTTTCCACCGGTCTCGGGAGGCTGACATGGAGGCCATCTGCCTCATGGTGACGGACGTCATCGATACCGCCGCTCTCACGCGCCAGGTGGCCGGCGACGCCGACGGCGCCGCGGCCACCTTCGCCGGCATGGTGCGCAATCACCACCGGCGACGACCGGTGGACCATCTGGAATACCATGCTTATCCTGAGATGGCCCTGGTCGAACTGCAGCGGCTGGCTCGCCACCTCATGGACAGGCATCAGGTGAGCGGGCTGGCTCTGGTGCATCGCACCGGGCGGCTGGCCGTGGGTGAACTGTCCGTGTTCATTGCCGTGGCGGCGCCTCACAGGCAGCCTGCCCTGGCCTGCTGCGCCGAGGCCATCGAGGTGATCAAGAAGCGCCTGCCGGTCTGGAAGAAAGAATTCTTCGCCGACGGCGGCGAACCGGAATGGGTGTACGGTCCCGACGAGATCTGTGCCGGCCAACCTGCAACAGGAGATGCGCAGGGGAGAAGCACCGATGCCTGAAACGGCGGACGTGGTCATCATCGGCGGCGGCATCATCGGAGCGTCAGTGGCCTGGAGCCTGGCCCGGCGCCAGGCCGGGCGTATCGTGGTCCTGGAGAAGGAGAAGCACACAGGCCGAGGCTCCACCGCCTATTCCGCCGGCGGCGTGCGGGAACAGTTCTCTTCCGAGATCAACATTCTCATGTCCCACTACTCCCTGGACGTGTACGCCCGCTTCTCCCGGGAGATGGATCAGGATATCGATTACAAGCAGGCCGGCTACATGTTCCTGGCATCCACCAAGGCCACAGCCCAGGCCCTGATCCAGAGCGTGGCCTTGCAAAACAGGCTGGGCGTGGACAGCTGCATCATCACGGCCGCCCAAGCCAGGGAGCATGTCCGGGATCTGTTCGTGGACGATATCCAGGCGGCGGCCTACAACGCTCGCGACGGTTACGTGGACCCGGCATCCATCTGCCAGGGTTACGTGCAGCGAGCGCGCGACATGGGGGTGGAATTTCGCACCAGCACGACCGTGACCGGTATCAACGTACAGGGAGATCGAGTCACCGGTGTGATCACCAGCGACGGCCAGGTCGGTACCGACACCGTCGTCAACGCGTGCGGCCCGTACCTGCGTGAGATAGGTGAGATGGCCGGCGTGGATGTCCCGGCCCGCCCGTACCGGCGCATGCTGTTCATCACCGAGGAGTTTTCGCTCTCGCCCAACCTGGTGCCATTGACCATCGACATGACCACCGGGTTTTATTTCCGCGATGAGGGCAGAGGCCTCATGATCGGCCTGGCCAACGCCGCTGAACCCAGCTCGTTCAACACCACCCTGGACTGGGATTACCTGCCCACCATCCTGGAGCACGCCCTGCACCGCATCCCCACCGTGGAGGACGCCGAGATCGGCAAGGGATGGGCCGGCCTCTACGACATCACCCCCGATCATCACGCTCTGCTCGGCGCCTTCCCCGAGCGACCCAACTTTTACCTGGCCGGCGGTTTTTCCGGGCATGGCGTCATGCACGCCCCGGCCGCCGCGTGCGTGATCACCGAGATCATCCTGGACGGGGTGGCATCGACCCTCGATGTCACATCCCTGGCGCCTACCAGGGTACGAGAAGGCCGTCTACTCCATGAACAGAATGTGATCTGACCCCACTTGGCCTCCGGCCCGGAATAGCTGCCCAACCCATCCTGTTGGACCAACCTATGGGATCTCCAGAACCGCTCACGACCCGCCCGGCGAGAAGCCGGTTTTTCTTCTTCGCGGCCGCATGGGCGGCCATCAGCCTCACCCTGGGCAGCCTTTTCCTCTCCGCTTGCGGAGCACCGGCCAGCAGGCCGGCCGCCGGCGATGTGGCCAATGCCGTCCGGGCGTCCCTGGATCATGGACGGGGCAGCTTCGATCACGCCACCTGGGACGACCTTCTGAGCCAGGCGGTGGACCAGGGCCTGGTGGATTACGCTCTCCTTCAGAAGCGACGGTCCGACCTGGACGGCTATCTGGCACGGGTGGCCGGTGCCGACCTGGGCAGCCTCATGCCCATGGAGCTCAAGGCTCTTCTCTTCAATGCCTATAACGCCCTGACCATTCGGTCGATCCTGAATCATCCCCAGGTCGCCTCCATCCGCGAGATCGACGGCGTCTGGACATCGACCCTCCACCGGGTGGGAGGCTTCGATCTCACACTGGACCAGATCGAGCACAATCTGTTGCGCCCTTTCTTCCAGGATCCTCGCATCCACTTTGCCCTCAATTGCGCCTCCCTCTCCTGCGCGCCGCTGCCCGGCTGGGCTTTCACCGGCGACAGCCTGGACACTCAGCTGGAGGGACGGACACACGCCTTTCTCTCCGACCCGCGACAGGTGGATCTGAGGGACGGTACTCTCATGGTCTCCAGCTACTTCGACTGGTACGGTGACGACTTCACCGCCACCGGCTGGCAGCCGCGGGCCGCGACCATTCCCCTCTTCATCGCCGGCTACACATCGCCTGAAGTGGCCGAAGAGATCCGCGCTGCAGGCGACCGTTTGTCGTTGAATTTCCTGGCCTATGACTGGGCTCTCAACGCCGCGGTCCCACCCGACCCCCTGATGGCACCACCCGCCCCGGCCGGCGAGGCCGCCACCGGGAATTCCATGAATTCGCCGGGTGAAGACGGCGTGGTGACCCGCCTGCGCAACTGGATCACAAGTCTCGGGCCGGCGGGCTTTCTCCTCTATGGCCTGGTCTACGTCCTGCTGACGGTCTTCTTCATTCCCGCCTGGCCCATGACGGTGGGAGCCGGCGCCGCCTACGGCCTGCTGGCAGGCACCATTCTCACCTCGGTCAGTTCGGTGGCCGGAGCGGCGGCGGCCTTTCTGGTCGCCCGTTACCTCCTGCGGGCGCGGGTGGCCCGCTGGGTGGCCGGCAGCAGCCAGTTCGCCGCCATCGATCGGGCGGTGGGCCGCGAGGGCTGGAAGATTGTCGCCCTCACCCGCTCATCACCGGTCTTTCCATTCAACCTGCAGAACTACGCCTATGGCCTGACCGCCATCGGATTCTGGCCCTATCTGTTCGCCTCATGGGTGGCCATGTTGCCGGGAACACTTCTCTATGTGTATATCGGCGCCGCCGGCGCCGACGTGGCGGAAGCCGCCACCGGCCAGGTCAACTGGCTCGTGACCGGCTTCAAGTGGGCCGGCTTCGCCGCGACGCTGCTGGTCACCCTGTTCATCGCCCGCATGGCTCGCAGAGCCCTCAAGGAGGCGGCGGCGGAGCCACCGGACACCGATTCAGCTTGACCTCCTCAAGTTGCGCCTCTAGTCTTCTGAGCGCAACAGCAGCCGTACGGCGCGCGCGCCACCCTGCCGTGCTCTGCCACTCTCCGGAGTCATTCATGAAATATGGGAGCCGAGTCCTGATGGCGGTGGCTGCGACCGCCCTACTGCCTATCCTTGCCCTCACAGCGGGGCATGCACAACTGCAGCCGCTTCTGAGGGAAACCTCCCTGCGCGCAACCCCTTCCGGCGAACTGGTCGCGTTCCTTCCGGCCGGCAGCCAGGTGGAGGTCCTGGAGCGGCGCGACGACTGGTTGCTGGTGCGGCTTGTGGGCTGGGTGCCAGCCGATTCGCTACCTGCTGCGGCCTCGGCCGAGGCAGCACCGGCCGGCCGGAATGAGCCTACGGCACCCGTAGAACCGCAGGTGCAAGTCGCCATTCCCACACCACCTGCCCGGGCTGGCACCGGCGCGAGCGTGATTGAAGGCCTGGTCAAGGCCAGGACCGGCCGCCGCAACCGCCCTGCCGCCGGGCTGAGCATCTACCTTGTTCCCGCGGCAGACGGCCCCGATCTCATGACCGGCGCCGGCGAGGCCAACCCCGACCTTCCCGCCTTGCAGAAGCAGGTGGCCGACCTGGACCGCCAGGCCGGACGGGCCATGCAGGAGGGCAGTTTCATGGAGGCGACCACCGAGCACGACCGCCTGCGCCGGGAGCAGGCCGCGGTGAAGAGTCAGATCGCCGAAATTCTCGCCGCCCACCACGGACGTCACGCCTCGGCGGCCCGGGACCGGGCCATCGCCGAGACCACCACAGATGACCGCGGCTGGTACACGTTCACCGGCGTAGCACCCGGCGACTACATGCTCTACGCCCGCCTGGTGCGGGATGACGCCGACGTGGAGTGGGTCCTGCCCACACGCGTGGCCGACGGTGTGGCGCGGGTGGACCTGGACAGCACCAACGCCCGGGACCTGCAGAAGAACTGACCGGCCGCGAACCTCAGGCCCGCCGCCGGCGGGAGAACCGCGACACAGCCGCGCCCGCAGGCAAGAGCAACCAACCCAGCAGAGCCAGACCGTCTGCCAGGCGGCGGATTGGTGTGCGGCGCAGACGCACCTCCAGGTGCTGCTCCCCCGCCGGCAGATCCACCAGCACACGACCCTCCCTGTCCCGCTCATGGGGCACGATCCGGGAGCCGGCGGTGGTCGTCAGCGTGGCGGTCATGCCGGCAAAATCATGGAGATTCAGACGCAGGCGGCACGGCCCGTCGGCGGCCACCACCAGGGCCATGCCGTCGGAGAACCTTCGCCACTCGGTCACAGTGGCCTGCCCGGCCAGCACTTTCACCATCACCGGCTGTGCCGCACCGGTGGGGGGCAGATATTCCTGGGACGCATCCCGCGCCGGCACCACCTGCACGGTGCGGGGCAGGTAGTCATCCCGTGCGGCGGTACGCCGGAGTCCCAGGCGCACACGCTCCGGCCGCAGATCGCGTTCACTGAGGGGAAGCACCTCCGGCTCGCCCTTGATCCGGGCGTGCAGGGGAACCGCCGACCACGGCAATGCCACGGCCATGAGCATGACGGCCACCGCCCAGGCGTGGCGGCTGCCGTTCTCCTGCCGCCGCCAGATCACGAAGGTGGTCAGTCCGGCCGCGGCAGACCAGATGGCCACCACTCCGTAGAAACCATTGCCCTGGACCAGCCCGAAGAAGGCCGCCAGCAACGCCGGCAGCGCGCAAACCGCCGGGACCAGCCGCCGCCCGGTGGCGGCGGTGGCCAGGAGGACGGCCACGGCCAGAGATGAGCCCAGGGTCACCACCACCAGCCAGCGCCAGGGGAATTGCAGATAGCGCAGCGGACCAATGGCCTCCCAGAGGGGCAGACTCGGGTGCAGGGTCAGGAAGAGAGCGCCGCCGGCCAGGGTCAGAGCGGCCACCGCCGAGCGGCGCAGACCGCCGGCCGGGATCCTGCGGAGGAACAGCAGCCCTGCCATGAGAGCAGCGGCATGCACCGGGCCCACCTGGAACGCCATGTCATCGCAGGTACCGGCAAACGAACCATGATAGCCCCACAGCGGTGACAGCCACTGCCACGGCGCCAGGAAATGGTCATGAAAGTCGAAGAACAGGATTCCCTCGCGGCTGTCCACGCGCACCAGGCTGCGTTCGGCAAGGGCCGGCAGCCAGTGAAAGACGCTGAGCAGAGCACCCCAGATGGTGCCCGTGACAAGGCCCAGTGCGACCATGGGCCGCCAGGGCAGGACCACGGCGGCGACGACCGCCGCGGCCAGCAGGGGTGCCACCATGAGTGCGGTCACGGAATGGGCCAGCACCAGGCCCGCCGAGGCCAGAGCCAGCAGGGGCACGCCGCCAGGACGCCGGTCGGCAACCCGTGCCACGGCCAGGAGGACCAGGGGCACCATGGCCAGGGCCAGGACCGCTGGCGGGTCTCCCTTCACATGAACCTCCACCATGGTGAACGGCGCCAGGATACAGGCCATCCCCCCCACCACCGCCGCCTCCGGTGGGACATGTCGGCGCAGCCAGGCCCAGGCGCCAAGGCCTGTCACCAGCAGAGCCAGGGCTTCCACGAGACGCAGGCTCGCCATGAAGCCCAGGCCCACGGCGTGCAGCAGGGAGACCAGGTAGAAGGTCAGAGGGTGGTAGTAGAGGAAGTGGGGCAGGCCGCGGCCGCCGAAGAGATCCGGCAGCCAGCGCACGGGGAACTGCCCGTCCCGCAACGCGACATCGAACTGGGCCGCGTTGTACATGGCGTAATGACCGTCATGAGTGTCATAGACCACCGGCAGCAGCAGGGGCCAGACCACAACCAGGGTGGCGCCGATCATGGCCAGCAGGGCATGGCGGGCCGGGCGGCTCACGAAGCCGGCTCCCACTCCATGTCCCGGCGCTTGAAAAAGGCCAGCCAGCGCGTACCTTCCGGTGTCGCCAGGCGGACCTGCACCCGGTGATAGTCGCGGGCAAAGCGAGGATCGGCTGCGATCTCCTCTTCTGAGGCCAGTTGCGGGGCCAGTTCCACCATGGGATGCGGCTCGAGATAAACCCCGTTCATCATGATGAGGTCGGGCCGGCGATCCAGGATCACCGCACCGTTCCCCTTGGCGTGGCCCGGGTAACGGAAGCGGCCGCTGATGGGTGTCCGGGCCACTGCAGGCTCGGTCAGTCCCAGCATGTCCAGGGTCACCAGGCCGGAGGCATACGGCAGGGCACCCACATAGTTGACGGCCAGAGTGGCATCAGGGGGGGCATGATCATGCAACCATCGGCCCACCACGAGCATGCGGGCCGTGAAGCGGGCACCGCTGATCTGTTCCCTGCGGGCCTCGGGCCAGACCCCGGCTGCGGTGGCGGCAACGAGAAGCACGACGCCGACCGCCCTCGCCAGCCGCTGGAGAGGCGAGAGCCCGGCACCCATCCGGTCCAGGTGGCCTGCGCCCCAGGCCAGGACGATGCCCTCGGCGGGCAGAACCGGCAGCCAGAAGCGAAAGCCGAAAAAGCCGTCTCCCCCCACCCAGATGTTCCAGCCACTCCAGAGGCCACCCAGCAGCAGCGCTTCCACGACCACCTCCGGCATCCCTCCCGGGGACTGCCGGCGCCGCCGCGCCGCGAAGAACAGAGCCACGCTGCCGGCACACGCCAGGACCAGCGGCGCGTGCGCCGTCCCGAAGCGGCGGGCCTCGGCAAGACCGAAACGAATACGCTGCAACCCGCCCCCACTCTTGGCGTGAAAGGTGTTGGGCACCAGGCTGCCGTAGTAGAACCAGCGCAGGGCCAGCAGGGGCAAGGCCGCCACGGCCGCTCCCAGGAGCAGGCGGGACGCCACCCGCCACTGGCCTCGCCACAGGCGAAGACCCGCCAGAGTCGCCACCAGCAGGACCGCCTCGGGCCGGGCCCAGAACGCCAGGCCCAGCAGCAGGCCGGCCAGGAACGGGCGACCCCAGACCGTGACGGCCGCCCACCCTGCCACCAGCAACAGGATGAACAGGGCCGTCTCCAGCCCATGGACAGCCCACATGGCCTGGCCGGGATGCAGCGCCACCAGGAGTGGCGCCAGGAGAGCCGCGGCCGGCGGCGCCGCCCGGCACGCGAGCCGGGCCACCAGCGGCAGAGTGCACGCTGACGCCAGGAGACCGAAAATCGTCACAGCCGCTGCGTAACCCAGGCCAGCTTTATGCGCCACCGCCAGCAGCAGCAGCCAGAGCGGGCTGGTGAATCCTTCAACCCGCTCGCCGGGATTGAAGACCGGCCCGTCGCCCGCCAGGAGATGGTCGGCATAGCGGAAGAAAATGTAGGCATCATCAATGAGGCTGCCGGCGAAGAACCATCCCTGCGCCACGGCGGCCACCATCATCAGGAACAACAGCGCTGCCACCGCCGAGCGGCTCATGGCGGTTCCTCACCCGTGATCAGGGTCTGAAGGGCCGGCAGCAGGGCGGTGGCCAGAACTTTCTGCCCCGCCGGGTTCGGATGGATCCCGTCGGACGAGAACAAGCTGTCGGTGCCGCGGGCTCGAGCTTCATTCATGACCGGCTGCAGATCGACATACGTGGCCCCGGCCGCCTGCGCGGCCGCGTCGGCGGCGGCCCGGTAGTCGGCGTGATCGGCAAGGGCGCTCTCCGCATCACGGGCAAAACCCATGTCCACAAGGTAAGGCGGGAAGTCCGTATGGGAAAGAGCCGACGGCAAGCCAAGCACCATGACGTGGGCGCCATCCTCGCGGGCGCGCCGGGCCAGGTTCTCCAGGCGCAAGCGGAACAAGCCCTCCGGCACCCGGCGCGGGGCCGGCGCCTCAGGCGCCGGGGAGGGGCCGGCGCCGGCCGGCAGCAGGCCGTTGAGGGCCTGCACCAGGCGCAGTCGTGTCAGAAGGAGAGTCAGCCGTGCCCGTCCCGGAGACGGGAAAGAACGCTCATGGTCAGGGAGACCACCGGCGGCCAGCCAGTGATCGTTCCAGCCGTAGGCCAGAATCACCACGTCGGGCTTCAAGTCACGAACATCATCGGTGTACTGGCGCTCACCCTGGATGACCGTATAGCCCGGGACACCGAAGTTGAGGACCTCCACCTGCCGGGCGGGCCACGCCTGACGCAGAAGAACAGCCAGCTCCTGAGGCCACGCCGTGGCCCCGCCAAACACCACAGAATCACCCAGGACCACCACCCGCAGCCCTGCCGCCACCCTCCCGGCCAGTGGCAACGGCCCCCGGTAACCGGCGGCGTTGATGGCCACCTCGCCATCGGCGTCAAAGACCGAGCCGGGGCGGAACCGCCAGAAAAGACGCGGGTCTGGACGAAACAGATCCACCATCTCGCGAGGATTCGGGTAACCGAAGCGCAGGACAACGGGCGCGGCCTCCCGGCTGAATCCCGCCAGGCGCAGCACCCCTTCCACCATGGCCAGACCGAGGACGGCCAGAAGAAACGGAACGAGGATGGGCGCGACACGCTTCACCGGGATGAAGGCCCGTCCCGCACCAGGTCGGCAACATGAACCAGGTCCGCCACCGGCAGAAAGAGATAATCACAGAGATCAAGCCGCCGGTGGATACCGATCCCATCGAGCGGCCGCAGGACGCCATCATGGGCGATGCGGAAAATACGGTAGTCCAGGCTCCGCAACATCTCTTCAATGGCCTCCTGGCGCCGCAGGCGGAAAGCGCCGATGGCGGCGGCAGGGTCATAGACCGGCAGGACCTCGCAGAAGACCGGTGGCCTGTCGCCGGCAAGGGTCATTTGCAGCCCCTGGAGAACGTCCAGTTCGCCCCCTTCCACGTCGATCTTGATCAGGGCCACCGGCCGCCGCCCGGCCGCCGCCAGCAGGTCGTCACCTGCCGCCACACTCACCACCCGGGAACCGGCATAGAACTCGTCATGCCTGAAGCCGTCCACCAGGCTGGCCGCCGCATCGCTGTCGCCGCCGCGGCTGTGCAGTGTGGCAACACCTGGCGCGGCACCCAGGGCCAGGGGATAGAAGTCGCAGCCTTCCAGCCGCCGCCGCCGGACCATGGCCCTGACCTGGGCCAGGGTGGCCAGGTTCGGTTCGAACCCCACGTAGGGAGTCCGGGGCGAGAGCCGCTTCACCTTGAGGAGAGTCTGCCCCAGGTGGACGCCCACGTCCACGAAGGTCCCGGGGCGACCGGCCAGAAGCCGCTCCAGGGCCGGATCCAGCCAGCGCTCCCAGCGGCTCCAGAGCCCGAGACGATCCATCAGGGACAGGGCCACCCGCCCCGCCCGCCCTCGCATCCAGTCCACCTCCATCGCGCCAGGCTCTCCCTAAGGTCGTCTTGACAAGACTAGTCTATGAAAGGATATTCCCTTACACCTTGGATGCTTGATTCCCGGGTTCCACCGCCGGCCCCGAGAGTACGACCTGGAGATGCTCACACCCATGTCCGCAGCCGTCGGCATCATGGCCTTCAACGAAGAGGCGACCATCGCCTCCTCGGTTCGGTCCGTCCTGGGCCAGTCGGGCCCCCATGTGAACCTGCGGCAGGTGACGGTGGTGGCCAGCGGTTGTACCGATGACACCGTGCCCCGGGCACGGGTGGCCGCCGCCGGCGACCCCCGCTTCGTGGTCCTGGAGCAGGACGTTCGGGAGGGAAAAGCCGCCGCCATCACCGCTCTTCTGGGCAGCCTGAGAAAAGAGGACAAGGTGGTCCTGGTGGGAGGCGATACGGTGCTGCCCCCGGGCAGCCTGGAAGCACTCCTGGCGCCTTTTGACGACCCGGAGGTGGGGATGGTGGGGGGCCACCCCGTACCGGTCAACGGGACCAGCACCCGCATGGGCCGGATTGTGCACTTTCTCTGGGAAATGCATCATCGGATCGCCCTTCAGGACCCAAAACTGGGCGAGCTGGTGGCTTTCCGCCGAGTCCTGTCGGCGCTGCCCTCCTCATCCGCCGTGGATGAAGCGGAAATCGAGGCTCTGGTGCGCGATCACGGCCTGCGCCTGGTCTATGCGCCGGCGGCGGTGGTCCGGATGCGCGGCCCCGGCACTGTGAGGGATTTCCTGACTCAGCGCCGGCGCATCCATGCCGGCCACCTGCAATTGCGTGGCCGCCGGGGCTACAGTGTCAGTACCATGTCGCCGGTCCGCATCATTCCCACTCTCTGGCGCACCTGGAGGCACGGCGGCGCCGGCACCGGCACCGTGGTGGCGGCTGTCGGCCTGGAAACCCTGGCCCGCTGCCTGGGCTGGTGGGACGCGCGCGTCATGAACCGTGATCACTCCACCTGGAAACCGATTCCCTCCACCAAGAACATGGGATCATGATCGGCGCCCTCCTGCGCATCCCCGGCTACCGCCTCACCCATGCCCTTGGCTGGCCTGTCACGCGCCCCATGAACGTCACCATCTCCACGACGTTCCGCTGCAATTCCCGCTGCCTGACCTGCAATGTCTACGACCGACCGGTGGATGAATTGACCGCCGCCGAATGGGAGAAGGTCTTCATCTCGTTGGGACGCTCCGTCACCTGGTTCACCTTCTCGGGAGGCGAGCCGTTCCTGCGCCCGGATCTTGTGGAGATCATCGAGTCGGCCTGGCGGCACTGCCGGCCAAAGGTGGTGAACATCCCCACCAACGGCACTTTTCCCGACCGGGTGGTAGCTGCGGCTCAGCGTCTCACCAGGAGCCTCAAGGGCACCAGCCTGGTGATCAATGTCTCCCTGGACGCCATCGGCGAAAGGAACGACGTCATCCGCGGGATGCGCAAGGACTGGCAGAAAGCCACCGAGACGTTCCGCCGTCTCAAGGAGTTGCGCGCCGAGAATCTGACGGTGGGCATACATTCTGTGATTTCAGTCCACAATGTCCATGATTTCCCCGCCATCGCCGATCAGCTCATGGCCCTGGAGCCCGATCAGTACATCGCCGAGCCGGCGGAAGAGCGCGAAGAACTGCAGACCATGAACACCGGCATCACCCCGACACCGGACGACTTCGACAAAGCCGTCGGCCATCTGGAGAAACGGCTTCTGCGGCAGCGCGACGACGGCCTGTCGGCCCTGACCCGTGCCATCCGCCTGGTCTATTACCGTTTCGCGCGCGCATCCCTGCACAGTGGTGAGCAGGTGATCCCGTGCTACGCCGCCATCGCCTCGGCGCACATCGCCGCCACCGGCGACGTCTGGGGCTGCTGCACCCGTGCCAAATCGCTGGGCAACATGCGTGACGCCAATTTCGATTTCGACGCGGTCTGGCGCTCCCAGGCGGCGCGGGAGGAGCGCCGGTCCATTGCCAACCGCGAGTGTGCCTGTCCCCTGGCCAACGCCGCCTACACCAGCATCCTGGTCAACCCCCGCTCCCTCCTGGCGGTGGGCCGCAACCTGTTGCGCCGCCCCCTCCGGGGAGCGGCGGCGAGACGCCTGCCGGCGGTGGCCAGTGGCGTCAAGAACGACGGAGACCATCACTCATGAAGGCCATGGTGATCATCCCCACGTACAACGAGGCCGCCGCCCTGCCCACCCTCCTGGACCGGCTGCTGCAGTTCACACCGGAGTTTCATCTTCTGGTTGTGGACGACAACTCTCCCGACGGCACCGGCCGTCTGGCCGCCGAGTACGCCGCGCGCAACGAGACCATCTCCATCCTGCACCGCCCCGGTAAACTGGGGCTGGGCACCGCCTACCTGGATGGCTTTCGCCACGCCCTGGCGGCCGGCTTCGACGCCATCTTCGAGATGGACGCGGACCATTCCCATAACCCCCGGCACCTGCCCGCCCTGCTGGACGCCCTGGAAAACGGTGCCGACATGGCCATCGGCAGCCGCTACGTCAACGGCGTGCGCGTCGAGAACTGGCCGTTCAGGCGCCTGCTGCTGTCGCGCTTCGCCAACATCTACGTCAACCTGGCCAGCGGCCTGCCGGCCAGCCTGGTCACCGACGCCACCTCCGGCTATCGCGGTTATCGTCGAGAGGTCCTTGAAGCCATCGAC
>SMVB01343660.1_pt1 | contig 12719 bp, 12 predicted proteins | sample 2456461 | NCBI WGS metagenome assembly SMVB01 (sample SAMN11095934, study PRJNA526329) | marine sediment metagenome | biome: Marine sediment; feature: Surficial sediment; material: Deep marine sediment; isolation source: Hadal surficial sediment | place: Pacific Ocean | collected 2014-05 | depth...
TATTGGTGCTGGCTGGCCTGTTAGCGCTGGCTTTATTTTTCCCCTATGTGTGGTTTGGTGTAACCCCGTTTCATTCTGATGCTGAGTACAGCGACGAGTTGGTCGCCAAACTGCTGGCAGGAACGGACCTGCCAGATTTTTATGCACAGCCATTGCCGGAGCGCACCGAGGCTGAACTCGCAACCATGAAGGAAAATTTCACCTGGTGCCGGTTTTGTCACACGCTGGCGGAGGGTGGGCATAACCGTGTCGGGCCGAACCTGCATCGTATTTTCGGGCAGCCAGCGGCCGTCGTGGATCACTTCCCTTATTCGGATGCATTTGTTGAATTACGGGACAGCGGACTGGTCTGGACACCGGCTGAGGTGGCCCGGTTTATTGCTGATCCGCATTTAATGGTGCCAGGTAATCGCATGCGCTATCCGCCCATGATCGGCTACGAAATGAGTGCGGAGCGGGATGCGATGATTATTGAATATTTGTTAAGGCAAACACGCTGATGCATGTGCGTCGGTAACAGGTAAAGATTATGTAAAATAATAGGGCTTGCGAGATTGAGGTATAGTCAGGCAAATTCAAAATACACGGGTGGGGGGTAATAATAATGAGGCATTTGATACTTCTGTTTTCGTTTGCTTTTAGCCTGGTATCGGTAGCTGCAAACGCAACGACTCCGGTTATTGATTTCGAAGATTTTGCTCCGGGTAATTTCTCATCTCCGGTTACCACCCAGGGGTTTGTTATCGACCCGGCATTAGCCGGATTTGAAGCCGCCATCTTTACCGATGTAAGTCCTGCAGGCTCGGGAAAGGAACTTGGGCTTTGCCTGCATTGTGGAGATTCCCCTGAGGGCATTTCAATATATAGAAATGACGGGAATGTGTTTGAACTCGATTCTTTCGATTTGGCGTTTCTAGATATGGTATTTCCCGGAACAATTACCGGGTATCTTTCAGGCGGAGGTACCATTAGTACAGGCATAAATACGACAGGTATTGTTGTCTTCGATGAACTCTGGGTGGGCTTGTTGTCAGTTGATATTACCTTCAGTGCGCCATCCAGCAATGATTTTCAGGTGGCTTTCATAGACGATATTACGCTGCAGGCGGTGCCAGTGCCGGCGGCCGTCTGGCTGTTTGGTTCCGGGCTGTCAATTCTGGGCTGGTTGCGGCGGCGGCGCTCGGCCTGAATGGCAAACCTTCAAACTAAAAAAGGCCGGGACATCCCGGCCTTTTCCTTTTCGAGAAAGCGCTTTCAGGTATCGTGTTTGTATACGTGCACGTCGGTTTGGGGGTACGGGATATTCAGCCCGGCTGCATCGAATTTCCGTTTAACCTGCTCGGTAATGCCGTGATGCACACCCCAGTAGTCCGCTGATTTAACCCACGGTCGTACATTAAAGTTGATACTGCTATCCGCCAGCGTAGTCAGCACGATGCTGGGTTCGGGTTCTTCGAGAACGCGTTCATCGCTGTCGATGATGTCCTGCAGTACCTTGTAGACCTTGTCGATATCATCATCATAACTGCAACCAAACACCAGATCGACACGTCGGGTATCGTTGCTCGAAACATTGGTAATAATGCCGTTCATAATCTGACTGTTGGGCACGATAATTTTCTTGTTGTCACCTGTATGCATAATGGTGGTAAATATCTGTACTTCCTTGACCGTACCGGCCACACCTGCCGCATCGATCCAATCACCGGCCTGGTAGGGGCGAAACATCATAATTAGCACGCCGGAAGCAAAGTTGGACAAAGAGCCCTGCAGTGCCAGACCGATGGCGAGACCCGCGGCAGCCAGTACAGCGAGTAATGAAGTTGTTTCAACTCCCAGAGCGCCTATGGCGGCAATCAGGACAACGGTCGTTAAAACGGCGCTCAGAATATTACACAGGAAGTGCTCCAGCGTATCTTCCATCTCGGTTTTGGCCAGGGCCTTGCGGACCATATTGACCGCCATACTGGCTATCCAGCGACCAATAATGAATATCGCTACCGCGGCAAAGAGTTTCATGGCGATATCGGTACCCTGTTCCTGAACCAGCACGAGTAGCTGATCGGGATTGGTGTAATCAATCGTGGTTACGGTGGCTTCTTCTTCCATTATTATTTCCTCAAGGTATTAAGTTCTGAGCCTTTGTGGTGATGTTACGGCATATACTCGTGCGTGCCAAAATTTAACGTGTAAGCAATTGAGTAGCAGGCAAAGCTCCATAGCGGTTGATTAGTCGTGTGCATGCAGACGAGTTTGGGACGCTTTTCTTAACAAGGCCGTTAATATTGCCTGGCTAACAGAAGCCGGGAATAGCGATATTCAGGGGCACTATACGGGCATTAATTTATTAAAGTAATTTCTATAAAAATATCATAATAAATTGAAATATAAAGTATTAGGAAGAAGTGGTCTGCGTGTATCCGAGCTTAGCCTGGGTACGATGACTTTTGGGGAGGAACTGGGCACCGGCGCTACGGAAGCGGTGTCACGGCAGATATATGACCGCTATCGTGAAGCGGATGGCAACTTTGTCGATACGGCCAATATCTACACTATGGGAACCAGCGAACGGATGCTGGGTGATTTCATCCGGCCGGAACGCGAGCATATAGTCCTTGCCAGTAAATACAGTATGACGACCGATGTCGCCGACCCTAATTCCAGCGGCAATCATCGTAAGAATATGGTGCAGGCACTGGAAGCCAGCCTGAAGCGACTGGGCACTGATTATATGGATATTTTCTGGGTGCATGGCTGGGACCAGACCACCCGGATAGATGAAGTCATGCGCGGGCTGAATGACCTGGTGCGGACGGGCAAAGTGCTGCATCTGGGCGCATCCAATATGCCGGCATGGCTTGTCAGTCAGGCCAACACGCTGGCCAGCGAACGAAATATGACACCCTTTACGGCACTGCAACTGCACTACAACCTCGTGGAACGGAGTATAGAAGCTGATTTTTTCGATCTGGCGGGTGCGCAGGACATGGCTTTGACGGCGTGGAGCCCACTGGCAGGTGGCTTACTGACCGGTAAATTCAATCGGGATGCTGAGCACAAGGCCGCTGCAGATGCGCGTTTAAATAAAGCGTCGTATGGGCCAGCCATGCTGGCTGAGAACCGCCTGTGTATAGCCGAGGGACTGTCAGAACTGGCTAATACTATTGGTTGTCAGCCCTCACAACTTGCTCTCGCATGGTTATTGCAACGACCTGCCGGCACTGTAATCCCGATTCTTGGAGCAAGAACACTGGAACAGTTCGAGACCAATCTGCAATGTCTTGATATCCAGCTTAATCCGACCCAGATTGACGAACTTGATGCATTAAATTCGCCGCCACCTGTGTATCCTGCATCGCTGTTTCGTACCGATTTCTACCACCAGATGATGCATGGAGAAAAGCAGGTGGGGCGTTAAGCTTGTTAAGACCGCTGGATTCCGGCACAACGACAAGGGCGAGCGGCGATTTTTGTTTAGCTCACACAACAAACCCTTTGCGGTGAAGCTCTCAATGCCCACGGACCTCGAACACAACCAAATCTATTATTCGGCCAACAAGATGTATCCGGAAGTGCGCGTTAGCGAAGCCGCCTGCAAATTGCTGGTTGAAATCCCCAAGGCCTTTATGGGGATGGCATTAAAAGACATCGTCAAGGAAGCGAAAGAGCAGGGCGTAACAATGGTCGATGAGGAATTCACCAAAGCCTTTAACGAACGGTGGAAAGCAAAGCAGGAGATTTGCTGTCAGACAGCAAAATTATTGGCCGATTTAAGCCACCGAAAATAAAAAAGCCCGGTTTTCCGCCGGGCTTTTTTTAGTGCTTAAATCGCATTCAAATGCGGGTGTCTGACACCATCAGAAAATAACCGTGGTTGCCTTGGTCTTGAGATACGGTTCGAGACCGTCTTTACCAAATTCCCGGCCCCAGCCCGACATCTTGTTGCCGCCGAAGGGGATAGCCGGATCGACTGCTGCATGACAGTTGATACTGACCTGACCTGAATCGATCAGTGAAGCCATTTTCAGGCCGACAGAAATATCTTTGGTCCAGACACTGCCGGACAGGCCATAAATAGATTTATTGGCTTCCGCCGCAATACTCTCCAGGTCGCCGTCACCGAAGGGTTGTGCGTACAGAACCGGCCCGAAGATCTCTTCGCGTGCGATCCGGATGTCCTGATTCGTATGGGTGAACAGGGTAGGTTGCACGAAGAAACCCTTACCCGGCAGAGCCTCGCCACCACAAAGCAGTTCGGCACCTTCATCCTTACCCGCCTGGATGTAACCCATTACGGTTTCACGCTGCTGTGCTGAAATCAGTGGGCCCAGCTGGCTGCTGGGGTCCAGTCCCGGGCCAATCTTCATGGCACTGGCAATCCGCGCAACGCCCTGAGTGACCTGCTCGAATATGTCCTGGTGCACAAACAGGCGGGTACCCGCCATGCAGTTTTGCCCCTGCAGGAAGTAGGCCGCGCGGACAGCGCCCAGCGTGACGGCCTCGATATCCGCATCGGGAAACACCACGACCGGCGATTTGCCGCCCAGTTCCAGGGTGACTTTTTTCAGATTACCCAGTGCGCTTGCGACGATTTTCTTGCCCACTTCGGTTGAACCCGTGAAGGAAATCTTGTCGACGTCCGGGTGTGCGGCCAGCGCGGCGCCCGCAACACGGCCTGCGCCCGGGATGACATTGACTACGCCGTCCGGAATACCGACTTTCTTGATCAGATCACAGAGTTTCAGTGCGGTTAGCGGTGTCAGTTCGGCTGGTTTGATCACCATCGTGCAACCTGCTGCCAGTGCTGGTGCGAGTTTGAGAATGAACATGGCAATGGGGGCATTCCAGGGGATGATGGCCCCGACGACACCGATCGGTTCACGCCTGGTGTAGGTCAGCGATTCACCGTTGGGAACGCCCATGGGCGATACGGGGATCGTGTCGCCCAGAATTTTGGTAGGCCAGCCCGCGTAGTAGCGTACAAAGTTGGCCGCATAACCCGCAACCGTGTACCGGGCGAGTTCCATCGGCAGACCGTTATCCAGTACTTCCAGTTCGCTTAATGTTTGCGCATTTGCATCGATTTCGTCTGCCAGGCGAATCATAAGGATCGTGCGTTCATGCGCACTCATGGTCGACCACTCACCCTTGAACGCTTTGCGCGCAGCGGCAACGGCTTTATCGACATCCGTCTCATCTGCGATATCAAATGTCGCTATCTGGGCTTCAGTAGCAGGGTCAATTACCGCGTGTTTTTCATTGGAGTGGGCAGATTGCCACTGACCATCAATAAACAGCTTGTGATCCCGTGCGAGGAACTCGCGTGTTGCGGAGGTAATAGCAAAAGTTTCAGCGGCAGCACTCATAAAAATTCCTTGCGGATGTGGATAGCGCAGCTCTGCGCCATCATGAAAATGATTTACTCTAAAAGATATTACGGTATACGTTTTGTATAGATTGCTTTGTTATTTGTCTATTGTAACCGGCTTGCGATGCATCTCTGTATCACTTTGGCCAATCTGTAGCTCAAAACAGGCTATTTCTGCCCCTGTTTTTAACACAAGGCTGATTTTAGATAAATGAGGGATTGCGCTGCAAGCCGCTGTCGGGTTGCTGGTTAAGGTGTGGGCGGTAGGTACCGGCCTAATCTGTGATAATCGCGGCCTGGTATCGCTGGGGGATATTAGTTGATGTTGCTGATTGCAGGGCTGGCCAGGGCTGAGCGGAGCTTTGGCAGAGAATTTGTGCGCTATTACAACAAGGAAAGCTTAAGGTGCGGGTGCCCTGATGTCAGTGCATAGCTTTTATGCCTATCGCTGGCGCATCGCCATCCTGTTGTGCCTGATCACGACGATCAATTACATCGACCGGCAGGCCCTGACTATTGCAGCACCGCTGTTAATGGAGGAGTTTTCCATATCGGCCAGCCAGTACGGTCTGATTACTTCGGGATTTCTGTTTGCCTATGGTTTCGGTCAGCTGATCTGCGGCCCGCTGATAGATCGACTTGGCTCGAAGCGGGCATTGTCGCTGGCGGTTGTTGCATGGAGCGTTGCCGGGATGCTGCACGTCTTTGGCCGCGGTTTTGCCAGTTTCTTCAGCTTCCGGGTACTGCTGGGATTGACTGAGGCGGCCAACTTCCCGGCCGCAACCAAGGCGATAGCCGAGTGGTTTCCGCAATCAGAACGCAGTCTGGCGGTGGGCATATTTACGATGGGGCCGGGGCTGGGTGCGATCATTGCGCCGCCGCTGATTGCCGGGATTATCATGCTGTGGGGCTGGCAGGCGGCCTTCCTGATCCCCGGAGCTTTTGGCTTTATCTGGCTGATCCTGTGGAAGCGGTGGTTTCATTTGCCGGCTGACCACCCCGGGTTAGCGGCGGATGAGCGGCAGTTTATTCTCGCCAACACGGAATCTGCGCCTGTTTCTGACCGTGATAATCCGGACGGTGATGGGCGTCCGTGGTACTGGTCATTACGTTACAAGGAAGTCTGGGGGCTGATGCTCAGCCGCTTCGTGTCGGATGGAGCGTTCTATTTCTTTGTTTTCTGGCTGCCTTTGTATCTGATGCAGGAGCGGGGCTTCGATCTGAAGGCTATTGCATTGTTTGCATGGATTCCGTTTCTGGCCCTTGATATTGGAGGAATAACCGGAGGATATATTGGTAAGAGACTGATAGATAAAGGAATTAGCTTGGACAAAGCACGTAAGCTTGTTATCTGGGTGGGCGCGGTGCTGGTACTGGCTGCCATGCCGGCTGCCTCGACCGAGTCCACGGGGCTGGCCTTGGGGCTGATAGCCATCGCGATGTTTGCGATTCAATTCAAGGCTTCCAGTATGTTTACCTTACCGGCCGATCTTTTTCCCGCACGGGATGTCGGGACGGTGTGGGGCATGTACGGTGCGGTGGGCAGCTTCGGTGGCATGGTCTTTTCCATCCTGGCGGGCTGGACGATTGATCATTACTCCTGGACACCGTTGTTCGTGGCCGCTGGCTGTATGCATATAGTTTCAGCCATCCTCATTAATGTGTTTGTTCCGCGTATCGAAATGCTGCATGCAGCCACTGCCGCCCGTGCCTGAACCCAGTGGTTTAGCAGCCCGTCTGCTGCACGTGATACGAGCGGCAAAAAAACTGCTCAGCGTAGCCGCATTCGCGGTGTTAATTACTGTCATCTTTGCTGATGATGGCCTTCAGCCTGAATATGTTCCTGACCTATCAGCAGGTACCAGAACACCTGTGTTGGCTGGCTGGGAGAACGGGTGACAGATACTGCGATTATGCTTATCGCTACCAATATATTTCTGTTGCTGATTGGCTGCCTGATGGATATAGGGTCAGCAATACTGATATTGGCACCCATGCTCGCACCTTTGGCGGCAGATCAGGGCATCAGTCTGCTGCATTTCGGGGTCATCATGGTGGTGAACCTGGAAATTGGTTACCTGACACCGTCGCTGGGATTGAATCTGATTGTGGCCATGAGTGTGTTTCGTGAAGATTTCTGGACTATTTGTCGCGCTGTATTGCCATTCGTGGCGTTGATGCTAATCAGCTTTTATCCGGCGTTATCGCTGGGGTTCGTAGGCTGACGGTTTGTAGTAGCGGCTTTAAATGATACCGGCTTTTTGGGCCTCGCGTAGCAGGCCTGAAAAGCCAGAGCGCGACGCACCTTTGGTCCGGGGGTGTTGCACTCCGCGATGGCTCCCTGCGGTCCGCTTAACTCGCTCCGTACAACACCCCCGGACCAAAGGTGCTCTAACCATCGATGGTAAAACTGCGGAATTGGATAACTGCGCATGGAACGTGCAGCGGCAACATAGCGAATGGGGTGTTTGACCCTCTATTTATTAAGGGTTGAATTCAGCCAGTCGCGTAAGCGGGGGGTCAGACACGGTTGTCATTTCGGCCTTAGTGGGTCAAGCGAGGATCAATCCCCGCATCAATGCAGGGTTGGTGAGCGCCAGTCAGACACCGTTGTCATTTCGACCGGAGCAGTTCAGGCGAGATTCAGTTCGCGCACCGGTGCTGGTGCGCTGGAGCAAGTTTTATTAATGAGAATTCCCAACAGGGCTGGGTGTAAGGGTAGAATGCCGCCTTTGGCAGATGTCGGCTGGACCGGGTCGCAATTTGAGATGGTTCGGAAAGCAGAATAATTAGGCTATTGCCTGGCATCTGCCCAGAATAACAACCAATTTAAACCTCTTTCTGGAGAACAACATGACAATCAGTGTGGGCAGCAAAATGCCAGCGGGTACCCTTGCCATCATGACGGCCGAAGGCCCGGATAAAATAGCGACGGATGAGCTGTTCGGTGGCAAAAAAGTCGTGCTGTTTTCAGTGCCCGGTGCGTTCACACCCACCTGTTCACAAAAGCATTTGCCCGGTTACGTTCAGAAAGCCGATGAACTGAAGGCCAATGGCGTTGATACGATTGCCTGCATTGCCGTTAATGATGTATTTGTTATGGATGCCTGGGGCAAAGATCAGGGTGCAGGCGACAAGGTTTTAATGCTGGCAGACGGTAACGCTGAGTATGCAAAAGCCCTGGGGCTCGATCTGGATGCGAGTGGTTTTGGTATGGGTACCCGTAGTCAGCGTTTTTCGATCATCGTTAACGATGGTGTAGTCGAAGAACTCAATATCGAAGGGCCCGGTGAATTTAATGTCAGTAGTTGTGAATATGCTATTGGCCAGACAGCTGCATAACTGTTCATAACTTGCAGGGTGCCAGGCTAACTGGTCCCATTGGTGCGGTGAGTAGCAGTGCTGATTCCCGCTGGAGAAGAAAGTGGAAACTACGTTGATCGAATTGCAGGGCGGACTTGCTCACCAGCTGATGGTAATCCTGCATGTGTTGCTGTTTGTATACTGGCTGGGTGGCGACCTGGGGGTGTTCTACTCCAGCAAGTTTGTCGTGAAGGCGGATATTTCGCCTGAGGCCCGGTCGATTGCCGCCAAGATCATGCTCGACCTCGATCTGATACCGCGGATGTGTATGGCCATGATGCTTACTGTCGGCGGAATTCTGACCGAATTTATCGGTGTTCCACATCCGCTGTACCAGAAGGTCGGTATCGTGTTGCTTGGGCCGGTATGGCTGTTCTGTGTGACCTATCTGCATTTCTGGCATGGCGGTAAAGCGTATGCAGCCATTACGAAGTTCGACATGTTTATTCGCTGGGCCGTTGTTATAGGTCTGCCGGTTTCTGTATGGATGCACTGGGACAGTAACAACCTGGGTGAGTACCCCTGGGTGGCAGGCAAGTTGATCATGTTCGCGTTCCTGGTGTTCTGCGGAATTATGGTGCGCGGCAAAATAGGACCGTTCTTTAGCGTGCTGATGAAATGCAGAGCCGGGGAGATGCCTACCGATGAAGAAAATGCAGCCCAGGTAAAAAGTCTGGCCCAAGTGCGGGTATGGGTATTTATGATCTGGGCGGGTGTATTCCTGTCGGGCTTTACGGGTATCGTGAACCGCAGCGGGACCGTATATGGCGGTTAGTGTGCTGAATGCCTCAACAGGCGGGGCAATAATAGTCAGGTAGCTAGATTGATCTGAACAGCCCGGCCTGTGGCCGGGGTTGCAGCCTTGAATGATTTCACGGCTGCAATGCTCTATAGGGAGGGCCTTCCCACTATTTGCCAGGTATTATGGTGCAGTACGGCCTGAGGCAATTATCAGCTTAGAGCTTCTGTTCCAACTCCGGCACGATCGCAAATAAGTCGCCCACTAAACCTATATCGGCAATCTCAAAAATGGGCGCTGCCGGGTCTTTGTTGATCGCAACGATAGTGCCTGCATCCTTAATGCCGGTAAGATGCTGGATAGCACCTGATATTCCGATAGCCACGTACAGATCGGGCGCAATAATTTTGCCCGTTTGGCCCACCTGCATATCATTGCCCACGTATCCGGCATCAACCGCGGCGCGTGATGCGCCAACACCCGCGCCGATTTTATCAGCCAGTTTGTAGATGATGTCGAAATTCTCGGCACTGCCAACGCCACGACCGCCGGAAATAACTTTTTTGGCGGATTGCAGGTCGGGCCGTTCGCTGGTCGCGGATGCCAGTTCGATAAAACGTGTGTGGGTTGGTATCTCAGCTACCGGGCTAAGGCTCTCAATAGTTGCACTGCCACCGGCCGCTGCTTCCTTCCATGAGGCGATGCGAACAGTTGCCACAATTTTCTTACCCTCTGCTACCTCGACGGTCAGAATCGCATTGCCAGCATAGACGGGCCGGGTGAAACTACGCGGTGATTCAACTGTCATGATGTCACTGACCTGGCCGACACCGAGCAGGGCGGCTACGCGCGGCATAAGGTCTTTGCCGAAGGTGGTTGATGGCCCAAATACATAGTCGTATTCAGCGGCGACTGCAACAGCCTGCGGCGCCAGGATGGCAGCCAGTGGGTTCTTGTTCTGGTCTGATTCCACCGTCAGTACGCGGCTGACACCCTCTATAGCCGCGGCGGTGGTTGCCGCATCACCACAATGATCGCTAAAGATGATGACATCAATGGCTGTAGCGGATAGCTGGCTCGCACAAGCAACGCATTTTGCGGTGCTGGGATTGAGTTGATGGCCGTCTAATTCGGCTATTACGAGTACTTTGCTCATCTAAAACTGTTCTCTCAAAAAAATCTTGTGTATTTCAGCTGGCTGCTCGGTTGGGGTAGCAGCCTATAGTGTGTCAGGCAATGAGTCCCTTGTCTTTCAGGGCAGCAATGAGGGCATCTACATTGTTGACCATGACACCTTTTTCTCGCTTCGCCGGCGGTGCCCAGTTGGTTGCGCCAATCTGTGGTGTGGTATCGCTGGCAAGATCACCGATGGCTATGGTTTCAAGCGGTTTTTTCTTGGCCTTCATGATGTCGGGTAGTTTTACGTAGCGGGGTTGGTTCAGGCGCAGATCGGTGGTGACTACAGCGGGCAGATCAACCTCGATAGTCTCCAGCCCGGCGTCTACCTCTCGTGTTACCCGCGCAGTGGCGCCGTTCAATTCCAGTTTGGAGGCAAAAGTTGCCTGCGGGCGTCCCCAGATTGCCGCCAGCATCTGGCCGGTCTGGTTGCAGTCATCATCAATGGCCTGTTTGCCAAGCAAGACGAGTTGCGGGCTTTCTTTCTCAATCAGAGCATGAAACACACGGGCTGCGCCGAGCGGATCTGTTTCGCTATCTGTTTCAATCAAAATAGCTCTGTCAGCACCCATGGCCAGTCCGGTACGCAGCTGCTGCTGGCAATCAGACGGTCCGATGGTTGCCACGATGACTTCGTCCGCATTTCCGGCTTCGCGTATACGCAGAGCTTCTTCAATGGCGATCTCATCAAAGGGGTTAATACTCATTTTTACGCCATCGGTAACCACGCCGGTCGCATCGGGTTTAATGCGAATGCGCACGTTATAGTCGACCACTCGTTTGATACATACGAGAATCTTATTCATTAAAGCACCAAAGCATGTTGTTTAGTAAACTAAAAATAGTTGCCTTCATGGAAGCATGCTATATTCTCAGCGAAGCTGGCAGTCCCATTATGGGGGCTAGCTTAACCGCAAAAAGCCCGCTATTTTCCACTATGAGCGGCGCTGGTTACAAGCGTTGGGGACAATGAACTTGCTAACAGGAGATCAGGCCTATTAACGCTGGAGAAATCTCGACAAAACAGACTCAGTTGCTGGTTCAGGCAGATGAACTTGCGGCCGCTAGTGATCACCCTGATTTGGTGATAGTTGACTGCCGTTTCAGTCTGCTGGATCCGGAAGCTGGCAAAAAGGCCTGGCAGAAAGACCATATACCGGGTGCCTATTATGCACATCTCGATCAGGATCTTGCCGGGCCCATTACCATGAATTCGGGGCGGCATCCTTTACCGGATCCAGAGCAATTTGCGACCTTACTCGGTTGCTGGGGGGTGACGCCCGAGACGCACGTAGTTGCTTATGATGGCGCAGGCGGCGGAGTTGCTGCCCGTTTGTGGTGGCTGTTGTGTTGGGTGGGTCATGAACAGGTAACGTTACTGGATGGCGGTTACCCAGTCTGGGAAGATCAAAAATTGCCGGTATCGGCAGATCAGCCTGTTCAGCATCAGGGCCGTTATCCGGTTACGCCTGGTGGTATGCCCGTAGTTTCCACTGCAGAGGTTGAGGCGGGATTGCAGGCTGGGACACTGGTGTTGCTTGATGCGAGAGAAGCAGATCGCTTTGCCGGCAAGGCGGAACCTATAGACAGTCAGGCCGGGCATATCCTGGGGTCACATAACCGGCCCTTTCGGACGAATCTGGATGCATTGGGCCGCTTCAGGGCGGCAGCAGACCTGAAGGAGAGTTTCAGGGAATTGCTAAGCGATACGGATCGTCAGCTGGTAAGTATGTGTGGGTCAGGTGTTACCGCATGCCAGAATATTTTTGCGATAGAACTGGCCAGCGGTGATGCCGATGAGGTTGCTGTACCGGCATTGTATGTCGGTTCCTGGAGTGAATGGATTCGCTCTGCAGACCGCCCGGTTGAAACCATCGCAATAACTGTTAATTAGGTCATTCATCGATGTACGGAACTCGCGGGGCTATACTGATTCTTGCTGCATTGCTGTGTACCCATGGGTCGGCTGAGGAGTCGGCCGGGTCGTCAGATGAGGGTGCGGATTCAAAAGCCAGGTCTGACCAGGCTATAGATACAGGCGGGCTTAAATCAGGCTGTTTTTATGCGCGCGAA
>SMVB01366741.1_pt1 | contig 12719 bp, 13 predicted proteins | sample 2456461 | NCBI WGS metagenome assembly SMVB01 (sample SAMN11095934, study PRJNA526329) | marine sediment metagenome | biome: Marine sediment; feature: Surficial sediment; material: Deep marine sediment; isolation source: Hadal surficial sediment | place: Pacific Ocean | collected 2014-05 | depth...
AGACCAAGGCGATTCTCCAGTCGATCAAAGATGCTGCCTATAAGATTTTAAAACTGAATCCTGAGATTCCCCAGGAAGCTCAGATTGCTATTGATAATATTGACAGTCCAAGCTTTCTCACACATTTCTTATCTTCAAACCTCTCCGTAGATGTTGATGACAAGCAAAAGCTGCTTGAGATTAATAATGGGACAAAACGAGCAACTTTGTTACTTGAATATATGATGAAAGATATTCAAATGCTGGAGTTGAAACGGGAAATTCAAAATAGGGTACATTCGGATATTGATCAGCAGCAAAGAGATTATTTTCTTAGGCAACAAATTAAAATCCTTCAAGATGAATTAGGTAATGAGGGGCCCGATCAAGAATTGAACTTGCTAAAGGAAAAATCCAAAAAGAAAAAATGGGGGCCAGATGTTCGTGAACACTTTAACAAAGAATGTGATAAAATAATGCGAATGAATCCTGCTGCTGCAGAATATCCGGTAGCTATGAATTATGTTGAGTTTTTGATTGACCTTCCCTGGGGTGACTTTACAAAAGATAACTTTGACCTTAAAAGAGCCTCAAAAATACTCGATAGGGATCATTATGGATTAGTAAAAATTAAGGAACGGATCATTGAATTTCTAGCGGTAAGGAAACTGAAAAATGATCTTAAAGGACCCATACTTTGTTTGTATGGACCTCCGGGTGTTGGAAAGACAAGTTTGGGCAAATCAATTGCCAAGGCCTTGAATCGAAAATATGTAAGGATGTCACTGGGAGGAGTTCATGATGAAGCCGAAATACGGGGTCATAGAAAAACTTATGTAGGGGCGATGCCCGGCAAGATTATTCAGCATATTAAGAAAATAAAATCGGCCAATCCCGTGTTCGTTTTAGATGAAATAGATAAGGTTAGCTCAGATTTCCGTGGCGACCCATCTTCCGCTCTTTTGGAAGTACTGGATCCGGAGCAGAATAATACCTTTAGTGATAATTATTTAGAATTGGATTATGACCTTTCCAATGTCCTTTTTGTAGCCACGGCAAATACGTTGGATACAATTCAACCGGCCTTAAGAGATAGGATGGAAATAATAGAATTGACAGGTTATACGCTTGAGGAGAAAGTACAAATTGCTAAAAAACACCTGATTCCAAAACAAAGAGAAGAGCATGGATTGAATACCAAAGACATTACAATTACGAATGAAGCGGTTGTTAAAATAATTGAAAATTATACCAGGGAATCTGGAGTAAGAAATCTTGAGCGATTAATTGGTAAGGTAATTAGATATGTCGCCAAATCCGTAGCTATGGAAGATGAATATCAAAAAAGAATTAATCCTGTTAAAGTAAGAGATATTTTAGGAGCTGAACATTTTGATAAGGAGATATACGAAGATAATCATACCTCTGGAGTGGTTACTGGCTTAGCCTGGACACAGGTAGGTGGGGAAATACTGTTTATTGAATCCAGTTTGAGTAAAGGGAAAGGGAAACTCATACTTTCAGGCCAACTTGGCGATGTGATGAAAGAATCAGCCGTGGCCGCTTTATCCTACCTGAAATCCAGTGCAGATAAATTCGATATTGATTACCGTGTTTTTGAACTCTATGATTTACATATCCATGTTCCCGCAGGTGCAGTACCAAAAGATGGTCCATCGGCAGGGGTAACTATGCTCACTTCACTCGTATCGGTTTATACGCAAAGAAAGGTAAAAGCTAAGCTTGCCATGACGGGAGAAATCACATTACGTGGCAAGGTGTTGCCTGTTGGTGGGATTAAAGAAAAAATTCTAGCTGCACGAAGGGCAGGTATCAAAGAAATTGTTATGTGCAATAGAAATAAAAAGGATATCGAGGAGATTGATGCAAATTATCTTTCAACCTTGAAAATCCACTATGTAGAAACTGTAGATCAGGTCATTGAATTAGCATTATTGGATGAAAAAGTAGAAAATCCCATGGTCTTTGATATAATTGAACCTGAAAAATCTGTGGCATAAATTGAATAAATATATCTTAATTTTCCGTATCAATTTCATAAGATGGTTGATTGATATAAAACTTTAATATAGTATAAATGAAAGGATTTGAAGAACGTAATTTGACGCCAAGGCAAATTGTTGAGGAGTTGGATAAATATATAATCGGTCAGGAAAACGCGAAAAAAAATGTCGCCATTGCGATGCGAAATAGATGGAGACGTATGAATGTGAAAACCGAAATTAAGGGAGATATTATTCCTAATAATATTTTGATGATCGGACCTACGGGCGTTGGAAAAACTGAAATCGCCAGGAGAATTGCAAAAATAACAAAAGCTCCCTTCACCAAAGTTGAAGCTTCTAAATTTACTGAGGTTGGTTACGTTGGCAGAGATGTAGAAAGTATGGTAAGAGATCTGGTTCAGCAAAGTGTGAACCTTGTGAAAACCTTGAAAAAGGAAACAGTAAAGGAAAAAGCGGAAGAAAATGTAGATAAAATTATATTAGATGCACTTATTCCACCAATAAATCCGACTGCGTTAAGTAAGAGTCCTTCCTCATCAGTAAAAACCGAAATGCCAAAGACGGATGCTGAATTAAACGAAAAAACCCGTGAAAGATTTAGAGAAAAAATCAAGAATGGTGAATTGGAGGATAGAAAGATAGATATAAGCGTTAAGCAGCCCGGGACCAGTGGTGTAGGAATGATTGGAGGAGGAATGATGGATGAATCTTCCATGATAAATCTTCAGGAAATGCTTGGGAATATGTTACCAAAAAAAACAAAAAAAAGGAAAGTAACTATTGCAGAGGCAAGGAAGCTGCTGATGGAAGAAGAAACTTCTAAACTCATAGATATGGATGAGGTGAAGGAGGAAGCAATAGAAAGAGCTGAAAACTCAGGGATTATTTTTATTGATGAGATTGATAAAATAGCCGGAAGCAGAAAAGGCTCAGGACCAGATATAAGCAGGGAGGGAGTTCAAAGAGATTTGTTACCAATCGTTGAGGGAAGTACAGTCAGTACTAAATTTGGCATCATTAAGACAGATCATATTTTATTTATTGCTGCAGGTGCATTTCACGCTTCCAAACCATCCGATCTTATTCCTGAGCTTCAGGGCAGATTTCCAATTCGGGTTGAATTGAATAGTTTGACGAAGGATGATTTCATCCGAATTTTAAAAGAACCGAAGAATGCGCTTACTAAACAATATATAGCATTGTTTGAGTCAGAAAATGTTGAGATATCTTTTAACAATGATTCACTGGATTTGCTGGCTGAAAAAGCATTTCAAATAAATGAAGAAGTAGAAAATATTGGAGCAAGGAGACTGCATACAGTCATGAGTCTGATATTAAATGAATTTCTGTTTGATGTTCCAGATGTAATCGGACCGAATGCAAAAATTATCATTACCTCTGAAATGGTGGAGGAAAAATTGACGGAACTAGTGAAGGATAAGGACTTGAGTCAATTCATTCTATAATCAGAAGGAAATAATCTTGCAAGTTATTTTTGATTGCTACACATGAATTTTCCGAAGTAAAGATAATCATCTGTCTGCTGGTATATAATCAATTAATTGTATTACCCACATAAGGACTTGCACAAATGGTTGACGGAATATTCTGGCCATAAATAATACTCATACAATTTTAAATTCTGGTAATTTGCTGCTCAGTTGATGGTGATATATTGATGAATATGCCATAGAAAATAAGTGTATTTAATTTGGATTTAATTATTATATCCTGGGTGCTGAAGTTATTTTTAAGCCCTCTTTTTTTCAAGTACAAATAGAATTAGTTTCATGAGGAAAAATCAAAAGGCACTAAGCAATACCAATAAACTTGAAGGTTTGGTATATGGAAAAAATAATTTCAATATCTTTAAATAATGTTATTTTTGACATGAATACAATAAAGGCATTCTTGTGAAAAAAAATAAAGTATTTGATATTTTTAATCTGGATAAAGTAATACACCATCTTTCTAGATTTATTGAATTAAAACTGGAGATATATGAACTGAAAATAAAGGAGCAGTTGGTTGTCATTATCTCCAGTTTTGCTAGGTTGGCATTGATACTTTCTTTTGGTATGTTTATGTTTTTTTTCTGGAGTCTGGCATTAGGGCTCTTTTTAAATGATGTTTTTGAAAGTAGGTTTATTGGGTTTATATTAATTGGTTTGATTTATTTTCTTATCTGTATAATCCTTATTGTTTTTAAAAACAAAATTATAACTAATCATCTGTTTCAAGCTTTTTTTAGTGAAACATTGACACATAAAAACGATGAGCAAGATATCGACCAACAAGACTAGAATTAAGCAAAGAATTGAGGCGTTGGAGAAGCAATCTCAAAGTATACGGCTAGAACTGCGTGAGAATCTGGAGATTACTAAAGAAAAGGTAATGGGTTTTGGTAAAATCGTTATTGGTGTTGGAGGAGGATTAATATTTTCTGCAATAATTTTAAAAGGTTTAATTGGAAAAAAGTCTAATAAGAGGACGCCATCCAAGCAAGTTTCGAAAAGAGTCTATCAACGGTTTATGAATCAATTGATGAGTGAATTATCTTTTCAGGCTACCAAGTTCGTAATAGGCATAGCAAAAGATAAGTTAAATTCCCGCAAAATAATAAAGGAAAATACAGGAGACAATGATTCTGACATCACTGGTTGAGAAAAAGAAAATTAATCAAAAATCGCTTTCTATTCTGATTGATCCTGACAAAATTAAAAATGAAGAATCCTTAAGTAAGGTTCTCCATATCTGTAGAGCAAACAAGGTAGATTATATTTTAATTGGAGGGAGTCTATTAGTATCTGATACATTGAATGAAACAGTATCATTCATTAAAAATAATACAGATATTCCAGCGGTTTTATTTCCAGGAAGCGCTTTTCAAATAAATAAATCAGCCGATGCCATCCTCTTCCTTTCCTTAATTTCAGGGAGAAATCCTGACTTATTAATTGGTCAGCATGTTGCTGCGGCTCCCGTTTTAAAAAACTCGAACCTGGAAGTACTTTCAACCGGGTATATATTGGTTGGCAATGACGCTAATACAACAGTTGCTCATATAAGTCAAACTTCGCCTATACCAAGGCATAAGCCTGAAATTGCCGTTTGTACGGCTATTGCTGGTGAAATGCTTGGCATGAGACTAATCTATCTTGATGCCGGTAGTGGTGCAAAAGAAGAGGTGCCACCTGAAATGATTGCACAATTGAGTAAATCAATTAATGTTCCTTTGATTGTTGGAGGAGGAATAAATACCCTGGCAAAAGTAAACAAAGCATATAATTCCGGGGCGGATATGATTGTTCTGGGTACGGCTGTGGAAAAAAAAATGGACTTTATTTCTGAAGCCGCAAGAATACGCGACCAAATAAATACTTAAACATTCATAAGTGATTCTCTTCTTCTCATCTTTCCAGCAGGTATACCAAACATCATTTTAAATCTCCGGCAAAAATAAGCGGTATCTTTAAAACCAACATCTGCACCTATATCTCTGATGCTTTTCTTTGAAGTTCTTAAAAGGCTGACAGCTCTTTCCATCCGTTGATATTCTATGTAATCTTGTGGGTTTATTCCAGTTAACATTTTGAAATACTGTCCTACATAATCTTCAGAAACATTGGCAACTGAGGCAAGTTTTTTATTTGATAAATCGTCATTTAAATTTTCTTTTATATAGCCAAAAATATCAATAAGCCTGGGATCTTTGAAGTATGTGCTGTTGGTGGCAAGTTGTTCTACAAAAAGGCGATTTTTTATCACATACCTTATAATTTCTATTACAAGGTGGTCAGTTATTAATTTTATAATTCTTTCATGACCGGCTAAAGTAGAGGTTGTCTCTTCAATAACTATTGCTACAGCGGCAGCAACTTTTTGATTATCACTAATAACGAACGGCGGGATGTCAAGTGATGCAAAAAAATTAACAGAGTCAAATACTTTTGCATCAAAATTCACATAAGTAAAACTCTCAATTTCTTCTTCATCTACATCATTCAGGATTATACTCTTAAAATAATTCTCTTTTCTTGAGATGAAATCATCGTTTGACAGACTAATTGCATCTCCACTGCCAAAGGTTACAGAAACGTTTTTTCCTCCAGGAATAAATAAAATATCTCCTTTTTTTAAGAGCTCATCTTTAATTCCAAATTTTATTTCTCCATAGTTCAGTCTTATTATAGTATTTTCAACATCATAATAGTTTTCAATTGTGATTGGCTGTGTAATACGAATATTATTCGCTTTCTTAAAATGTACATTTAGGGATTCGATAATCTTGTTATAATCTTCCATCTAAGAATTGTGCAATTAAATTGATACTATAAAGAATTTATTGTTTCTGATATTTTACCAAAATACGGTAAAAAATGGCTGATAATCAAACTTTATATTGTAAAAGTACAATATTATTTAGTATAAACACTAAACAAGTATTGTTTACAATATCATGGATTATTTCTAATTTAGTATTATGTCAAATTGGAATAGATAAAAATGGTAGTTTGTACATATCTAAGAATCAATAAATGCGGATTATGTCAAACATTAAAAAAAATACTGATGATCAGTAAATCTTTTTTAATTTGATCTTTCCATAGATTTTAATCCCTGCCGCCAAGGAAAATAGACACATAATATAATAATGTTACTAAAGACCCAAGGGCGGCGACTACGTATGTGAGAGATGCCCACTTCAAGGCGTCTTTGGCCATTGCATGTTCTTGTGAATTTGTTATACCTTTTTCATCAATCCACAACAAAGCGCGTTTGCTTGCATCAAATTCTACTGGGAGTGTTATGAAAGAAAATAATGTCAAAACTGCATAAACTCCTATGATAATGAGCAAAACTAAATCCATTGGAAAAACCGAGAAAAAGAAAAAACCTCCAAAAATACTTGCCAAAACGATGAAATTTAAAATTTTACCGCTAGCATTTTGAAGAGGAACCAAAGCCGATCTCATTTCTAAAAATCGATATGCTGTGGCATGTTGTACTGCATGGCCACATTCATGTGAAGCAATAGCTGCGGAGGCTGCATTTCTTCCATGATATACATGTTCACTCAGATTGATAGTCTTGGTAGAAGGATTATAATGGTCGGTTAATGATCCTTCATAACTATTTACACTCACATCATATATTCTATTGTCTGCCAACATCCTTTCCGCGATTTCTTTGCCACTTAAGTTTGATGATAGCGGGATTAGAGAATATTTTTTAAATTTTCTTTTTAGTCTTGAACTTACAACAAAGCTTAAGATCATAAAAAATATGGCGATAATTAGAACATTCATTAGTATAAGTTTTTTATTTTGTCTATTACAATAGTGGTAGACATTCCTTTTGTTAATTCAATTGTTTCTACAATTCCACCATTTTGCATGACGAAGTCAGCACCAACAATGTTTTTTATATTATAATCTTTTCCTTTAATCAATATGTCCGGTTTAAGCGCCATGATTAAATTAAGGGGGGTGTCTTCATTAAATAATACCACTGCATCTACAAATTCCAGGGCAGCTAAAACTCTCGACCGGGAAACTTCATCAACAATGGGCCTGTTTTCACCCTTAATTTTGGTTACAGAATGATCTGTATTTAATCCAACAATCAGGTGATCCCCTTTTTGCCTGGCTTTTTCCAAATAATCAACATGACCAGCATGGATAATGTCAAAACATCCATTGGAAAAAACAGTTTTTTCACCACTTATCTTCCATTCGCCAATTTTTTTTACAGCTTTTGCCAATGATAATATTTTATTTGCTGTCTGCATAACTTGATTTTGGTCTCATAAAAACACTGATCACAAAACTTATTCCTCCAAATAAAATAATGGTAGCAAATTGTGTAGTGTGCGCGATCAAAGCAAAAACTTTTCCGTCTTCTGCCGATATACCGTAAAGTACTAATACGCTACTAACTAAAATATGAAAAACACCTATCCCACCCTGAACCGGAGCTGACATTCCTAAACCACTCATGATCAATAAAGTAAATCCTGCTATAAGACTGAGGTTAACTGTTGGAGGAAAAGCATAAAAAACGAAAATAAGCATCATATAGTATAGTAACCATATTCCTATGGTAGAAAGCCAAAATGCTACTTGTTTTTTTATCTTCTTTATAGAAAGAAATCCATTTAATAATTCTTTTGTGAATCGGCGAACTTTTAGATACATAGGACTTCTATGAAACTTATTTCTGAATAATTTAAATAAAATGAGAGAAGCTAAAGCTAATACAAGAATAATTACAAAAGCTGCAAATGCTAATCCATATATTGATTCGGAATTTGGAATTTTATCCTTGAAATTATCAATTACGAATTTATTTAGTTTGTCAAATTCAATTACGAATATGATAGAAGCAAGAGTCATAAGTATTATAAGATCCAGCACTCTTTCAGCCACTACGCTTCCAAAAGCTGAAGTCATAGAAACGCCATCATTTTTTTTCAATATACCGCATCGTGTTACTTCTCCGAGCCTTGGAACCAGGTTATTAGCAAAATAGCCTACCATGACCGCAACAAAGGTTCGGCTTGTTTTTAAATTATAACCCAAGGGTTCAAGTAGAATATTCCACCTGTACGCTCTTAAATAATGGCTTGTTAGCGCGATGAATATAGACAAGGAAATCCAGCTATAATTAATATATTTAAGCTGGATTTTAAGGGCTTCGAAAGAAAAATCCTTATAGACATACCATAATAATAATGCAGCGATTCCTAGAGTTACAGAATACTTAAGAACATCAAAGGTAATTTTCAGTGTTTTACTAGCCAATTATTTTATTATTTTTATCGGGGAAAATAATGGTTGGGGTATGTTTTTTTGCGTCTTCAAAATTCATGGAAGCGTAAGAAATTATAATGATAATATCTCCGATTTCGGCCTTTCTTGCAGCTGGGCCATTTAGGCAAATTTGACCACTACCTCTTTTGCCTTTAATCACATACGTTTCCAGACGTTCTCCATTATTAATATTTACAATTTGCACCTTTTCATTTTCAATAATATTTGATGCATCCATAATTTCTTCATCAATGGTAATACTACCAACGTAATGAAGTTCTGCTTGAGTAATTTTTACTCTATGGATTTTTGATTTTACTACCTCTATGAACATTTCTATTTAAATTCCACCTGCAAAGTTATATTAATTTAATAAAATATTATCGATTAATCTCACTTTTCCAAGATGTCCGGCAATGCACAAGGACACATCATCCGCATTATGTATTTTGGTTATTTTTTGTAGATCTGAAGTCCTTACTATTTCAAAATATTCCAGTTCAATCAGACTTTCAGATTTAAAAAATTCCTGAATATGTTCTTGAACAGATATAACGCTTTCACCAGCCATTAGTTTTTTCTTTGCTACTTGAAGAGCCTCATACAAATCAATTGCTTGAAATCGTTCTTCAGTTGTGAGTAATTTATTTCGTGAGGACATAGCCAATCCATCTTCTTCACGTATTGTCGATACAGGTACTATTTCTATATTAAATAGTAACTCGTTTGTTAACCTCCTGATTATGGTAAGTTGTTGAAGATCTTTTGTACCGAAGTAAGCTCTGTTTGGTTCAACCAGATTAAATAGTTTAGTGACAATTAACCCAACGCCTTTAAAATGACCCGGACGAAATTTCCCTTCCATAATTTCTTCTAAATATCCTATATGAATATTCAGTAAAAAATCTTTTTCATACATTTTTTCTTTTGGGGGCATAAAAACAACACTACAATTTGCTGTTTCCAATTTCGCAATATCCGCGTCAATTTCCAGAGGGTAATTTTTTAAGTCAACAGCATTATTGAACTGAGTTGGATTTACAAAAATACTGCAAATAGTGATGTCATTTTGATTTGTTGAGGCACGTATAAGCGCAAGATGACCATCGTGCAGCGCTCCCATTGTTGGCACAAATCCTATGGATTTCTCTTGGCGTTTAAATTGCTGTATAATCTGACGTAATTCCGCAATATCAGAAATGATCTCCATTATGGTGGTTTCAAAAAGGGTGCAAAACTACTATTTCTTTTTTAATATCTATTGAGAAGTGTAATAAAATTCGTACTTTTGCAGCCAATCTTGAATAAAATAAATTAGCTAGCAGAATTATGTCAAAGTATCGTATTCTTTATGTTGCAAGTGAAATTAATCCTTTTCTTCAAACTTCTGAAGTTGCCGAATTGGTAAGAAAGTTACCTCAGGCCATGCAGGAGAGAGGTATGGAGATCAGAATTTTGGTTCCAAGATTCGGTTTAATTAATGAAAGAAGAAATAGATTGCATGAGGTTGTAAGGCTTTCTGGTATAAATATTTCTGTCGGAGATGAAGAAAAACCTCTAATTATCAAAGTAGCGTCGATTCCAAACGCAAAATTACAGGTATATTTTATCGACAACGAAGACTATTTCCATAGAAAGAGCGTTTTTCATGACAAAGAAAATAATTTTTATGAAGACAATGATGAACGAGCAATATTTTTCTGCAAAGGAGTTCTGGAAACAGTAAAAAAATTAGGATGGGCTCCTGATATTGTTCATTGTAATGACTGGATGACCAGTTTAATTCCTATGTATTTAAAAACTACATATAAAAACGATCCAATTTTTCAAAATGCCAAATCTGTATTTACGGTTTATGATACTCCTTTTGATCATAAATTTGGAGTTGATTTACTTCAAAAAGTGAAAATGATGGATATTGAAGATGACATGCTTGGCTCATTGGGGTCGACTGATTACGAAGGATTTATTAAACTTGGCATTGAATATGCAGATGTTACAATTAAATCAGAGAATGAATTTGAAAATGGTTTAAATGCTGTATTTGCATCTATTGAAAAAAAGGAGGAAGTAATAATTGATACAATTAAAAAAAGCGAAAACTACGAAGAGTCATATTATAATTTGTATAATGACCTTGTGGGATAGGAGATTTTGGCTAGTCGTAGGATTGGCCTTTTTTATTTTTGCGTGTGAGGAACCTGGGGAGATTGGCTTAGAACTTAATCCGGAAAATGGCGTATTCGTTGCCAAATACGATGAAATCCCAATCAATACTTCTGTCATTCAATATGAAAATATTCTTTCGGATAATTCCACAAGAATCGACAATTTGAATCAAAGTCCAGTTTCTGGTGGGAGATTGCTCACAGGTAATTATTCAACCACAGATTTTGGTGAATTTCAATCAAAAGGATTTACAAGTATCTATTTAAGTAAATCAGGATTTACTCCTGATGAAGGATTTATTTTTGACAGCCTCGTTTTAAGCATAAAAGTTGACTACCTATATGGCGATAATTTCGCGGGTAATAAAAGGATTTATGTCCATGAACTTGCTGAAGAGATTAAAATTGATTCATTATATCTCACTAAAAATTCTACCTCATATATTGAGCAGCCAATTGGAGAATTTAATATTGATATTTCTGCATATGACTCTGCAAGAGTGGATACTGTTTATACAACACGGCTTTCTGATGAATTAGGGATGAGGTTTCTTGACAAAGCCAAAACAGATACAATAGTGTTTAATAACAATTTGGATTTTCGAAATTTTTTTGATGGAATAGCGTTAATCTCTGAGGATGGGAATAATGTCATTGCTGGAATTCCGGCAGAAAGTCAATCCACGTTTATGAGAATGTATATTCATGATGCTGTGGATACAACTTTTTTTAATTTTATTTTTCAGGGATGGGATACCACTGGAGTTAATATAACAAGGTATTATAACAACATTACTTTAAATAGGACAGGAACTCCGATTGAGGGAATTCCGGATTATCATACTGAATACCAAACAAACAATGAACTTTCTTATTTACAGGCAAGTGCCGGGATTTTTACAAAATTAAATCTAAGGCCATACCTAAATTTTTTAGATACCATTGATCATTTGGTCATAAACAGGGCTGAGCTAGTTATCCCCGTCAAGAATTATAATAATTTTTTTGAACCGCCAAGTTCACTTGATTTATATGTCACAGATGAAAATAATAAATTCATAGAAATATATGATTCGGCTAGAATGTCGATTTCTTATGCTACTGTGGGACGCATAGTATATGAAAAGGAAAAGTCAGAAAACAAAGGGCAATTTATTGGAAATATTACTAGTTATATTCAATCACTAGCAAGTGGCACATCTTCAGATACTCTGTTGCTAATCGGTCAGACAAATTTATGGAATTCAGTTTCAATTGTCAATCAATTCGCAACAGTCAAAGATGATATTGTATTGAGAATTTACTACTCTACGTTACAATAATTAACCCCAAACAGAACTCCGAAATTCAAAATGAGTACTATCTAAATAGATGAACTGAGTGGTTTTGAAATCGTCTAATTTTATTAAAATATTATAGTCATGATAATAATGAGCTTATATCAAACTAGTTTTTTCTTGGGATGTGTCTTTTAGTGATTCGCTTTCTTCAACTAAAGTCTCAAATTTAGTTTTAGGTGAATGTTCCTTTGATATCTGCTCTTCAAGGAAGTAGTCATTAATCATATTCCTTATTTCTTGAATGGACATATTATGATGGATTTTTCCCGTTCTAACTATGGACATCTGTCCTGTTTCTTCTGAAACGACGAGAACAAGCGTATCGGTTGTTTCACTCATACCTATTGCGGCTCTGTGCCTCAGACCAAATTGAGCAGGGAGATTTTCCAAATC
>SMVB01350556.1_pt1 | contig 12718 bp, 9 predicted proteins | sample 2456461 | NCBI WGS metagenome assembly SMVB01 (sample SAMN11095934, study PRJNA526329) | marine sediment metagenome | biome: Marine sediment; feature: Surficial sediment; material: Deep marine sediment; isolation source: Hadal surficial sediment | place: Pacific Ocean | collected 2014-05 | depth 0-1...
CACAACGAGAGTGAGAAGACTGGATTCCCAGAGATAAATACACAACCAGAACGTGGTGAGCCTTTGCTCCCACAGACTTTGAACCTATACCTAGAATAAAAGAACTGAACGCTAGGGGGAAAGGAAGCGGTTATGGAAATTGGATTTATCGGACTTGGCAAGATGGGCATGAATATGGTGACTCGGCTTCGGCAGGGTGACCACCGTGTGATTGCATTTGATCGATCACAGGACCTCATCAAACAAGCGGAAGCCACCGGAGCCATTGGCGGCTCTTCGCTGCAAGACCTCATTTCGAAACTCGCCAAACCGCGTGCCGTATGGGTAATGGTGCCATCTGGCACACCGACCGAAGAAACCATTCAAACCCTGGCAGGCATACTGGACCCCGATGACGTCATCATCGATGGCGGCAATACCAAATTCCACGATGACGTGCGCCGTGCCACTGACTTGAAACCCAAACAGATTCATTACGTGGATGCTGGCACCAGCGGGGGCATTTGGGGATTACAGATTGGGTATTGCCTGATGGTCGGAGGCGACAAGGAGATTATCAATCGACTGGGACCAATTTTCACCACGCTGGCACCAGAAGATGGCTGGGCTCATGTCGGCGCTCACGGGGCTGGACATTACGTCAAGATGGTGCACAATGGTATTGAGTACAGCATGATGCAAGGCTATGCCGAAGGCTTTGAGCTCATGTCCAAAAGCGATTACAACCTTGACCTTCCCAAGATTGCCGATCTGTGGATGCATGGCAGTGTAGTGCGGTCATGGCTGTTAGAACTCGGAGCCGGCGCTCTTAAAGACGATCCGAAGTTAGAGAGGCTCAAAGGATATGTTCAAGATTCCGGTGAAGGTCGCTGGATGCTGATGGAAGCTCTCGACAAGAATGTCCCTGTTCCCACCTTGTCCACGGCCCTCTTCACCCGATTCCGATCGCGGCAGGAAGAGTCTTTTGCTGAAAAAATGCTCGCAGCGCTCCGCAATGCGTTTGGTGGACATAGCGTAAAACGGTAATCAACTTCCAACCCGAGTGGGAATGGTATGACCATGACGATCGACCAAGACAAGCCCTCCATAATGCAGACCAACTCTGGCCCCACGGTCAAACCGTGTACCCTCGTCATCTTTGGAGGATCTGGGGATCTCACCCGTCGCAAGCTCCTTCCGGCGATCTACAATTTGGTGCTCGATGGATTGCTTCCTCCCAACTATGCCGTCGTGGGAATTGGACGCAAAACCTGGAGTGATGATGAGTTCCGGACCGTGGCTCGCGAGGGCATTGAGAAATTTTCTCGGCAGTCTATTCAGGAAGACAAGTGGGAGGAGTTTGCTCGACGTCTGCGTTATTTTTCCGGAACCATTGATGATCCCAATATGTACCATGGCCTCCGAAGCCAAATCGAAGAGGTCGAAACCCAGTTTGATTTACCAGGCCACCGCATTTTCTACTTGGCGATTCCCCCAACATCCTTTGCTCCCTCATGTCTGGGGTTACAACAAGCCGGATTGATTTATCCCCCTGAGCTTCCCGACCGCATATCTCGTGTCATTGTTGAAAAACCCATAGGTCATGATTTGGAGTCGGCAAGGGCCATCAATGTGACAATTGGTGAAGTCTTTGACGAATCGCAGATTTACCGCATTGATCATTATCTTGGAAAAGAAACCGTTCAAAATATCATGGTGCTCCGATTTGCCAACAGCATTTTCGAACCCATCTGGAATGCTAAATATATCGACCATATCCAGATTACCGTGAGCGAGGCAGAAGGGCTCGGCACACGAGCCTCGTATTACGAAGAGGCAGGAGCCCTTCGCGATATGGTGCAAAATCATATCCTCCAGTTACTCTGCCTCATCGCCATGGAACCACCGTATTCATTGGACCCAGACGTGATTCGTAATGCGCGCATGGAAGTACTTCGGTGCCTTCATCCAATTCGCGGGAAGGACGTTGAGCAGTTTACTGTCAGAGCCCAATACTCTCATGGAACAGCTAATGACCAGGAAGTGCCGGGGTATCGAAGAGAGGAAGGGGTAAAAGCCGACTCGACAACCGAAACCTTTGTGGCCCTCAAACTCTTTATTGAAAACTGGCGATGGTCCGGCGTACCATTTTATTTACGCACGGGGAAAGCCATGCCCGCTCGCGCCTCAGAAATCGCCGTGCAATTCAAAGACATTCCGGAAATTTTGTTTAACACCATGCCAGAGGCACGCCAAGCCCCCAATGTTTTGACCCTCCGAATTCAACCGCATGAAGGCATGTCACTGAGAATCATGTCCAAAATTCCGGGAAACCGCGCGCGATCGCATCCTGTGGAAATGAACTTCAACTATGGCGATGCCTTTTCCGAACCTTCCCCCGAGGCCTATGAACGGTTGTTGTTGGACGTCATGGCTGGAGACGCTTCGCTCTTTATGCGACGCGATGCCGTAGAAGCTTCCTGGGCCTGGATTACGGATATTCTTGAGGGTTGGAAAGCCCATGGCGGCCGTTGGCTTCCCGAATACCCCGCTGGTACGCGGGGACCCGTTGAAGCTGACCGGCTCATCGAATCCGACAACCGCAAATGGCGGTTGGTGTGACTTCGATCTTTTTCCAGTTCTTCCTTTAACTGAGGGGGATTGGAACGAGCACCAGTGTTCTTGCAACACCCTAGCCTCTCAAGGACGCCGATGAGAAAATCTCCCCCCACCCCTCTTTTTCAAAGAGGGGAATTGAACCTGCAAGAAACAGGTTCTGATTACCCAGAACCGAACAACCCTTTTGAATTTTTTTCAGAGGGCTCTGACACGACGGTTCCTTTTCCAAAACCAACTGGCCTTGGGGAAGGTTACGCTTTTTGCGCCAGCAACGCCCCCTCGACCGCGTTCTGGATTCGTTTTAACCCGGCTTCAACATCAGCACCAAGATGGATTCGGATCACTCGGCGATTACGGGTGTTGAGGCATTGCAAATCTCCTAAGGCTTGGGCTGCGGCTAGGACACCGAAGGAATAGGGCTCGTCGGGAATCGCCAGGTCCTGCTCCACATCGGAGGTCACCTGAATAAAGACGCCGGAGTTGGGACCACCTTTATGGAGTTGGCCGGTTGAGTGAAGAAACCGCGGGCCATAGCCCAATGTGGTCGCCACCTGTTTGGCGTCGCGTACTATTGTCCGAATATGTTGGAAGATATCGTGGACCGCTGGGGTTCGTTCGACATACGCATTGATCGCGACGTAATCCCCTGCTTGTACGCGAGAAAGATGGGCGGATAACACTTGGTCCAAGGAAGACGCGCCACCTAACGATTGTTGATTCGCAGCATCAGCAAAAATCCGAACGTCCCCATCAGTGGCCATCGGTAATTCCTCTGGCAATTGCCCATTCTTCTTAAACCCATCGAGATACGCTTTGGTGAAATCTTTGCTCTCCTGGACATTGGGTTGATCAAACGCATTGATCCCTAACAAAGACCCTGCCGTGGCAGTGGCGATTTCCCATAAGAAAAATTCTTGGCCTAAATTGATGAGAGCAGCCACATCAATCCGAATGACTGGATGCCCGGCTTCTTTTAACGCCTCAACCTTGGCATCCTGTTCGGGATCTGCACCCTCGGCATACCGAATGTAGGCAAAAAGACGATCAGCACCATACACATGAGGAGCACCAAGTGGCTCATCATTGACCGGAATAATCCCTTTCCCTTCTTTGCCTGTGCTTTCGGCAATCAGTTGTTCCAGCCAGGCGCCGACATCACTGAGCGCTGGGGAGGTAATGAACGTCACTTTATCATGACCGGCCTTGGCTAATGTTCCCAGGATCACCCCTAGTTCCACTCCAGGATTATCCGCAGCTGGCACACAGAAATCACAGCTATGCCGCATCCGTTCCGCGCGATACAACAGATGCTCGACATTCACTCCCATAGCCGCGGCTGGCACCATGCCAAAATTTGACAACGCCGAGTACCGTCCTCCGATTTCCGGAACGCCAGGGAAAATATCTCGAAACTTGAGTTCTTTGGCGACGTGTTCTAAGAGAGAGCCTGGATCGGTAATGGCGATAAAGTTCTCACCCGCCCGATCGCCTTTGACTTGCCGCATCCGTTCAAAGAAGTATTTTTGAAATACGAGCGGTTCGGTGGTTGATCCCGACTTACTCGCCACAATGCACAGCGTGTGTTCAAGGTCAACCCGTGCTTCAAAACTCTTCACTTGCGATGGGACGGTGCTATCCAGGACATGGAGTTCGGGATAACCTGGTAGAACCCCAAAAGTCATCCGGCATACTTCCGGGCACAGACTGCTTCCGCCCATTCCCAACAACAGAATATGCTTGAATCCGGCATGTATAATGTCTTCAGCGAACGCTTTCAATCGTGGAATGTGTTGAACTTGCTGTTCAGAAATAGTGAGCCATCCGAGTGCGTGTTGAATGATCTTTTGATGTTCAGGATCTTGATGCCACAAGGTCGCGTCTTTCGCCCATAACCGCCTCACCAAGTTTTGAGCCTGTACCTCTTTCAATGTTTCTTGAACCGCGGACTCACATGTCCCAAGGCTCTTGGTCAGACGATCTAATTTGGGACCTAACACATCGCTTCGCTTCCGACTAATCACACCCATCAGTTGATCGAAAGAGTCTCCAAACAATCGTGCTCCATCTTTGAGCAACGTCTCCGTCACATCCGCCATGGACACGCCACAATCCGCCAGGCTTTGCATCGTCGCCTTGGCTTCGTCCACGCCTTCGGTCAGGGTTTCTTTTACCGTTCCATGATCACGAAACGCATTAAACGTGGCCGCCGGAATCGTATTCACCGTATCGGGACCAATGAGCGAATCCATATAATAAGTGTCCGGGTACTGTGGATTTTTTGTTCCCGTGCTCGCCCACAGAAGACGCTGAACCTTCGCTCCTTTTTGTTGCAAGACGTGAAACTGTGCACTGGAAAAAATTTCCTGATACACCTTATACGCAACCTTGGCATTGGCGATTGCGACTTGGCCTTTTAGGCTTTCAAGGGTCTTTCGTGTGCTCTCATCGGTTTCGTCTTTGAGTTTGGCATCGAGATGTTTATCAATAAGCGTGTCAATACGGCTCACGAAAAAACTCGCCACCGAGGCGATCTTAGAAACATCGCCGCCATTGGCTGCGAATTTTTCCAAACCCCGGATATAGGTCCAGGCCACTTCCTCATAGACCTGTACACTAAACAAGAGGGTGATGTTGATATTCAACCCCTGGCTCAGCAAGTGCTCGACGGCAGGCAATCCCTCTGGAGTTCCCGGCACTTTGATCATCACGTTGGCACGATCGACGGTTTTCCACAGACGAAGAGCTTCTTTAATCGTCGCATCGGTGTTAAATGCAAGAGCAGGGGACACTTCGAGACTCACATACCCATCTCGCCCCTTGCTCGATTCATAGACGGCAGACATCACATCCGTCGCAGCTTGAATATCTCGGATCGCCAAGGCTTCATAGATATCTTTCACACTCGTGACCCGAGCGGCGACACGCTGTAATTCTTCGTCGTAATCCGCGCTTCCGGCAATGGCCTTTTCAAAGATAGATGGATTGGAGGTCACCCCCATCAGTCCATCCTGATCGATCATCGCTTGTAAGTCCCCAGAGGTGATCAATCCTCGTTCGATGTAGTCATACCAAGGACTTTGTCCGGCAGTTCGAAGTTGTACGAGGGGATTCATAATCTTAGCCTCCTTGCTTTCACATCTGGTGACATGGATTCGCCATCATTACTGGGAGCCTGTCCAAGATGAGCGTTCGTCACGAGGATGTGCTGGTTTGAGTCAGATATTTCGATCATTTGAGGCGAATAGTGGGACTATTCAACGAAAAGGATCGGAAAATCTGGCCAAATCCAGCGCCTCCACAGTAGATCTGTCTAATCTTGGACAGGCTCCTCAGCCCGAACGGCAAGTTCGAGTTGTTGTTTTACAGCAGCCATCACGTGATCAACGGTAAATCCAAAATGTTTGGTCAGATCCTTCAGCGGCGCTGACGATCCAAAGGTGTGCATGCCAATGCTCGTCCCAGTGAGTCCCACATACCGGCTCCACCCAAAGGTTGTCGCCTGCTCGACCGAGACACGAGCCGTCACGTCGGGAGGAATGACCGAGTCCCGATAGTCTTGACTCTGCTGTTCAAACAACTCCCACGACGGCATACTCACCACACGCGCTTTAATCCCATCCACTTTCAATTGTTCGTAGGCATCCACGCACAGTGGCACTTCGCTTCCGGAAGCCAGCAATAACACTTCAGGCTTGCCGTCATCGGGATCGGCCAACACATAGGCTCCCTGAGCGACCCCGAGGGCTGACCCATACTGCATGCGGTCCAACGTCGGAAGGGCTTGTCGAGTTAAGGCCAGCACCACGGGTTGATGTTGGAGTTGCATGATCACTCGCCAGGCTTCGACCACTTCATTCGCGTCACCGGGACGAAGGGTGACCAACCCCGGAATGGCTCGTAGCGAGGCCAATTGCTCAATGGGTTGATGAGTCGGCCCATCCTCTCCCACGCCAATGGAATCATGCGTGAACACGTAAATCACCGGGATTTCCATCATAGCTGCGAGACGAATAGACGGCCGGCCATAGTCACTAAAAATCAGAAAGCCCGCGCCATACGCCCGCACCTTTGACAACACCATGCCGGTCATAATCGCACCCATGGCATGTTCCCGAACACCGAAGTGGAGGTTTCGCCCACCTGGAGTAGTCGCTTCAAAGTCACCGGCACCATCAAAGGTCAAACGAGTTTTGGTCGAGGGTGCGAGATCCGCGGCCCCGCCCATCAGCCAGGGGACTTCCTTCGCAATCGCATTGAGGACTTTCCCTGACGATTCCCGTGTGGCTAGACCTTTTTTGTCGGCAGGAAATTCCGTCAACCCTCGAGCCCATCCTTCCGGGAGTTGTCGATGCTGCATTTTGTACAACTGATCCGCGAGGTCAGGATACTGTGTTGTGTACTCCTGAACCTTCGCCATCCACACCTCTCGATTCGCTTTTCCTCGTTGGCCCATGCCGGTTTGAAAATGCTGAATGACTTCTTCCGGAACCAAGAACTTGGCGTCTTCGGGCCACCCATAATTTTTCTTGGTCAGGCGAATTTCTTCTTCACCCAAAGGCTCACCGTGCGCACCATGAGTGTCCTGTTTATTCGGTGCGCCAAACGCAATATGACTATCAACAATAATCAGAGTTGGCTTGGTGTTTTCCTCTTGAAACGCACGGAAAGCACCGGACAGTTTTTCTAAATTATTGGCATCGTCAACGTAGGCCACGTTCCATCCATAAGCTCGAAAGCGGGCCCCGACATCTTCACTAAACGCCAACGCAGTCTTTCCCTCGATCGTAATCTTGTTATTGTCATAGATCCAACACAGATTCGACAATTTCAAGTGGCCAGCAAGCGAAGCAGCTTCACTCGACAGGCCCTCCATCATACAGCCATCCCCACACAGGGAATACACATCATAGTTGATGATATCGAATCCCGGGCGATTAAAATACTCGGCCATCCAGCGCTGAGCCATCGCCATCCCGACACTATTCCCCAGTCCCTGCCCAAGCGGTCCGGTTGTGGTTTCGACCCCCGAAATCCAACGGTATTCAGGATGCCCAGGGGTTTTGCTCTCCAATTGCCGAAATCGCTTGATTTCGTCTAACGGGACCGCCAGGTCATTCGTGGGCTTGTATTCATCATTGACGACCTTGACTTGGGTCACATGCAACATGGCATAGAGGAGCATCGAGGCATGGCCGATGGAAAGGACAAATCGATCGCGGTTGGGCCAAATAGGATCATCAGGATCAAATTGAAGAAATTGATTCCAGAGGCAATAAGTCACAGGCGCCATGGCCATAGGCGTTCCCGGATGGCCGGATTTGGCGGCTTGCACCGCGTCCATTGCCAAGGTTCGAATGGTATTGATACTTAATTGCTCAATAGAAATTTGATCAGCCACGGTCTCGTCCTTCCTGCAAGAAACCAGATGATGGAATTTTATAGAAGCTCTGGGCTCACAATGTTGTGCACACCCCATTGAACGCCGAAGCACAATACCAAAATCGGTCCTGGCATACAGTACTCGTTCCTGATCTTTACGTAAAATCCTATCATTTTTATCGGTTTTTCTATACTGAAAATTAAAAAAACATACGATCCTACTGAGAAAATTAGTTAAGAATTCGCCCGATTAGGCCCTTTAGCCTGCTTTAAGTGGCTATTTTACCTCTGGAAGGTTTTCAGGGTTTTTCGGCTAATGATGGGGAAAACCCACTGGAAAGCATATTCTTTGAACCTGCCCCCGTATATCCCCTGTATATCAATGACTTGCCATACCCTGGTAACAATTGCAAACTCAGCACCCGCCGTCTTATGATGCACCAGAATATATGAAAGTCCACCTCACTCATCCCCCAAAAGATCTCGATATTCCAGGGCCTACGCTTGTTCGACAATTGCTCCAGCAATTGCAACTCACCCCCGAAGCCTACCTTGTGATCCGCGGCGACGACCTCGTCACTGAGGACGAAGTCTTGAACGATTCCGACTCCATTGAAATTCGATCAGTCATTTCAGGAGGCTAACCCATTCCCATGCGCTGCAAGAAATGTCCCCAACGTGCCGCTATCAAATTGCCTCAGCATAATATTTCGTTTTGCAAGGACTGCTTTACGGAATTTGTCCACTCCCAAGTTGCAAAAGCCATAAAAAGCCAAAAGATGTTTACTCCTGAGGACCACATTCTGGTGGCGGTCTCCGGAGGCAAAGATAGTCTGGCCCTCTGGGCGATCTTGTTGAAATTAGGCTACCATGCCGACGCCCTGTACCTTGATTTAGGCATCGGAAATTATTCCGTTCAGTCTCGGCACAAGGTCGACCATTTCCACGAAACCGTCGCGCAACCACAGGGCGCGACACTTCATATCCATACCCTGGCGGAAAACGAAGGAGCGGGCGTGAAGGAGTTAGCGACAATGATGCATCGCCCCACATGCTCAACCTGCGGCACAATGAAGCGATATCATTTTAATCGGGCGGCCCTTGAAAAAGATTATGATGTCATGGCCACCGGCCATAACTTGGATGACGAGGCCGCCAGACTGTTGGGAAATGTCTTGCGCTGGCAGACGGAGTTTTTGGATAAGCAAACCCCGACGCTTCCGGCATCAGTGGATGGGTTCGCCAAAAAAGTCAAACCCTTGTATCGGTTAACCGAGCGGGAGATGGCAGCCTACGCCGTCATCAATAAGATTTCCTACATCGTGGATGAATGCCCCATGGCCAAGGGCTCCAAGATGTTGGTGTACAAAGACGTGCTCAATCGATTAGAAACCGAATCTCCGGGAACCAAGCAATCGTTTTATTTGAAATTTCTCGACAAGCAAGCCAAAGAGCAAGCCAGCACCGGCAGCATCACCTCACACGACCAACAACGCCTCACTCCATGCCAAACCTGCGGCCAGCCCACCTCCATGGAAGTCTGCACCTACTGCAAAATGATGGCTAAGGCCAAAGCCCACGTGTAGTAAGGATCTCAGCTTCAAGTACCATTCAAAAAAAATGTAAATAACTGCTTCCTAATCTGCACCTCAGGCGCAAGTGATTTTGGTCATTTTGCCAAAACCAAAAGACCTCGCTCGTATGCAGATTAACAGGGGAAGCTTTAGTCTACGATCAATCGGAAACTGTGGGATAAATAAGAAAGATGGCAATAGAGACAATTACCGTGGCAAGTCGATCACCATTTCTTTTCCACCATTCTCGTGGACCGAATCTCTTGCTCGTATACGGACTTGCTTGGTGTTTTGAGGAATGTTGATATTAGACAGCGAACGAGTGAACGGTTGTTCATGGACATGTGGATGAGCCAGCTTTCTCGTCCCTAGGACTTTGCCATCCATTGAAAGCACTTCCCACCCGTCTGCGTAGTGCTCCCACCCTTCATCGGCATGCCGAACCGTCACGGTGAACTGGCACACAAGATTCCCCCTACACGAGGCCTGAGCATCAATAATATCGGCCTTCCCGGCCAAGGAAAGGCTCGGGCTGAACAAGAAAATAATGAGAACGAAACCCCAACGATATTTCATCTGAGAAAGTTTTGGATTCAATCTGAATATTTAAAATATTGAGTTCAGGGAATGATGGAGGGCCAAACACTCCCAAAAAATAACATCAACAAGTATTTTATTTTTACTCATCCTTAAAAATATCTTCTAGCTTCTGCTGCAATCTCTCTTGGGTTACCGGTTTGACCAAGTACCCGTCGGCCCCTGCCAGGATCGCTTCCCGGATATGTTTGTGATCGTCATCGGCTGTGACCATAAGAACCTTCATGGACTTCAGCGAGGAATCGGCCTTGACGGATTTGAGTAACTCAATCCCATCCATCTCCGGCATGTGCCAATCCGCTAATAGCAGATCAAAGGCTTGCCCTTGTAGTTGCTCTTGTGCCTCCTGGCCATTGACCACAGCCACCACATTGGTGATACCTAATTTATCAAGGAGTAGCACGACAAGCCTTCGCCCATCCGGGTGATCTTCGGCGACAAGGACGGATTTGTTGGCATATTTTTTCATGTTGGCGGCACCCTTGGTTGATAAACGATGATCTCGTTGCGGGCGTGTTTCCCTTATTATGATGCGTGACGAATGGTACTGTAACTATTCATAAATTTCCAGAAATACTCTTGTTGGAGAATTGGGTCCAGATAATTCGTTCGCTCCCAACCTGGGACCACCCCAAAATTGACCGAAACCCATCGACTATGCCACATTCGTTCTTCCTGTGCAGCAACACATTAGACGATAAAATACGATAGTTGGAGGACTGTTATGGCTTTAGATCTCAAGCACAAAAGTCGCGATTTAACCGAAGGTCCCGGGCGGGCTCCGGCTCGGGCCATGTTGCGAGCCGTAGGGCTCCGGGATGAGGATTTTTCCAAACCCTTGGTGGCGGTGGCCAACACATGGTCCGAAATCACGCCTTGCAATTATCACCTACGTGAAATTGCGCAAAAGGTCAAAGAAGGCATTCGTGAGGCCGGTGGCGTGCCCATCGAGTTTAACACGGTGGTGGTCTCCGACGGCATCAGCATGGGCACCGAAGGCATGAAAACCTCGTTGATCAGCCGTGAGGTGATCGCCGACTCTATTGAATTGGTGGTCCGTGGGCATTTGTTTGATGCGGTGGTGGCCCTCTCCGGATGCGATAAGACCATTCCCGGCACCGTGATGGCGTTAGCCCGCCTGAATCTCCCCTCGCTCATGCTCTACGGTGGTTCGATCATGCCGGGGAAATTCCAAGGTCGCGATGTCTCGATTCAGGAAGTATTCGAGGCGGTTGGGGCTCATGCTCGCGGCAAAATGTCTGACGCGGAGCTGCACGATCTGGAAAGCCACGCCTGTCCGGGAGCCGGGTCATGCGGTGGCCAGTTTACGGCCAACACCATGTCCATTGCATTTGAATTTTTGGGCATTTCTCCTATGGGTTTTAATGGCGTCCCGGCCTTGGACCCCAAAAAGGAATCGGTCTCTACTCAATGTGGACATTTGATTATTGACTTGCTCAAACGCGACCTGCGCCCTAAGCAAATTATCACCCGAGATGCCTTGGAAAATGCCATTGCCGCCGTCGCCTCTACGGGTGGCTCCACCAACGCCGTGCTCCATTTCCTAGCGCTCGCGCATGAAATTGGGGTAGAACTGAATATGGATGACTTCGATACCATTAACCAGAGGATTCCACTTATCGCCGATTTAAAACCCAGTGGGCGGTACATGGCCGCTGATCTGTATCAAGCGGGGGGCACCCGCCTGGTAGCCAAACGATTGATTGATGCAGGTCTGCTCAAGGGCGAGTGCATTACCGTCACGGGACGCACGCTCAAGGAAGAAGCCGAGACGGCATCAGAGACCTCTGGGCAACAGGTGCTCTATCGTGTGGAAGAGCCGATCAAGACAACTGGCGGATTGGTGATCTTGCATGGCAATTTGGCGCCTGAAGGATGCGTGGTGAAAGTCGCAGGGAATAAAAAACTGACCCACACCGGACCGGCCAAGGTCTTTGAATGCGAAGAAGACGCGTTTGCCGCCGTACAAAAAGGCGACGTTGTGGATGGTGATGTGGTAGTTATTCGTTATGAAGGCCCGCAAGGTGGACCCGGCATGCGAGAAATGCTGGGTGTAACCAGTGCGATTGTTGGGGCAGGGCTTGGGGAAACGGTTGCGCTCCTAACGGACGGCCGATTCTCCGGCGCTACTCACGGATTGATGGCTGGGCATGTGGCTCCCGAAGCCAGCAAAGGCGGCCCAATCGCCGCCGTGCGAACCGGGGATAGGATCACCATGGATATCCCATCCCGTCGCTTGGACCTGGATATCACGCAAGAGGAAATGAATACCCGCCTCCAGCAATGGACAGCCCCTCCTCCTAATTATACGAGCGGCGTGCTGGCCAAATATGCCAAGACGGTATCGTCCGCCTCAAAAGGCGCAGTGACCTGGTAAGGATTCTGGGTTCTCCTGGTTTGAGAGGTAGACTGTTGTCGCCAATTTGAAAATCCCCCTAACCCCCTTTTCCAAGGGGAGATCTGAATAATCACCTCCAGGCAGAGCGCCAGGGAATAACAAGATTCAACAGACCTAAAAAAAAGGCGGGAAAGCTTTTGGCCTTCCCGCC
>SMVB01156427.1_pt1 | contig 12716 bp, 15 predicted proteins | sample 2456461 | NCBI WGS metagenome assembly SMVB01 (sample SAMN11095934, study PRJNA526329) | marine sediment metagenome | biome: Marine sediment; feature: Surficial sediment; material: Deep marine sediment; isolation source: Hadal surficial sediment | place: Pacific Ocean | collected 2014-05 | depth...
AATAGAAGATGCTATTAATGATAAATTAAAAGAACAATTTGATTATGAACAACTTGCAGGTAGAACCATAGAATGAAAGGTTTCACTAAAGACGGTAAGTTCAGACCAACTGAGAATAGAAAGAAATCATCATTAAAGAAATCTGATGTTAGAAAGAAAATAGAGATAGTTGATATGACAAAAGAACCATTGGTAAAAAAATCAGATGGAACATACGAATTAAGTGCAAACGACAAGAAGAAGATGGATGCATTTTTTAGTGGTAAAAGACAACCAACACTTCCTAGAAACAAACAATCATTAGATACAAAAGATGATGTTACAGCAGAAGTAAATTACAGTAGAGGATTATTAACAAATGAATTAAACCACTTTGAAGAATTAAAAGAAATCAGAGAAGGTAATAGGGAAAACAAGAAAAACATGGAGAAAGAGATTGATATTATTGTAAAAGATTTGTCACATCTTGCAACTCAGATAGGTGCAAATGAATCTGATGGTAGAATCTCACAAGCAGAAGTAAATGTAGCAAAAGGTGAATTAACAAATCTATTAAATAATTATGAGGATTTCAGAGAAGTTAGAAATTCAGAGATTGAGAATGAGAAAGAAGTAAACAAAATGATTCATGCATCAATCGTAGATATGTCAAAACTAATTCATGGTATAGGTGTTAAGAATTGAAAGGTTTCATCAAAGACGGAAAGTTCAGACCTACTGGAAACAAATCAAAATCATCATTGAAGAAAGATCAAATTAGAAGTAAGAAAACATCACCTAAAACTGGAAATGCACCTAGAGGTGAATTTCAAATGCAATCAGCATTAACTAGAGGGGTATTGCCATCAAGTAGATTTGGTTCAAAACCGATTCATGGTGATGAAAATAAATTGAATAAAAAACTCAATGAAGAACAAATGCAGTTAGGTAGAGCAGATAGAGGTAGAGATAAAAAATCATTAGAGTTAGGAAAAGATTTTCATTTATTCAGAATTTTCCAATCTGATGATAATGATAGAAGTGAAATTGCACATGTTAAGGCAAAGAATCTTGAAGATGCAGTTGAATATGTAAAAAATGAATACCTAACTAAAGAAGGAAGGGATGAAGTAGATGAACAAGATGGTGGTGAAGATACAGCATATCTTATGTTATACGAAAACAATGAAGATGAAATAAAAACTGAAGTTGAAGAAGAAGCAAATAAAATGGAGATGGAAAGTAATTGGGGAAAGTTAGGTGCAAAAGGTTCAACTGATTTTTGGAAAACAGATAAAGAGAAAGAAGAATGGATAGAAAATGAAGTTGAAGAAAGATTAGATATGGATGAAGGTTATTCTTGGGGATATGAAATTGCACAAGATGATGATATTGAAGAAAACTTTGATACCATCTATGGAAGTAATGACTTTGTAGATTTACTAGATCCTGAAAGGTCTGGAAAGAAATATTCTGATGTTGTAAAAGAAAAAGGTGGAGCTGATAAAGCATTTTACTCTGCATCAGGTCAAGGATTTGAATCAGGTAATCCAGATAATAGTTTCAATTTGAATACAGGAAAATTAGACTTGTATGATCCAAAAACAAATCCTAAACCAACTGGTAGAAACAAATTCACAAAAGATGATGCTGATAAAGTGTGGAGAGAAAATCATCCATTAGATTATGTTGTAAGAGTTAGAGAGAATAACCAAGTTGTGTGGGAACAGAAATACAAGACAAAGAAAGAAGCTGTTAAAGCAAGAAAATGGCATGAGAAAGATCATGGTGGTGCAGTTTCTATTGAGGAAGAAGAACAATGAAAGGCTTCAAAGACAAGTCAGGTAAGTTCAGACCTACAGGAAGCAAAACTAAATCATCCTTAAAGAAGTCTGATGTTAGAAAAAAAGAAACAGTTCAATACCATACTCCTGATAGCGATACAAAGTTCTATGGTGAGATTAAACAAGATAAGATAACTGCACGAAGAATAGGTGAAGAAATTGATAATGAAAAACCCAAAGTGTTAGAAATGTTACAACATCAAAAAGGCTATCATGAAGATGCAATGGATATGATTGATAAAATAACTAAAACTATAGAAAACAAAGCACCACCAAACGGAAATGGATATACTCACTTACCACATGAATATACATACACTGATGATTCTGATATTGATGATTTAATTCGTGATTGGGCAAGTATTGATTCAGATGGCTATAATCATTCAGGTAGTATGCAGAATGATTTGATTGCAAGTGACATGTCAATGCTAAGAGATTATGTGAATAAAATTGAAGCATACAAAAGTGCGAGGGCGAGTTTCAGTTGAAAGGATTCACCAAAGACGGTAAGTTCAGACCTACTGGAAACAAATCTAAATCCTCTTTAAAGAAATCTGATATTAGAAATAAAGGGGAGTTTAAAGATGAGTTCGGTAGACCAACTGTTTTTAATCCTGCTGATAATGAATATAATCATAAACAAAGGAAGTTAGAAATGCATGGAATCCCAAATGTTGCAACAGTTATTGAATATCCTAAAATGAAAGGAAAAGATGATAGTGTATTTTATGATGGTTCAATAGCAAGTAGAAAAGCAGATGATGGAACAATATTTTTAGTTGATGCAGTAGGTGAAGTAGATTTACATAATTTAACAGATGAAACATATTACATTGGTGATTTAAATGATAAAAAATTATACAAATTACAAGATGAAGGTAAGGTAGAACTTAGAAGTAATAATTGGTTTGAAGTAACTGAACAATCTATAACTGGTGAACTTGGTGTGGAATCAGAACCATTAGAAAGTTATGATTCAGCAATTTCAAATCTTGATGAAATGGTAAATGATCACAATAAAGAGAATGACAAAAAATCAGATGTTAAAAGAAGTAAACAATCATTAGATGAAAGAAATGCATTGTTACAAAAACTAAAAACAAATGGAGAAGAACTAAACGGTACATTAGATATTGATTTCATTCAAGATAATGGACATGGATGGATCAAAGTTCCAAAATTATTAGTCAAAGGACTTCAACTAAATGATGAGATTTCTGAATATTCATACAAGGACTCAGAGTTTGCTTACTTGGAAGAAGATTCTGATATGCCAAAGTTGTTAAAAGTATTGAAAGACGGTGATATTCCTTATTCATTAAACGAAATCATGGTTGATGGAGAATCACCAATAAGAGATTATAACAGATTCAAATAATGAAAGGCTTCAAGAAAGACGGTAAGTTCAGACCAACAGGAAAGAAAACTAAATCCAATCTAAAGAAATCTGATGTTAGAAAGAAGGGTTCACTATCAGAAAAAAGAAAATGGGAAATGAGAAATGGATTGAACTCAATGGATATTGCAGAGTCAAGTGTAAAACAAGAAGGTGAAATCGGTAAAGAATTATCTGATTTACAAGAACATAGATTAAGACGAGGGGTAGGTTCAGGTGATCCTGAATCAAAAACATTAGATAGTATAGAAGGAAAATTCATTACAGAAGATAAAGCAAAAAAGTATAGATGATATACAATCTAATTCAATGCTTATTAATTCCCTAGTTTGAAAATTATTATGGTTAAGGGCTTCAAGAAAGACGGAAAGTTCCGACCTACTGGAAACAAATCAAAATCATCATTAAAGAAATCAGATATTAGAAAAGACAATTCAGTAGATGAAATAAAACCAGTTAAGATGAGTAGTTTAGATTTATTCCATGAAAGGATAAAAAATCATGAGGATCCAAATACAGGTGAACCACTAAACCCACATCCAGATGATGAAATGTTCATGAAAGAGTTTGGTCATCCTGCAAGAATAACAAACAAGGAAGGAAAAAATTATAGTGATAGAGGGGTGAGGTTAGACCATACTCAGAAGATTAGAGATGAGATAAAAAGCGAATACCCATTTATCAAATTCAGACAGAAAGGAAAAACATTATGTGATACTGTATTTTGTTCATTACAAAGTGGTGCAGGTAAACCACAGGTAACTGCACAATTCAGAATTACACAAGACCTAACAGACAACGGATTAGGTATGCATTATGAATCAGACATGGTATGTCCAAGTTGTATTGATGATATATTTCCATTACCTGATAGATCATTGTATCCAACCGAAGCAGAGTTTGATGAAGCATCAGATGAATCAGCAGAAGAAAATCAAGCATCAAATGAACTACCACCATTTGATTCACCAATATATAATGAACCAATGAAGTTTAAGATTTTTCATGATAAAGTAACTATAGATTATGATCCAAAAGGTTTCAAGGAACAGCAATGAAAGGCTTCAAGAAGAACGGTAAGTTCATTCCAACAGAAAACAGAAAGAAATCATCATTAAAGAAATCTGACATTAAGAAAAGAAATGACAATACATTTGATAATACAAAATCTATGTTAGATTCATTTGAACAAAGACAAAAGGATGCATCAATGACTTTGGATGAAGCAAAAGAAATGGCAATGTTGCAAGGTGATGATAGTAACAAAATGTTCATAAAACCAAAAGAAGGAATGTATTTTCCTATAGAACAGTTGAGGTTCAATGATACAAAGGTGAAAGGAGTTTGGTTATTAGCAGATTATGATGGAAAAAATGGAGAGTATTTCAGTTCTCAAATAATTAAAGATGACAAACATTGGAATGAATTAATTGATGAAGGTAGAATGGTTGCATTTAACAATGATGGAACTGTAGATGAAGATTTCAAATGCAGGGATAGAAGTTGTGATAATATAATCAGAGAGGAACAATGAAAGGATTCAAGAAAGACGGTAAGTTCAGACCTACTGGAAGTAAATCAAAATCACCATTAAGAAAAAAAGATGTAGTTGATTCAACAGTATGGTATAAAAAAACAAAGGAAGAAATGCAACCATTTTATGAAAAGATGAAAGCAAGAAGTGATCTAATAAAAAACAATAAAGATCCATATACAGGAGAACCACTAGAACCACATGAAGAAGATGAGTGGTGGTTAAAACACACAGGTCACATGTACAGAAGCTCAAACAAAAAAGGATGGAGATATGATGATAGGGGAAGGGAAGAAATTTTAGATGATAAAACCAAAAGACGGATTAAAGAAGAAATACCATTTCTAAAGTTTGCAAAGGATCCATACAATTCAACAAAACAACTTTGTGGACAAATCATGTGTGATAATCAAAGTGAAGCAGGTGTCGGAAATGCCTATGCACAATTCAAAATAACATCTATTGATGAAGCAGGACATACAGAAGGATTGCTTTATGGACACAAAGTAGGTGATACAGTTTGTGCAGGTTGTTTAAGAGAGGTTGCTTTTCATGGTGTAGATTGGGAAGATGAGAATATGAGAAACCCACCAAAGGAAGATGAAGAATACAGATATGATGATGAGATGGATAGAGCTTATGATGACTATGATCTTCCAGACTTTGATGATGCAGAAGCATACAAAAAACCATTTGAGATAAAAGTTCTCGGTGGGGATGTAACATTAGAATACAGACCAAATGGTTTTGAAGAAAAAGAAGATGACTATGATGTATAGAATCAATGCTTATTAATTCCCTAACTTTGAAAAATTTAGATTGAAAGGATTCAAAGACAAGTCAGGAAAATTCAGACCAACTGGAAGCAAGTCTAAATCATCACTAAAAAAATCCGACATTAGAAAAAAAGAAGAAATCAATATGAACAGTGGTAATCCTGATTTTCAAGTATTTGGTGAAGGTGGAAAGTTTGCATCAAAAGAAATGGAAGAACTAGCATTTGCAAATATGAAAAGAGCAGATGAAGAAACAAAGATTGAAGATGCAATAGAATTAGTTCATGACAACTATGATGCAATAATGCATGAAACTGCGATTTGGAAAGAAGGAAGATACATGAATAATAATGTTGAAAAGATAATTGGTGTTGAAGGTGGAGAAGTTCAAACTCAAAGAGTAGAAGCGTTTTGTGGTGCAACCACAGGAGCTATTGAGGAAATGCTACAGAATGAATTTGGAGATGACTTTGGTGTTGCTGAAAAAGGTTACTATCATGGAGAAGATAGAAAACATAGTGAAGGATTCAATTCATTAGAAGATGAAGTCTATCATGAGTGGTTCAGATTACCTGATGGTACAATCATAGATAATGCATGTGGGCAGTTTCAAGAAAATAATTTGAATGTACCATTGTCAAAAGAAGATAGATTAAGAATTATCAGACCTGATGACGAAAGACAAGAACTCTACAAGGTAAGAGAATACTGTAAAAAATGTGCATCAACTCTGAAAGGAGAACATTGTGAAACATGTGAGCAGGTAAAAAAAATTGAAGATACACCTGAGTTCAAATCTGGAATGGCATTTCGTGATGTAACAGAAAAATATCGTAATGAAGGTAGAGGTTCAGAATTGGGTTTAACGTACAAAAAAACACTATAATCAATGCTTATTAATTCCTAGATAGGAAAAAAAATATGAAAGGATTCACAAAAGACGGTAAATTCAGACCAACTGACAAAACTATCTCAGGAGTAAAGAAAACAATTTTAGAAAAGAATCCTGAAACTGTAAAAATTGATAACAAAGATTTGATGAAGGAAAAAGCAACTCCTGAGATTTCAATGGCAAGAGTATCAAGTCTTAGTGATGGTGATTTAAAGAAAAGTGTTACACAACTAAACGGTATCTTCAGTGGTCAGACAAATTACTTGCAGAAGAACAATAGCGAGTTTGATGAAAGAGTGACAAAAGAGAATCATGAAAAAACACTTGATACATTAAACATGTTAATCAAAGAACAAGAACAAAGAGCATTGTTGAAGGAAACCAAAAAGAAAAGAAAAGATGAAACAATAGACGATGATGATGAACTTCGTGCAGAGGGGTTTGCTGAACAGTTTGATACACAAGAAGAACATGATGAAGCACTTGCATTAAGAAATCAGAAAAATTCTCCACACCATGAACCTGAAGATTATGACGAAGGTAATCCATACACACAGGGTTGGCTATGTGAACATGGGTGGACAAAGGAAGGAGTAGATTGTCCAAAATGCAATCCAGAATATTAGGTGATTGGATTGAAAGGATTCACCAAAGACGGTAAGTTCAGACCTACAGAAAAGAAACGTGGTGCATCAATTAAAATCTTAGAAGGCAGAGGTAAAGGTAGACAATATGTTGATGAAACTATGGCATATAATCTAAAAAAAAGAAAAGATGAATCATTAGATTCTACAGAAGATGAAGATAGACTAACAGGATACATGAATGATGATGACGGTGTACAATGGAAGTTAAAAGAGATTAAAGAAATGACTTCAACTAAAGAAGCACTTTTAGATTTTAAATCAAGTGGTAAGCAATTAATTGATGAATATGATATAGAGAATTTTAATGTTGGTGATTATGATGATTATGATAGTGGTCATTACGTTTACAGATATTCAGTAAACCGTATGGTTGACAGTATTGATGAGCAGGTAGAAACATTACAAGAAGAAGTTGATTGGACAGAAAAGTATTATAGCAATTTGGTTAATCATAGTGGTTCGATTGTTAGTCCTATTTCAAAGAGTATAGATGAATTAAGTGATCAATTTTATGAGTCAGAAATAGATCAATCATTAATTACAGATGAATTTGAACATGTATCTGATCCAAATAGAGAAGGCAATAAAGAGTATTATGAAAAATTAGACCATTGGGATATTGATGATGAGATTGCAAAGATACGAGAATATATATCAAAAGATTTAACAAGAAGAAATGCCAAATTAAATGCCAAATGGTTTACCTATGATCAAAACCAGTATGTAACTGATAAATCAAAAAGAAGATATGCAATTAAAAAGTTAGAAGAACTAGAAGAACATCAAAACCATATCAAGAGTGTATATCAAAAGGAATTGAATCTATATGACTATCTTACAAAATTAAAAAATAGAGAAAAGAATTAACAATGAAGGGCTTCAAGAAAGACGGTAAATTTAGACCTACAGGAAACAAATCTAAATCATCATTAACAAAAACCGACATTCCAAAACGTGTTTCAACTCATTCAGGTGAACAAAGAAAGAAACAAGAATTAGAATTGGTGCAGAAAGATGTAACTGGAATCAAACCCATTGAGTTTTACGGAAAGGATGAGAAAGGAGTTGTTATGGGTACACCAAAAGATTTCCTAGAGTTGTCTGCAACTGGAAGTGTGATAACCGAGCATCAAGATGATCCAAAATTGATAGAAAGTAACACAGGAAGAATAAACGGATTGAGTGATGTTCATTCTGATGATCCAAATAGTGAATTTTCACACAGTTCAGATTATCAAGGTGGTGGAGATGAGATAGAACATCAGAAGAAAAGGTGGAGAATATGGAAAAGTAAGACCGATGATGAAAAACAAGAGAACTACAAGAACTTTGATTATGGAAAACCAAAATTAACCAAAGGTTACAACACTGAAAACAAAATTCTAGGTACAGGTGAAAGTAATTTGTTGTATAGATATGAAGCAAAAGATTTTGATGAACCAAACCCAAGTCGAGAAATATTTCGTGGTGATGAATTGGGTTCAGTTGAATATTATAAGAGAATACTAAGGCGTGGTGAACCAATTTACACACCCGAACTGGTTGTGGAAGGAAATAAAGTGACAACACATGAAGGAAGGCATAGGTCAAGAGCAATGTTTGAAGAAGGAATTGAAGAAATTCCAATATTGATCAATACAAGGGGTGGTATAGAAAAGAAATTAGATGAAATAATTGGTGAAGATACATCAATTAATAATGAAAATACAGTAGTAGTTGAGGATGAAAGAAGTCCAATATTCGGTAGAAATAAGAAATCTGTAAAGTAATTAATCTTTAAATCGGTGCTAGATACACATAACGCATGTGCAAAGATGGTATCTGTAAGGTAAAATTACCACTAATTCTAACTAAAAATACAGGAGAACATACCAATGGATGACTCTAAATTATACCCATTAAAGTACGACAAGAAGATAGCATGGTTGCAAGGATTGAAGGATTTAGACTTTGGTTTGGAACAAACAATGCCAACTATTGACCAGTTAGAAACACTAACAGGTGCAGGAAAGTCAGGTGATGCAGGACTAATCCAGAGTGGAATCCTTGATAGCTTGAACATTACAGTAAACAGAGTAGAGAAAGATTATGAAAAGGTAATCTATCCAGAATGGACAGATGACATTGTACTAAACAACAAGATAAGAGATGGAATAAGTGAGTATTATAGCATTAGAATCTATGCACAAGCAACAGAAATTTGTGATCACCTTGATGGATTAATACAATTAGACCGTTATCCAAAAGAAATGTTTGGACAATACAAAATGTTGAGAAAATTAATCCAAAAAGTAACAGATGACAGTGAAAAAATACGAGCATTAATGCAACTAAAGATAATAGCAAAATCAATCATACCACCACAAATAAAGTATGAAAAGGTTGAAGTTATAGAACCTTCAATCGGTGGTGGTTCTATGGAAGGACAATAATCTTAGAAATTGTCACAAAAAAACGATTCATATCAACCAAAATCTGTAATTTGGAGAAGCAGTATTGTTGATCATCTTTCTCAGGTTCAAGGAGTACTGGATTTTGACTCTAATTTCGACAATATGTTCCAAAAATGGAAGTTGGCAATGGAGTTTACACAGGATGTAGGGCAGTTAATAGAGCAAGGGCTAATACCAATCAAGAAAAAAGAAAGATGGGAACTAATGCCAAACCAAATTGCAATAGACAGAATGAATAAGATTTGGAATGAAAATACATATCTTAGAATCCTAAAAAACAAAGAACAAACACAGGTTTTGACAAGAGAATTTTTCTATACAAAACCAAGCAAAGAAATCACACTTGTTAAAACAAAAAGAGGTACTTCAATTCTCCCAACTGGAAAAGAACCACCAAAAAATAGTAAAACTTTCAACTTTGATACGGAAGTAATTCGTCTACCAAAACTAAAAAACATGATACCAGTTGGTGAAATTAAAGAAGATGTTTGGGGAATTAAAATCAGGGAAACGATGGTGATAAAGTATGCATGGGAAGGTGCAAACTACGGAACCATTGTGAATGATGGAAACTTTACACATTATTTGTCAGATGGTTCAATTCCAAAGTTTGAAGCAGACGATATGGAATCAGAATCATTGACAACTTATGTTCTGCACAGACCAGTGTACCATGCAATAATGGATATACTGCCAATGTACTTTAACAAAAATTATTTTGTTTTCTCTGCAAACGTACAGAAGTTAAAAGATTGGTTGGTTGACTTGGAAATGGAAGGCTTTGAGGACTTTTTAGAACAAGGGATCTATGAGGAACCTGAATAATGAGCAATCCTTTCAAGATTAGAAGGGATACCATCTCAAAACAGAAAGAAGATAGAGCAGTTGATGAAAGCAGACAACAAATTGTTTTTTGTTTGGCAGTTCGTGGTGAAGGCAAGTCAACTTTGATTGAAGTACTTGGTGAAAAACAGTTCAGGAGAGGTTACACATTATTAGATTTACATGCACCACCAAACTTTGAAAACGCATTTTGGTGTATTCCAAGATTTCCTGACACAGACAAAGATGGAAAACATGATCAGACTTTGTTTGAAATGGAGATGAAAAAATTCAGGGATGCACCATCAGAATATATGAAAAACCATGAATCATATCCGATAACTATTCTTTGCTCAGAATCATTCCAATGGCAACAAGATTCTTTGGATAGATTTAATGACAGAATGTACAACCAAGATGAGTTTTATGAGGACAACAAAGACAATCCAGATAGACATTTTGACCTGATTTACCCTCAAATGAAACCACGAAATAGATGGGGAAAAGAGATGATAAGATTTGTAAAAATTCCAAATCTCAAAAGAAGTCAAGATGCAGATGAAAATATCAAAGCCTATGAAATTATCAGAGATACCATACTAGATTGCAGAAAACAGAGAAGAATCTTTGTTCTAAACAGACAAGCATTTGGAAATGAAAATCAGTACTTTTGGACAATGGAATTGATAATGAGAAAACTTGCTGACATTTGTGAAGAACATTTCATCAGATTATTTCCATACGATGTTGGAGTAAAAACAGAGAAAGAGATGACACAATTTCAAAGAAAATGGCACAGACTCACAGTGATCCACAGAGAGCTATCAGACCTCGCACCAGCTAAGCTAAAGGCAGACAAGGGGGGAGAATCAACAACAGTGAAGAAAGCTCTGCTAGGATTTGCTCGGCTTTGCAGACATTGGGAGATAGATTGGTTTGCAGATTGGCAACATCAAAATTCCTGTGAAGGATCAATTCGTCAACAATGCGATACGTGGCTATATAAAAAATATAATCGAAGTCTTGGTGGAGATGATGCAAAGGTATTCTTTGACAAGATAACATGGCTTAGAAAAAGGATCCTTATCAAAGGAAATAATTCTCCAAGAACCAAGATAATAGCTGATAGTTGGTTCCCAAAGGTAGAGGAATTATCAAAGAAATACTTCTATGCAAAGTTTCTCAGTGATAATATCAAACTGTTTAGAGTTCCAGAAAACCGTCATCAACACAAGGAACCTTACATGAAATTGCAACATTTGACAGGAATTAGGATGTGGCATGACATTGAAAAAATACCTAAGACAAGTGGTGGAGATAACAGAAAGAACCAACTAAATGATCAAAAACTCATCTATGAAACGATAAAATCAATGAAGTTAGAAGGTCTTGAAAAGAAGTGGAAGATGGATGATATTTGTAAAAAGATGGGGGTACTTCAGGACAGAGGTGAGATAAAATTCACACAAAACTTTGCAGAGAAGGATGGAGATTATCTTGGTGCAGTTTATTCAAGATTAAAGAAAAAATTTAAAAAAATAGAATAATTCTACAGAAAATTACAGTTTTACACGATTTCCAAACACAATTTTTAAGACCAATTCTAGGCACGAATACCCCAACAATTACGTTGGGAACAGTGTTGGGAACCAACAAAATCTAGTCGTGGATCCCCAACAAACAAACAAAAAAGCATAGTATATTATGTTTGGTTTGGGTGTTGGTTATTTGTTCTTGGTAATTTTTTTCTTCTTCTAAAAGTGAAATAAGAAATGGTAAATACCAATTATGCGTCATGTCACACACGCAAGATGATGGAACATTTTAATAGAAATCGTCAAAGGATCCCTTGTTGAAGAAACCAAACAAACATCCCAACAAACATTCAAAGGATCCCCACAAGGAAACATTTGAAGAACAAAAAGAAAGATATGAAACACCTTACGAGGACTATGAATGGCTTGAATCTTTGGTGAAGAAATTGAAACTTCCTGTACCAACTTTGGATATTATGGCATCAAGAAAGAATACAAAGTGCATCCATTATCTTAATCAAAAGTATGACTCAACCAAGAATGATTTTGTTATTTTAGATAAAAAGAGAAAGAAGCGTGTAAGGATCCCCAAGTCTAATTTCCTCAATGCACCACACAAGAAGTATCAGTTCATGGTTCCTCAATGTGAGAAACAATGGCAGAAGTATGGCTTTACTATCATTGCTCTGATCCCTTCAAGAAATGAGAGAACAAAGTATTGGAAGAAGGTAATTGAACCAAATCGCTTTGAGGTTGTCAACAATGGACATATCTTCTACTTTCCATTGGATAAACGATTTATCTTTGAGATTGATGGAAAGCAGATGGAGATTGG
>SMVB01080317.1_pt1 | contig 12715 bp, 14 predicted proteins | sample 2456461 | NCBI WGS metagenome assembly SMVB01 (sample SAMN11095934, study PRJNA526329) | marine sediment metagenome | biome: Marine sediment; feature: Surficial sediment; material: Deep marine sediment; isolation source: Hadal surficial sediment | place: Pacific Ocean | collected 2014-05 | depth...
AGGGGCACGGCATGCCGTGCCCCTACAAGTTCAAACCCTTTTATATTAAAACCCCTGAAGGTATAAGCCCCCCGGCCCCCCTTCGGAGAAGGGGGAGCAAACCATTGCCACGTCGCTTTCAGGGCTTCACAATGACATATTGAAAGAATATTGTTTCAACTTCATCCCTAATTGGGGTGCAAATCTGATAATATATACCTAATCAAAATACTGACCCAACGAATCAGGAGACTACGGGACATGGGAAGAATGGATAGTCTGATTAAAGATAATATTTCCGAGGATGGAACCATCCTTAATTTGCGCGAAAAATACATCGGTATGCGAGGGGCAATGGAGCTTGCCGCCAGGAAAGAGCTTGAAACGGTTAAAGAACTTATTTTACCGTCTAATCAACTGGAGGATGACGGGGTGGAGGCTTTGGCGAATTCTCCTTATCTGTACAACCTGGAAATCTGGAACCTGAACCACAATGATATCGGGGACGATGGAGCCATCGCCATTGCACAGTCCACCAAACTGCCCAAGCTCAATAACTTGACGATGTTCGGTAACGCGATTGGCGATATCGGCGCAATAGCCATCGCGAAATCTGAAATATGTAAGCAGTTTGTCAAACTGGATCTATACAAAAATCAGTTCACCAATGAGGGTTTTCGAGCGCTCACGGAATCCGAATATCTGAAAAACTGCGAAGAGCTGGAAATTTACCGCGATTAGGCAGGGCATAAGCTTTCGTAGGAGAATGGGATTCTGTGTCCCTACGTTAAAATTATTCTGACTTGGAGTCGGTCCCTCACCCGGCCCTCTCCCTCGGAGGGGAGAGGAATTATCAAAAAATCCAGGTTTCGAGGAGTTGGACTTGCGTCTTAATTAATTAGCTTCTTGCCATTGTTCCGGCGTGTAGGTTTTGATCTGCAAGGCGTGGATGAGTTTCGGCTGGCCGTTGATTTGATCGTCCAGGGCGGTGTAAACCATTCTCACCCGGTCGATGAGGTTGGCCTCGGCAAATTTTTCTGACACCACATGAACCTGATAATGCCCGCCTCCTCCTGCGGCTTTATGGCCTCGATGCAGGTAGCTTTCATCGATGATTTTCACATGCTGGGCAGACAGTTTATCTTTTAAAATTGTATCAATGATATTCAGCGTATCGGTATCTTCTTCCAACATGGTGCATTTATCCTATTTGTAGTCACCGGATCAGCCCTTAGAATCAGGCTTTGGGCCAAAATCCGGTAAATTCATAAAATTGTTTAGGGAATTTTTAAATTTTGCCTGAGCTTCATGCTCCTTGTCAGTGAGCAAACGGGTCTTGCATTTGGCGCAAACCGGGATTTTACTCCGGTCGTATTTTTGCACACGGTTCTTGACGCCGCAATCTGGACAGGGCACTATAAGAAAGGGATGTTCAGCCATACGACATCATAGCAAACAGTTGGTCAAAATCAAACAAGGCTTTAAATCATGCAAAATAATCCATTTGAAGGGAATCGATCGCTCTTCAGCCTGAAAAATAAAATCCTGCTGGTTCTATGCATCGTGGTAGGAATTGCGCTCCTATTTTTCTTTGCTTTCACTATATTTCTCATCGCCGCAGTATTGTCGGTTGTTGGGTTTTTGGTCAATTTGTTTTCAAGCATGTCAAGAAGAGGACTGGACAAATCAGGACAGTTCCCCCCTGGCAGATCCTACCGTCCGCCTCGCAAACCCGATGATGATGACGTGATCGATATATAGGAAGGCCCACCCCTACTTTTTCCTGGGGAGAACATGCGGCGCGGCGTCATAGAAAACCTCTGCCGCTTCCATGAGTGTTTCCGATAATGTTGGATGCGGATGCACCGTATTGGCCATGTCACGAGCCGTGGCACCCATATGGATTGCTAAGGCGCCTTCGGAAATCAGGTCCCCTGCCCCAGGCCCCACAATGCCCACTCCCAAAATCTTTTCGCTTCCAGGATCGATGATGAGCTTGGTCATGCCATCACTACGCCCCAGGGTCTGCGCTCTGCCAGATGCCCCCCAGGGGAATTTCGCGATTTCAATGTTTATGTTTGAGTTCTTGGCCTGCGTCTCCGTCAAACCACACCAGGCAATTTCCGGATCGGTGAACACCACTGCGGGGATGGTCGATGAATCCGAGGTGTTGCCGGTTAGATTCTCCACTGCGGCTTTTGCCTCTGAGCTTGCTTTATGGGCCAACATAGCGCCGCCAACGACATCGCCGATCGCCAGGATATGGGGATCGGAAGTTTGCATCTGAGCATCCACTGTGATAAAGCCACGGTCGTCAAATTGAACCGCAGTGTTCGGGAGTCCCAGAGCTTCCGTATTTGGCGTGCGTCCCACTGCGACCAGGATACGGTCATATTCCTCATTTTGAAGATTCTCGCCATGGGACATCACCACCTTGACAGAATCCGGGCCTGGCTCAATCGATTTCAATTCCGTATCTAAATAAATATTGGCAAAATCTTTTCGCAGGCGAAGTTGCAGGATCCGCACCAGATCCGGATCCACTCCAGTTAGCAGTCCCGGCAACTTTTCGACTACACTGACCTGGCACCCCAAAGCGGAATACACCGTCCCCATTTCCAAACCGATATAACCCCCGCCCACCACGAGCATCGTTTTTGGGATCATGTCCAGTTCGAGAGCTTTGGTGGAATCCATGATCCGGTTTCCTTTAGCGGAAAACAAAGGCTCCGGCAAAATTGGACGCGACCCTGTGGCGATGATACATCTGTCAAAGGGGATTGTTTCCTTGTCGGCGACAACCAGATTATTGGAATCCTGGAAAACGCCCATTCCTTTAATGACCCGGAGCCCACGTTTGCGAGACAGTTGCGTGAGCCCGGTAGACATCTTATTGATGATGGAGTTTTTCCAATCGCGCAATTTTTCCAGATCGATTTCTGGCTCGGCATAAGACAAACCCCATTCTTTAGCCTGGCGGGTTTCGTGGATGAGTTTAGCGAGATGCAGTAGCGCTTTGGAAGGAATACAACCTCGGTTGAGGCAAACGCCGCCTAGCTGAGGATCGCTATCGATGAGAGTTACCTTGAACCCCAGGTCTGCCGCAAGAAAAGCCGCAGTATAACCTCCGGGTCCACCACCAAGAACCACAAGATTTTCGTTTTTCAAATTCAGATTCCTTATCAACTTATTTATGTCTTTTGCGACTCAACTGTTCCCATTTTTTCGGTGCCGCTTTTTCCTTGCTAAGGACATAATGGAAAATTCTTTGCGCATCCGCTTTGACGGTGTGCTTTCCCTGCAACCTGGAGGTCACTTTATTTTCTAATTCTATAAAAGGTTGTAATTGTCGACCAACTTTTTTGACGATTTGAAGATTGCTCAGATTGGAAGATTTTTTCGCAGGAACTTTATCCAGCTCCGGGCCGGCCCCGTACTCATCGGAAGAAAATTTTAGAGCTTGGCTCAAAGGCCGAGTGTCGCCCAAGAAATAACCAAGAATGAAGCCTTGTGACGTGTTACTGATTTTTCTCAGGTGATCGAGAAAATCCTGCTGGAGGGTTTTCTTATCTGTGGAGGCATCGCTCAGAGAGGACAGTTTCCAATTTGGTTCTCCAACGGCTGAAAAGACTTCCAGATCAGCCAAATGGTGAAGAAGAGAATGCAGGATTGCGTCTTCCAGATTGGAAGCTGGCAGAGTTTGCTTGAGCCATTGAACCCAATCGGCTCCAGAAGAGGAGGAAATATTGATTGGGGTGTCCGCCCCCATCTAATTATTCCTCCATTTGGTCGAGAGAAACTTGCGCTTTTGGGTCTTCCAGACGTTTGCGAAATTTGGACCGCCAATTATCGGAAAGAGCTTCCACTCCCAGGATATGTTTAATCGTTTCATGCTCATTCTTGCCATTGTGCAGGAGATAATGAGCACTTTCAATGGAGAATTTTCCTGGATCAGCATAAATGAGTTCAAACATCATTCCCGGTTCCACCCATCCAGGTTTGAGGACCCGCATATAGAACCCACTATACCCAGTGGTTTGTACCTTGCAGGCCATCGCTTGATAGCGAAATATTTTATTTAATTTATGGCAGGGTTGCCGGGGCTGGGTGACTTGGACTTCGGCATCGCCAATGCGAAATATGTCGCCAATATGCGCGCTGGTTTCATCAAGATTGGAGATGCTTAAGTTTTCCCCGAATGCTCCTGGAGAAAGTTTTCTGCCCAGTTCTTTTTCCCAGAATGGAAAGTGGTCTATGCTATACACGCAGATTGCTTTGTCCGACCCACCATGATGTACTTTGTCTGCGAAACCATCCCCAAGCAGTCCCTTTTCATCCATATAGATCATGCCTACCACCGGTTTTTTGATGATAGCTGACCGCATGGGTTTGCCATTGCTTAGAATGACCTGGGTCGGCAGTGCGACATTTATCGATTGAACCTTTGCCATAATCCAATTGTTATATTTGTTCGAAAATCCGTCGTGAAGGTTAGTTAGTTACCTCTGCCATCTCTTCACTAAAAAAGTGATAACAATCTTTACCCTGGTTTTTGGCCAGGTACAATGCTTCGTCAGCATGTTTGAGTAATTTATTGGAATCCAATCCATCTTTCGGATACAAACCAACGCCGATGCTCAGGGTTATGTTGACTTCATGTTCGCCAAAGTTGAAAGGAACCCGCACGACATCCAATAATTTTTGCGCCAGAATACCGGCGTCGGAAGCATTACTGACCCGCGGAAGCAGGATAATAAATTCGTCTCCACCCAATCGCGCTACGGTGTCCTGACTTCTCAGACATTTTTGCAAACGCCCGGCGACACCTTTTAATAGCTGATCACCAATATCATGGCCAAGGGAATCATTGATGGATTTAAAACCATCGAAATCGAGAAACAAAACCGCGAGCATTGACTTGTTTCGTTGGGCATTTGCCAAAGCCATTTCCAATCGGTCACTAAGCAAAACGCGATTAGGCAAGCCGGTCAGGGCATCGTGGTACGCCATATTGCGGATCACACTTTCCGTTCGCTTACGTTCCATTTCGGCCCCAGCGCGAGCGGCAAATATTTTTAAAATCGACATTGTCCTCTCTTCATCTTCCATGGGTTGGTCGTCTAGAACCGACAAATGACCGATCACCTTGCAAGAAGAATCAAAACAGGGCACGCCCGCAAAACTATTGGGTTTAAAATCCAAAAACAGCTTGTGTCCGCGAAATTGTTTGTGTACTCCTTCAGGAATGTAGGTCATCATGCCCGCTGTCACTTCTTCAAAAGGAGTGCCTTCAATATTAAAAGTTTCCTTTTTTAGGAATTGGCCGTTTTCCCATCCCGCAAGGATGCAACATTGGGTACTGTCGGAATCGACTAATCCGGAAACATAAGCGTTGCGCACCGGAAGTGCCGAAGCAAGATGGTTTACCAGTGAATGAAAAAAATCATCGCCTACGCGGGAAGATGTGCCTTCTACAATAGAGCGAAAAGCTTGTTCCTCGGCATAGCGTTTAATTTCGCCACCGATGCTGGCGGCGACAGTCTGGATAATGGAGTGCTCGTTTTTTGACAGCTTTCGGTCTTTATGGAGATCACCAAATGCTATGAACCCCCAATATTTTCCTTCAATGATGATCGGCATCAGGATCAACGATTGAAAATAGACCTTTGTGGATATTTTAATCTTGATTCTTTCCAACCTTTTATCCTGTATGTAAACAGTTTCGCCTGAAATCATCTGATCGAAAACTCCATTGAGTTCCAAATCGCGATAGCTGATCTCTGGCGAGGAAGATTCTTCTCCTCCTAGATTCTCTAAGATCCAGAAAAAATTGGAAGTGATCATCGGATCGTTTTCGGTTTTATTAATGTGCTGAAATATGCAGGCCCATTGTGCATCAATAGCTTTTCCCAGAATGGAAAGCGCATCATGCATTCCTTGTTGGTGATCTTTATGCGTCAATAACCGATTGGTAGCTTGGGAAGCGCTTTGAAGAAGGCGTCCTTGTACTTGTAGGGCATTTTCTGCTTTTTCACGCTGTTGTTTTTGGTCGTGCAGGTTGAGGCCATGACGAATGGATTGAGCAAGCATTTCCGGCGTCAGATGGAGTTTAAGTAAGTAATCCGTTGCCCCAGCTTTCATCGCTTCCACAGCCGTTTCCTGATCACCACGGCCAGTTAAAAAAATGATCGGCATGGAAAAGCCACGTTTCCGAATCAGTTTCAGTAAATCTATACCATTGAGTTGGCCGAGGCTATAATCCAGAATGCAGATGTCGTAATCGGTTTTATCGATCAAACGCAGTGCATCATCACAGGTAGAACACCATTCGATTTTCTCTATCGAATCGGACATGCATTCACGCAGGGCTTCTTTGACGAGAAAGACATCATCTTCGTCATCGTCGGCGATCAAAATTTTTAAACGCAAATCTGCCATAAGCTTAAATAATAAATTCCAAGGGTCGGGAAATCATTTAACTTGCCTGTACATCTATTGTAAATTCAATAAGTTAGGAATACAACCCCTGCCCGAAATATGTGAGTTAAATTAACTTATTTGGACAGGATGGCTTTGCCGGTAGTAGCCAGTTTTTCAAGCGTTTTATTGCATCCAAAGATACATAAAATGCGGGGAAGGTGAATCGAAGTTTAATCCCAGATTCAGGTTGATTAGATTTATTGTAGGCGGTTGGGAGATTTGGGAATAGATATTGGTTTTATATTGCCCACTTCTGGCATAAGTGATGACCTTGATTTCAGTCAGACCAAGTTCCGTTTTAATCAACTCTAGCGTGTCATCCATGTAGCCGATCTTATCGATTAGCTTATGTTCCAAAGCCTCAGCCGAGGTGTACACACGACCGTCTGCTAATTTCGCAATTTTGGTTGGAGATATATTCGGCCTTCCTTCAGCAATCACCTTAAGAAACCTTTGGTGAAAATGATTGATAGTGGACTGAAATAATTTCCTTTCTTCCGGTGTCAGTGCGCGTAGAGGGGATAAAAAATCCTTCTTGTCGGCCGATTTGATCACTTCCCAATCAACACCAATATTGTGTAATAGGCCCTCTAAATTGATTTTGAGGGCAATCACTCCGATACTGCCGGTGAGAGATGTCGGGTGAGCAATGATGCGGTCTGCCGCAACAGCGATGTAATAACCGCCAGAAGCCGCCAGGTCGATAATGGAAACGTAAACTTTTTTACCAGTCTTTTCTTTAAACTTTTTGATGTCGTGATAAATAATATCGCTTGCTGTTACCGTTCCACCTGGACTGTTGATGCGTATTAATAAGGCGCGGATTTCATCATCCTGTGCTGCTTTCTCCAGGATTTCCTTAACTCGCTCAACCATTCCTAAACTAACGGTAGCACCTGTAAATGATTTTTTGTCCTCATTGCGTATCACTCCATTGATTGACAGGAGTAATATTTTGTTGTTGCCCGACCCGGAAATCTCCTTCTCTACTAGTGGCGACATCACGGGGCCCAAATTGAAAGTGGCGCATCCGAAAAAAGGCAGTAAGCAAATCAAGGCCATACCAAGCCGGGAAGCGTTTGTGCTAAATGCAAAAGTAAATTTTGACGGGATCATAAAAATTTATTGCTCCAGCAATTGATAGTAGGGATCAAGATTGGCAATGATGGGTTGGGATTCAGGTTTTTGCGAAAGGTGTTCAATGATAACCTTCCAATTCATTTTAATGGTTTCCGGATTGCGTTTATTGCTGTCCAATGTTATCTGGTTGCCCAGCAATTTAAAACAAAATACCAATTCTTTCATATCACTTGCGTCTTTTGCAATTTGCATTCTCCAGCCTTTACGTCCATTAACATCATGTGAAGGCGGAATATTTTTTTCAATTGTATGATGAAAGTCGGCACAAAAGCGAATCGCTTCCTGAACACTATTGAAAATATTTTCATCCAATCCACTAGCGATTAGTTTGTCAAAAACCAGGTGAATTTCCTGCAAGGGATCAACAAAATGCATTTCCCGAAGGAAAATTTCTTCGAGTCCATACTTCTCGCTCATTTCATGCGGTAGGATTTTCTTGGTTGTAATAATTTCCTTTTGCAGGGTTTCGTAAACATCTTCAAGTTGAGCTTGCATCTTATCTTTTGCATTTTTACGAGTCTCTTCTACTCGCTCATCAAATGAATCGGCTTTTCCCAAAACAGAATATAGTAGGCGATATTTTTTTATTAGATGATCACAAACTCGATCCAGTTCAAGGTTCCAATCAATTTTCATTTGATACTTCCTTTCGACTGTCAAAGGAATCATATACGTCAAGCGAATCTTCTTTTCGATATTGTTGATATCCTTGATGATGAATCGAATCATTCTTTCAAAAACGCCATAAAGCTTGTCTAGATGTTCCACTGTGTTCTTTTTATTATCCCCGGTGAAACGGACATTCACTTTGCCCACTCGAATAGAAGCTTCCTCGATCAAGACAAAAAGTTTATCCCGTTCCTGAGCATCCAGTTTTTTATCCAAATCATCCATAATTTCAAAATATCCTAATTCTATTGAGAGTCTTATGTGACCCTATTGGTGATTTTTATTTTGCCGGTTTTTGCTTGGCCGACTTTGCACAGCGACAGCCAATGCCATAAAAATCCTTCGCATCATCATAACCATAACGGCTGGAAGATCGTAGGTAATCCGGGAGACTGTTCCAGGCTCCACCACGAATGACATGGTATTTCCCCTTCTCCGGTCCCCTGGGATTTTTGGTCGGGCTGGTCTTGTAATAATTTTTATCATACCAGTCATAAACCCATTCGGCAATATTTCCCGCCAAGTCATAAACTCCTTCTGGCGATTTTCCCAACTCCAGCTTTCCTACTGAATTGAGCACCAAACCTTTCATGATGAAACAACATCGCCCAAAATTTGCTCTCTTGGGATCAGGTAAAGAATTACCCCAAGGGTAAATCCTTGCTGTCAGACCTGCCGCCGCCCGTTCCCATTCAGCTTCAGTCGGCAAGCGTTTGCCCTGCCAACTGCAAAATTTTTGGCAACGCTTCCAGGTCAAACCTATAACCGGACTACGGGCTAATTCCGGTCGTGGCTTGCGGCCATACCAACCCGTGATGGTAGGATGTTCTTTGGGGTTGGCCTGCAGAAACTTTTCAAAATCATTTCCGGTGGTTTCATAGCGATCCAAATAAAACGCATCTAGAACCACTTTGTGGCGGGGAAACTCATCTTTGCGACCAACCTCCTCCGGCCCGCCCATCATAAATTCTCCTGCCGGGAAATGTGCCATCGAAGAATTTCCCTGTTCGGCAATCGCGGCTGAAACTTGGAATGCAAAAATTAGACAACAAACTATAGCAGTTTGAAAATATTTCATCCTGATCAGGATGCCGCAATTGCGGCATAAAATAAGTTATAATAAGCCGATTCTCTTCTTCCTAACTCAACTGAAGACCCAAATTGCATATACTGAAAACAATTGACCGGAACCTTGAAAAAATCGAAGGATATTTTCTCGTTGTCTTGCTCACAACCATGATCTTGCTTTCGTTCAGCCAGGTCATCCTGAGAAATTTTTTTCAGCATGGAATCCTTTGGGCCGATATTTTCCTCAGACAACTGGTCCTTTGGGTAGGATTTCTTGGTGCTTCACTCGCGGTTTGCAAGGACAAACATATTTGCATCGATTTTTTACCCAATGTCCTGCCTCATCAATGGAAGCCGAAGCTACGTATTATCACCCATCTTGCCACCAGCATAATCAGCGCCATACTGGCCTGGTCCGCCTGGAGATTTTTACAATTTGAAATGGAAGGCGATTCCGTTCTCTTTTTGGATATTCCTGTTTGGCTTTTCCAAACCATCCTTCCCTACAGTTTTGCTGTCATCTCCATCCGTTTTTTTCTACGAGCTTTGGACTCTCTTGTGGCTTCTCAAGATAACACGATATCATGACGCTCTTTATCGTCCTCAGCATTTTACTCCTGGCATTTTTGGGAACGCCGTTATACGCGATAATTGGTTTGACGGCCTACATTTCATTTTATAACGCCGACATCGACTCCGCCGCAATTTTCATTGAGCTTTACCGGGTCGCCAGTACGCCTACCTTGATCGCGATTCCACTTTTTACACTCGCAGGTTTTATACTCGCCAATGGCAAAACTCCCGAACGACTCACACGATTGTCCCAGGCCTTTTTAGGAGGAATAAGAGGCGGCGTGCCTTTGGCCGTGTTGTTCGCCTGCGCATTTTTTACCGCCTTTACCGGAGCCTCCGGCGTCACCATCATCGCTCTCGGAGGGCTTTTGTATCCTCTAATGTTGAAGGAAAAATACGGAGAAGACTTTTCGCTCGGCCTGCTCACTTCTTCCGGCAGTCTGGGATTGCTCTTCCCACCCTCAATCCCTTTGATCCTTTATGGGATCGTTGCCCAGGTCAGTGTGGATCAACTATTTATTGCTGGGCTGATTCCCGGATTGCTGATGATCGCAATCATCGGTGGATACAGCATGTGGAGAAGCCGGGCTCCGCAAATATCCATTACATCCTTCGACCTCATCCTGGCTAAAAAAGCCCTGCGCGATGCGATTTGGGAAATTCCCTTACCGTTTCTTATCATCGGCGGGATCTTTGGCGGATTCTTCACGGTGACTGAGGCGGCTTCTATCACCGTCGTTTATGTGATCATCATCGAAACTCTGGTGTATAAGGATTTGCATCCACTCAAGGACCTGCCGAAATTGATGCGGGAAAGCATGGTTTTAGTTGGAGCAATATTGATCATCCTGGGGACGGCGATGGGATTTACCAGCTATCTGATCGATGAACAAATTCCTATGCAGGTACTGGATTTTATGAAGCAGTATATCGACAATAAAATCACTTTTCTCATCGTGCTCAATATTTTTCTGCTATTGGTCGGATGTATGATGGACATTTTTTCCGCTATCATAGTAGTGGTTCCTTTGATCATTCCCGTGGCAAAAAGTTTCGATGTCGACATGGTTCATCTGGGGATTATTTTCCTGACCAATCTGGAAATCGGCTACTCCACCCCACCGGTAGGGATCAACCTGTTCATAGCCAGTTCGCGATTTTCGCAACCAATCATCAAACTCTATCGCGCCACCCTGCCCTTCTTGGGCCTCCGCCTTGCGGGTTTGCTCCTCATCACCTATTTCCCGATCCTGAGTTTATTTTTGGCGGATGCCTTTCAAAAATAATTCTGACTCACGGACTGGAGCCTGTGATATTCTGTCGCTCCAATAAAGCATTCAATGTGGGGAACCATTATGAAACAATTCGCCGACATGAAAAAATATTCCAAGGTCCTTGATGGGACGCAGGTTTTTTTCACTGTCTTCCCCAGTCCTATGGGAAAAATTGGAATCGCCGCAACGGCAAAAGGCGTCTGTCGGCTATCCTTTGACCTGCCTGGAAAAAATGCGTTCCGCGAAATGTTAATCGAAACGGTTCACCCAAATCCGGAATACAAACCCAAAATGTTTGTCGACCTGGTCGATCAATTTGAGCGCTATTTTTCTGGAAAATTGGATTGGTTTCAATGTGATCTGGATTTTAGTTTAGGAACTGATTTTCAAGCTAGGACCTGGAAAAAACTGACCACCATACCTTATGGAAAAACACGCAGTTATCACTGGTTAGCAAAAACCGTAGGAAAACCCTCGGCCTTCCGAGCGGTGGGCAATGCCAACGGTAAAAATCCGATTCCTATCATCGTGCCTTGTCATCGCGTGATTCGTAAAAACGGCGATCTGGGAGGTTTTACCGGCGGATTGCATTTTAAACGCTACCTCCTGGACCTGGAAAAAGAGGCTTCCATTGGGACTGTATAAAACACCGGGAATTATTTTGAGGAGCATTAACCTTTCCGAAACTGACCGTCTGGTTACCATCATGACGGAAAAATACGGCAAGATTAAATGCGTTGCCAAATCCGCCAGGAAACTGAAAAATCGTTTTACCGCCGCCTTGGAACCGATGTCATATAATTTGGTGATCTATTTTGGCAAGGAGAACCAAACCCTTTATCGCCTCAACCATTCGGACATCCTCGAATCCTTTCAATCGATACGGGACGATTTGGATAAATTGTATACTGGCATTTATTTTAACGAGCTGGTCGATGTCATGGTCTCCGAAGGACATCGTGAACTGAAAATGTTTCACCTTCTACACGAGTCATTGGAATCACTCGCACAGGGGCAGAACCGGGAAACCTTGTGCCGCCTATTCGAGATGCGATTGCTCGCCTATAGCGGTTACACACCGATACTGACAGAATGCGCCGTCTGCAAATCCAGTGAGGATGCTGAGTGGTACGGTTTCAGTTTTCATCGCAACAGCATCGTGTGCCCGAAATGCACCCAGGGCAGTCGGTTGGAAACGCGCATGAAAGCCGGAACCTTGAACTATCTTAAAAAACTGCTAAGCTTGGAAATCAAAACCTGCGGACGCTTGAAGTTTCCAAAAGGCCTGGATGCGGAACTGGAAAAAATCATTCATCGGATGATCCGCACCCATACCAGCAGGGAACTGAAGTCATACCCATTCATAAAAAATATGGCGGCACTGGTAGCGGAGAGGCCTCCAGCGGACAACGTCCGCAGGAAATAAGAGCAAGAGATATTGTTTGATAATACCGAACTCTCAAGCGGACAATGAGTTTGTGTTTTAAAGAATAAAGGGCATGATGGTCTAAATTGCTCAAGCGAGTTATGAC
>SMVB01228205.1_pt1 | contig 12715 bp, 9 predicted proteins | sample 2456461 | NCBI WGS metagenome assembly SMVB01 (sample SAMN11095934, study PRJNA526329) | marine sediment metagenome | biome: Marine sediment; feature: Surficial sediment; material: Deep marine sediment; isolation source: Hadal surficial sediment | place: Pacific Ocean | collected 2014-05 | depth 0-1...
CGAGATCTGGTTTAGCGGTTCTACCAGTAGAATTCCGAACCCAAAGGAAACAGTGAACCAGATGATCAGCAGAATAGCGGCAACTCTCAGATTGGCGCGCCAGTAGTCGTCGTTGTTATTTTCCATACTCGCGTAGGCTCCTCCCCCGAAAGGCCGTATTGTACGGATTGTTTGGACAAGATTCTAAAAGCAAAGATATGATGACTAACGTTCAGATCGATCATTTCATGTGGGGTGCACCGGACCTGGATCATGGAATAGCACAAGCGGCACGATTGTTTGGCGTAACAGCAGCGCCAGGCGGATCCCATCCAGGTCTCGGAACGCGCAATGCGCTACTGTCTCTTGGCGATAGTGTTTATCTCGAGATTATCGCCCCCGATCCCGAACAATCACTAGAGGGCACGTTCGGGGAACGACTCGGTTCGCTCGAATCATGCGAGCTCATCACGTGGGCAGCAAGCTCCAGGGAGCTCGATGTTGTATCCCGCGAATTATTGAGTCATGGATTGGCCTGTCGCGGCCCGGTACGCACTCACCGCGCGACCCCCGGAGGCGAACAGCTGGCGTGGGATCTGCTGTTTCCCGATGCGCCGCATTGGGCCGGCACGTTTCCGTTTTTTATCGACTGGCTCGAGTGTCCGCACCCGGCAACCATCAACCCGTCTGCGGGTTCTTTTGGCATGCTGAACATAACGTCGTCACGGGCAGCGGAATATGTTGGCGCGCTCAAGGCGTTGGGCCTCGAGGTTGACGTGCAAGAAGGCGCTCCCGCGATCTCGGTGGAAATAAATGTCGGTGGATCGACGATAACGCTGGCGTCTACGCCCGAGTCCATGGCGTTGCGAATGCGGTAGGACGGAAAACGGTTTTTTTCTCTATTTTGTGAGCAGATCAAGATTGCCGCCGATCGCGGCAACATTATTGGTCAAGGTGCGTTCGCTCGCAAAACGTTGCAGGTAGTTGGGACCGCCCGCCTTCGGCCCGGTCCCTGACAGGCCCTGGCCGCCGAAAGGCTGCACACCCACCACAGCACCGATCATGTTGCGATTCACGTAGACGTTGCCCGCGTTCGAACGGGTGTACACCCGATCTATGAATTGGTTGTTCCTGCTGTGTATTCCCAGCGTGAGCCCGTACCCGGTCGCGTTCAGCTCCGCCAGAACATTGTCGAGTCGATCACGTGAATAGCGCACGACGTGGAGCAGTGGGCCAAAGTTTTCCTCAGCCAGCTCGGTGATCGAATTCAGTTCAAACAATTGCGGTGCCATGTAGTGGCCGTTCAAACCATCAGGCAGCGCGGCTTTGTGCAGGCAACGTGCGGCAAGTCCGTCGGCATGATGCTGCAGTCGAGCGAGTGCGCGTTTGTCGATGATGGGTCCGATGTCCGTATCGGGCGACCACGGATCACCAATGACGAGTGCGTCCATGGCACCCTGGAGCATGGTCAGTACTTCGTCGGCGATGTCGTGTTGTAAATGTAATACCCGTAACGCGGAACAGCGTTGGCCGGCAGCGCCAAATGCGGAGGCAATGGCATCATCCACCACCTGTTCGATCATCGCGGTGGAGTCCACGATCATTGCGTTCTGTCCACCGGTTTCGGCAATCAACGGAACGATTGCGCCGGATCTGGCTGCCAGAGTTCGCTGCAGGAGTTTGGCCGTTGCGGTAGAGCCCGTGAACGCAACCCCCGACACACGCTCGTCTTCGGCGAGCGCTCGACCTACTACGGCCCCCTCCCCGGTGAGCAGATGAAGCACGCTACCCGGTACCCCGGCGGCGTACATCAGGGTAACCACGCGCATGGCAACAAGGGTCGTTTGTTCGGAAGGTTTTGCTACGACGCTGTTGCCGGCGGCCAACGCTGCACAGACCTGCCCGGTAAAGATCGCGAGGGGGAAATTCCAGGGAGAGATACATAAAAACGTACCCCGCCCCTGTAAGTTGAGGAGGTTGGACTCTCCCGTAGGTCCGGGTAACTTCAGTGGACTCTGGAAATGAAGTTCTGCCTGGTGTGCGTAATAGTGACAGAAATCCCAGGCTTCGCGAATTTCACTCAGCGCCTCATCGAGGGTTTTCCCGGCTTCACGTACCAGTAGCGCCATGAGTTCGCCCTGGTGCTTTTCGAAGCCGCTTGCGATGCGTCGTAACATAGCGGCGCGTTCACCCCCACCAAGCGCATTCCAGGCTGGTTGTGCTTGAACACAAGCCACGAGTGCAGCTTCGATGTCGGCGGGTTGGGCGGGGCGATAGTGACCGACGATGTCGTCGTTGCGTCCCGGATTGACGATGGTCGATCCTCCATCGGCATTCTCACCCCATTGGTAATTCGCGAATGGCGCCATGGCGGAGACGATCGTTTCCAGGTGGTGTGGATCCTCAATGTCGACTCCGGGAGAGTTTGCGCGCTCGGGAAGGTACAGGTTCGGGGGGGTTGGAATGGGTGTTTGCCTCTTGGACTTTAACGCTGTCTCGATGCTCCTGCGAGGATCGATCACCAGATCGTCAACGGAAGTCTGGGCGTCGAGAAACCGGTTGACGAATGAACTGTTGGCGCCGTTTTCCAACAGGCGGCGGATGAGATAGGCAAGCAGATGTTTGTGTGGTCCGATCGGTGCGTACACGCGAACCTGCGGCAGGGCATCGAGTTGCTCGGCCGCCTGAGCATAAAGAAGTTCGCCCATGCCGTGCAGCCTTTGCAGTTCAATCGGCGATTTCGCGAGTTTGAGTACACTCGCAAGCGTATGGGCATTGTGGGTGGCAAATTGGGGAAAGAAGGCGTCGGGTCTCGCCAGCAACTTCTGCGCGCAGACCAGATAGGCGAGATCGGTTGCCGCCTTGGTTGTGTACACCGGATAAGTTGCAACCCCCAGCACCTGGGCATGTTTAATCTCGGTATCCCAATAAGCGCCCTTAACCAGACGAACGATGAATCGACGCCCGGTTTCGTCGCTCAGAGTGCTCAGCCAGTCGATTAAAGGCACCGCCCGCTTGGAATAAGCCTGCAGCGCGATGCCAAGCCCCCGCCAGGAGTTCAGGTGTGGTTCGCGACTCAGCCGTTCGATGAGATCCAACGAAACATCGAGCCGATTGGCTTCTTCCGCGTCGATTGTCAGCTGAACGTTTGCGGCCGCCGCACGCTCCGCCAGTTCAAGCAGACGCGGGTAAAGTATTTTTTCTACCGATTTGCGTTGACGGCTTTCGTAGCGGCAATGTAACGCTGAGAGTTTCACCGATATACCGGAAGCCGTGATGCTGTCGCTAAACGGTCCGGTCCGCGCCAACACGGCCAGCGCGTGTAGGTAGGATTCGAAATAGCTTTTTGCATCCGCCTCGGTGCGGGCGGCTTCACCCAACATGTCAAACGAATACACGGTGCCCGGTCGCGATTTCTCCATCGCCTGTTCGGGTGTGCGGGCAAAAACAAATTCGTTGCCTAGCAACTGCATCGCCACCTTCAGAGATCTGCGGATGACAGGTTCGCCTGTGCGGCTGATCAGTTGGCCGAGCCAACCGCTGAAGTCTCCTTCGATCGGCTCGCCGAGTTCTACCACCCGCCCGGTGAGCATGAGCGCCCAGGTGGATGCGTTGACCAGCAGCATGTCTGAGCGTCCGATATGTTCCGACCAACGCTTGCCAGACAGCTTGTCACTGATCAGCGCATCCACCGTTGCCGAATCCGGTATGCGCAACACCGATTCCGCCAGGCACATCAATGCGACCCCCTCCTGGGTGCTGAGCCCGAATTGCTCCAGAAAGGCATCCAGCAGCGATCGATCGGCACGATTGTCACGGCATCCCCGGATCAGCTTGCGCGCTAACTTCTGACTTCCGTTTGTCAGCTGGTACGTTCGCGTATCGAGAGTGAGCAGTTCACTCACACTGATCGCTTCGTCAAGGTAGGTGGCCGCGCGAAGAGTTTCACGCGATTGGGTAACGTTGGTTGTAGCGCTTGACAGCCCCATGAGTGAATCCGGCTATGAAGTAACCGCGCGAATCCGCTCGTGAAGTATGCCCAGCTGATCAATCATTGCATTAACACTGCGAGCGCCTGCCTGGAAGATCGCGGTTGCGTTCAGAGCGCCCCAACCGAATCCCATTTCTGTGACCGCTTCGGCGCGGGCGACTACTGCGTCTATGTCCGCGTAGAACGCTTTGCCAGAATCCCCTCGGGGCGGAACATCGAGCATTTGCTGTAGACCGATCTTGGCTGGATCACGGCCGGCGGCTTCGGCGTGCGCATGGATCGTAGCGACAGCTTGTCTGGCTTTGTCGGGATCGACGAAGGCAGTTGCCAGCCATCCGTCGCCAAGTTCACCTACCCGCTTCAGTGCGCGAGGGGAAAGCCCTCCGATCCAGATGGGAAGGGCGGCACCCTGGGGTGGCTTCGGCTCCATCGCCATGGCGGTGGACGTGTAATACTCGCCGGCGAAGTCGATCTTCTCATCGCGCCAGTATGCGCGGATGAGATGAATGGCTTCGTCCATGCGGCGTCCGCGGTTGCTGAACTCTTCTTCCAGAGCGTCATACTCGGCAGCCTGCCAACCAACGCCGACTCCAAGTCGTACGCGCCCGCCGGACAGGCTGTCGAGCGTGCTGATCTGCTTGGCAACGAGTACGGGTTGTCGTTGAGGTAACACCAATACCTCCGTTCCAAGGCCGATACGCTTGGTCACGGCCGCAGCGTAAGCAAGCATCATCAAGGCTTCCATGATGGGCATTTGTGGCGGATAAATCGGGGCGGATCGGGTTTCGGTGGGATAACCCATGAGCACGTGGTCAAACATGTCCAACTGATCGAAGCCGATGTCTTCGATGGCTTTTGCGAGCCGGGTAACCGCGTCGGGGCCTTCACGATAGGCAATGCTCGGGAATTCCACACTAAGCTTCATAGCTCCTCCTCGGATTATCTAAGCGGTGAACGGGATGATTAAAAGGATGCCACCATACCGACTATGGTGGTGGAGGTAAAAACTAGGTAGCTTGAGCGTTGCCCAGGGAACAATTCTCGTATTTTCACAGAAGCTCCCACTCAATAATTGACAAGTGATTGAAGGTTACCAGGTTTGCAGATGCCCCCATGACCGCCGTTCAACCTATCCGACCCGCTGCTACCGTCATCCTGGTGCGTGAAGCGGCGCGGAGCTTTGAAATCTTCATGTTGAGACGAACCAGCCGCGCTTCCTTTGCTGGAGGGATGTATGTCTTCCCCGGGGGACGCGTGGACGGTGACGACCATCTGCATAAATACGATTCGTTGCGGGTGGGCCCGAGCGAGATGCAAGGCGCGCAACGGTCAGCGCTTGGCACCGAGTGGCGGGGATTCTGGGTTGGGGGCATCCGGGAATGTTTCGAGGAAGCGGGGCTGTTGCTCGCATACACTCAGGACGGCGAGTTGCTCTCCTATCCGGATGAGGAAACTCGACGACGATTCGAAGCCTATCGTTCACCATTACATTCGGGGCAAATGAGTCTGTGGGAAATTTGTGAGCAGGAAAATCTTCGGCTCGCCGTAGATCAGGTTCATTTTTACAACCGTTTTGTGACGCCAACAGGCCGGCCGCGGCGATTCGATACGCGATTCTTCATCGCGCAAGCGCCGCCGGGGCAGACTGGGCAACATGACGACACCGAAACCGTCGACAGTATCTGGGTCTCTCCGGTTGCAGCGCTTGAGCGCAATGCCGCCAGAGAATTCGATCTGATGAACGTGACGAGAATACAACTGGAGGTGTTAGCGGAGTTCGAATCCAAACAAGCGCTCATCGAGATGGCGGCGAACAACGAACATTTTCCGGTTCATCGTCCGGTCGTACCACCTTGAGTCGCACCGGCTGAAAAGGAAAAGCAGGTTGTTACGACACTTGATCCAGCGCTTTGCGCATTCTTGCGACGAGTGAGTCCATAGCGAAGGGTTTCTGCAGCAATTCCACGCTCTGGTCTAACTCGCCGTTGGGCAATAACACCCGGTCTGTATATCCGGACATGTAAAGCACCTTGGTTTCGGGCTTATTCTGGACAACCTTGGCTGCCAGATCGGGTCCGGACAGACCCCGGGGGAGTACCACGTCAGTGAGTATGAGATCCACTCGACTTGCATTGTCGATGGTTGCGAGCGCGCTTTCCGCATCACAGGCACAAAGCAGTTGATAACCGTTTTCGATCACCATCGATCCGATGACGTCTCTGAGGGAATCTTCGTCTTCGACAAGAAGTACAACCTCATCGGTGCGCACTCGAGCGGATGGTGGGGGTTGCTGAGAAATCTCGACTTCCACGGTCTTGGGTGAGCAAGGCAGGTAGAGCCTGAAGGTCGTACCTTGGTTGGGCACGCTATGCACGGCGACATGTCCTAGCGATTGTTTTACGAACCCCCAGACCATTGAGAGGCCTAAGCCGGCACCCTGGCCGACGTCTTTGGTAGTAAAAAAAGGCTCGAATATTTGTTCTTCCGTGCCAGGTGGCAACCCACAGCCCGTATCGCTGACGGTCAACACCACATAGTGGCCCGGTGCTATGGAATTTTCCTGGGCGTATTCCTCGTCGACACAGGCATTGGCTGTTTGAATAGTCAGCTTCCCACCATGAGGCATTGCGTCGCGCGCGTTGAGCGCCAGATTCAATAGCGCTTGCTCGAGTTGTGCAGGATCTATATCGGCAAACCATAACTCGGTCGGGTTCAAGACCTCCACGTCGATTGTCTCTCCGAGCGTTCGCCGTAACATGTCCTGGAGGTCCACAACCAGATCGCGCAAATCGACCGTGCATACCTGGAGTGGCTGCTTGCGGGCGAATGACAGCAACCTCTGGGTCAATGTGGCGCCCCGATCGCTGGCCGTCATCGCGGGTTCCAGATAACGGGTGGCAGGATGGTCAGCATCGAGCGTCATGGCAGCGAGTTCGAGATTGCCACGGATGACGGCGAGCATATTGTTGAAATCGTGAGCGATGCCGCCGGTCAACTGACCAATTGCCAGCATCTTCTGAGATTGCCGCAGGTTCGATTCCGTCCGTCTGAGTTCGATCACGTCCCTCGCGATTGTACCCCGCGCTACGATATTTCCACTTTCGTCGAAAACGGGAAATCGCGTATCGATGGTCCGCCGAACTATTCCGTCGGGCCATGTTGACTCACGTTCGACGCTCCGTGGTGCTCGTTTCTCGATCGCTTCTTTTTCCAGCGCGGTGAACGATGCTGCCACGTGCGAGGAATGGACCGCCCTAAGCGTTGTACCGATGACCTGGCTACGCGGCACGTCATACCACTGTTCGAACACCCGGTTGACGAAGAGGTACTCATCATTCGCGTTTTTCAACGCAACAAATTCAGGCATGCCATCGATGAGCGACTGGAGGAGTTTGTGGCTCTCGAGCAGAGCCTGCTCTCGATGTTTGCGTTCGCTGATGTCGGTTACGGTAAAACCGGCAAGGTCCTGGCCTTCCCAGGCTACCTTCTGGGCGGAAAACTGGATCCAGAAAATGGTGCCGTCCTTCTTGACACCTTCTAGTTCGTAAGTGTCCGGGACTCTTTCGTTGCTGCGTCTTTCGCTGTTGATTTCGTTGGGATGTTGAAGTTCGTAATCGGGGATCAGCGATGCCAGATTCGGTATCGCTAAAAGGTCCTCCATGCTCTCGTAACCAAAAATTCGCGCAGCTGCGGAGTTGGCGAAGACGGGTTTTATGCCATCGTGTATGCAGAAGCCCTGATCCGAAAGTTCCACGATTCTGCGGAAGTTCTCTTCGCTCGCGCGCAGTGCCTGCTCTGCATTGATTCGCTCGGTAATGTCGATCAACGTTGCGAGTACGGCTGGCTTACCCCGCCATTCGATAGCTTTATCCATGATCAGCACGTCGATCGCGGTGCCATCGGTGCGCGTCATCCTGGCTTCGAATGGCTTACCTTGACCCCCATTTTTTATGCGGTCTAGCACGCGTGCGCGTGACTCTTCTTTGTCTGTGCCGATGAAAGGTTGCGGGTAAGGCAGTTGCGCAAGAGCTTCTTCGGGGGAGTCGTAGCCGAGCATGTCGGCGAAAGGCTGGTTCACGAACAGCCGCTTTTCACCGTCCGAAATCGAAATACCCTGCAGGGAACCTTCTACCAGATGGCGGAATTGCAACTCGCTTTCCTTGAGTGCGGCCATTGCAAGTTTGGTTTCGGTGATGTTGGTACTGACACCGCGATAGCCGCGAAACTCGCCCTTGCTGTCGAAGATCGGAACCGCACCAGAGGAGATCCAGCGCGGGGCACCGTCTTGTTCGTGGACCGAGAGCAAACCCTTAAAAGGTTGCCTCTTCGCCAGAGACTCGCGGATTTCGCTATCGTCTTTGTCAAAAGCATCCCAAACCGAACTGCCGATGAACGCAGTAAATGGCTCCGAGAAATAGGTAAACGTGTAGGTTTCGTCAAACTCCCAGAGCCAGTCGCTGCCCGCAGCCGTGTAGTCCGAAAGCCGACGTTCACTCAACGCCAATTCTTCGAACCGGGTGAAGATGGTGCGTCCCAGCCTGGTCAATCCGAAGACAACGGAGCCGACACAGGTCAGTGTAATCAACCAATAGGTAGCAAGTAGCAGGTCTGCGCCGAGCTGGGCTTCAGACTCGAGGACCGCCGGTAACAGGTGTCGGACGATCAGGTCGATCGCGTGGAACGACGCGATGACTCCCAGGCCGGCGATGATGGCAAAAAAACCTGTGCGTAATGCCGCATCGTTGGTGCGCCGCCAGCTGGTGAATAAAAATTTCAGCCCATAGCCCACCGTGCCGATGATGGCGATGTCGGTGACGGTCATGATCGTAACGGAATTCCAGATCATGACGATATGCAGGTCGAGGCAAGCTTCAGCGAAATTTTCCCTGGATGACCCGCCTAAGTGTAGTTCGCATCGGCGAATTCGCCATGTAAGCAGGTTTGGGCGTGCTTCACGGAGCTTTGCAAGGTAGGCATAATCCCGCGTTCCAACCACAACGGGGATTGAGATGTCGGATCTGCAAAATGCATACGAGTCGATGACGGCGCGTATCGGGGAAGAAAAGCCGGCGACGGACTGGTTTGAGTTGACTCAAGAGCGGATAAACGATTTCGCGGATGTCACGCTGGATCACCAATGGATTCATATTGACGAAGAACGTGCCAAGGCGGGCCCGTTTGGTACCACCATCGCCCACGGCCAGTTGACGCTTTCCATCATGAGTCACTTACCCGGTGGAGGTTCTATCGGGATACCGCAGTTGCCTGGGCAGAAATTGACGATCAACTATGGGTTTGACCGAGTAAGGTTCCCCAGCCCCGTGCCCGTGGGCGCGATGATTCGCACCACATCCACACTGAAGCGGGTGGAGATCAAAGGCGAGATGATCGAAACGATGAACGAAGTTGTGCTCGAGGTGCAGGGGTCCGAGAAGCCGGCAATCGTGGCGGAAAGTCTGGCGCGGTTGGTTTTTTAGGTGGGTGATCAATTGTTCGATCTGACCGGCAAGGTAGCGGTGCTGACGGGTGCTTCCAAGGGCATGGGCAAGGCTTTGGCGGAAGGGCTTGCGATGGCGGGTGCTCAGGTAGTCGTCTCCAGTCGCAAGATCGATGCCTGCGAGGTGACTGCGGCAGCTATCAATGAACTCTGTGGGGCAGAACGGGCGATTTCCGTCGCCTGCAACATCGGCTACAAGGAGCAGTTGCAGAATCTCGTGGATGTTACCCACGATCGATTGGGGTCGATCGACATCCTTGTCTGCAACGCGGGGGTAAATCCGTTTTTCGGTCCGTCCGCCGAGATTCCAGATTCTGCGTTTGACAAGACCATGAACTGCAACGTCAGGTCCAACCACTGGCTTTGTCATATGGTGCTGCCAGATATGGTTGCGAGACGCGATGGGGTGATTGTGGTCACCTCCTCGAATGGCGGGTTCATGCCTTCCACTCATCTGGGCGCGTATGCGATCTCAAAGGCGGCGGACCTGGCGTTGGTGCGCAATCTTGCCGCGGAGTATGGGCCGTTTAACATACGAGTAAACGCTCTGTGTCCGGGGCTGTTCAAAACAGATTTTTCCGCTGCCCTCTGGCAGGAAGACGGCAAGGAAAAACCAGCGGACCATATTACCTTGCAACGATTTGGTGACCCGGAAGAGCTCAGAGGTGTGATGGTTTTCCTGGCCTCGAGGGCGGCAAGTTATATGACCGGACAGGCGCTGATCATCGATGGTGGCCAGGTTATGGTTCGCTAGTGTCCGATCCTGCCAATATGGATATTCGACTCTACGAAGAAGCTCGCGATCTCAATGCGGTGAAACGTATCTGGTACGAGATCGGCTGGATCGAAAACGCCGAAGACGCAAAATATCTCCGAGATGTCCTTCGAGTTGGCAAGAGCCTCGTTGCGATGATTGATGACGAAGCCGAATGCCTGGTACATACCGTTCCCGGGCAGATACGCTGTATCGACGAAGATCTCGACATGTGCGCGATAGTTGCGGTGACGACCAGTCGCAGGGCTCGAAAAAAGGGATTTGCGCAAGCGCTGACCGCACGCCAACTTGCCAATGGTGCTCGAGACGGCGCGGCGATTGCCGTACTCGGAATTTTCGACCAGGGATTCTACGATCTGCTTGGGTTTGGTACTGGCAGTTATGAACATCAGGTGAGCTTCGATCCTGCAACTTTGCTCATTGATCGATCGTTTCGCACCCCTTCGCGATTGACTAAGGCAAACTGGCGAGAGATTCATGGTGCGATGACACGCAGGTTGCGCGCTCATGGCGGCTGTGTGCTGCACCCACCCGAGATCATGAAGGCTGAACTTGCCTGGACGGACAACGGTTTTGGACTCGGTTATTATGATGGCAAGGAACTCAGCCACTTCTTCTGGTGCGAGGCAAAAAGTGAAAATGGGCCGTATCATATCGCGGGTATGGCTTATCGCAATGGCGATGAATTGCTTGAACTGCTTGCGCTGCTGAAAACGTTCGGGGATCAAATTTCCTCGGTGGTGTTGATGGAACCACCGGAATTGCAATTACAGTTGTTGCTGAAACAGCCTTTTCGAAATCGTCGTAATACCAAGGGTTCGAAACATGAAAACATTCATCGGTCTTTTGCGTGGTGGCAACTGCGGATGATCAACGTAGCAGCGTGTGTAGCCAAACGCCATTGGCATGGCCCGGAGGTTCGGTTCAACCTCGACTTGACCGACCCGGTTGAACCGTTCCTGGTGGAAGATCATTGGCAAGGTGTGGGTGGTGACTACGTAGTTACGTTTGGCGAGACGTCAAACGCCACTCCTGGATCAGAAACAGGTTTGCCTACATTATGTGCAAGCGTCAATGCGTTCAGCCGTTTGCTGTTTGGAATTGTCAGTGCCTCCAGCGCCACACTGACAGACGGCGTAACGGCTCCCGACAACCTTCTCAAGGCGCTTGATGCTGCTTTGGTTTCTCCATCAGCCAAGCTCACGTGGGACTTTTGAGCGAACGCTTCGTCATCGACACGATACCGGTAGAGGTTCGCCGCAACAATCGCCGTCGGACCAGAATCGGCATGGTGTTCGATCCTTCGGGTTACGTCATCATGGATGCGCCCATGGATACCAGCGAAGCGGAAATTCGCTCGATAGTCAGCGAACATTACCGCTGGCTCCGTTACCGCCTGACCAAGGTGCAGGAGGCTTATGAAAACTTCCCGACGCTCCATTACGAAAATGGCGAGATCGTCCACTATCTTGGGGCTGCTTTCGTGTTGTGCGTGAAGAGCGGCCCCGAAAAAAGCATCGTTTGTGATGAATCCCGTAACGACCAGTTGCCTTTGTTTTCGTATCTGCCTCGTGGCGAGTTGAGGTTGACGCTCGCGGCGACAGATTCTGGTTCTATTCGAGACGCACTCAACGGCTGGTTTCGAGAACGCGCACAAGCCGTGTTTGCCGAACGGCTTGAACGTTGGGTGAGCTTGCCATGGCTTGATAACGGCCTGCCTGCGTGGAGCCACTCGTTCATGCGCAGCCAATGGGGAAGTTGCAGCACCAACGGTAAGATTTCGCTCAACACTCACCTGATCAAGACGCCTATCGAGTTGCTCGACTACGTGTTGTTGCATGAACTCTGTCATCTCAAACATCATAATCACGGCAAGCGTTTCTACTCGCTGATGAGTTTTCACATGCCGGATTGGGAGTCGCGGCGCAAACATCTCAACCGCTATCTACCCGTTCTTGTGCAGGATTGATGAACGAATCGATTACAAGCCTGGTTCAGTTAGGCTGGGGTCCGTTTTTCCAACAACAATTGACGCTGGAAGATCTGGAGACTTACCAACCTGCTCGAGTGTTCGAGGTGCAGCGAACCGGTTTGACGTTGCTCCATGAAGGTGGGGAGAGCATCGTCTCCTTGGGTGGCAGATGGTTTCAACTTGAAGCTGAACAACGCCCCACAGTCGGTGACTGGGTATTGCTGAACCGTGCCTCGAACAGCCTGGAGCGCGTGTTGGAGCGCAAAAGTATACTCAAACGGTTAGCCGCGGGTAGTGACAACGAGATACAGCTCATCGGTGCCAACGTCGATACGATGTTTCTAGTCAGCTCCTGTAACGACGAGTTCAATCTGAGCCGTATTGAGCGTTATTTGTCGCTCGCGTACGACGCCGGTGTTCAGCCGGTGATCGTGCTGACCAAAGCCGACCTCTGTGACGGTGGCGAAAGTTACGTTGCCGAGGTCAGGCGCTTGAAGGACG
>SMVB01111091.1_pt1 | contig 12711 bp, 7 predicted proteins | sample 2456461 | NCBI WGS metagenome assembly SMVB01 (sample SAMN11095934, study PRJNA526329) | marine sediment metagenome | biome: Marine sediment; feature: Surficial sediment; material: Deep marine sediment; isolation source: Hadal surficial sediment | place: Pacific Ocean | collected 2014-05 | depth 0-1...
TCTTGACTTTTATGCGATTTTTATTTATTATGGATGCCGAATAAGGGGCCGTAGCTCAGTTTGGGAGAGCGCATGACTGGCAGTCATGAGGTCGAGGGTTCGATCCCCTTCGGCTCCACTAAATAAAATCAAGTAATTAGTTGATATAAAGGGACATAGCTTCGGTTGTGTCCCTTCTCTATTTCACGCTATGTTACTCTATTTTACCCTCTGTTTCGCTATTAAATGTAGCTAATCTTGACAACGAATTTTAAAAAACAATGGGCATGAATTCACCGGAATATATCTGAAACCTTTTTAAAAATCAATAAAAAGTTCTTAATCCTATTACCATTTCTACTTTTGATGGTTTATTAAATTATCACTTGACTGGGGAAAACTCCAGAGCGTGGTTGCCAAGCACATGGTGTCTTTATGTTTGCCTCTACAGTACCCGAGGTTCCATTGTAAGCCACTTTATTGAGAGGATGGTGCAATCTTTTCTCGGTGTGTCTTCCGTCCTACTCCTTTTCGTAGACCCGCCAGCCGAAATCCTTGACAGTTAAATCTTTCTCGCTTATCTTCCTTAATTCTCCTTTCAATTCATACTTCTGATACTATGGTCGGCAAAACAATCTCACATTACAAAATCCTTGAAAAACTAGGGGAAGGTGGAATGGGAGTGGTGTACAAAGCCCTTGACATCAAGCTCAAACGAACGGTTGCACTCAAATTTTTACCGCCCTCGCTAACGAAAGATGTTGCAGCTAACGAACGATTCATGAATGAAGCGCAAACTGCATCCTCCCTCGACCACGCTAATCTCTGCACAATATTTGAAATCGATGAAACAGCCGGAAAGGAGCTCTTTATCTGCATGGCTTCATACGACGGTGAAACCCTCAAGGATAAACTTAAACAAGGACCTCTTGAAATAAATGAAGCCATTGATTATGCGATTCAAATTGCTACTGGATTATCGAGAGCCCACGAAGCGGACATCATTCACCGGGATATTAAACCGTCAAATATTATTATTACCAAACGTGGTGAGGTGAAAATCATCGATTTCGGTTTAGCTAAATTAATTGGTCAGACTGAAATTACAAAGTCCGGGACAATTTTAGGTACATTCGCCTATATCTCACCGGAACAGATACGTGGAGAAAACGTTGACCACCGCACCGACGTCTGGGCACTCGGAACCATCTTATATGAAATCCTGACCGGGACACAGCCTTTTGAGAGTGAGTTCGAATTCACAATCCTTTACCTGATTTTGAACGAACATCCGCCGCCACTGCAGGGGCTTCGTGAAGGTATTCCGGAACAATTGCGGAGTGTTGTTTTTAAATTGCTTGAAAAATCTCTACCGCAAAGATACCAAACCTGCACCGCACTCATAAAAGACCTCAAAAGAATTGCTGAAAACCCCGGATCTTACAGCAAAAGCAGACCCCCAAACATCCAGCATCACAAAGTCAAAAAAGATTCGGACTCCCAACAAAAAAAAGTCGAGTCACTGGCAGTTCTCCCTTTCAGCAACCCTTCAGGCAATGATGAAATTGAATACCTGAGCGAGGGTATCACAGAAAGCTTAATTAGGAACCTCTCTCAATTTTCGAATTTCAAAGTTATTTCAAGGACATCTGTATTTCATTATGAAGGCCAGCAGATTGAGATTCAAAAGATTGCCCGTGAACTGAACGTGAATAAATTATTGTTGGGGTGGGTCAGTCAGCGATCGGATAATATCTCAATTGGAGTTGAATTGGTTGAGGGCAGTGATAGTAGTCAGATTTGGGGAGAGCAATATACCAAAAAGCTTACTAATGTGGTTAAAATCCAGGAAGAAGTTGTAAAAGATATTTCAGCAAAACTCAAACTGAAGCTGACTAGAAATGAAAAAAAACACCTTGCGAGACAGTATGAAGTTGACAACGAAGCATATCAATTATTTCTGAAAGGACGTTATCACTGGAATAAACGCACTGTGGACAGTTTCAAGCAAAGCATCTCTTTCTACAATCAAGCCATCGAAAAAGACCCTACCTACGCATTAGCGTATAGTGGCCTTTCAGATTCTTATGCTCTGATTGGAATTTACGGATACCTGCCGGCGAACGATGTGTGGCCAAAAGCCAAGGCTGCCGCGCTCAAAGCAATGGAAATCGACCCGGACATGGCGGAAGCCCACAACGCGCTTGGCGCCGTAGAATCGTCCTACGAATGGAATTGGGCCAAGGCAGAAAAAGCATTCCAACATTCAATTGCCCTGAACCCTAATTACGCCATTGCCCATCAATGGTATGCCGGTCAACTGCGCATTCTTGGCAAATTTGATGATGCACAAAAAGAAATTCATAGGGCTCAGGAACTTGACCCCTTATCTTTGCAGATTAGCACGGATGTCGGCAGACTTCACTATTATGCCCGAGAGAACGATTTGGCAGTAAGGGAATATCAAAAAGTTCTTGAGTTAGATCCATACTTTTACCCGGCACATCTCTGGCTCGGCCTCGCCTTACTGGAAAAATGTGACTTTAGTGCAGCCATTGAATCATTACAAACCGCCCTGACTTTATCTGGCGATTATGCTGCTGTCACTGCGGTTTTAGGATACGCATTTGGAATCTCCGGCAAGAGAACGCAAGCGCAAAAAATTATGAAGGAGTTGAAAAACAGAGCAAAAAACGAATATATCTCCGCGGCGTATTTTGCCTGGGTGCACGTGGGCTTGAACGAATTGGACGCTGCATTTCAGCATTTTGATAGAGCTTTTGAGGAGCGATCCTGGTGGGTCGTTTACTTGAAGATCTGGCCAGCTCCTGAAGAAATGACCCGCGACGCCCGGTACACCAAACTCCTGAAAAAACTGGGTTTGCCTGTTTGAAAAAACGCCTACAGAAACTATGAAACCTGCCGCCAAAAAGAAATCTACCAAGCCGCAAAATGATACCCTCCGTTTGATGGAGGAAAAGCTGCATGATTTTGAAGCGCTAAATTCAGCCCTTTCAAGAATCTTGTCAACAATGCAAGTCGAGGAAACACTTAAACACATTATCCGTTCAGCGATTAAACTTTGTCAGGCTGACCAGGGCTCTATCTTAATCATCCGGGCCGGGCAAGTTCAGGAAGGGGAAACGCTTATTCGTGAAGGTGGTTCAAAAGAAGAAAAACTGGATGAGTATATGAACCGACTCCTGGCCGGCTGGTGTTTTGTACATAAAGAACCGTTACTTACAAACGACCTGGGCAAAACATTCAGCAAAGAGAACATACTTGATAAGTATCAAGATATCTGCTCGGCTATCTCTATTCCTCTCAAATTAGACGAGGAAATTATAGGTGTCGTGAACCTCATCTCCCAAAATAAGAACCACCTTTTTAGTGCACGGGAACTCCGGATAATGGAGCAGCTAAGCTCAACCTGCGCCCAATTCATTCAGAATGCACAAAAACATGAAGCTCTGCTCGTAGAGACGCATAATCTTAAAAAAGCAGTCTCTGAAAAATACGCGTACGAGGGTATTATCGGTCAAAGCCCTGTGATGAAAAAAGTATTCTCGATTTTGGACCGCATCATTCCCACTGATGCCAGAGTTCTTATTAACGGGGAAAGCGGCACTGGTAAAGAGCTCATTGCAAGAGTGATTCATTACAACGGTCCCAGAAAAGATGCCCCATTTGTAGCTGTTGACTGCGGCGCACTGCCGGCGAATCTGTTGGAAAGCGAGCTGTTTGGATATGTTAAAGGTGCCTTTACGGGCGCGGACAAAAACAGAACCGGCCTCTTTCAAGAAGCAGATGGCGGTACGTTATTTCTGGATGAGATTGTAAATATGCCAGTCGAAGTACAATCAAAATTGCTGCGTGCCATTCAAGAAAACGAGATACGTCCGCTGGGCTCTTCCCAAACAATTAAGATCGATGTCAGAATTATTTCTGCCGCCAATGCAAATTTACCAGAGCAGATTCAAGCCGGAAAGTTTCGCCAGGATCTGTTTTTCCGGCTCAATGTAGTTAATGTTGACCTCCCCCCTTTGCGCAAAAGGAGCGAAGACATCCCCGTTCTCGCCAGGCATTTTCTCAGCTTGATGAACCAAAGATACCAAAAACAGATTAAGGGCTTTCAGGACGGTACTCTGCTGACCTTTGGCTCTTACTCCTGGCCGGGAAACATCCGGGAAATGGAACACGCTATTGAACAGGCCGTTGTGCTCTGTACCACCAAATACCTGAACAAAAAAGATTTTGCCCTGTTACAAAACTTAACGGCCGTGTCGGATCAGCTTTTCGAACCACGTCCCTTAAAAGAAGCTCTGGACGATTTTAAAAAGCGTTACATCCACGGACTTCTGAAGCAAACGGGGGGCAATCAATCTAAAACCGCCAGGATTTTGAAAATTCAAAGGACCTACCTCAACCGTTTACTCAAAGAACTCTCTTCATAAACATTTTCCACAGGCCACGCACTCAATTACCCCTCCACCCGAGCCCGCAGTATGTCTTCTTTTCCAGACAGGTGTACACTAAAAGATAACTTTGCATCGTTTCTTTAAAGTCTTAAGGACTTCACATTCTTACTGTTTCTATTTGGTTTATGAAAAATAAGTCTTCTGGCATCTAATTTGCATTAAGCAGGGTTAGCTGTTCAATGAGGTCATTATGACGGTGTTTTGCCACCGTCGAAGTCGAAGGGACCGTTAACTATGTCGAGGTCAGTCGGCCAAGCTCAATTCGTTCGAGATGATCAAGTAATTATGTCAAAAATCCATCTTATGTTTCGGATTTTAGGCCGTTCATTTATAGTGTTGAATGCCAAACGGGAGAAGAAGATGACAAGTCTTACGGTTGAAGAGACCAAATGTGCAAATGCCCCGCTGATCTATCCGAGTCGTTCGCTTCTGGGGGCACTTTTGGAGCTAATCAAAGATCCTCTCCAGTTTTTCAAAAAGGTCTCAGAAATGGGTGATTTGGTGCACGTACGCTTTGGTTTGCAATGGTACGTATTCGCGTACCACCCGGATTTTTACAAAAAGATGCTTGTCGACGATGTTGCAGCCTATTCCAAACAGACGCGTGGTTATCAAGTACTGCGCTGGCTTCTTGGTCGCGGACTTGTAACCAGTGAGGGAGCATTTTGGAGACGTCAACGGCGTATTTTGCAGCCGTGCTTTCGGCACGATCGCTTGGCGGGCTTTGCGCACATTATGGTGCAAGCCGCTTCAGATTTGGCGGATAGTTGGAGCGAGATCGCTCAAGAGGAGCGCGCGTTGGACGTTGCGAAGGCGATGAATCGGCTGACGCTAAAGGTGGTGGGCATTACCCTGTTGAGTCGCGATATTAGCACCCAGTCGGATGCGATTGGGGAGTCGCTGTCCAAACTGCTGGAATTTTGTTGCATTGCTACACGGCGCCCGCTCTGGATGTCGCTGGTTCCAACCCAGAGAAACTTCACTGCCTGGAAGGCGCGGTGGCAACTCAACCGCGTGGTGAAAAAGATCATCATCCAGCGGCGTAAATTGCCGCCCTGCGATGATTTGTTGCAAATGCTGTTGGATTCCAAAGACCCACAGACTGGCGAGCGCATGAGTGACGAGCAAATACGAGACGAAGTGATGACTCTTTTTCTCGCCGGACACGAAACCACGGCGAATACTCTCAGTTGGTGTTTTTATTTGCTCAGTTTTCACCCGGAGGTCAGAGAAAAGCTAAGGGCTGAACTTGATCTCGTGTGTGGCGAGCGAACGCCCATCCTGTCGGATGTAAGTGAACTTCAATACCTGCAGTGCATTATTAAGGAGACGCTGCGTTTGTTTCCGCCAATATGGCTGCTGCCCCGCCGGGCGGAAAAGGATCAAGAGTGGCGAGGCCACAAGATAAAAAAAGGTACCATCGTGTATGCCGTACCCTACTTTGTGCACCGGGATCCCCGGTTTTGGGATACGCCCCAGCGTTTTGACCCGGAGCGATTTCTGCCGGGAAGGATCGAGTCCATCCCCAAATTTGCTTACTTGCCGTTTAGTGCGGGGCAGCGCAAGTGCATTGGGGATGGTTTTGCGATGATGGAAGCCACACTTATTTTGGCTACGTTGTTATCCAAGTTTGATTTAAGCTTGGAAATGGGGCATCGGGTGGATTTGCTACCTGCGGTAACGTTGAGGCCCAAGACTGGCTTGATCATGAGAGTGCGGGAACGTTCAAGGTGAAGCTCCGGACCTTACGTGAGGGTGATTCGCAAACTGCCCGTGCCTATCGCGTAGCTGCTGAGACCACCGAACTAGTGACTTGGACACGCCTGATGAAGGGACAGAGAGGACAACATGCCAGTTTGGGTGAGCACCTTCCAATGAGACACCAGAGCGAGGCTAGATTGACGCGGCCATTCTCGCCATTGGCCCAGCTGCTCGGTATGCTCAAGAGCAACGGCGGCGTTGATGCGCGGCGGTTACCCATGCTGGTCGCATATCTTGCGCGGTACTCGCTGCTCGAGCCGCTGCGGTTGTTCGAAAGAGCCCGCATCGACGACGCGGTTCGACGCCACAATCTCGACCACCACCCATTGTTCATCCTGGGCTATTGGCGCTGCGGCACGACGTATCTACAGGGTCTGTTGCGGCTCGATCCGAATCTCGCAACCAGCACGCTGTTTAGGAGCCTCTTTGCCGATGTTTTCTACAGCACCGAGTCCTGGCTAAAGCCCGCGCTCAATGTGGTGTGCAAGGCGCTGCGCTTGCAATACGGGATTCAACGCTCGGCGTTGGACTGGGACCTGCCAGCGGAGACCGATGTGGCCCTGTGCAGCTCATTCTCGCCGCACAGCTACACGTGGGGCCACGTCTTTCCTAAGGCTTTTCGCAAATGGGGCCAACGACTGATCTGGCGCCCGGACGCGCAAGCTGTCGATGCATGGCTCGAGGATCAGGACTACTACCTGCGCAAATTGTCGCTTGCCAATGGCGGCAAGCGCCTGGTCATCAAATCGCCGGGAGACACGGCGCGTGTCGCCCACCTGGCACGCAAGTATCCGCAAGCCCGCTTCGTCTACATTCATCGCGATCCCATCGCCGTGTTTCATTCCAATCGATACTTGTGGAGCGTCATCCAGCGCGAAGTCAGTCTTAACGGGATTTCCGAGGAGCAATGCACGGACCTCATCATCGAGAGTTACAAGCAGATCCTGTCAGCCTATCTCGAGCAGCGAGCCAGCATCCCGGCCTCGCAGCTCATTGAAATCCGCTACGAGGCACTGCGGGACAACCCGGCCGATACGCTTCGTCAGATATATCGAACCTTGGACTTGGGCGAAGTCCCGCATCAGGCGCTGTCGACTTTCGTCAAGTCAAACGCCACGTACAAACCACAACGCTACCCCTTGGACCCGGCGCTTGAAGCCAGGTTGCGCGAGGAGTGGGCCTTTGCGCTTGACGCTTGGCCCTCTGTGGCCAATCCAGTCAACTCGGTAAATGCAGTAGCAGTAAGGAGTGCATGATGACTAGCAAATCTATCCTAACCGACCTCGACACCTGGGCGGAACGCGTACCAAACAAGACACTCTACGCGTTCCTCGACAAGAATGGTGACACCACAGACTCCCTCACCTACCGCCAGTTCGTCCAACGAACTATCGACATCGCCGGCCATATCCAGCGTGGTTATAAGCTCAAACCAGGTCAGCGCGTGCTGTTGGCCTATCCGCCCGGGGTCGAGCTGATATGCGCATTCTTTGCTTGCGTTCGCCTCGGCCTGATTCCCGTGCCAGTGTATCCACCTCTGGCGAGCAGCTTTGAGTCCGGCCTTTACAAGATGAATTTCATCGCGCGCGATTGCCAGGCTTCAGCGATACTGACGCAACGGTCTTGTTATTGGGCGATTAAGGTAAACAAGGCTCGGACTCGCATCGCCACGTTTTCGTTCAAGCGAGACTACGTCGGCAAGCTAAAGTGGATCGTGACCGACCAGGCCGAGTCGCACAAACCGCACGAGATTACAACGGCCCATTCGGACATCGTCTTTCTCCAATACACATCAGGTTCGACCCACGACCCCAAGGGCGTCATGGTGACCCATGACAACCTCTTGAGCAACTGCGACGTCACCGTCGACCACCACCTGCCCATCGGTGTGTCGTGGTTGCCGCAATATCACGACATGGGTCTCATCGGTTACTACATCTTCTTTGCCCTCAAGGGTGGTACCACCTATGGGTTCTCGCCCCTCGATTTCATTCAGCGTCCAGCGCTGTGGCTTGAAACCATCAGTCGCTATCGCGGCACTGCATCGTCCGCGCCAAACTTTGCCTATGCCTACTGCCTGCGACCAAACAAGATTCCCGAGGAAACGCTTGGTAACCTCGACCTAAGTTCGCTTCGCTTTCTCATGACCGCGGCTGAACCGGTTCAGCCAGCCACGTACCTCGCGTTTCTCGACAAATTCAAACCGCAGGGGCTCAACCCTACGGCCTTCTTCTCTGCGTACGGATTGGCCGAGTACACGCTTGCGGTGTCCAACTATGGCCGAACGATTTCCGCGTTTGACAAGCAGCACATGGCTGAAAACAAAGTCACCCCAGTGACTGAGGCTGGCAGCGGGGAAGACACGACCAGCCTGGTGAGCTGCGGCCCGCCATTGCCTGGCACGGAAGTAAGGATTGTAGACACTGCGGACGTACCGCACGAGGTCGCACCCGGCAAAGTGGGCGAGATATGGATCACAGGTCCGAGCAAATGCCGCGGGTATTGGGGCCGCCCTGAGCTCAGCGCGCAAACCTTCGAGGCTAAACTCGCGGGTGACGACGAGAAGACTTGGCTACGCAGTGGTGATCTAGGATTCGTCCGCGACGACGAGGTCTATATATGTGGTCGAATCAAAGACGCGATTATCATTCGAGGCCTGAACTACTATCCCCACGATGTCGAAATTTTAGTCGAGGACGACCCGGCCATCCGCAAGGGATGTGTGGCAGCGTTCGCTTGGCCAGTCGGTGACGTGGAACAATTAGTCGTCGTCGCGGAGCTCAAAAATCCCAAGCGCGTGCCTGAAGCCGTCGCCATCAACCAGCGTATTTTTCAACGACTCGGCATCAAGGTCGACAGATTCGTGTACATTCCTGCGCGCACGATTTCCAAAACCAGCTCGGGCAAGTTGCGGCGCTTCCAGGTGCGCGAGTCTTGGATCGATGGCTCGCTAGATGTTATCGGTCAAGCCAACGCCTGCGAGCCGCTGGTGACGGAGGTAGCGGCCACCGAACCGGAAACCGCTGTCAGCGCAATATTCCGCAAACACGGCCTGTCAGGTGACGAGCGCGCAGTACCCTGGGACGCGGGTATTGACTCGCTCGGATTGGTGGATCTGGCATGCGATGTGGAGGGAACCCTCGAAACACTGGGCCACGGCGACTTGGCCAAACTGGTCGACCTGCGCTTGCTGCAAAAGATAGAGATTGCAGAGCTCTCGAATCTACTCAACGGGCTGCTCCGCGGCGACGATGGCGCCGCACAACGGTTCAGAACCGTGCTTGCCGGCCTCGAACGCGAGCGTCAGGAGATCGAACAAGCGAGCATGCGTGAGGATGCCAAGCTCGTCCTCGACCCCGAGATGTTCCGCGGCCGCGCATTGCAGGTCCACGGCGGCAAGCAATGCGTCCTGCTTACCGGCGGCACCGGCTTTTTTGGTCCATTCCTGCTCAAGAGCCTGCTCGAGCAGTGCGACGGCGACATCTATGTGCTGGTGCGAGCCAACAACGCGGAAGATGGTTGGACCCGAATATGCGAAGGACTCGACACGCTTGACGCAAGCGAAAGCGAAAACCGCACGTGGGAGCGCCGGGTTCACCCTATATGCGGCGACCTGGCTAAGCACAACTTTGGGCTATCCGATGCCGACTGGAAGCTCCTGGTCGACAAGGTCAACGTCATCTACCACAATGGCGCGCTGGTTAACTATCTACTCGACTATGCGGCGATGCGTGACGTGAATGTGGGAGGCACCAATGAGATCATTCGTTTCGCTCTCCAGGGTCGGGCGAAGACGCTCAACTACATCTCGACAACGTTCGTGTTCGGCTGGTCGGTCAAAGATACGCTATTCGAACAGGACACCAATGAAGACCTAGACTTGCTGGATTTTGGCTACAGCCAAACCAAGTGGGTGGCAGAGCAGCTCGTACTCGAGGCGATGCGTCGCGGGTTGCAGGCACGCATTTTCAGGCCGGCCCTGATCACGCCACCGGTAAACGGCGGAGGCCTCAACTTCGATATTTCGATCCGACTATTGGCCTTCATGCTCAAGCACGGAATCAGTACCACCTCGCAGAATCAGGTGAGTTTTTCTCCGGCGGATGTGGTCGCCGACAATATCGTAGCGATCTCCAATGACTCGAAAAGCGTCGGCAACACCTATCACGTCACGCGCGACTCCTATTCCAACATGGGCCACATCACAAGCATCCTCGCTGACCTGACTAGTTGCGAATTTACAGATCTAACCCTTGATGATTTCGTGCCGGAAGTGATTGACAAGTGCGGCAAGGACGACCTGCTGTTTCCCCTGCTCAGTTTCTTCACCCGGTCGATTACAAACATCACGTCGATGGAATTCAAGCGCTATGACAACAGCAACTATCAGCAGGCTCGCAGCCGAGTCTCCGCCGCGCGGAAAGACCCGCCATTGGAAGACGTTGTTCTAGGCATTCTGCGCTTTATGCAACGCCAGGGTATTGCACACGGGGCAGGGGGACATGATGGGAGGCAAGTCAAAACGTGAGGAACTTACTGACAGGGACCATTACCAACGCGCCGCATATACCGCGTGGCGCTGCGTTTCTGGATTCCGGGGATATGATCCGCAATCCGGTACATGTCTTCGAGAAGTATCGTGCCCGGCTCGGCCCGACATTCACCTTCCACTTTGGCGGCGCGCAGCGGGCAATTGTGTCTACCGAGCCGGATTTCATTCAGCATGTGCTGCAGAAGAACCAGACCAACTACAAGAAGTCCGATATTCAAGTAAAGCGCATGGGCGAATTCCAGGGCCAAGGCTTGCTGAACAGCCACGGCCAGCACTGGCTGCGGCAGCGGCGCTTTGTCGCGCAGAGTTTTCTGCGTGACCGCTTAGCAAAACGTGTTCCAGCTCAGCGGCGAGTGCTGGAGCAATCGATGAGCCACTTCGTTCGCCAAGTTGAACATGGGCCGGTCGACGTGTACCAGCAAATGGTCCGTTTTACCCTGCGCATTGTCGGTGGTTCGCTGTTTGGCAAAGAGTTAGAGGATGAAGAGCTCGAACAGCTGGCCCTTGCAATCTCGAAGATCCAAGGTTTTATCGTTCGCCAGATTGTACAGCCCTACAAGATCCCTGGTTTCGGATCTCCGGTCAATCTGCCCACTATCAGCAAATACGGATAGACGCGGACAAGATCGTCAGAGCATACGTCAAAGCCCGAGCCCGCCGAGTACAACATGGCGGCGACGACGGCGATGTGCTTCAGTTCATGCTGGAGACGCCGTACAGCGACACCGGCGAGAAGATGGACCACGAACAGGTCTTGACCGAGATTCTCCAGCTGCTGGTTGCGGGCAACGAAACCTCGTCCACTGCGTTGGCTTGGGCGTTCTACTTGCTCGCGCGACACCCGAAATACATCGGCAAGATTCGGCAGGAGATAACGCAGACCTTCGGCGATGGGCCGGTCGACTTTGACGGGCTGCAACGTCTGCAGCTGACCACGCAGGTACTGAAAGAGTCCATGCGGATCTATCCGTCGTTCTGGATGATCGATCGAGTTGCCGTCGACGACGACGAAATCTGTGGCGTGCGAATTCCCGCAGGCGCCACGGTCATTCCGTACATCTACGGCACCCATCGAAACACCGATTTCTGGCAAGATCCCGAGACGTTCGACCCGAGTCGGTTTGAGCCTGCGCGCGCAAAGCAGCGCCATTCGTTTGCTCACATTCCCTTTGGCGGCGGGTCAAGAGTTTGCGTCGCGGCGAGGATGGCGATGACCCAGATGCTCATGATTTTGGTCGGCGTGGTCAGAAACTATGACTTCTCGCTGGCGACCGACGGACCGGTCGATATCGACCCCATGATGATCCTACGGCCCAACAAGGCGATGAACATGCGTTTCGTTCGCGTCTAGCGCTGTTTGCTCTTGGCGCTGCTTTCGCGAGTGCCCATCCTGCTTGTGGCTCCGGCGGTTGATCGACATGGGATCGACTCTGGTGTTCACGGCGAAAAGCACTGCAATCGCGCCGCGCCATAGATATCAGCACCGCACGTCGCATTGCCCTCGCCGCCCAAGGTTTCGGCCGCACGCATTTGGTTGCGCCCATTCGGGGCCTTTGCATCCCAGGTAGGACTCGAACCTACAATTTCAGTTCCAAATTACAGTTAGCAGGGTCGAAACCTGCACTGGCTACGGGGACATGAGTAAATTTATTCGCTGACTTTTTTCATGAATATCTCCTGAATAAACTTTATTTTAAAATGACTATCACTTTCGAAGTCAAACAATCGAGATCGTCCGTAATTACTCTATCATAAAAGTACAACATGTGCCAAAACATTCGAATTTGGATAAAGCAAATATTTTTCTGTAAATTGGTCAGAATATCCGATTATGTGTATTAGATTTTCAAATAAATTTTCCCAGTACTCCAATCTTCATGCATTTCTTGCAGTATCGCAGTAATCAGTCTTATGCAAGATGGCTCATTGGGGAAGATTGAA
>SMVB01302027.1_pt1 | contig 12711 bp, 6 predicted proteins | sample 2456461 | NCBI WGS metagenome assembly SMVB01 (sample SAMN11095934, study PRJNA526329) | marine sediment metagenome | biome: Marine sediment; feature: Surficial sediment; material: Deep marine sediment; isolation source: Hadal surficial sediment | place: Pacific Ocean | collected 2014-05 | depth 0-1...
CGTCAGGTAAAGGGGTGTCGTGTTGCTTGGTCATACTGTGTTCCACCGGATCAGGCCTGAAAATATACTGTTGTTCATCCCGATAGGATGGGTAACAGGCGCTTATTTATAAATATAGTTCAAGTATCAGATCAAAGCTGGATTACACAATGATGGTACGGAATTCTGCTCGGCAACCCTGGATAATTATTCTATATTAGAAAAACATGATATAAGAAATCCCTGAGTTATTCCAGCCTGACTATTCTTATACACAAAACTACGCCACGATGCGAAGAAATACCTGAAAGAAGTCAGCTATCAGCAACGTCTGTTGTACTGCACTCGCTTTTTAGAGCGCATTGAATCAAGCTACTGCGGATGACAAACATGACGGGTAGAGGACTACGACGATGAAAGCTATCGAGGTCAAGTTCAGCGACAGCATTATCCAGCATCCCGGGATCGCTTCAATTCCAGCATTACTGGAAGCCGCTCGAAGCATGAAATCCGAGGACGTGCTGCGCTGGGCCGGACAGGTGCCTGAATAGTGGACTACCTGCCTATATTTCTTGATGTTAAGGGCGTGCGTGCACTGGTGGTAGGCAATGGCACCATTGCCGCGCGCAAGGCCGACCTGCTGTTGCGTGCCGGCTGCAAGCTGACGGTGGTGGCGCCGGAACTCGGTGATGAACTTGCCCGGCTGGCAGATAGCCACAAATTCGAGCTCAAGACCGGCGATCTTGAAGCTGATGACCTTAATGGGTGCGTGCTTGTATTTGGCTGTTCGCAGGATGACGCGATTAATCAGAAGGTTTTCGACCTGGCCACCGCAGCCGGGATACTGGTCAATGTCAGTGACAAGACCGAGCAATGTCGTTTTATCATGCCGGCTGTTGTTGACCGCACGCCGTTATTGATCGCAATTTCAAGCGGGGGCACATCACCATTCCTGACCCGCATGCTCAAGGCCCGTTTTGAAACCACCATACCGGCGGCCTACGGTCGTCTGGCTGAATTTGCCGGTAGTTACCGTGACAAGATAAAGGCGCTGATCCCGAATTTGACCCGGCGGCGACGCTTCTGGGAAACCATGATTTCCGGACCGGTCGCCGAGCACCTGTTTTCCAGCCAGCTTGAACAGGCTGAAACATTGATGGATAGCTTGCTGGATGAGGCTGCAGTGACGGGTGATCAACCACCGGTTGGTGAAGTCTACCTGGTCGGTGCCGGTCCCGGTGACCCTGACTTGCTCACTTTCCGTGCGCTTCGCCTGATGCAACAGGCCGACGTGGTGCTATATGACCGTTTGATCGGTGAAGGAATACTAAACCTGGTACGGCGTGATGCGGAGCGAATTTATGTTGGCAAATTACCGAATGAACACGAGCTGCCACAGGAAGATATCAGTGACATGCTGATACGCCTTGCACAGGAAGGAAAACGTGTGCTGCGTCTGAAGGGTGGTGACCCGTTCATATTCGGGCGGGGCGGCGAGGAAATTGAGGCCCTGTCGGAAAACGGTATCGCGTTCCAGGTAATTCCCGGTGTTACCGCAGCCAGCGGTTGTGCATCTTATGCCGGTATACCATTAACCCATCGGGATCATGCCCAGAGTTGTGTGTTTGTCACCGGGCATGGAAAGGATGGCCAACTCAAGCTGAACTGGAAAAGCCTGATTCAACCCCGGCAGACAGTGGTGTTGTACATGGGTTTATCTTCCATCGCTGCCATTACCGGCGGGTTTATCGGCCACGGTGCAGATCCGGCAACACCGGCAGCTATCATTGAGAATGGAACCAGGGCAGGGCAACGGGTGGTTGTCGGGACGCTTGAGAATTTAACTGAGAAAACCGCACAAGCAGAAATCAAGAGTCCCGCGCTGATCATCATTGGTAGTGTGGTGACTTTGAGAGATAAATTATCCTGGTTTGCGGGTAAATTATAAGCATTAAATGGTGGGCACGGTGTGCCCACCCTACCTGCGCAACAATCAGATGCGTGATGGATTAATGTATTTAATTAAGGCGCGACCGGAGGACATGACTTCCGATTTTTCTTTCCTGAACGCCGGCGTTTGCCGGCGTCTTGCGGTTATTTATGGGCTTGTCGTGCCCACTTCAGTGTGTGAACCAGGCCGTAGCTTTTTGATTAGGCGCTGCTTTATGCGACCAACGAAATCATTGACATCCAGACCGATGACATACAGGGATGGCACCATCAACAAGGTGACGAAGAAGGCAAAGAACACACCAAATGCAAGTGCGACCACCACCGGTTGCAAGTAGGCGGCTTGCATTGAGCGCTCCAGCATCATCGGCATCAAACCGACGATGGTTGTGACCGAAGTCAGCAGAATTGGCCGGAAACGAACCACACCGGCTTCGATGATCGCTTCCCTGGCATTCATACCTTTGGCAATCAGCCGGTTGCAATAATCCATCAATATCAGGTTGTCATTGACCACCACTCCCGCCGCGGCTGCGATTCCAAAGTAACTATAGATGGCCATGGTCAGACCTAAAACCGTATGCCCGAAGATGGCGCCTACAAACGCATAGGGCATGGCCAGCAGGATCAACAGCGGTTGCCAGTAGCTGCGGAAGGCCACGGCGAGCATCGTGTACATGGCAAAGAATGCGATTAAATACAGGCCCATGACTTCTTCGATGAAGCGTTTCTCACCTTCTGCCTGGCCCACCGGACCGCGGATGATGCCCGGGTAGCGTTTTTCCCATTCGGGAAAGAAGTTTTCTTCCAGATCTTCCATGATATCGCCGCGAACTTCTTCTTTCAGGTCGGCGCTGATGCGGGCCGCACGATTGCCATTCCAACGCTGGATGCGTTTGATACCAGGTGCATACTCGAGATCTGCAACCGCCAGCAGTGGCAGTTCACGTCCATCATTGGTGCGTACCCGGAAGTTTTTCAAACTCTCAATGGAGCGTCTGGATTCCAGCGGGTAACGGACCATGACACGAACGTCCTGGCCATTACGAGGCAATCGTTGCACTTCTTCTCCAAAGTAGGCCTGGCGTACCTGGCGATTGACATCGGCCAAGGTCAGGCCCAGCTCTGCGGTGCCTGGTTTCATGGTCAGGCGAATTTCTTCGGAAGCGCCCTCCAGGTTGTTACGTATGTCATAAAGTGTTTCATAAGTACGCAACTGGGTTTCCAGGTCAGCCGTTGCAGCACGCAACATGTCGAGATCAGGATGTCGGATAGAGAGTTCGAATCCCGGGCCGTTGTTACCTCTGGTGTACTGGACAGTTACCTCTTTTGCATCGGGTATATCACCAATCAATTCGCGTAATCTGATCGAGGCTTCCTTGGCTGTCATGTCACGGACTTCCGCAGGCGCCAGCTTGACGATGGCCAGTACGCTGTCGCGACGTGAGCGCGTATACCAGTTCTCGATCAATTGACCTTCACCGTCGGTGCGCTGGTTGACTTCCTCTACCAGGGCCCGCTCAGCAGCCTGTAATTGCGCCAATACCTCAAGTGCCCGGCTGTAAGGCGCACCTTCCGGCATCACAACGTTGATAATGATCTCATCGGATTCAATCTCAGGCATAAAGCCCTTCTTGACCCAACCCGTTCCAAACAGACCAAAACCAACAACCAGTACACCCAGAAAAATACTGGTGGTCAGGTAGCGGTGATCAACTGCCCAGCCGCCAATCCTGCGGTAATCGTTGTGTGCAAAATAAATAATGCTATCCGCGATACGTTTCTGGAACTTGCCAAAGCCATGCAGGTTTTTCCGCGGCTTCATGTGGGCCAGGTGAGCGGGCAGGATCAACAGCGATTCAATCAAAGAGAATGACAGCGCCAGGATCACAACCCAGACGATATGACGGGTGAATTCCGAAGTGGAGCCACCCAGAAACAGCCACGGCAGGAAGGCGATGATGGTGGTTAATACACCAAAGATAACCGGTTTGGCCACCAGTTGGGCACCTGCAATGGATGCGTTAACACCGCCGCCAATGCGGTGGGCTTCACTATGGATGCCTTCGCCGACGACAATTGCATCATCCACCACGATGCCCAGTACCAGCAGAAAAGCGAAGGTTGACAGCATATTCAGTGATACGCCCACTGCAGGCAGCAAAACAAAGGCGCCGGCATATGCAGTTGCAATACCCACCGCCACCCAGAAAGCGACAATCGGTCTCAGGGTCAGCAGCAATATGATCATGACCAGTGCCAGGCCCATTACTGCGGAATTGCCGATGGTGCTCATGCGGCCTCTGAATTCGTCAGCCTTGTCGGTCCACAATGTCAATTTGACACCACTGGGCAAGTTTTCCCGTCGTTTAACAATCCATTCCCGCACAGACTCCGATGCGGTGACGATGTCCATGATCTCGGTGGTCATGATCATTAACAGAACCGTGGGTTCTCCGTTCAGCGTTGCGAGTATGGGGTTGTCTTCAAAGCCATCGATGACAGTGGCAACATCGCCGACCAGTATCGTGCCGCCCTCCGCCGTCGCGCGGATGATGATCTGGTTAAATTCTTCTTCTGTATTGGCCTGGCTGCGTACTTTGAGCTGGTAAGTCCCCACCTCGGTGCGCACGGTGCCTGCAGACTGGTTGATGGAAGTATTGTGGATGGCATCGGCAACTTCTGAAAAGCTGAGCTTGTAGCGTCTCAGGGCATCCTCGGAGACTTCGATAGAAACTTCTTCCTGTCGTGTGCCAAACAATTGCACGATGCTGATCGCCGGTAACTGGGCTACTTCACGTCTGAGTTTTTCCGCCAAACGTTTTAATTTACGTTCGCCAATATCGCCGTGCACGGCAATGCGCATGAATTCGTCCTGGTTCACCCACTGCTGAACCCGTGGTGGTTCAATATCGCTCGGGAATGAGGAAATTGAATCCACGCGAATTTTCACATCATTCATGAACTGGGTGAAGTCAACCTGTTGTTCGGCAAGGATATAAACTTCACCACGGCCTTCACTCGACGTGGAGCGAACCCACTCTATGGAATCCATATCCCTGACGGATTCTTCGATCCGTATAACAATTTGCTCTTCAACGTCCTGCGGTGAAGCGCCAGGCCATGAGACCAGGATTTGCAGGCCCGGGAAGCGGACCTGTGGATCCAGTTCGCGTTCCATCTTGGAAAAACCAATTGCGCCGGCTACAAAGATGCCCACCATGATCAGGTTTGCAGCTACAGAATTACGTGCCCACCAGGCAATCAGACCATTCATCTCTCAATCCCTCTGGCTTTGTACTTAGCTTTGTTGGTCGCGCGTAATGGCGCGGACTTCCATGCCGTCAACGGCTGCAGGAATGGTTGAAGTCACGACTTTTTCGCCAGGTTTTACACCATTTGTGACCAGCACAAACTCGTCGGATGTAGACAGCACATCAACCGTGCGAATCTCGAGTCGGTTGTCATCATTGATCACGTACACCTTGTCGGCGTTGCGTAAAGCCAGGCGTGGAAGCACCAATGCTGTCTGGCTGTGGACGCTGGCAATTTCGGCTTTGACAAACATGCCGACGGCCAGTGGCGCACCGCCATCAGAGCCGAGACCATAGGGGTCTTCGACTTCAGCGATGGCAAAAATCATACGTGTCCTCGAATCGACCGAGGCGTTGGTTCGTACAATTCGTCCAGTCCAGGTATGCTCCTGGGTGCCAACCTTGGCAGTGAACTGAACCACCGGGGCATTAAAGGCATCGGCCATAAAACCGATCGGCAGATTTAATTCTGCCAGTTGTACGTCGGTCAGAGGTAAACGTATTTCCACGGTTGCAGTTGAAAATACCCTTCCAAGATGGGTACCGGCAGACACGAATTGGCCAATACCGACGCTTTTCTCAACCACGCGTCCAAGAAAAGGTGCGCTGATTTCTGTACGGGCCACATTCAGCTCAGCCTCTTTCAGATCGGCTTGGGCAGCGAGTAAATTCGCTTCCGCTTCCATCACCTGCGGCTTGTTCAGTGCATAAGGTGTGGGTTCGCCACTGCTGCGTTTATCCAGCCAGTGTTCTTCCTTGATCTTGGCGTTGGCCAGTTCTCTTTGTACGGCGACCTGTGCCCCTGCTACCCGCGCCATGGCGCGAATGACGGCCAGTTTGTAATCGGTGTCATCGATCTTGACCAATGTCGCACCGGCGCCAAACTCTGCACCCTCGGCAAAGGACGGCGATATTGCCACGATGCGTCCGGACACCTGTGGAATCAGTTCAATTTCAATTTTGGGGCGGACCTCGCCCTGCGTATAAACTGAAATAGTGACGGTTTCTGACTTGACTTCGTCTACATATAAGGAGATCAGGCGTTGTGGTTCATCCTTTTTTTCCGGCTCTGGTCTCGCCGCACTCAAGGCTCCAACTACGGCAATACTTACTGCCAGTACTGCGACCGGTGCAATAACCTTAAATAATTTATTCACTGCAAATCCCTCGTTTTGTATTCCATCTAGCGCTGACGCCAATTTTTATGTACAAAAAATGGGCGGATGTTTTCGCATACGGATGTGAATCCTCACATCACCACGAACATCAGCCCTCTTACTCATTATATGTTTAGACGATCTTTTTATTGATTGGGTTACTTTATTTTTGTTATTTAACGACCCGTATGAGTGATCGGTTCATCAGGACAGGCGTATGAGACCATGAATTCAGGTTGAGCACATGGGCCATAAGTCAGTGTTGTAGGTCAGCAACACACCCAAGGTATGATCAAACTCAATCAGGATGCCACCAACCGTGTCGCCGCTGGGGTTCTGTTTATCCTTCCTGCTGGCGGTACAACTTCTCCAGGTATTCTGCATGCGGGTAAAAATTCTCCGCTTGCTCATCACTTGAAGCACGGGCGCGTTTCTGGGTCCTGACCGGAAGCCGCAATGAGCCCTTGGTGGGCTCCGGGAAACGACCCATACCGGCGAGCATGCAATACCACGATGTTCGCGGGTAAAGTTGTTGATTGATGTTTTCAAACAACACGCGGTCGATACTCTCGTTGTTATCCCAGGCTTCCAGAACGGTGGCAAGCTGTCTGGACATGTTGGGGTTGTCACGATTATCACGCCAGTAATCGGTGTCATCACGTGAATTCAGTTTGTAATGCAATTGCAGGTAATCGCGAATGCCATCGATGAAATCGTTGACCCGGCCGTTAAATTCCTGTTGGTGCCGATCGCTGAACTCACCCCGCTCAAAACACTCGGTAAAGCCTTCGATGGAGCTTTGGATAATATTGATCATCAGTGCTTCAAGTGGCTCGAGGAAGCCCTGCGACAGACCAATCGCCACACAATTATTTTTCCAGTGGTTTTCCAGCCTGCCGGGATTCCAATGCAGATGCAGCGCCTTGGCATCCTGTGCATCCTCACCCAGGTACTCGCGAAGCTCTGCTTCGGCATCTTCCTTGCTGACGTAATCCGAGCTATATACATAGCCGTTGCCGATACGATTGTGCAGCGGGATATGCCACACCCAGCCATATTTCATCGCTTTGGATATGGTTTCCGACATGACGGTGTCGGTATTTTTCAGTGGTGTGGGTATCGCAATGGCACTGTCGTTAAACATGTAGTCCCTGGTCGAGATCGGCTGTTCACCCAGGGACTGGCGAATCAACAGCCCTTTGAAGCCGGAGCAATCGACAAAAAAGTCCGCTTTGATCTTGCCGTGCTTTTCGGTCATGACGTAGGCAATATCGCCCTGCCGGTTAATCTTGACATCGCTGATGGTGTCCTGGATTAAATTAACCCCCCTCTGCGTGGCTTTGCCCTTCAGGAATTCACCCATCAGGCCTGCATCGAAATGATAGCCATACATACTGTTAACCGCTGTCTTGTGTTTCGGAATGGGGCAGCGCTGCTGGCGGGCCAGTGCGGTGGTGACAAAGTAATCATCAGGATGAACCGGAATGTCGTGACCGCCACGACGCAGGTTGCAGTTATCCCAGAAGTGCTGAATAAACGACTTGTCGAGGTCTGAGAAAAACGGGTGGAAGTAGGATTCGTAGCCTTCCACCGTGGACCAGTCCGGAAAACTGATGCCACACTTGTAGGTGGCGTTGCATGGCGGCATCCACTCGCTTTCCTGAATGCCCAGGCGGGTATAGAACTCCCGTAACATCGGCGTCGTGCCTTCACCAACACCGACACTGCCGATCGCAGGAGATTCGATCAGGCTGATTTCAATGCCTTTTTCACCCCATGCGTCCTGCATATGAATGGCCGCCATCCAGCCCGCGGTTCCGCCGCCGACGATGAGTATTTTTTTAGGCATTGAATTCATTTCAAGCTGTCCGTTAAAGGCCACAGTAATTCTCAATTTTATCCGACCCGGAGAGATTTCGCACCCGGTGTAGTGCCGCGACCATTCAGGCTTGGATTTCCGCATAGGAAAACCTGCACCTTAAATAAATCTATTATGGTGTTTAAGGCAATTTTGATTGACAAGTGTACCCAAAAAGCTTCAAAGTATGCGCTGATTTCAAGGGACGTGAGGTCACAATCAAACGATATAAAACAACTGGTTCATGTCTTAATTTCATTTAAAACATGAGCGGCAGCGTTGTTGTAAGCCAGGGATTGGTTGGATTTGAGGAGGTTTTTAGTTAATGGAGTGGCCGGGTTTCGATCTGGATTGACCAGGAACACCATTTAATTGGTGGCACCAGCCGCCGATTAGTTTTGTATATTATAGGGAGATATTATGCGATCCGTTAAATCTGTTGCCGTGGCTTCATGGTCACTGTTATTCACCTTTTTGTTATTCACAGTCCTTTTGTCCGGTCCGGCAATGGCGGCTCAAGACGCGCTGATTTGTCCGGCTGACCGGATCAATTCGAACGGAAATATTTGCACGGCCTCTGACGTTTCACTGGCTGCTGCTGCCGTGGCGGTATCGCAAATCGGATTGACCTGCACGCCGGGTGAGACCATTGACGTGGCCCTCACCGGAACGGTTAATCTGCGCAAGGGTGATCGTTTTGATATCGGTGTGTGGGTGTCAACCGATGGCAAGCCAATTGATCTTCGCGGTGGTAGCAACGGTGCCCCGGATGAGGGTGGCGCGCAAAGTTGCGAAGTTTTGCCCTTGCCGAGTCAATTGATTGCAAAGGATAGTGACCCGAATGTTTTTGTAATCGACTCTCTTGATGATGCCGCAACACCACAGGATTGCTATGACACCAAGGCGGCCAATAACGGTGATGTTTCATCGGGTTTTGCACTGACCAGTGAGCGCGACAGCATCATAAACGGATGGGTGGATTCCAATAACGACGGCATGATCGACGCCCTGGATACAACGGTTTTAGCGGTTTTTGGTGCACAGGTGATTGCCGGTGCGCTCGACATCGATGACAGCGGTACGATCGATGCCAGCGATGACGGCATCTGGAACGGCTACGCAGTCGAGGACGGTGTGGTTGATGTGGATGGCGACGGCATATATGGCGAAGCCAATGGTGACGATGATTCCGATCAGGCCTTTAATGACCTGATTACCATGCTTTGTGTTGCCGGCCCAACCGGTAAGCTGGCATTGGAGACCCTGGTGTCATGGCATGTACCGTCAGATGCTGGCAATGTTTGTACGCCGACAGACCCGGACACCTTTGGCGATTTTACGCAACAGGGTGATCCCGTCATGAGTAGCTCCAAGTGCTCGGTCAGCAGTTCTGAAGTGGCCGTGGACATCATCGGTAAATTGACCATCGGAAAATTGGCACTGCCGGACGACGGCTCAATTTTCGAGTTCACCTATAGCAACGATAGCCCGCCGCTGGCAGACCAGGACCCGAATGATGCCATTCCGGATATCAGCCCGGTCAGTCCGTTTAATTTGCAGCATGGCGAATTCGATGAAATATTCGCTGAGATTGGTACCGGTCCTGCAACCATTGTTATTACAGAAACCAATTTGCCCGCAGGTTGGGATCTTTCGGATCTGACCTGTAGCGGTGACAGCACCGTTGCGACGGTGATTGACCTGGTCAACAGAACAGCAACCATTACCTTGCAATACAACGATGTGGATCCGCTGGCCAGCCAGGCTGATGTGTTTTGTACATTTACCAACCTGCCATTGCCAAGTCTTGAAATTGTCAAGAATACTGCGGGCGGCAATGGTGCATTTGATTTCACCGGTAATAATGGAATTGGCGCTTTCCAGCTCGACACTGGAATGGTCAACACGGCTTCAACCCCATTCGCAGACCTGCAACCTGGAACGGATTACAGTATTACTGAAACAATTCCAGCGGGTTGGAGCCTCAGTTCGGCCTCTTGTAGCAATGGAAGCGGATCGCTGGCTGGCGGGGTTTTGTCAGGTATAACACTCGCACTGGGTGAAAATGGTTACCTGTACATTTAACAACGCGCTGGGTGCGGTAACCACTTTTGGCAAGATCACAGTCGGCGGTGACGGATCATTTGACTTTACTTCCGACCTTCCCGGCGGGAACTTTTCGCGCACCACATCCGGTGGCGCATCACCGTTGTATTCGGTCAGCAACCTGGCCGCTGGTACCTATGTGATTACCGAAGACGCTATTGCGGGTTGGGAGCTAACAGACCTGTCATGTACCGAGGATGGAACCCAGGATACCACGGTAGACCTGATGACCCGGACGATAACGATAAGGGCGCAGGTTGGTGAAACCATTGCGTGTACTGCTACAAACGAGATGCACGCAACACTCGAAATCGACAAGCAAACCGACCCTGATGGTGACTCGGCCAGTTTCGTATTTACCGGTACCGTGGCAGGCTCGATCACTGATAACGGCTTATTGCTCAGCTTTACTGGCGCGGCCGGTGTTTTCACCTCTGACGAGAGTGCATTAACCGGTTGGGATCTGACCGATATCTCCTGTGGCGGCGGCACAAATTCTACCGTCCTGATCGGAGGTACGGCCGGATATGTCGACGGCGATACGGACGTGGCCGTAACGATGACTCCAGGTGAGACCGTCACCTGTGTGTATACCAATACAAAACGCGGCTCGGTAACGATAGTCAAACATCTAACCGCGCTCGGACCATTGGTACAGGACTTTGACTTCACCAGTGATTTACCGGGTAATGCAAACTTTACCCTGTCACCTGTTGACACGATGACCGATGACTCGATCACTGTGACAGAAGTTCTTCCGGGAACCTATTTTGCATCTGAAGCCGATCCGGCGGGTGACGGTTGGGCATTGGCCAGTGCAAGTTGTACTGACGGCAGTCTGGTGAGTGCGATTAATGTAGCGCCGGGTGAAGATGTCACGTGTACGTTCAATAACTCGCCCTTGGGGTCAGCAACGGTGATCAAAAACACCGTCGGTGGAGATGATACATTTGCCTTTGTCGGCGATGCTCCGATCGGCGCGTTTAACCTGGATACGTCAACTGGCACACTGGGCACAGCTTCGAGAGATTTCACCAATATTCTTGCTGCCGGCATCTATGCGGTTCAGGAAACCCCTGTGCCGGCAGGCTGGGCAGTAACCGCAGTGGATTGTGTCGATGACGGCACGATGAATTCAAGCGGGGATGTCAATACCGCGACAGGTACGATCGATGTAGACCTGGGTGAAACGGTTACCTGCACATTTGAAAATACTGCGGATGGCACGGTGATTATCCAGAAGCAGACCCTTCCCGATGGCGATCTAACAACGTTCGCATTTACCGGCGATCTTGCAGGTTCAATTGCTGACGGCGAGCAACTGACGACCAGTGGCCAGCCTGGAACTTATTCATCGGATGAAACACCTTCTGCCGGCTATGTGCTGACGGATATCTCCTGTAGCGGCGCCACCAATTCAACGGTCTCAATAGGCGGAACCAATGGTTTTGTTGCCGGTGATACGGATGTTTCCATTGACCTGGCCGCGGGTGAAACGGTCACTTGCGTTTTCACCAATACCAGGGATGGCAGCCTGACCATTATCAAGGACACGGTGGGCGGTGATGGTTCATTCAGCTTCAATCACAATCTGGCAGCGGTTACCTCGCCGTTCATAATTAATACGGCGGTGGACGATACCAATATTCTCAGTACCAGCTTGCAACCTGGAAGTTACATGGTTTCAGAAGTTGTACCGATGGGTTGGGACTTGACTGGCATAGCCTGTACCGGCGATACCGATAGCACAATTACCATTGGTGGCGCTGGCGGTTTTGATTCGGGTGATGAAGGCGTCACGGTGGATATGCTGAGCGGTGAGGACATTGTCTGTACCTTCACCAACACCGAACGGGCCAGCCTGACGCTGGTGAAAACCGTTGTCACTGATCACGGCGGCACGGCCATTGCAACCGACTGGACATTAAGCGCAGCCGGGTCAACACCTTTGTCTGGTGCGGGTGGTGTAACGGCGACACTGGTAATCCCGGGTGATTACGTCTTGTCTGAAACTGCAGGACCTGCCGGTTATACCGCCGGCGACTGGAGTTGTACTGCCGGTAGCCTGGCGGGATCGACAGTCACTCTTGCAGCGGGTGAGATAGCCACATGCACCATCATCAATGATGATGATGCGGCCAGCCTCACATTGGTCAAGTCGGTGACAAATAACAACGGTGGCATCGCCGTCGCGAACGACTGGACTTTGAGTGCAGCCGGACCGACTCCTTTAACGGGTGTCGGTGGTGTAGCCGCGACTGATGTGAGTGCAGGTACTTATACCTTGTCTGAATCAGCAGGTCCTGCCGGTTATACCGCCGGTGCATGGATGTGTACAGGCGGTATA